>Ga0326728_10004678_pt1 | contig 39968 bp, 34 predicted proteins | sample MB3enrmetagenome_FD_207602 | JGI IMG/M metagenome (GOLD analysis project Ga0326728, IMG submission 207602) | Lab enriched peat soil microbial communities from McLean, Ithaca, NY, United States - MB31MN | ecosystem: Environmental > Terrestrial > Soil > Wetlands > Peat | place: USA: New York... | reverse complement strand
ATGCGATCCACGTTTCTCCCATTGTCCCCGGCGTGGGCCGGGTACGCGGAATCTCGGCCGGCGGCTACCTGCTGACCGAAAGCCGGGTGCTGTGGATCTACCTGCGGCTCGCGATCGCGCCCTTTGGTTTGAACCTGGACCGCGATGTGCGCCTCTCCACCGGCCTGCTTGAACCGTGGACGACATTGGCCGGCATATTGGCGCTGGCGTTGCTCATCGCGGCCCTCGCGTGGCTGGCGTGGAAGAAGCAATCCGCGGCGGCGCTATGGGCGCTGGGTTTTTTCGTGCTGATATCGCCCAGTTCGAGCATCGTGGCCCAGACCGACGCGATCTTCGAGCATCGCACGTATCTGCCCCTGGTGCCGATGGCGATCGCGCTGGGTTTCCTACTGCAGCGGATTCCGCGCAGGTGGCTCGCGATCGGCGTCGCCGCGCTGATTCCCGTGATGCTCGCCGGAACCATCTCGCGCAACGCGGATTGGCATGACGAAAGAACTCTCTGGACGGACATCGCCCGCAAGTCGCCGAACAAAGGGAGGAGCTGGCTGGGCATGGCCAGCACTTACTGGAACGATCCCGCGAAGGCTCGCGAGTACCTGAGTAGGGGCCTGGCCGTCGATCCCGGCAACGCCTTATTGCATACCAATTACGGCATTGTGTCGCTCAGCTTGGGCCAACCGGCCGAGGCGCTGGACCACTTTCAACGCGCCATGGCCCTGACGGGGGAAACCGCCGATTCCTGGAACAATATCGGCGCGGCGTACTTCCGGCTGAACGACCTGGGGGCGTCGCTGGACGGCTTTGAACATGCGCTGCGGCTCGACAGTTGCAATTTCAACGCGCGCCGGAATTTGATGATGCTCTACTCCAGTCGCAACCAGCCGCAAGCCGCCTGGCAGGCGGGCGAAGTCCCGGCGGCGTGCACGATGCTTCCGGATCAAGTCCGGGAGTTGCGTGCGCTGCAGAGCCTGGTGGCCGGGCCGCGCCAGCCGATGCAGCACTAATGCGAGCCGCCGCCAAACAGCAGGATCGTCTGGGCAAACGGTTGTCCGAACGACTCAGGGCCATTAGCCGATAAGGCGAGACCGATCACCTGATTGGAGGTCGGATAGGTTGGGCCCACGTCGTGGCAAAATCCGTTGTTGTAGGGGCTGGCTTGCACGTAGTCCCCGGCGGTGGTTTGGTTGTCGAATTGGCAAGCCACGGCGCCGTTGATATAGACGGGAACGGTTTGACCCGCGCTGTAGACCGTCCCTGCCGAGCCAAACGGATACGCGGGAGGGCCGGGAGGGCCGGCAATTCCAATAATTCCATTCAAGACACTGGTGTTCGAGTCATTGGTCAGCGCCATGAGATTCGGATTATTCTGGCCGCCCTGTGGGACCAGGATTTGGAGCCCGTATTGAGTACAAGTGGAGCTGCACGTCAAGTTGATCACCAAGGGTCCCGCTGTCCCCGTGGGGCCGGTCGGGCCTGTCGCACCCGCTGGGCCAGTCGCGCCTGCGGGGCCCGTCGCGCCGGTGAGGCCTGTCCCGCCCGTGGGACCTATCGCACCTGTGGGACCTGTCGCACCGGCGGGACCCATCGCGCCGGTGGGGCCTGTCGCACCCGTGGGGCCTGTCGCACCCGTGAGGCCGGTTGGACCCGTGGGACCGGTTGGGCCAGTCGCACCGGGAACGCCGGTAGACGGGCCGGTCGGGCCGATGGGACCCATGGGGCCAGTGGGACCAGTCGGGCCCGTCGGACCGGTGGGACCGGCATTCGTCAGGACTACCTCAAAGATCGCCGGATGGCTGGTGGTCGTGCTCTCCTTGGTGTCCAGCAGCACCGAAGTGTTGGGCTGCGCCACCGCCGCACTGACGATCAAGCCACAGTTAGGTACCCCGTTCGCCAGCCACGCCTGCGCCTGGCTGGTGATGTCGACGGTTACATACTCCCCCGCCGAGGAGGCGGGCACGTTGCTGGCAAAAGTCGAAACCGAACCGAAATTGAAGTTGTTGTATGTCGCGCCGCTCTCGGTCCACGATTGGCCGATCAATCCGATGTCCAGTCCCCCGGGAGTCACCACCTTGTTCAAATAGAGAGTCAGAGTGGCCTTCCGGATGTTGGAATCGGTCAGACCAAGGCTCTGCAGCGCGCTCAGATCGAATTGAATCAGCGCGAAGTTGCCCGGTCCGACGCTCATCGTAGCCGCGGTCCCGTAATTGACGGCGCCGTTGGATTGACTCAGGTAGGTATCGGCCGAGACTACGGCATCGGCGCACCAGGCGGCGGGCGCAGCCAAGCCCGTAAGCATGCAGATGGCGACAGTATGATTTCGGAACATTCCTTTAGTCCTCCGACGGCGCATGAATTGACCGGCCAGCAGTTCAACTATCCTATCATGGCCGAGAAAGGACGGTGTGAGAGAGAATCGGTACATGTCCCGCTCGGAGTCGCGGAAGTACAGCTTATCGCCGGAAAGCAGGCCGGCTCCGATGGTGAGAGGCCGGCCGGCGCGATCGATCTGAAAGCCGGGGAGCTTGGTATCCACTTGGATCTCGATCTTGGCGGTGGGCTCCCACTTGCCTTCCCGTTGCTCGCGCACGGTAATGCGGACGCGGGACAGGGACACGGCGATCTCCGCCGATTCCGGGCCGAAAGCCTTCTGGTAGCCGTCGATGCAGTCCTTGAGGTACTTGTGCAGCTCCTCGAGGGCGCGCGGCAGGCGCTCGGTCACCTGGGCTTCGCGCTGGCGGCGTTCCTTCTCTTCGGTGATGCGCATGTTGCGCCACTGAAAACTCATAGCGAGTTTATGGCAGCAGGGGCAGGGTGGAGCGGGTTGGCAACCTGCCTCGATATCGCGAGGGCTTTCGCCATCAGTCGACTGCGCGAAGGCCACGGCCAGGTATTGGTCCCGGCCCGAGAAACCCCGCCAGTGACAATCGCGCCGATTCGCTGCCAGGGGCGCCGGAAAACCCCAATCGAAAAACCCGAACTTCGCCCTCACCGACTGATTCGGAGCCGGTTACCGGGCTCGCCAAAACTCATCCGGCGGCAGAGGTACTCATAGTCCTTTTCTTCATGGAACTTACGTAAAGGGCTTGCTAACTTTGGTCAATCGATCGTTAGATTACCAGACACGAAAACCCTTTGTGGCCGGGCTTGCGGGAGCCCCTGGAACGGAGGGGGCGTCCATGAAAACAGCCGCGTTCCTCCTTAGGCAAGGGCCAAAAGGTCGGCCATTCGGCCCGGTTTCGCCGAACACGTCTGGTCCAAGGCGGCAAATGGCGTGGATCGCCTCGTCCGCGCGTTTATGCCACGTAATCCGCGGCGGGCAGGGGATCGGCGCGGCGCGGACCGCTGGCCGCCACTCCAGGCTCGGCCTCGCCGGCCTCGACCATTTCGTCGATGGCAATGGCCGCGGGCCGGAAGGCGAACCATTGCGCCATCTCGGCATCGCCGACGCGGCGCCGGCGCATGATCGCGCGGCGGCGGGCTAGCGCGCGGGGGAACAGACGCGCCACGTGCCAGAAGGCCGCCAGCGAGGTCGGCTCCCAGAACAGACAGCCGCCGACCACCACCAGGTCGCGCAGCGTCATGGCCAGCCAATGGCGGCGATACAGTCCGCCGGTGGCGTTCTTGATGCGCATCAGGAACCGGTTCTTCACCGAGTGCATGTTGATGACGGCCGGAAGGGAACGCCGGTTGCCCGGGGTCACGGTGCGCACGTGATAGGCGGTCGCGCCGGGGGTGTAGATGCAGCGCCAGCCCATCAGCAGCGCGCGCCACGCCACGTCGGCGTCTTCGCGGTAGATGAAGAAATCCGGGTCGAAGAATTCGCCGTCGAGCGATACGTCTTCGATCATCTTGCGCCGGTAAAGAGCCGCCGCCGCGGTGGCGCCGAAGACGTATTCCATGTGTTCGAAGCGCTGGCGGTCGGGTTCGTGCCAGCCGCGGTCGAAATGGCGCATGGCCGGGGTGAAGTAGATTCCGGTGGAGTCGATACGAGGTTCGGGGAGCGCTTGAAATCCCGGGCCGATGGAGAAGAGCTTGCCGCAGACGGTGCCCACGCCGGGATCGGATTCTCCGGCGTCCACCAGGCGGCGGATGAATCCGGGCCGCAGCAGGACATCGGGATTCAGGGTAAATACCCACTCGGAAGTGGTGGAGCGGATCGCGCGGTTCTGGGCTTCTGCAAATCCCACATTGCGGTCGCCCCGTAGAATCCGAATCTGGCGCCCGAACTCCTTCAGAATCTCCAAAGTGCCGTCGGTGGAAGCGTTGTCGACAACCACAATCTCCAGCGGCACCCCCTTCTGCCGGAGGACGGCTTCAAGGCAACGGCGGATATAACGACCGCTGTTGTAGGTAACGATGGCGACGCAAACGGTTCCGTTGAGCACTGGCTTGTAAATGTCCGTAACAACTAAAAGACCCCGCAGGCACTCGGTTCAACTACACTGAAATCGCAGCCCCGATAGGGCCAAAGCCACCCGGAATCCGTGTAAACAATAGTAGCAAAAGGACATCGCTCCGTCAAAACGGGTGCAAGAAAAGTTCCGAAAATATTTTTTCACGAGGTGTAGTGGAAACGTAGGGGACAGGGGTCTTAGTAGTGACTTTGAGACAATGTCGGTGCTCGCTCTAGGTATACAGCTCGTGACAGTCTTCCGGCTGGATCGGACCGCAACGGCACTGCAGGATCGCGTGACTGGTTTGTTCGAAGAGTCGCGCGAGGATGTCTACCGCTACCTGCTCACGCTGGGTCTTCGTCCGGCACGGGCGCAGGAGACGGTGCAGGAAGTTTTCCTGCGGTTGTACCTGTCTCTCAAGAAGGGCGAAGACATCCAGAATCCGCGGGGCTGGATCTTCCGCGTGGCGCACAATTACGGTCTTAAGGTGCGGGCTCGTCAAGCGTCGGAAGATCCGTTCAATGCCGGCCTGGATTTACAGTTGGCCTCGCGTACGGACACCCCCGAGCACGAGCTGATCGAGCGGGAGCGCCTCGGGCAGTTTCACCGCGCGGTGGAAGCTCTTTCCGATCAGCAGAAGCGTTGCTTGTTTCTGCGGATGGAAGGGTTGCGGTATCCCGAGATCGGGTCGGCCCTGGGAATCAGCGCGTCGGCGGTGGGCGAGTTTCTGCGGCGCGCCATGGTGCGTTTGAAGAAGGTGCGCGATGAGTAGCTTCCAACATCCCGACGAGGGCCTGTTGCTGCGCTACATTGACGGCGAATTGCCGGGGCGGAAGTCCCGTCAGGTGCGGCGTCACCTGGAAGCGTGCTGGCAGTGCCGTGGCGCGGTCGAAGAATTGGAAAGCACGGTGGCGGAATGCGTCCGCTACCGCAAAGAGATCCGGGAGTATCTGCCGTCGCCGCCCAAGGCGTGGCCCGATCTTTCCCGTGAATTCGCCCGCATCGACGCCGCGTTCCAGAGCGAACCGTTCTGGAAGCGCTACCTGACCTTCCCGATGCTGCGGCAGGCAGCCGCCGGCGCCGCCGTTCTGGCGCTGCTGTTTGCGTTGATCTATCAGTTCCAGAAGGCGCCCGCGGTGCAGGCAGCCGTGCTGTTGAAGCGCGCCGTGGCCGCCGAGTCCATCCGGCCCGTTGCCCCGCACCGAATCCGTATTCATACAGCGAGCCTCGAGATTACGCGCACCGTGGGAGCCCGCTCCATAGCCGAAGCGCCGATGCCGGCCGCCGTGGAGAGCCTGTTCGTGGCGGCTCGCTACAATGCGGAAGATCCCTTGAGCGCGCGGTCGTTTGAAGAATGGCACGATCGTCTGGCCGAGAGAGAAGACGACCCGGTGTCTACCGTTGCCGGTCCGGAATCGCCGGCCGAATCGTGCTACCGGATTCACACTGCGACAGCCACGGGCGACGTGGCCGGCGCCACTCTGCTGCTTTCCGCCGGAGATCTGCGTCCGGTGGAGGGGCGGCTGGAGTTTCGCGATCGAAATTGGATTGAGTTCACCGAGATAATGGAACCTCCGGTCCGCGGTGGTACGAATACCGCGGAGCACGTCGAGGATCCTGTGCGGCCCGTCGTTCCAAGCCGGCCGGCCGCAGTCGTGCCCGGGGCTTCGGCCTCGATCTCCGATCAACTCGAGGTGCTATCCGCTCTGCACCAGATCGGGGCCGACCTGGGCGATCCGGTGGAAGTAACGCTATCTGGTGGGAAAGTAGTGGTGGGAGGAGTGGGGGTCTCGGCGCAAGTTCAGCAACGAATCCAGGAGCAATTGGGTTCCAGGCCGAACGTTTCCGTCCAGTTCTCCGATCCCCAAACGGTGTCCGCGGGCCGTGTGGCGGAGGCGCAAGGTGCAACGGCTTCCGCCAGCGGCACGGCGCAGAGCCGCTTGGAGGATCAACTCGGTAGCCGGGCCGAATTCCAGCGGTTCAGCGCCGCCGTACTGAAATCGAATGAAGCCGTCATGTCCCGCGCGTATGCCCTGCGGAACCTGGCGGACAAGTTTCCCGTTGAAATTGAATCTGGGCTCAGTGCCAACGATCGCCGCATGTTGCGGGACATGCTGCGCGATCATCTGAGCCATCTGTCCAAGCAGGTCGGTGATGTCCAGTCTCTCCTCATGCCGTCCCTAACCGCTATCGGCGCCTCGGTCCAAGCCCGGCGTCTCGCGGAAGGAACGGCGTGGCAGTTGTCCGTCGAAGAAGTCTTTCGAGCCTCTCAACTTGTGGAGGTGCGCCTGTCGGTGCTGCTCGGGGTAACGCCCGGCCAGAACAGCACCTCCACTCAATTACCCTCGGAAGTCTTAAGCGCGTTGGCCGAACTTCGGGCCAATGTGGATCGCTGCTCGGCGCTCCTGAATCAGTAGCGCCGGTCGATTCCTTCCAATCCGGCTTCAACGTTCGATCCAGCACATCTCTCCGCCGCCCCCGTGCCCCAATTCCACTATCGGAAGGTGTAGGGTAGAATCAATGGTCCCGGGCAGGGTGCGGGTTTTCTTAACGGTGGCCGCTTTCTGCGCGGCCCCATTGCCGGCTCAGCGCTCCGCAAGCGTGGTGGGCCGAATTTTGGACGTCACCGGCGCTGGCATCACGGCTGCGAAGGTCACGGTCATCAATCAGAAGACCGGTTTCCGCCGCAGCACCGAATCCGAACCGGGCGGCGCCTACGCGGTGACTTCGCTCGAACCCGGCGAATACACCATCAAAGTCGCCAAAGATCCATTCCAACCGATCAATAATTTCGACGTGCCCCTGGCCGGCCAGACGGCCACCGAAAGAAACTTCGTCCTGCAGATTGGATCCGTGTTCGAAGAGATTTCCGTGGAGGGATTCGCTTCTCCCATCGCGCGGCCGGACGCCAGCGTCGGCGGCCAGTTCGAGCACGACGAGATTACCCGCTCGGTGGTCAATGGCGGAAAGCTGCTGGATCTCTTGGGGATGGTGTCGGGGACCGTGGTGACGCCGGCGACCCGCGGCGAAGCCGGCCAGTTCACCACCAACGGCCAGCGTCCCAACTCGAACTACTTCACGGTGGATGGCGTGAGCGCCAACGTTGGGGTCACCGCGGGTGGGCTGCCGGCGCAATCCACGGGCGGCACTTTGCCCGGAGTGAGCGCCTTCGGCAGCCTGGACGCGCTGGCGCCGCTCGAAGCCGTGCAGGAGCTGCAGGTGCGGACCTCCTCGACCGTCGCGGAGTTCGGCCGCTTCCCCGGGGCCAGCATCTCGTTGACTACCCAGTCGGGGTCCAACGGGTTTCACGGCGCCACCGCGCTGCACCTGCGCAACGAGCTGCTGAGCGCCCAGAACTGGTTCGCCAACCAGGCCGGCTTCGGGCGTCTGCCATTGCGGCTCGGCGAGATCACCCAGACCTTCGGCGGGCCGGTGCGCCGCGACCATACCTTTTTCTTCCTGTCCTACGAACGGCAGTCGTTGCGCCAGCCTTACGTATGGGACCAGCCCACCCCCTCGCTCGACGAGCGCCAGGCGGCGGCCGACTGGGCGCAGCCGGCTTTGAGCATGTTCCCCTTGCCCAATGCGGGACAGCTCACCGGGGGCATCGGAGAATGGGTGGGCGGCGATGTTCTGCCGGCGGGGCTGCAAACCGGATCGGCGCGCGTCGATCAAGCCCTGGGCTCCCGCGTCAGCCTCTTCGGGCGGTACAGCGATTCGCCCTCCTCGAACCAGTTCGGCAACCTGGGGATCGACCATTTGGATCTGCGCATCCGCAGTATCACCGTCGGCCTAAACGCGCGTCCCACGGCCGGCCTGACGATGGACCTGCGCCTGAACGAAACGTGGTCCTCCGCCCACTCGGTGTGGCGCGGCAGCGTGGCGGAACCTGCCCAGGCGTCGGATGCGAACACGCCGGATTGCACGCTGCAGCCCCTGGTTTCGACCATTCTCAATTCCACGGCCTCCTGCAACTACCTGGTACGGTTTACCATCGGCGGTATCGGCCAACTGGTTTCCGGTCCGGAAGGCGACCGCAAGCAGCGCCAGTTTCAGGCGGTGGATTCGCTGACGCTGCAGTACAAGAAGCATAAGCTGGGGCTCGGCGTGGACTACCGCGCCATCACCGCGGTGCGCGAAGACGCCGCCAGTACGCTGGGGGTGATCGCCGACTCGGTTGCCGACCTCAACAGCACCAAGAACCTCTGGGTCTTTACGGTGACGCCCGGTTCAGGGGGTGCGCCGCTGGCCCAAACCCTGCGGGTGCAGGAACTCTCGCTGTGGGCGTTGGATACCTGGCAGCCGACCCAGCGCCTGACCGTCGCCGCGGGCCTGCGCTGGGAGTTCAGCCCGTCGCCCGTCCCCAGCGCGGCCGAAATCCAAGCCAACCAGATCTTCTTCTACGATCCTGCGTCCGGCACCACCGCCCTGGCCACCCAGCCTCGTCCCCTGTGGCCATCCTCGTATCGGGATTTCGCGCCGCGCCTCGGTCTGGCGTACCGCCTGGACGGCGGCGGCCGTACCGTTCTGCGCGCCGGCGGCGGCTGGTACTTCGATTCCAGCCTGAGCATCGCCACCGACATCCTGAACGGCGGACCGCTCAGCGCGGGCAGCTTCAGCAGCCAAAGATACGCGCCTTTTTCCACGGTTCTGGCTTACGGCTTCATGCCCGATCTGAAGCTTCCCGAGATTCGCCAGTGGAACGTCGCGCTGGAGCACGCTTTTGGCGCGCGCGACAACATTTCGGCGAGTTACGTGGGATCGTCCGCCTGGGACCTGATCCGGCGCGAAGTCGGCGGGGTTCCGGGAGACAGCGTCACCAAGTTCATAGCGCTCACCACCAACAACGGCAGCTCGAACTACCAGTCGCTGCAGATCCACTACCGGCGGCACTTCACGCATGGACTGGATGTCACCGCGTCGTACACCTGGGCGCACTCCAGCGACAACGATTCGAGCGATGCTTACCTGGTCTGGGCGGGGCCGGGCTCCGCGCCGTCCAACGACCGGGGCTCGTCGGATTTCGACCTGCGCCACTCCTTCACGGCGTCGGCGGTGTACGAATTCGGGCGGGGGAAAGACGCCCACGCGCGGCGCAACTTCCTGGCGGGCTGGGCGGCGAGCGGCGTCTTCCGCGCGCGCACCGGCTTCCCGATCACCGTCCAGCAGGCCGAGGAATACGACGGGATCGGCCTGGCGAACGCCTTCCGCCCGAACTTGGTTCCGTCCCAATCGATCTGGATTGGCGGCGCATCGGCGCCCGGGGGACGCATGCTGAATCCCGCGGCTTTCCAGGACACCGCGACCGGGGTGCAGGGAGACCTGGGCCGCAACGCGATCGGCGGTTTCGGAATGTCTGAGTTCGATCTGGCGCTGAGCCGCGAGTTCACCCGGGGAGAGTATCGTTCGTTGCAGTTGCGTCTCGAAGCGTTCAACGTGCTCAACATGCCGAGCTTTGCCGACCCGGTGAAATTCCTGGACAACCCGTTATTCGGCCAGTCCACGTCGATGCTGAACATGATGCTGGGCACCGGCAGTCCCGGGAGCGGCCTGGCGCCGATGCTGCAGGTCGGAGGCCCCAGAACGTTCCAGGCGTCGCTGCGGTTTCGATTCTAGCGAACGGCCTTCAGCCATCAGCCGTCAGCCCACAGCTCACTCGGCGCGTTTCGCGGCCGCGCTAGTGCTTCGGCGCGAAGCGCGCGCAAAATGCTCCCGCTCGCACGGAAAGCTGAAGGCTGATGGCTGTTGGCTGAAGGCTCTTACTCCACCACGAAGCCGTCGACATCCACGAATCGGCCCGACGACTGGGGCGACTTCCTGCCGGCCACGCGTATCCGGATCACGTGGCTTCCGGACGGCACGGTGAATTTGCGGGCAACCTGAAATTCGGTCTTCGGCGAGTACAGATCGAGGGCGCCGCGGTCGGCTCCATCGATGCTTACCTCGGCGAAGCCGCGGTTGAACGTGGTGGTGAAGAGATACGTCACGGCCTGCCCGGTGAAGGCGAACTGCACGTCCGCTCCGGCTTGGTCGGTGAAGCTGATGGTGTGAAGGTACGGGCCTTTGAAAGAACGTTGATGTTCCCAGTCGCCGTTGAAGTGGAGGGAATCGTCGAAATCGTCGTACGTGCCCGCGGAGACCGGTGCCAGGGGGCGGTTGTCCACGTGTCCGCCCGGAGTATGGGGCTCCTCGGGCCTGCATTCCGCGGCCAGCCGGGAAAGAGCGTAGCCGCCCAGCTCGTACTCCGGCACGGTGCAGTAGTCCAGGAAATCGCGCAGGGACGCCGGCGTCAGTGTCACGCTGGTCTGGCGCGTGGGCGAGATAAAGTACTTCACCTTCCACTGGTCGAACAGGCGCCGCATGGCCGGCAATTCGAGGGCGTGCTGAATGGAGATGGCCACGTTCCATTGGTGCCAGCTATTTTCGTAAACCTCACCCTGGACGTCGGCGATGTTGGTGTCGGCGGGGAGCAGCAGGGTGGACCCCGGATGGAGCCGGTTGTAGCGCTGGATCACCAGGCGTTCGGGCGCGGCGCGCTCCAGGTAGCGTTCGGCGCCATGGCGCGCAAACGTGTACGGGGAGTAGAAATCCCGGTGATACCAGCCGGAGGCCGGCAGAAAGTAGATGTTCAGCCCGGCCCACAGGACGCAGCAGACAATCAGCGCGCGGTACAGCGCCCGCCGGTGGGACGCCGTCCAGCCCAGGACCGCGGCAAAGGCGATCGTCACAGTGGGCAGCGCGGGATAGATATAACGGGCATTGGAATCCGACCGCAGAATCACGATGGACGCGGCCAGGCCGACGATCGCCGCGGTCACGGCCGCCCGGCTGCGGATCGTCAGCAGCCCGGCCAGCGCCAGCGGCGCCAGCACCAGGTACTGAAAACCAAACGATCCGTCGGAGGCTTCATAGAAGTTCTCGGTGTGGAAGGTCAGCTCGTACAGCATTCGCGGGTTGACCGGATCGTGGTAGCGCGGGTCGAAGGTCTCCGCGGTGGGGTCGAGCCAGGGGGAAGGGAACTGGCGGTTGAGAAACGGGAAGAGCGGGTTGTGGGTCTTGTGATACGCGATGGCGTAGGTGGGCGCGGCGGTGGCGGCGAATAGGAGCAGCGCCACCAGGCACGCGCCCAAAGGCCGCGGCGATAGCGCGCGCCACTGGCGGCGGGCCTCGGCGACGGCAAAAGGAAGCGCCAGGACAACGAACGCCAGCGCGCCGAACTTGGTGGACAGCGCGCCGCCGGCCAGGATGGCGGCGGCGAACAGATACCTTCGCTCGCCCGTTTCGCCCAGCCGCCAGATGGAGAGGAGCATGGCCAGGATCAAGGCCGCCAGCGGGTTTTCCACGAACAGCGAGCCGGTAACCAATTGCACCATGGGCGTGGTGGCGAATAGAGCGGTTACCAGCAGCGCCGCCGAGCGCGTCAGCCAGCGGCGGGCCGCGCCGTAAAGCAGCGCCTCCAGCGCCAGCAGCATGGCGAAATCGGCCAGCCGCGACGCCGCTTCGCCGCCGATCTGGTAAACGATGGAATAGATCCAGTCCGCCCCCATCGGCATTACGGACCAGATGAAGCGCGACGGCTCGAAAGTCAGCCGGTGCTGCGCCGCCAGGTTAACGGGAATGGCCAGGTGCATGGCCAGCCCGTCGGCGCTCACCTCCGGTTTGAGCGCCACCAGCCAGTGCATCCCCAGCACGAACACCAGCAACAGCGCGGCCGCGCGTTCGCCCCACGAGCGCAGTTCGGCATGGCGGACGAAACCTCCACAAGCCGCCAGGCGGAGCCGCACGCCGCGCCAGTCCCATGCTATCGGGACTATCAGGAGAGCCGACCAGACCAGCGGGTAGTTCACCGGCAGCCGCGCCAGGAACGTCATGAGGAAGATGTAGACGGCCGTGCCTACCATGGTGGCGAGCGCCTGGCCGGAAAGCGAGGTGTCGTGCGCGTGGCCCAGGATTCGCGAGCCGAGCGCGCAGGCCGAAACCAGAAACAACGCCACCGCCAGCAGCGCCAGCGGTCCGGCGGCCAGGGCCGTGCCCACCGCCGCCAATCCTACCGCCAGGCCGGTGAAGCACCAGGGCACCAGCACCATGACGGGGACCGCGACCACCAGGCACACGCACACGTAGTGCGCGAATCGCCGCGCGCCGTCCGGGGCCCAAATGTCCTGCGCGAAGAGATTGCCGATCCGCAGCCCGTGAATCTCCAGGGCCACGCCGGCCGCCACGATCAGCCCGGCCAGCGCCGCGAAGACGCCGGCGGGAACGCGCCGCGCCGGGTCCGGGTGGACCGGGATGGATTTCAGCCGCGCCAGTTGGAGCAATTGACGCTCGAATCGGTCGCCATTGGTTTCGATTTGGAGGGCCTCGCGGGCGAGGCCGGCAGGGATGCCGCGCGGCGATGTCCAGGCCGTTGCGCGGCTCTGCCCCGAGTCGAAAATCAGCGATTCCGGCCGCTCGCGCAACGCTTCGGCAGTCCGCTGGACGGCATCGGGGGCGCTGGCAGCGTCGGCGGTGACCACTCCGGCCAGGTCCGGGAAATTGGCCAGCACGAAATGAATCCCGCTCTTCAGCGCGCCGCCCTTGCCGATTGGCACGGCGTGCCGCACCAGGCGTACGTTAGGCAGTTCGGCCAGGCGCGCGAAGGCTTCCTGCGATTGCGGCCCCGCGCCGTCATCCACCACGACGATGGCGGCGAACCGCATTTCGCCGAGCGCGCGGACCAACTCCGTAAGCGCGGCGGAGGGCTGGCCGGCGGCGATCACCACCGCCATGGGTACCGGATTCTCTTGAGTCATCGGCCGAGGGGACGAACATCTATTACAGCACGCGGAGTGTCACTTCGCGCGTTCCAGGCGGCCGCCCTCGCGGTGGTCGGCGCGCAATAGCAGAATCGAGAAGACCAGGCCGCATAGGCCGAGCGACGCGAACATGATCTGGCTCGCGGTGTAGCCGTGGGTGGCGTCGCGCAGGGCTCCGTTGGCATACGGGAATGTGAACAAGCCGATATTCTGGATGGCGGTCATCACCCCATACGCCGTTCCGGTGCGCCGTTCATCGACGATCAGCGGCACGCACGGCCAGATGCAGGCCGGGACCAGCACGAAAGCTGCCCCGAGCACGATCATCGAAATCACCGGCGGGATGGAGGTGAGTCCCATCACCAGGTGCGCCGGCACCATCAGCAGCGATCCGAGTACCATTAGCGTCGCGCGACGGCCGATGCGGTCCACCAGGTTGCCGGCGAACGGCGCCAGGAACATGGACGCCGCGATGATGATCGAGGTAGTTCCTTGGGCCGTGTTGAACATGTGGGTGAAGTTATAGAACACGCCTCCCAGGAAGCCCAGGCCCTCGGCGGACGCGTTGGGCATGCCCCACTTGTCGTGGAAGAAATCGGTGGAGAGCGCGGTGAAGGGGAAGATGGCGGAATAGAACGTCACGCAGATCATGACGGCGAACCAATAGGACGGCCGGAACTTGCCGATGTCGCTCCAGGCGATTTTGTCCCCGGAACCGGCTTCGGGCAGTTTGAGAATCGGCTCGGCGTGGCGATCCATCAGGGTGTAGATCCAGTTGGCGGCCAGGCTGGCCAGGCACAAGGCCGCGGCGATCCACAAACCGCCGCGGAAGCCGTAGCGGTGGGCCAGCAGGTCCATGGTGTTGAACGAAAACAGCGTTCCCAGCCGGCTGACGGTCAGCGTGATGCCGAACGCCATGGCCAGTTCCTTGCCGGTGAACCAGCGCGCCGTGATGGCGCTCTGCGCGACAATCATCGATTCCGATCCGATGCCGAAGAGAATGCGGCCCAGGTACATCACCTGCAAACTGGGCGCGCAGGCCACCAGGGCGGCGCCCGCCACCACGAAACCGGAGAGAATCAGGCTGGCGCGCCGCACGCCCACGCGGTCGATGAGGTAGCCGCCGGCCAGGACCGCGACGATGGCGGCCAGGCTGTACATCGAGTACATGGTGCCGATGGCCGAGCGGTTGGTATGAAACACTTCCATCAGCGTGGTTTCGATGGCGCCGACGCTGTCGTAGGCGAAGTAGCTGCCGAACGCCATCAGCGCGGCGAAGGTCAGAATGGCGAATCGATAGGGTTTGCCGGCGGGATGGAATCCGCCTGGGTTGGCTGGGGTCACTCAACCTGTATACTATTTCGGCGGCCGGCTACACAACCTCGAAATTCCGGGCGATGGCGCGGGGAGTTTAGGGATCACGCAGCCGGTCAGCAAAATTCAGCAGGTGGCCCATCTTTTCTTTCTTGGTGCGCAGGTACGCCTCGCGCGTGTCGAGCACGTCGGCCAGGCAGGGAATCCGCTCCACCACGCGAATGCCGGCCCGCTCGACGGCGTCCACTTTTTCGGGATTGTTGGAGAGCAGGCGGATGGCATCCAGTTCGAAATAGCGTAATATGGCCGCCGGCAGGGCATAGCTGCGCAGGTCGCTGTCGAAACCCAGGCGCTCGTTGGCCTCCACCGTATCGGCGCCCTGGTCCTGCAGTTCGTAGGCGCGCAGTTTGTTGAGCAGCCCGATGCCGCGACCCTCCTGATGTTCGTAGATGAGCAGGCCGCGGCCTTCTTCGGCGATGCTGTTGAGGGCGATCTCGAGTTGCGCGCGGCAATCGCAGCGCAGGCTGTGAAAAACGTCGCCGGTGAGGCACTGGGAATGGATGCGAACCAGCGGGGCTTCGCCATCGTCGAAAGCGCCCATGCGCAGCACCACGGCTTCTTCCACGGAGTCTTCGAACCGGCCCTCGAAACCGAAGATCCGAAAGAAACCGTATTGCGTCGGGAAATCCGCTTCGGCCACTTTGCGGAGCCGCAGCGCGGGGAGTTTGTCCATGCCTGTTAGGGAGAACCTTACTCCTTCCATTATAATGGCTTGCAGCACCGAATGTCGGAAAGCTACTTTTCCCTGCTGGTGAAGCTCGGGGTGATGGCCTCCATCGCCAGCATCCTGGCGCGATCCAGCCGTTTCAAGTCCATGCTGATGCGGGAGAGCCGGACGCTCAACCAGCGGGCCGTGTTTGCTCTCGTGCTTTCGGTTATTTTTGCGTTGAGCACGGAGGCGCGGATTCTGTCGCCCAATTATTACGCGGCCGATCTGGGGCTGGAAGGCAGCCTGCTCGCCGGCATCCTGGGCGGGTACGTGACCGGCCTGCTGGCGGGAATTCTCATCGCTCTCCCGGGCGTATTCCACTTTGAGGCCCTGAGCCTTCCGCTGCTCGCCGGCGTGGGCGTGCTGGGCGGGCTGTTGCGCGACCTGGCGCCCGACCCGGAAGAGATCTGGCGCTTTTCGCCGTTCCCCGATCTCAACATCTTCCGTTTCTTCAAGGAGACGCGAAACTACCGCGGCACCGCGTTTCACCTGCTGTTCGGCGCGGGCATCCTGGTGGCCGAGTTTTTGCGCAGCGAACTGAGCGACTCCCGCTTCCAGCAGAAACCCTTCGGTCTGTGGAACAGATGGCACGACTACACGCCTGGGTTTACCGCGGCGCTTTATGCCACCACCATTTTTGCGGTCACCATTCCGCTGAAGATCTGGAACAACGCGCGCAACGAAAAGAAACTGGAGGAGCAGGAGCGCCTGCTGGTGGAAGCCCGCCTGGCGGCCCTGACCAGCCAGATCAACCCGCATTTTCTGTTCAACACGCTCAATTCCGTGTCGTCGCTCATCCGCACGGATCCCGACCAGGCCCGGGTGATGCTGGTGAAGCTCTCCAAGGTGCTGCGGCGCCTGCTGCGCAAACACGAAAACTTCAGCGCCCTGCGCGACGAGCTGAGCTTCATCGAAGACTATCTGGCCATAGAAATGGTGCGCTTCGGCGACAAGCTGCGCTTCGAGAAAGACGTGGCCGAAGAGACCTTGGACATGCTCGTGCCCAGCATGCTCTTGCAGCCGCTGGTGGAGAATTCCATCAAGCACGGATTGAGCGGCAAAGTGGAGGGCGGCACCATCCGCATCCGCACGCGCCGCGGCGGATCGCGCCTGTGTCTCGCGGTGGAGGACGACGGGGTGGGCATCCCCGAAGCCAAGCTCGCCACGCTTCTGGACCACGGGATCGGCGTCAGCAACGTCAACGAGCGGCTCAAGGTGCTGTTCGCCGGCGAGTACCGCATGTGGATCGACAGCCACCCGGGGCGGGGCACTCGCATCGAGATCGAGGTGCCCGAATTGCAGACCGACTTGGCGGTGGTTTCTTAGGGTTGGATAACTTACAAACGATGAATTTCTTAACTCACGCACGCATTGGCGCCGGGGCCGGCAGCGCGGAAACGGTGACCGGGCAATGACTCCACGGCACCTTCTCGCTTCCAGCCAGGACCTTTTCAAGAGCCGGCCAAAACCGGCGAGGTGGCGCGGAGTATTCCGATCCGACGCCAGCGTCTTCTTTCGGGAATCCATCCGATCGCTTTCGGTCAGCGCCTCCTTGTTTCCCAGCTCCAGATACTTGACCGAGGCGCTGCTGCGGTTTGTCGATTTCAGCCGGATCGAGGTCATGGTCGAGCTGGGTGTAGGCACCGGCGCCATAACCTCCGGGATACTGGCGCATTTGAAGCCCGATGCCAGACTATACGCCATCGATATCAACCCGGTATTCATCCGGCATATCCAGAGCCGGATTCGCGACCGCCGCCTGGTGCCTGTGCTGGGCCGGGCCGAACAGTTGCGGAAGCTCATGCAAAGCATGCGGCTGCGAAAGGCCGACGCAATCGTATCCTCTCTGGGGTTGACGAACATGGAGGAACGGCAGCGCGGCGAAATCATGGGTCAGGCGGCGGAGTGTTTGGCTCCGCGGGGTCTGCTGTCGCAGTATCAATACCTGCACGCCAGCGGCGAGCCCAACTGGCTGGGTCGCGTTGGCCTGAAGCGCTTTCCCGAGGATGAATTCCTGCGACAGTACTTCCGGACGGTATCTTCGGAACGGGTGATGCGGAACTTGCCGCCGGCGATGGTATTTACCTGCCGCCGTTGATTCGCGGCGGATTGGGCGGGGCATTCCGGCTGGCTTTCTGCCGCTATCCGTGCTTCATTGGGGCCGGCGGGAATTCCACCTACCCGGAAGATGTGGAGGCCGCCGCCGCGCGACTAATGTCCGCCATCGTGCCTGAGTTCCTGCGGCCACCAGCTACTGCCGGGCGCTTTTGCCTTCGGCCCGCTCGCGCCTGTAGCTGTAAGTCCTGGACTCGCGATCTCAAGGAAACCGGCCTGATCCGATGATGCGGAAGGACCCGCCGATCCGCCATTGGTCCCCGATCCCTCATGCCCCTGCTTCCCACCGGGATGACTCAGACTGCTCGCGATCAATGGACTTGGAAAGAGGGGCAATATCCGTTCGGTTGTGCGCCGAGATCGGTGGATCCGAGGTTCCTAACTGCGGTCAGGTGAGGCCAAGTCCGGGGCCTGACCGATTTGTATCTGAGCGAATTGTGTCTAAACACACATTCGTCTGCGACCTTAGTAACCCCGCAAAAGAAATCCACAAAATTGTTCTTGCAAACGCTCGTGAACTGTGGCAGTATTTTTTCGCTCCGGTACTGGAAGTAACCATACGATTATGAATCATGAGTAACCCAGATTCAGAATCGAGGCATTCGCGTTGCCGTCCGGAGCGGTCGGCCCTCACTTACTCAACCCAACGAAGGAGGAACGTGTGGCTAGTGGAGCACTTGCGTCCGCGAGGACTAACTATATCCGGATTCAACGAGTTCCCGACGAACAGCTCGTGTCGGTGACGAGCTACTCCGCGGGATGGCTCAAGATCGGTTCGCTCGATGAGCTTGTCTCTCATGAGAAAGAGATTCTGGAGCGCATTGCGGCCACCAGGAATGGCGGGAACCTGTACATGGCCAATCCATTTCTGTTGCTGGCCGACATCGGAGTCGACCTGTCGGACCAGGCGCGCCAGCAGATGATCGCCGCCGAGCCCCATCTGTCGGCTCTCTCGGCCCTCCCCTACAACGCTCTGAAGAACAGCTCAGACGCGCAGAGTATCCGGTTTCACGTCCACGGTTTGATATCAAGGAGGAAGCTATGAGCCTGATGGCCGGGTTCGATTTTGTGGCCGAAATCTCGCGCGCCACTATTCTGAAATTGATCGAGAGCCAGGTGATGATCGCCGGCTCTCCCGCCAATCCTCCGTTCGAGGTATCGATGCCCATCGCCTCGGGCGGGGTGACCGGCAGCACCCATGTCATTGTGGACGACCTCAACCTCAACCTGAATGCGGACGACACCGTCACACTGACGTTTCATTTCAACGACTCCGACGTCCTGGTAAGTTCTCCCCTGATGCTGGCCATCGATCCGCTGGATGGCACCTTTACGGTGCAGGCCCCCGTGGCGCTGGCGAGTTCGTCGGTGCCGACGCAGAAGCTGGTCGCGGTGAATCTGAACAGCGCCACGGTCGGTTTGACGTTCTCCGCCGCGGCGAATTCCATCATCGCCACGGCGCTGGCTGGAAGCCAGATTACTCCCGCCGCTTTCAATGCCTTTTCCCTTCAGGCGGTCACCAGCTTCATTCAGGGCTTGGGCCAGCAGACGTTTCCGATCGGTTTCAACGTGGTGCCGGGCACCAACGGTTCCCTAACGCCGGCGCTCCAGTTCGAAAAACTGGAGGTGCATTGCATCTCCTCGGCGAACCCCAACACCCAGGCCCTGGGCTTGTTCGGCAATTTCCTGCTGTCGCATCACGCCGACGGCAATCACACCCAAAAGACTGCGACGGCGATCACCGCCGGACACGATGTGGCCATCAGCATCTCGCCAAGCGCGTTCAATGCGCTACTGTTCTGCCCCTCAGTGGCCAAAGCCCTGAACACCACCGTGAGCCAACTGCCCACTTCCTGCGGGGGCCAGCCGGGATTCGACACTCAGGGAGTTACCCTAATCAGCCTTACCGACACCTTCGCCAACGGGCACATAGACGTCAACGGCGCGCTGGACAAGTCGGGTTTCTGCTACGATGCCAGCGGAACCTTCCACGCCAGCGTCACAATCTCCGCCAGCGGTAGTACGCTTACCCCTCACGTCACCCCGGACCAACCCAACGTGGATGTGGACATACCCTGGTACTGCTGGATTGTGGTCGGCGTAGTGGCCGGGCCCATCGGCTTGATTGTCACAGGCATCGTGAATGGCGTGGCGCAGCACATGGCCCAGAACCTGGCGGACTCGGCGCTGAACGGCCTGCTGGGCAACGGCTTGGGCAGCACCACTCTGGGTGGACTTGACGGGGCCACTTTCGACGCGGTCCAGATCACCACGGAAGGACTCACCATCGAAGGCAACGTTCCGGTCGCCCTGCCCGCGCCCGAGACGCAGAGCCTCTCGCTGGTGGGATCCGTCGTGACCAGCAGCACCCAGACGGTAAGCACTGGAACCTATCACGACGTCAGCATCTGCAACTTGGGGGATTTCCCCTATACCGAGAGCACCCAGTTACAGACAGGCACTTACCACGTGGAAACCGTTCTAATGGGTCAACCGCTCAACCTGAAATGGTCGATCGTGGCGAACGGTACTTACTACCCCATTACGGGAGCGAGCGGCAGTCTGGCCATTCCAGGGATGAAAGTGCAGTATCCTTTCCCGCTGCCGGCCGGCACCGCGATGAACCAAACCGTGCACGTCGGTTACGCCCTGAGTAACAACGTGTTGACGCTCAAGAACACTCCCACGGAAGGGAGCTACGTTCTGGGGCTTAAGGTGACTGGCACCGACCCCAAGGGGATTTCGAAGGACGATTTCGCCAACGTCCAGTTCGCCGGCGACGTGGTGGCCATTGGAGGAGACTACTACAACCTGCTGGCGGCCTGCATGCAGCAGCTTTGGGCCAAAGCGCACCAGACGGTCAGCTCGAACCAGTGGCCCCAAGTGGTGCCGGCGAACTATCCCGAGCCGGATCAGGTGATTGGCATCATGTATGCCGCCGCGAGCATCTCTACACCGGAAGCCGACCAGGTGCTGGCGAACATGGCCCTGCAGCAGGGCGCATCGTATCTGCGCGCGCTCGCTTCGCCCGCGGCGGCCGCCATCGGACTGGCGGCGGGAACGGGACCTACTACTCTGGCGGAGGTGCTGGAGCCGGAGGCGCCGTAGGGGCGCGAAATTGGCCCGCCCGGCGGCTTGGGGCTTCGCCGGCGGGATGGCGTTCAGCCGCTTGAAGGGTGTCGCAACCGTCTGGCTGATGCCTTCCTATTCCCCCTTGGCGGCCCAATGCAGGCCGATCCCGCCCAGCAGGTAGCTGCGCGTCTCCACGCCGCGGTATCCGGAGCGGCGCAACAGAGACGAGAATTCGTCGATCGAAATGAAGCTGCGCAGCGAATCGGGGATGTACGTGTAGATCCGTGGGCGGCCATGCAGCAGCATGCCCCAAAAAGCGCCCTGGGCGTAAAGCCAGGCCAGGTAGAGCTGCCGCAGCACGCGGTTCGACGGCAGAAAAAAGTCGAGGCTCACCAGCAGGCCGCCGGGCCGGGTCACCCGTTCGACCTCCGCGACCGTGGCGTTCAGGTTGGGGAAGTTGCGCAGGCCATAGCCGATGAAGACGCAGTCGAACAACCGGTTGGGGAAGGGAAGCCTGACGGCGTCGGCGCACACCGCGCGCTCCACCTGGCGCTGGCGGGCCAGCCGCAGCATGCGCTCCGTCAGATCGACGGCCACCGAGCGGGCGCCGGGACATTGTCGTTGCACCAGCCGCGAGAAGTCGCCGGTCCCGGATGCCAGGTCGAGCACAAGCGGGCGCGGCGGCAGGCACGCTTTCTTCACGCCGGCGCGCTTCCAGCGGCGGTCCATTCCGTAGGAGGCCGCGCGCGTGAAGAAGTCGTAGCGCGGCGCGATGGTGTGGAACATGGCGCGCATCAGGCGCGAATCCTGTCTTTCGGCGGGAGGTTTCACGGGAAGCCAAATTGTATCAGAAGCGGCTACTTCCTGGGCCGCGACGGCCGCATCTCCACCCGGCTGACCATGGTGCGGGCCGGCATGCGCAGCACCAGCGCGACGGTCTCGGCCACGTCCTCGGGCGCAATCATCCAGCCGGTATCGTCTTGCCGCTTGGCCGCGTCGCCGCCGAATTCCGTGTCCACGCTGCCCGGCATGATGGAACAGACGCGGATGTTGTCGTACCGGTGGTCCAGCATGAGGGCTTCGGTGAACAGGTTCAGGCCGGCCTTGGCCGCGTTGTAGCCCGCACCTCCGGAAAACGCATTCTTGGCGGCCAGGCTGGAGATGTTGACGATGAACCCTCCGCCCGGCTTGGCGAACCGCGCGAGCGCTTCCCGCGTGCAGTAGAACACGCCGTTCAAGTTGAGGTCGATATTGCGGTGCCACTCCTCCGGGGTCATCTCGCCTACCTTGCGGAAGACGCCCTCGCCGGCGTTGTTCACCAGGATGTCGAGCGAACCGAGGGCGCCATCGACGGCTTCGAAGAACCGACGCACGTCCTCGAGGCGGCGGACATCGGCCGGATATCCGAAAATCTTTCCCAGGGGCCGCATGGCGGCGACGGCCCGGTCCACGGCTTCGCGGGTGCGGCCGCAGATGGCTACCGGCGCCCCTTCGCGCAGCAGCCGCTCGGCGATGGCGCGCCCGATTCCGCGCGTGCCGCCGGTGACGATAGCGGTCTTTCCAGACAGAGTTTCCATAAAGCAATTCTACGCGGTTGGGAGGTAATTGGCGGTCTCCGCCTGTTAAGATAACTGTAACCATGGCTAGCAGCGCGCCGACACCCTTGCGCCAGGTTCTGGAAGAGCGCGTCCGGCAGTTGGTTCTCGAAACCGAGACCCTCTTCGCCGACGCCCGCGACCGGGCGCGCCGCGACATGGCGGATCAATTGAACCAGGCCGTGCGCCGCATCCGCCAGACCTCAAACCTGGAAGACCTGGGCGCCACGCTGGTGGATGCCACGGCCGCTTTTTGCCCGGCGGCGGCGCTGTTTGGGGTTTCCGGAGAGATGGCCACCGGCGAACGCATCCGCGGCGTCTCCGAAGCCGTTAGCCGGAACTTCGCTTCGCTGGAAGTTCCGCTCGGGTCCGCCCCGGCATTGGCGGGCGCCGTCGACAGCCGCGATCCGGTGGCCGCGGCCACCATGTCGGGCGAGGTGTCGGAGGCGCTGGTGAAGCTACTGGATCACGGCCCGGCGGGGCGCGCCTCGATTTATCCGTTGGTGGCGCGCGACCGCGTCGTGGCGCTGCTGTACGCCTGGGGGACTCTGCAAGGGCCGGCGATCGAGCTGCTGGCGTCGGTGGCTTCCTTGGTGTGGATCGTGCTGACCGAGCCGGCCGCGCCGCCACCGGCCGCGCCGCAACCCGAAGCGCCACAACCGGCCGCCGACGGGCTGGTCGCCATTGCGCCGCTTCCGGCCGGGGCGCCGGCGGAGCGCAAGGCGGCGGCATCGTGGGACGAACTGCCGCTCGAAGAGCAGCGCGTCCACCTGCGCGCCCAGCGATTCGCCCGCGTGCAGGTGTCCGAGATGCGGCTTTTCGAGCCCGACGCCGTGCAGAGCGGACGGGCGGAGCGCAACCTCTACCACGCGCTGCGGACCCGGATCGACGGCGCGCGCGGGACTTTCCACGCGTCGTTCTTCCTGCCGTGCCCCAGCATGGTGGACTATCTGCACCTGGAGTTGGTACGAACCCTGGCCAATGACAATCCGGAGCTGCTCGGTGGCGACTATCCCGGTCCGCTGGTGTAGCGTGGCGCTCTGCGCCGCGCTCGTGACGCCCGGGGCCGCGCAGACGCCACGCAAGCCGGCCTCCAAGACGGCTTCGAAAACCTCGCCGAAATCGGCGGTCGCGCCGCCCGCGACGCTGGCCGCGCTGGTGCGGGCCTACCGCGAATCGCCGAGCCCGGCCCGCCGCGCGGCGGTGGCGGCCTGGGGCGTGTCTCACCCCAAGGAACGGGCGTCGGTCGAGCTGGCGCTGGGTGTTGCCGGATACGAGCAGGGCGACTATGCCTCCGCCATCGCGGCGCTTCACCAGGCCCAGCCCGCACTACCGCTGGTCGCCGATTACACCGCCTACTACCTGGCGGCCGCGCGCGTCGAGTCGAAGGATTTCGGCGGCATCGTGAAAGATCTCGCGGCCACCCACGGTTCCGAAATTCCTTCGCCGCTTTCCGCCAGGGCTCGGCTGCTGGAAGCGCGGGCGCTGCTGGATAGTGCGCCAGCCGAGGCGGTCCGCGTGCTGCGGGAGCACTCTTCGGAGCTGCCGCAGCCGGAGGGCGACCTGGCGCTGGGCGAGGCCCAGCAGGCCGCCGGCAACCTGGCCGGCGCGGTGGAAACCTATCAGCGCGTCTATTGCCAGTACGTCAACGGGGACACGGCGGTCCGCGCAGCCACCGCGTTGGCGTCGCTGCGGTCCGCAATGGGCGCATCGTATCCCGCGCTTTCCACCGGGCAGATGCTGCGCCACGCCGACCGGCTGGCGGAGGTCCGCGAGTTCGGGCAGGCCCGCACGGAATACCGCTGGCTGGCGGAGCGCGCGTCCGGGGCGGAGCGCGACTTGGCGCGGGTCGGTCTGGGCGCGGTCGAATATCTGGCGGGTAAGTCGCCTACCGCGGCCGTGTATCTTCGGCCGCTCGAAGTGGCCGCGCCGGAGGCCGAGGCCGAGCGCCTCTACTACCTGGTGGAATGCGCCCGCCGGGTGGACAACGAGGGCGAATTGAAGCGGGCGCTCAAACGGCTGGAGGACCAGTTTGCCAAGTCGCCGTGGCGTTTGAAGGCGCTGGTTTCGGGAGCGAATTACTTCCTGCTGGCGAACCGCGCGGACGAGTATGCGCCGCTGTACCGCGCCGTGTACGAGAACTTCCCCGCCGATCCGGCCGCGGGTCTCAGCCACTGGAAGGTGACCTTCGACGCCTACCTGCATCGGCGCGGCGACGCCGTTGCCCTGCTGCGGGAACAGTTGGCCGACTTTCCGCGCAGTGGCAACGCGGGGGCGGCGCTGTACTTCCTGGGCCGCGCGGCCGAAGAGCGCAAGGATTTCTCCGACGCGGCGGCCTACTACCGGCATTTGCTGCAAGTGTTTGAGAATTACTACTACGCCATGCTGGCGCGCGAGCGGATGCTGCGTCCCGAGAATCGCGGCGCGCCGCCTTCGCCCAAGACCAGCGCGTTTCTGGCGGGCCTGGCGCTCCCTGTGGCCAAGCCGGTTCCGGCGGAGGCCACGCGCGAGACCGCGGTGCGGATCGAGCGGTCGCAAGTGCTGCGGGCAGCCGGCCTCAGCGATCTGGCGGATTCGGAACTGCGCTTCGGCGCGCGCACCGGCGGCCAGCCGGCGTTGCTCGGTATGGAAGCCGCCCGCGCCGCCGATTCGCCCAGCACGGCGTTGCATGTTTTGAAAATCATGGTGCCGGACCATCTCGGCATTCCCCTGGCGGCGGCGCCGCGCCGCTTCTGGGAGCTGCTGTATCCGCTGCCCTATCGCGCGGAGTTGTTCGCCGACGCTCGCGAGCGCGAGCTGGACCCGTACCTGGTGGCCGGCCTGATCCGCCAGGAATCGGAATTCAACGCGGGCGCGGTTTCGCCCGCCAAGGCGTACGGGCTGATGCAGGTGCTGCCGGTGACCGGACGGCAGTACGCGCGCATGGCCGGGGTCCAGAGATTCTCCACTTCGTTGCTGTTGCAGCCCGCGGTGAATCTGAGGATCGGCACCTTGGTGTTGCGCAAGACGCTGGAGCACAGCGGCGGACACCTGGAGCAGACGCTGGCGGCTTACAACGCCGGTCCCATGCGCCTGGCCGAGTGGGTCACCTGGAATTCGCCCCACGAACCGGCCGAGTTCGTGGAATCGATCCCGTTCACCGAGACCCGGGATTACGTGCAGGCGGTGTTGCGCAACGCGGACATGTATCGCCGGCTGTATCCGTGATGTCGATGTGCGATGGGCTGGCAACCTGCCCCACAAGGTCTCATAGAATGGAGAAGACATGGATCGTAGAGAGTTTTTGACGGGGTGGGCGGCGCTGTCCGCCGGATCGGCATTCGGCGCCGAAACGTTCGACGTGGTCGAGATCGAACGCGCGCGCGTCCTGAAGGCGGCCGACAGGTACCTCGCGGAGCAGCCGGTGACGGTGACCGCCTCAGGGTCTCCGCGCAGCGCCGGCGGCAAGCACGACTTTTTTTCCGAAGCCGACTACTGGTGGCCCGATCCAAATAATCCCGGCGGCCCCTACATTCAGCGCGATGGTATGAGCAACCCGGCGAACTTCCTGGAGCATCGCCGCGCCATGATCCGCCTGAGCTTGATCGTTCCGGCCCTGGCGGCGGCCTACAAGATCACCGGCCAGCGGAAATATGCCGACCGCGCGGCGCTGCACTTGCGGGCCTGGTTTGTGGACGACGCCACGCGGATGAACCCGAATCTGCAATACGCGCAGGCGATCCAGGGCCGCTCCACCGGCCGGGGGACGGGCATCATCGACACGCTGCACCTGGTGGAAGTGGCGCGCGCCGCGGACATGATCGACCTGCCGCCTGCCTTGCTGGCGGGCGTGAAGAAGTGGTTCGCGGCCTATACCGAATGGATGACCACGAGCAAGAACGGGGGCGAAGAGCGCGACGCCAGGAACAACCACGGCACCTGCTGGGTCGCGCAGGTGGCCGCTTTTTCGAGACTCACCGGGAATCGCGAACTGACGGATTACTGCCTCAACCGCTATAAGACCGTTTTGATTCCCAACCAGGAAGCCGCCGACGGCAGCTTCCCGGAAGAACTGCGGCGCACCAAGCCCTACGGTTACTCGCTATTCAATCTGGATGCCATGGCGATCCTGGTGCAGACGCTGACCACCCCGCAAGACAACCTGTGGAAGTGGGAAACGCCCGACGGTAAGGGCATGGCGAAAGCCGTGGCCTACATGTATCCGTACATGCTGGACAAGAAAAAGTGGCCCAAACCCCCGGATGTCATGTACTACGATCAATGGCCGGTGCGCCAGCCGAGCCTGCTCTTTGCCGGGCTGGCCCTGGGAAAACCGGAGTACCTGGAGCTTTGGCGCAAACTGGAGGGCGACCCGACCGTAGAGGAAGTGCTCCGCAATTGGCCGGTGCGCCAGCCGGTGTTGTGGGTGTGAATCGCGCACCGGCGTTCGGTAGCACGGCGGCCGGAGCGCTTCGCCGGCCGGTTTGCCGGCCGCTCACCGCTTGATGGGAAGTGTGGAGAGGATCTGTTTGATGTACTCCTGGGTCTCAGGGATCTGCGGAATTCCGTCTACCGCATCGACTCTCTCGGGACCGGCATTATAGGCCCCCAACGTTTTTCCCAGATCGCCTCCGTAGCGGGTCAAGAGTTGCTTTAGAAATTTGGCGCCAGCGTTCACATTCTGAATGGGATCGAAGGGGTTCATAACCCCGAATTGGAGGGCCGTGTCGGGCATCAGTTGCATCAGCCCTTCCGCCCCTTTGGGCGACACCGCACAGGGGCGGAACGCGGATTCCTGGCGAATGACGCCACGAATGAGGTCGCCGTCGAGGCTCTCGCGGCTGGCGGCCGAATCGACCAGGACGTCCACCTGTTCCGCCGGCAAGGGGTCGCACGCCGGTGGCGGAGCGGCGGGAGCCGCGGCCGGCGCCGCGACGGTGACGCCGAGGGTGGCGGGGCGGGGGAGTTGGAAAAAGCTGCCACTAGCCGGGCGCTCCTGCTGCAGTTGCCGCTGAACCGACAACTTTTGTTGTTCCAAGGACTTCTGCATGGCCTCCGCGGCGGCGCGCTGGCGCGCCATAGGATCGTCGGGAGAAGCCGGGGTCTGCGCCCGGAGTACCATATGCGCTAAAAAGAACAAACAGACGATAGTTTTCGGTGTGGGCGTCATAAGAAACCTTCGAAAGACTCCGGGGCGTCGCCGATGTGAGAAATTGAGGCGAGCCGACGGAATGCCGGCAGGGAATTTCGATATGGGAATCGGGCCAGTGAATCGCGTCAACGTGGGCATCGCGGTGGATTCGGCAACGGGATCCGGGGAAGATGCAGTCGCGCTGCGGCAGATCGTGGCGGCGATTTCGGGACTCAACAATTCCGGCTGGGTGGGCCGCCAGCGGGAGTTGCGGTCGCGCCGCAACCGGAATGGACGCTTGGTGGTTGAGCTCATCCATAGCGAAACCGGCGAGGTCCTGGGTGAACTGCCGCTGGGCGAAGTCCTACACATGGCCGAAGGATTACAACGAGACCGCTGGAAAGAGGATCTGTAAACAAGATGTGGAAAGATGCGTACCTGGAAAGTCGAGTTTTGGCCGCCGATCCGGTCGAACTGATTCACATGCTGTACGAGCGCGCCATCAGCCTGGTTTCCAGCGCGCGCGCCAGTCTGGCGGCCGGAGACATCCCCGGGCGGTGCCAGGCGGTCTCCCAAACCCTGGCGATCCTGTGTGAGCTGGAAGCGGCGCTCAATCACGAGGCCGGCGGCGAAATCAGCAAGAACCTGAGGCGGCTCTACCAGTACATGCGGACCCGCCTGGTGACCGCCAACCTGAACCGGCAGGATGCCCCGCTGGCCGAAGTCGAGTCCTTGCTCTCTACGCTGGGAGAGGCGTGGAAGGGTATTCGGCCGCAGGCGGCCGCAGCCGCGGGAGCGGCGGTCCCGGTGGCTGCCAACGCCGCCGACGTCGACCGGTGGGGGAGAAGTTCGCCGGTCGAGGTGGAAGCCGGCTACTCGAGACAGGGCTGGAAAGCGTAGTTCTATCCGGCTGAGTCTGGCGGGTTTCCAACCGGCCGCGGGCCGCCAGCTAGCCTCGCCAAGCTGGTAGCGCCGAGTCATTGCGACTTGGCCGTCTCGGTTGCGGACTTTTGCAGGCCGCGGGCGATCATATCCGCCAGGCCGAGCCCGCCACTGTTCGCCATCGCCTGGGCGAAGGCTTCCTGGCCGTACTCCATGGCGGACTGCGAGGAGTCGTCTTCCCCGGTGCCCAGCCATCCGCCCTCGGAATCGCGCATCGATTTCATCATCTGGGCGATCAACAGCGCCTCGAATTGCTTGCCGGCGTCCTTGATTTTCTCGGGAGAATCGGTCGCGCGCGCGGCCGAGCCCGGCACGTTGAGATTGGTTGCCTTCAGTGAGTCGACCATTTAGATCACCTTCAGTTCCGCGTCCAGCGCGCCGGCGTCCTTCAAATTCTGCAGAATCGAAATGATGTCGCGCGGGGTGGACCCAATGGCGGTCAGCGCGCGCACCAACTCTTCCACCGTGGCGCCCTGTTTCAGGATCACGTTGCGCGCCTTCTCCTCCTTCACGCCCACGTTGGTCTGCTGCGTGACCGTGGTAGTGCCGGTGGACAGAGGGTTGGGCTGGGACACGTTGGCGATGGTCTGGATCTCGACGTTCAGGTTGCCTTGCATGATGGCCACGGGCGCGATTTGCACGTCCTTGCCCATGATGATGGTACCGGTGCGCTCATTGACCACGATGGCGGCGCGGCGGTCGGTTTCAACGGTGAGGGCTTCCATCTCGGCGACGAATTCGGTGCTCTTCTTCTGATACTCGGCGGGCAGCGCGACGCTGATCAGGCCGGCGTTGTCGGCGTGGGCGACCTGCCCGAAGTGTTTGTTGATGGCATCCGCCACGCGGGACGCGGTGGCGAAATCGGCGCGCTGCAATTGCAGGTGCACCTTGGTGCCGAGGTCAATGGAAGGCGCGGTGCGTTCTATGATGGCGCCATTGGGGATGCGGGCTACGGTGGGATGATTCTGCGTGGTCACGGTGGCGCCCGATCCGGCGGCGAATCCTCCCAGCACCACGGGCCCCTGCGCGACGGCGTAGGTCTGGCCGTCGGGGCCGTGCAGACCGGTCATCAAGAGCACGCCGCCTTGCAGGCTCTTGGAGTCGCCCATGGCGGACACCGTGACATCGATGCGCGATCCGGCCTGGCCGTAGGGAGGAAGCGTGGCCGTTACCATGGCCGCCGCGGTGTTCTTGACCTGGATGGCGGTGGCGGAAACGGTGAGGCCCATGCGCTCCAGCAGGTTGGTGAGACTCTGCGCGGAGAAGATGGTCTGCTGCCGGTCGCCGGTTCCAGCCAGCCCCACCACCAGGCCATAGCCCATGAGCTGGTTGTCGCGGACGCCTTCCAGGTTGACCAGCTCCTTGATGCGGGTGCCGGCGGCGGCCGCGCCGCACAGGCTGGGAATCAGGAGGCCGATGAGAAGTCGTCGCATGCAGGCACCTCAGAAGGGCAGAATTCCGAGCAGGATGCGGTAGAGAATGTTGGGCCGGTGGACCGCGTCGTTGATCACGCCTTTGCCGTCGATCTTGATCTCCATCTGGGCGATCTGGTTGGAGCTGATGATGTTGCCGGTGGTCAGGTCGGCGGGGCGGATGACGCCGCGCACGGTCACCAACTGGTGTTCGGAATTGACCAGAACGTCCTTGGTGCCTTCCAGCACCAGGTAGCCGTTGGGCAGCACATGGGTCACGCGCGCGCTGAGGGTGGCGGATATGGTGGCGCCGCGGCTGGTAGTGCCAGCGCCATTGAGCGACTGGCTGGAGTTGAGGTTCAAGAGATTCTGCGCGGCCCCGGTGGCGCTCTTGGGACCGGCCAAGGCGGAGATTTGGCTCTGGGCGGCGGTGGCGCGCGAGGTTTTGGTGGCTCCCGTGGCGACGGCCGACGCCTGTTCGTTGACCACTATCGTGACCAGGTCGTCCACCTGGGCGGCGCGCACGTCGGCGCCGACTTCGGTGAGGCGCGAGGCCGGCGACCACAGGGATCCGGCGGACGGCTGCACCGGCGCGACGGGTTGCTTGAGCGCTTCCTGCAGGTAACGGTCGAGCGCGCTGGGTTCGGACTTCTTTTTCTTGTCGGCGGCCGCGGCCGGGATCACCAGGGCCAAGGCGGCGATGAGACTCAAGCTGGATTTCGCTAGCATATCGACCCGTTCTTTACCATGGGACTTCCACCACGGCTTTTCCCTTGCCGTCCACCCGCGCGCGAAAGATGCGGTTGCTGGTGGGGTTGCGCACGGCGATGAGTTCGCCGGCGCTGCCCGCCGTTTCGGCTTTGCCCACGAACTCCAGGTGGGCGGCGCCGCTGAAGACCTCGATCGATACGGGGTCGCCGCGGTTCACGTCTTTGGGCGCGGCCAGCAGGCCGGCAACGATTTCGGCGCCGGAAGCGACCGGCCGGCGCAAGCTCATGCCCACCACCTGCTCCAGCTTCAGGCCGGAGCGGGCGGCGGCGGGAAAACATTGGGCGCTGGAGACGCGGATCTGCCCGGCCTTGAGAGGCTGGCCGGTCTTCAGGTTTTCCGCGGCAACCACGCGGTTGCAGGGGGCGGAAATGCGTACCCGAGCCCATACCGGGAAGCGGTGGCTGTCGCCGTAGACCACGTCTCCGCGCCATAGCACGGGTTCCCGCGGGTTGGACCCGGCGGGCGTTCCGAGGCGCTCGCGGGGGAAGTCGAGCTGTCCGGGCGGCGCGGGAACGAGGCTCAGGTCGGCGATTTCGATTTGCGCTTCGGAAATACCCAGGGCGGTGCGCATGGCGTTCAGGACGCGATTGCGGTCGAGAGGCTGCAGGGGCCATTCGAAGCAGACTTCGCCGGGCGCTTCGAGTTCAATGGCATAGCGTTTGGCGATGGCGGCGAGTTCGGGCCAATGAAAGATGCGTCTGGATCCCGGAGGCGGCATGTTGGCCAGCAGCGTGTCGGGCGGCAGGGCGGCGAATGCGGGCAGAGCGGCGGCCAGGTCCTTACCGAGCACCTGGTCCGCCGCGACAGGTTGGCACGCCGGCGTCTGCGCGGGAGCGAATCGCACCAGACAGCAAAGGGCGAACGGGAGCAAGAATGCCGTACGATTGTGGCCGAAGAACTCGTAACTGGACGCGGACGTCATTGCTTGATATTGTTGACCTGCTGGTACATGTCGTCGGCGGCTTTGACTACCTTGGAATTGGCTTCGTAGGCGCGCTGCGCCACGATCATATTGATAAACTCTTCGACCACGCTGACGTTGGACTGTTCCGTGTAGCCCTGTAGCAGCGTGCCCAGACCTTCCTGCCCGCCGGGCAACCCGACGGTGGGATCGCCGGACGCGTCGGTGGGCTGGTAGAGGTTCTTGCCGATGCTGTTGAGGCCGGCGGGATTCTGGAAGCTGGCGAGCTGGATCTGGCCGGCCTGCACCGAGGCGGTCTGGTTGGGCAGCGAGTAGCTTACCGTACCGTCGCTGGCGATGGTCACGTTCTGCGCGTTGGACGGAATGGTGATGGTGGGCTGAAGGGCGTCGCCGTTCGAGTCCACCACGTTGCCGTTCTTGTCGAGTTGGAACGACCCGTCGCGGGTGTAGGCGAGCTCGCCGCTGGGAAGTTGCACCTGGAAGAAGCCGTTGCCTTGAATGGCCACGTCCAGGGTGTTGTCGGTCTCGGTGAGGCTGCCCTGGGTCAGGATGACCTCGTTGGAAGAGGCGCGGGTGCCCAGGCCGAGCTGCAGGCCGGCGGGAACGGTGGTCTGCTGGCCGGAGGCGGCTCCCGGCTGGATCATGCTCTGGTAGAGCAGGTCCTGGAATTGTGCGCGCCGCGACTTATAGCCGGTCGAGTTGGCGTTAGCCAGGTTGTTGGCGATATTGTCCACGTTGAGCTGCTGGGCGTTCATGCCGCTGGCAGCGCTGTATAGGGCGCGTATCATGTGGTGGAGACTCCTTGATCTTCTTTCTCGACGTTGGTGACTTCGTTCTGAATCATCCGGCTGATCTGGGAGAGGTCGTAGCCGTTATTGAAGAACCCGGCTACCAGGCCGGCGTTGATCATACAACCGTTGGAAAGCTCGACCATTTCGTTGTCTTCGCTCTGCTTGAATGGGTTGCCGGAGCATTGGGCCATGGTATTGACCGACACCACCGTGCCTCCCACCATGGCGGCCACTTCCTGGGCCGTCGATTCGGTGGCGAAGTACTGGGGATTCAGAGTGAAATTGCCGCTGGGGCCGGTGCCGACCACGTCGGTCTCCCAGGGAGAATCGCCGAACACCGATTGAGCCGTGGGAACATACGTCGGATCGTCGCTGTCGACGCCGGTAATGATCGGATCCGACGATGAGGTCGAAGACGACGAAGACGAAGTCGATGTGGAGGATGACGTAGATGAAGAAGATGTCGAGGCGGCGGGCGTAGACAGAGCACTCACCAGCGGCGTGGAACTCGAAGACGATGTGTCGGACGATGACGAAGTGGAAGTGGAGGATACAGCGCAGTCGCCCGACGTTCCCTGCAATCCGTAACCGTAGTTGAAGCCCACCACCACCGGATCGCCGCTATTCAGGTTCTCCACGAATAACTGGCCGAACGGCGTGTTCACCTCGCTGACGTTGGTGGCCTCCGCGGTCGAGGATGACGTGGAGGCGGCGGTTGTGGAGGCCGTCTGAGTGCTGTCGGTGACGCTGCTGATCATGTCTGCTCCTGTTCTGTTCCGCGGGCGGTCTCACGATCCGACGCGGGCTACTTCCTGAATCGTCTTGGTATCCATCTCGCTGCTGATGCCGACCGCTTTCTGCAACATCTCGAACTGGCGCATGACGCCCACCAGCCGCATGGCGGCTTCGGCCACCGGTACATTCGAGCCTTCGATCTTTCCCTGCTGGACCTGGGTCGACTGGGCCGCGACGGGAACATTTGTGGCGTCGGTGTTCTGAAAACAGGCATTGCCCAACTTGGTCAGGGATTTGAGGTTCTTGAACTCGACCACTTTCAACTGTCCGACGGGTTGGCCGTCCTGGGTGATGACTCCGCCGGTGGAGATCTCGATGGGTTTGTTGGCGGCCAACTGAATGGCGTTCCCGGTGACTGCGTCCTGCAGAGCGTATCCATCGGCGGTGGCCAGCGTGCCGTTGGCGAGTATCTGCAGATTTCCGTTGCGCGTATATAAAGGTCCGGTGGACCCGTTCACCACCAGGAAGCCGCTGCCCATAAGCGCCACGTCCATGGGGTTGCCGCTGGCCTCCACGGTGCCCTGCGAGAAATCGGTCCACTCGCGTTCAATCACGGGAAGCTGGGTGTCGCCGGAGGACTCTTCGGAACTATAGAGGCCGTAGTATTCCGTGTCGCGCTTGAATCCAGCGGTCGCCGAGTTCGCCAGGTTATTGGCGAGCAGGTCCAGAGACTGCATGCGCGATCGGAGACCGCTGGCAGCCGCAATTGTCAAGGCATCCATAGAAACGTACCGCACAGGTGACAGCAAGTGGGGTGCCGTTGCGGGTGGAGACGCGGGTTGAAGACCTGGCCGGGAGGGGGTGCGGCGCGGGCCGGTGGCAGCCTGCGCCGGTTCGTGTGGCGTGCGCCGCGAGCCCTGGCGGTCGCTGCAATAGCCTGAAAGCACGGCGGAACGGCCGACCCTTCCGGCGCGTCCGGCGGGCCGGCGAGAGAGCGAGATACCGCGTCGCGCAAGAAACCTTCGAAAGTCTCGCGAGGCGGGCGATATGTATCGATGAGCGGGCAGTGCATTCGTCAAATGTTTGACGAACGCCATTGACAGTCAAAAGCCCAACACCCGGACGCCGGATCTATCCGGTTGAAAAGAATACCAGGCGGGATTGGCTGGCGATCTGCATTTTCGGCCTGCGTGACGATTGCCTCTGCCACCGTTAGCGCTGCGCCGTCCCTACCGGCCGTCGCCATGCGCAGCGGGACCGATGAGGACGATTCGTCGAAGGCCAGTTTCGCCGACCAACTGAACGGGCTGGCATCGTCGGATGAACCCGCGCAATCCGCAGTCTCCGCAACGCCCCGCACGGCCACCGCTCCGGCGCGCCGCACGGCCACGCCGTCCAAGGATTCCAAAAAAGATAACGGAAACGATGTCAAGGGCGTGACGGCCGGGGTCATGCTGCAGACCGCCAACCCGCAGGCTCTACCGCTGCACATTCAGTTATCGCAGAGAGACGGGAACGAGGACCAGCCAAGCGATTCGCCGGATACCCGGCAATCGGGCAACGCGGCTTCGGCGGCCACGGGACTGACATTGGAATGGAACGCCGCCACCGCTTCGGCCGCGGCCAACGTGGAAGACGCTGCCACGGGGACGCGCGACGGCGAGAAAGTGCGCTCCACCGAGTCGGATAAGCCGGCGGCTTCCCGCCGGTCCGATGGAAACGGGGCCGCTGCCGCGAAGCCCGAGATGGCGTTCGCGGCGCGCGTGCAGCCCGCGACCTCCGCGCAGAACGCCACCAACGACAGCCGGCGGGCCTCCGATACACAACTTGCGGCCGCCAGCGCGTCGGCATTGCGTAAGGCGTCGGATTCCGACGCGACGGATGCCTCGAACGCGAAAGATGCGGCCCGACCCAGCGAACCGGCCGCGGCTCTGCAGCACGTGGCGGCGGTTTTCGAACAGGCCAGCCGGACCACGGACGCACCGGCGCCGCAGCGGACGGAGGCTGCCGGGCAAACCGCCGAAACCGCGCCGGTCCACGCGGAAAGCCCAACCAAGCCCGCGGCGCCTCTCAAAGACATTTCGCTCGAAGTGACCCAAGCGGGCGCGGAGAAGGTGGAAATCCGGGTGGTGCAGCAATCCGGCGAAGTCCACGTAGCGGTGCGCACCGGCGATACGGACCTGACGCACGGCCTGCGGCAGGGGCTCACCGAACTGGTGGGGAAGCTGGAAGACAACGGGTACCGCGCGGACACCTGGCGGCCCGGCGGCTCCACGGCGGCGCCGGCGGCACTGTCGCAATCTCAAGATTCCCAGAGCGCGTCGGGGCAATCGCACTACGGCGATTCCGCGAACCGCCAGAACGGGTCGCAGCACAACGGCGGCCAGCAGAATCAGAACCAGAACCAATACAACCGTCCCCGCTGGGTGGAAGCGCTGGAGAGCAGCCTCACCGGAGAAGGGGAATCGACAGGAGAGACAAATGGCATCGTCAGTTAGCGCATTGGCCTCAACGGGCAGTACCGGCGCTTCATCCGGTTCATCGAGCAGCTCGTCGACTTCGGACGTCAGCGAATCGATGTTTCTGCAACTGCTGGTGGCCCAGCTCAAGAATCAGGACCCGCTGGATCCCACCGACGGCACCCAGTTTGTCGCGGAACTGGCGCAGTTCAGCGAACTGGAGCAGGTGATGGGGATCAAGAGCGACATTGAAACGTACCACGCGGATGCCGCGTCGGGAACCAGCTCCAGCTCTAGCGGCAGCTCCAGCTCGAGTTCGTCCACGGACGGCTCCAGCAGCACCACCAGCACCAACGAAACGTAGTCATAGGAGAAAGAGTCAACTTATGGTTTCCGCAATTTCTACGGCACTTTCCGCCCTCCAGGCCGACTCGGCGGCCATCGACGTGACGGGCAATAACCTGGCGAACCTGAATACCACCGGTTACAAAACCGTGGAGGTGGAGTTCGAGGACCTGATGTCGCAGTCGCTCGGCGTGGGCTCCAGCACCGGACAGCTCGGATTGGGCGTGGGCCAGATAGAAACCAACACCGTCTACTCGCAAGGCACCCTCACCACCACCACTGGTCTGATGGACGCGGCGATTTCCGGAAACGGCTTCTTCGTGGTCCAGGACCCCAGCAGCGGCCAACAACTGTACACGCGCGACGGAAGCTTCCAACTGGATTCCAACGGAAACCTGATCACCAGCACCGGGCAATACGTGCAAGGCTGGACCGCGACGAATGGCGCGGTGGACACCAACGGAGCGATTGGCAATATCACCATTCCCACGGGAACGGTGAGCGGAGCGAAGGCCACCACCACCATGGACGTGGTCGCCAACCTGGACTCGGCGGCGACGGTCGGGGCCGCCAACGGCACCTTTTCGACGCCGATTCAAGTTTACGATTCGCTGGGCGAAAGCCACACCCTGACGGTCACCTTTACCAAGACGGCCGCGAACTCCTGGAGTTACAGCGTCGGCATACCGTCCGCGGATCTGTCAAGCGGGGGAACCACCGCGCTGGCAACCGGGACGTTGACTTTCGACAGCAGTGGCAATCTGACGAGTCCCGCGCCACCCACAACCAGTAACGGAGTCACCACCCCGTCTACGCCGGTAAGCATCGCCATCTCGGGCTTTGCCGACGGCGCCGCCGACCAGACGATCTCGTGGAATCTCTTCTCCGACAACGGCGCCGGCACTCAGGAGCTGACTCAGTACGCCCAGACGTCCGCCGAGAGCAGCGCGACGCAGGATGGATACGCCGCCGGCCAGGTGACGCAAGTCGCGTTGGGCAACGGCGGAACGATCATGGCCACATATTCCAACGGCCAGACGGTCATGGTGGGCCAACTGGCGGAAGCGGCCATCGGCAATCCGACCACCCTGGAATCGGTGGGCGACAACAACCTGGCGATCACGGCGCAAACCGCGGCGCCCGTGATCGGCGCGGCCGATACCGGCGACCGGGGCCAGATCGAGGCCGGCGAGCTGGAATCGTCGACCGCCGACATGGCTACCGAGTTCACCAATCTGCTGCAGTACCAACGCAGCTACGAGGCGGCGTCGAAGGTGATCACCACCAGCGACGAGTTGACCCAAGAGACGTTGGGGCTGATCAAGTAGAGATGGAAAGCGTACAACAGATTCTCGCCGTTCTGTTTGTGCTGGGATTGCTGGGCGGCACGCTGTTCTGGCTGCGCAGCAAGGGCATGGCCCGGTTTACCGGAGCCGGACTACGGCGTTCGGGCGGCCGCAGGATGCAGTCGCTCGAACGCCTGCCACTGACGCCGCAGCACTCCCTGCACCTCGTCCGCGTGGGCGGAAAGGTGCTGCTGATCGGGGTGTCGCCGGGCGGCTGCTCGGTGCTGGACGGCGAGGGCTGGGAGATTCCCCAAGGGGATGGAACGGTGGCGAAATGATACGGCGAATCGGAGCGATCTTGTCCGCGGCGGCGCTGGCGGCCGCCTTGAGCGCGCCGGCGCTGTCGGCCGCGGCGGCGGCCAAGCCCGAGGCGGCGGCTCCGTTGATGGGCATCGACCTTTCCAAGGGCGGGGAAGCGCTCAGCGTGCCGATGCAGATCGTCATCATGCTGACGCTGCTGACACTGCTGCCGGCCGTCGTCATGTCGATCACGCCGTTCCTGCGGATCACCATCGTGCTGCACTTTCTGCGGCAGGCGCTGGGCACGCAGACCGCTCCCTCCAACCAGGTGCTGGTGGGGGTCGCGCTGTTTCTGACGATTTTGATTATCGGGCCGGTGGCTTCCGACATGTACCACCAGGGCTGGGAACCGATGCAGGCCAACCAACTGACGCCCGCGCAGGCGTTCGACGCCGGAACCAAGCCGCTGAAGGTCTTCCTGGGCCATTTCGCGCGCGAGAAGGACGTCAAGCTGTTCGTGGAGATCTCGCACGCTCCGGCGCCGCGCACGCCGGCCGACCTGGACCTGAAGATCCTCATCCCGGCCTACATTCTTTCCGAACTGAAAGCCGGTTTCCAGATTGGCGCCGTGCTCTATCTTCCGTTTCTGGTCATCGACCTGGTGGTGGCTTCGGTGACTCTCTCGATCGGCATGGTGCAATTGCCGCCGGTCATGGTCTCGGCGCCGTTCAAGGTTTTGCTGTTCGTTCTGGCCGACGGCTGGAACCTGGTGATCGGCTCGCTGATGAAAGGCTTCTACGCATGACCCCCGAATTCGCGATCGAGACGCTGCGCCACGCCCTGTTGACGGCTTTCTGCCTGGCGGCTCCGCTGCTGGTGGTCGGCTTCCTCGTCGGCATCGCCATGAGCCTGATTCAGATTCTGACGTCGATTCAGGACACCTCGTTCTCCGCCGTGCCGCGCCTGTTGGCGTTCATGACGGCGTTCGTGGTGGCGATGCCCTGGATGCTACAGAGGATTACCGCCTATGCGGTGTCCATCTTTGGGGACCTGAGCCGCTATGGGCGGTAATCTGGTCCTTTCGATTTCCACACTACTGGGCTTCGTGTTGACGCTGGTGCGCATCGCCGGCGTCTTCGTGTTTGTGCCCATACCGGGCGTGACCGCGGTAGCGCATCCGGCGAAAATCATGCTGACGGTGGGCGTGAGCATCGCCCTATTCCCGGTTTGGCCGCAAGTGACGGCGAACCCGCCGGTGGGTTTGTTTGCGCTGTGGATTCTGCTGGAGGCGGCGTTGGGAATCGGCATCGGGCTGGCGGTGGGTTTTGTCACCGATGCCCTGGCGCTGGGGGCCCAGGTGATGGGCCTGCAAGCCGGGTATTCCTTCGCGTCCACGGTGGACCCGAACACGCAGGCCGATTCCACCGTGCTGGCGGTCTTTTCGCAACTGGCGTCGGGGATGCTGTTCTTCGCCACCGGGCTCGACCGGGATGTGCTTCACGTTTTCGCGCGCAGCCTGGAAACCTGTCCGCCGGGGACGTTTCTGTTGGGACGCAACGCGTCGGAACAAATGGTGGCCATGGGTTCGACGATTTTCAGCACGGGGCTGCGCCTGGCCCTCCCTATGGTCGCCGTACTGGTGATGGTGGACATTTCGCTGGCCTTGCTGGGACGAGTCAATGCCCAGCTCCAACTGCTGCACCTGGCGTTCCCGGTGAAGATGATGGTCGGGCTGATGCTGCTGGGGTGGGTGTTGCTGATGCTGCCGGCGCTGTTCCGGACGACCGCGTCGGTGACGCTGGGGGCGGCGCGGGGATTGATCGCGCGATGAAGTGGGGCCTGAAAGCCCGCCCCACAAGTTGTGTGACTGCAAATGGCGGATAAAGACCAAAAGACAGAACAACCGACACAACGGCGCATGAAGAAGGCGCGCGAAGAGGGCCAGTTCCCGAGTGCCCGGACGTTCGTCAGCGCCATGCAGTTTCTGGCTTTCGTCTTCATGATCCACAACTGGGGCGGAGGGTGGATCATGGACATCCGCCGCAGTATGGCCACCATGTTCGACCACGCCCTGGACCCGAATCTGGGGCGGCAGGAAGTGGTCGGCATGGCGCTCGACCTGTTGATTCACAGCCTGATTCCGCTGGCCATACTGGGCGCGGTTCTGATCGGGATCACACTGGCGATGCAGTTGGTGGTGACGCGGATGGGCATGAGCCTCAAGCGGCTGACACCGGATCTCAAGCGCTTGAGCCCGCTGGAAAAACTGCGTCAGCTGCGGCGCCAGAACTTCCCCGCGCTGCTGCAGGCGTTGGTGATGATCCCGGTATTCGGATTGGCGGTATATTACCTGGTTTCGGACCATTTCGAGAGCTACCTGACGCTCCCTCTGCGGGCGGTTCCGGCCGGCGCATCGCAAGTGGCGGGCAGCCTTCAGTCGCTGTTGTGGAAGGCCTCGTTGGTATTTGCGATTTTCGGCGCGGTGGACCTGGTGCGGCAGAAGCGCCGCTACCAGAACGACCTGAAGATGAGCAAGCAGGACATCCGCGACGAACACAAGGAAACCGAAGGCAACCCGCTCATGAAGGGGCGCATCCGCCGTCTGCAGCGCGACCGGGCGCGGCGGCGCATGATGCAGTCGGTGCCGACGGCGACGGCTGTGATCGTCAACCCGACGCATTACGCGGTGGCGCTGAAATACGAGATGCACACGCCCGGGGCGCCGAAGGTGGTGGCCAAGGGCAAGAACTACCTGGCGTTGCGGATCAAGCAGAAGGCCATCGACAACCAGGTTCCGCTGATCGAAAACCCACCGCTGGCGCAAGCTCTGTATAAGTCGGT
>Ga0326728_10004677_pt1 | contig 39973 bp, 32 predicted proteins | sample MB3enrmetagenome_FD_207602 | JGI IMG/M metagenome (GOLD analysis project Ga0326728, IMG submission 207602) | Lab enriched peat soil microbial communities from McLean, Ithaca, NY, United States - MB31MN | ecosystem: Environmental > Terrestrial > Soil > Wetlands > Peat | place: USA: New York... | reverse complement strand
CGGCGCTATCCAAGGTGTATGACGGCACTACCACCGAGCCGTTGGCCAACGTGACCTGTACGCTGACGCCCAGCGTAAGCGGCCTTAGTTGTGCGCCTACTGCTGCGGCGTTTGCCTCGGCGAACGTGGGCACGGGCATTACAGTGACGGCCACCGGGATTGCCCTGAGCGGATCGGCGGCGGCTAATTATGCACTGTCGTCCACCACGGCCACCACCACGGCGAACATCACCGTGGCATCGGTAACCGCCACTGTGACGGCGCTGTCCAAGGTGTATAACGGCAACACTACTGAGCCTATCGCCAGTATTACCTGTACTCCGAACGTGCTGGCGGGGGATACCGGTAAGGTGGCCTGCGCGGGCACGGCGGCGACGTTTGCCTCGGCGAACGTGGGTACGGGCATCACGGTGACGGTGACGGGCATCAGCCTGAGCGGCACGGCGGCAAGCAACTATACGTTGTCGTCCACCACGGCCACCACCACGGCCAGCATCACGGCGGCGCCGGTGACGGCGAGTGTGACGGCGCTGGCCAAGGTGTACAACACGAACACCACCGAGCCGGTGTCCAGCGTCACCTGCACGCTGTCGCCGAGCGTGAGCGGACTGACCTGTGCGCCGGCCGCGGCAACGTTTGCTTCGGCGAACGTCGGTACGGGCATCACGGTGACGGCCACCGGGATCACCCTGAGCGGATCGCCGGCAAGCAACTATGCGCTGACGTCCACCACGGCCACCACCACGGCCAGCATCACCCAGGCGACGGTTACGGCCACCGTGACCGCGCTTTCCAAGGTGTATGACGGCACTACCACCGAACCCATCGCCAGCATTACCTGCACGCCGAATGTGCTGGCGGGTGATACCGGCAAGGTGACCTGCGCGGGAACGGCGGCAACGTTTGCCTCGGCGAACGTGGGTACGGGCATCACGGTCACGGTGACCCGCATCAGCCTGAGCGGCACGGCGGCGGGCAACTATAAACTGTCGTCCACCACGGCCACTACTACCGCCAGCATTACCAAAGCCGCGCCGACGATAACGGTGAGTTGTCCGACCGTCACCTATGACGGCAAAGCGCATTCCTGCACGGCGACGGCAAAGGGCGTGGGCGGCGTCACCGTAAGCGGTTCGTTCAGCTTTAACCCGGCGAGCGAAACCGCGGTCGGCGTCTATACGGTTACGGCGACGTTTACCAGCACGAACTCGAACTACAGCAATGGTTCCGGTACCGGCACGCTGACCATTAAAGCGAAGTCGTGACCGGAATTGACGATTTCCGCTCGTTTTTTAGAGCGCGTTGTTTGGCCCGGCAGCCGAAGGTGGAAGCGCCGGGCCCCTTCTTTGTGTAGGATTGGCGGGTATCTTAGGCAGGCGCGGACGATATGCCGCGCCGGCGCGCCGGGAGGTAATCGTGGCAAAGGCTAAAGCTAAGGAAGACCGGGACAAGAGGATCGAAGACCTGAAACGCCACGCGGAAGAGCTTTGTGGTGGCCAGATGAAGACGGGCAATATGGATGACTGCCCGGCTGAGGTGGAAGAGGCATTCTGGGAACAAGTGGTGGACTACGAGGAATCTCCCTGGACGACCAACTTCCAGCAGCTTGAGGAGGCGGGCGTGTCACTTCCCCCGCCGGATTCGCTCACGGATAAAGAACTGACGGAAAAACTCTGGGAGGTGATCCACAAGCTCGCCTTGCTTCGAGTGTTTATCGAAGATACCGATCATCTCAGCGACCGCGAACTCTACACGCATCTCTGGACCGATTCCCTGCGGGAGGAAACCAAGGCGTTGCCGCCGGCGGCGAACTGTGCGTGCCACATCCAACTGCTCGGCGGCGGCAGCGACGAAGATAACGAGCTCTACCTCAAGTACTACGCGGACGAGGCTTCGCGCCGGCTTTGGCAGAGGGATTTTCCCAACGATCCCATTCCCAAGCACCAAGACCCGCCTTACGACCGTGACCGTTTACTGCCCAAGCCGGATTACGGTCCGCCTATTGACCGGGAACCCAACTGAAGCCTTGACGGGTGGCACAACCCTGTCGCAAGCGGCGTCTGGAGGGCCGCAGCGGTTTCTCGCACGGCGGTGGGCAGGCGTGGGGAAGACACGCATTGGTGTGCTTTAAGAAGACTTGCGGCCGGCTCTCTGACGAGCCATCCGCAGCGCGGGGAGCGCATCAGTTTTGGAAATGCCCGTTTTGCGGCAACTTGGCCTGAGATTGGCGGCTATCTCGGAAATCGGTGATGACCTTTTCTTGTGGTCGGAACCCGTCAAGTTCTCTACCATTGTGAACATGCAATCGGCCGCCATGGTCCAGCGCATCATCATCATGATCCTTGGTGCAGTCGCAATTTATGCCGTCGCATCAACGATTGTTGGGGTTGTGCTTGTCGAGCGAGCCCTTCATCTTCCGCGAGAAGACAAATTAGACAAGTCCTCGCTCAGGTCGGCACCAATCGGCCAAGAGGTCGCGAGAATTGACGACGCTAGCATCACTGCGCGGGACGGAGCTCGTTTGGTCGGCTGGTACGTCAGGCCGGTGCATGACAACGGCTCGGCAGTCATTCTGCTGCATGGCGCAGGGCATGATCGAGTACGTGTGGAAAAGCAAGCCCTTGTCCTGCTCCGGCACGGCTATCGGGTGCTCATGCCGGATTCTCGCGGCCAGGGCCACAGTGAAGGCCGGCTGACCACATTTGGAGTTGAGGAGAGTGACGATGTACAGCGCTGGGTCTCCTGGTTGCAAGAATACGACACCCCAAAGTGCACATTTGGCTACGGCCAGTCTATGGGGGCGTTGATTCTTCTCAGAAGCTTGGCCGTGGAGAAGCGTTTCTGCGCTGTGGTGGCTGATTCCTGCCCCATCTCTTTTGTGGAAGAGGGATATGACCTAATCGGCCGTGCCGTCAGGCTCGGCCCCTGGTTTGGACGAACGGTAGGGCGTGGAGCGATGGAAATAGCGATTCACTATTCGCGCATTCGTTATGGGGTTGATCTGGCAGACGCCAGCGCCGAAACGGGACTACGTCGAACCGCTGTTCCGGTATTGTTGGTTCAGGGTACAGCGGATCAAAAGGTACCGCCACGCCATGTTGGCCGTCTCAGTTCATGCACCCGCAGGGCGGAAGTATGGTGCGTTCCCGGAGCCGGGCACAGTGCAGCTTTAGATATTGCCAGTTCCGAGTACGAATCCAGACTTGTGAGTTGGTTTACACACCGACGCCAGCCTCAGGCCGACGCGCTCGGAACAATGTTATCCGTCCCGAGCGCCGTTGTGTGCGGAAATTCTGAATAGACAGAAACCCGAGGACGACGGGGACAGACGTGCCGTAACCGAAGTCTAGGAAGGTCGAGATACGGCCCGTCTGTCCGAGCTTCCATGGACTGCCTGGCGATGGCGGAGTTCACCCAAAAACCTGTCCTTGACTAATGATGTTCTATAATTTATCTTATCGCTATTATGATCAACGATAATTTATCTTACAAGTAAGGAGGCTGAGCCGTGCTGACGTTGCCCATCCCGGTTACACGTGCCTTGCGCAAGCTTGGCCAGGATATGAAAGATGCGCGCCGAAGACGGCGCATCCCGACGGCCATCGCCGCGGAGCGGGCATCCATCAGCAAGCCGACGCTGTTTAAGGTGGAACGCGGCGATCCGACCGTTTCCGTCGCGAGCTACGCTACCGTTCTTTTCGTACTGGGCATGGCAGACCGGCTGGGTGAGCTCGCCGCCTCCAGAAACGATCCGGTGGGTCTACGGCTCGAAGAGGAGAATCTGCCGCAACGCATTCGCAGTTCACGGAAACGGAAACCAGGAACCACCGACAAGGGATAAGAGGATGACAACGCCGCCTCCTTGGCTCTTGCCCTTGAGGTCGCGGGATATTTCGAGCTTGATGCCGCGAAGGCTCGCAGCATAGCGGCTCAGGTCGGCAAGGCCGTATCGAGATGGCGCGATGAAGCCGCGCGCCAAGGCCTCACCAAACATGAAATCAGCCGCATGACGTCAGCTTTTGATCATGAAGACCTGCGTCTGGCAAGCGGGCGGAAATGTTGTCGACGGTTGCCTGTTTAGGTTGGTCGCTCGCCTGGAAGTAATGCCCGCCGCTGAAAAGCAGGGGCAGAGAGCGCGGGACCCGGCCCTGGGTACGCGGGCATCCTGCCCGCACTGCTTGTCGTTGGGCCAACCCGCCGATCCGCCGCTCATTCACCGCCCCGCCCAGGTCATGACGTCCCGTTTGCCAGTCATCGAGCACGATCCGAACCGCAACTCAAAGTCCAAGCATAACTAGACCATCAACCTAAGCGCCGTGGAGGCGCGACGAGAGGATAGCCCCGGGTGGAGGCCGCCTCGCGGCCGGAACCCGGGGTAGGTGTAAAACGAGGACAAGCCCCTGTCAAGGGGCGGCAGAAGACGGGCAGGGACTGAAAGGCGCGCTGCCCGTGCTTTCGTCCGTGTGCCAATTGGCCATCTTCAGGTCAACCAGAGGCGGGCTCATTACGGAATGGTCGCGCATGCTGCATCTCGTCCCACGCTCGCGCCGCAAACGTTTTCGTGAGGGCAGGCAATAATCGGGCGCAGGCATGGGAAACCCGGCATTTGCCGACGATAAGGGCGTTACTAATCGGGTTAGATCTCCCAGAAGCCGACTTCGGGCCCGCTTGGCTCGCAATGGTTCAATTTCCGGATTGCCCGTCATTCGCCCGCGGAATGTGCAACCGCTGCATGGCTTCTCAGCGCACACACTTCGGCGCACAAAAGCAGCTCTACAGCAGGCCGAGGGCGAAACGATTGAGAGATGGACATATGCCTGCAATACCGGGGGTCAAGCGGTGTCGTCCTTGCTTGGCGAGAAGTCAACCCAGTTCCTGGGAAGCAGCACCTCGTTACGGCGGAACGGATTCCTGTCGGCTCCAAAGAAAAATTCCCCTACAGTCTCGCCGGTCTCCCGATTCTTCAGCCAGGAAACGGCCTGGGCCCCCTCCCCCTCAGAGCCAATCAGCCCGGCCCCAAGCAATGTTGATACCGTGCCTGGATCATGAGCCCACTCCCGAGTGGGGGCTAGGGGATTCATTACCGCCAAGCCGAGGAACCCTGCCGTCCACTGCACCAGCCTCCTGAGGTCCTCCTTTGCACTCTCCGGGAGGCTGGCGATGACGCCGAGCAGGCGTTCCTTTTGGGCATCTGCTGCTTTCTCGGCCGCAACCAGTTCCGGCGCGAAAGACTGGCGAAGATAGTGAATCAGCACAAGATGGACCATACGCTCGAACCATGAAAGCGGCGGAAAATAGCGGCTTGCACCTGCCCCACGAATTCCCATCATTGCCTCAACTACATCCATGGAATGCGTTTCAAGAAGCCCAAACTCAATGTGCCGCGGAAATGGAATTCCAGCATGAACATATTCGGAGCGAGCATTGTAGACGCGTCGCAGGCACCAGCCGAGATCCTCACGCTTTATTAGAGGAAACACGGAATTGCTCGGATACAGGTCATCTGGTGTGTTCCAAAACGAATCGGGAAGGAACTCCGTGATGAGCAGCTTGAACTTCTGGAACAGAAACCTTTCCGAGGCGATCAATTGTTCTCGTAGTTTGTAGACCAGCTCCTTACCGGTTGGAAGCTTAGCAAACTCCTCCAGAATTGGGCGGACGTTTCGAAATTTTTCCACTATGTCGAAGTCGAACTTTAGGCCGTCGTACTGGAAGCCAGCCAAGCTCTCCATGGCGCAAACCAGCGAGACGTACGCGCCCGACGGGTCTAGGCCTACCTGCGAGAGGGCTGCACGATAAAAGTTCATCGCAGCTAGCACAGCGTCAACCCTCTTACCTGGAGCTTCCGCCAGTCCTTTGAGAACAGAAATCAATTCGCCAGAGTCGAGACCTGCGGCGGGTCGAGTAGGCGAGCGACGGGCGGTTAGCGCAGGCGAGTAGGGGGGCAAACCAGCAACTGGGCGATCCCCAATTCTACGAGTCCCAATGGGCCGAAGTGGCTCTCGGGAGAATAGACATAGTAACGTCGCAAATTCAGACGCGACATCATCCAGGGGGGGGCCAACAGTGACGAATGAGGAGTTGCTTGAAAAGTTCGTCTTCCTGGTTTCCGTGAAGCAGTCAAAAAAAAGACACAGTTCTTGGGGCAGGGCGTAGTAAGGTCGGGAGATCACCTTAACCGTGTAGAAATGCCGGTCGCCCTGCAAAACCCACTCCCCGGCACTAGAATGGTGTCGATCGGCCGTAATGATTGACCTGTCATACAGCTCCCGCCAACTGAGGAAGTGATACTCGACCGCGATACGCTCGCCGCCGTCTGCACTAGCGGCCGCGGCGAGCAACTGTTTGGTATTCCATGCAAGCGCCATAGATTCTGCCCCAAAAGGCTAGACCACTCTCCCGCTCCGGCCCCCCTTCATCAATGTGACCAGCAGACAAACTGTAGTATTCCTTAGCCGAGAGAATCAAGCCCAGCTTGGAACAACCTACCCGTCGCCATCCCTTCCTGTCCGAAACCGCCACGACCTTGGGCACGGTTCTGGGCGGGTGGTCGGCTATTCGGAAGCTGTCCAGAAACCGGCTTGTGGGAAGTTGGGCCACATCGATAGGATCGGCAACCCAGAAGTAATCCGATCTCCGGCCACAGCGAGATCAGTACCGAGAAGTCGGCTTATGGCTACTTTTCTTGGGGAGCGGCGCTGTTCCGGTAGGATGGCGTGCAAACCGGAAGTCATCCTGCACCGTTGTTCGAGCTTCCGGCATTGGGCACCGCTGGCAGGTGGGCGTCCGCGCTCGACTGCGCCGATAGCTCGACCACCTTACCGAAAAGTCGGCCTTGAGCTGATCGGGTCCGCCCTGGAATCGGCGGCAGGTGAAGCGCTGGCACGAGACCACCCAAAAACGATACCGCCAGCGGTCAATTCAAGACGGGTTTGCCTCACCTGACGTGCTATCGGTGCCTTCGACGGCTCGGTCGGGTTTGTTAATCCTGAGATCTTTGTGTGGCTCGATCCAGATGAGCAGCACGAGTGCGGGCACTGCCGCCACGGTGGTCAGCAGGAAGAAGGGCACCCAGCCGAGCTTCTCCGCCAGCACGCCTCCGGAGGAGGCCACCAGGGTGCGGCCCACCGACGCGAGCGAGGAAAGCAGCGCGTACTGGGTGGCGGTGAAGGCGGGCGAACATAAACTGGAGAGATAGCCCACCAACGCTGTCCCCGCCATGGCGCCCGTTACGTTTTCAGCCGTGACACACAGCGCTAGATAGCCGAGCCGATGCCCGCCCACCACCTGCAGCACATAGAACAGGTTGCCGGCCGACTGCAGCACCCCGCACACGATGAGCGAGCGCCGGAAGCCATACCGCGCCGTCACCACCCCACCGATCAGAGCCCCCGCCACGGTCGCAAAGAACCCCACCAGTTTGGAGACGGCGGCGATCTCGGTGAGCGAAAACCCGAGCGAGATGTAAAGCGGCGTGGCCATCACTCCCGCCAGCGCTTCCCCCAGCTTGTAGCCAACAATGATGATCAGGATGACCAGCCAAAGCGGCCGGCGCATAAAATCGGTGAAGGGGCCCGTCACCGCGGTGGCGAACGCCTGGCGAACTCCCTCCCATCCGGCGGCCCTGGTATGCGCGATCTCCGCCGCCACTTTCGGCTCGGGGCCGAAGAGGAACACCAGCAGGCCCACGCCGGCCAATGCCGCCATCGTGGCATAGGCCGCGAACCACCCGGCGCGCGCCGCGATCACCAGGGCGCCCGCTCCGGAGACCAGCATGGCGATCCGGTAGCCGGTTTGGATCATGCCCGCGCCGGGACCCTGCAGCTCCCGCTCCAGGATCTCCACGCGCCAGGCATCGATGACGATATCCTGGCTCGCGGATAGAAACGCGACCAGCAGCGCCAGAGCGCTCATGAGAGCCAGGTTGTGCCGTGGATGGCACGCTCCCAGGCAGAGTATTGCGCCGATCAGGAGGATCTGGATGGTGATTCCCCAACCGCGCCGCCGTCCCAACGGCAGCGGTGGCGGAAGGCGATCGATCAGCGGTGACCACAGGAACTTGAATGCGTAGGGCGTGCCGACCAGGGCGAAGGCGCCGATCGCCGCGCGCCGCACGCCGGCGGTCGCCAGCCACGCCGACAAGGTCGAATAAGTGAGCAGGAGCGGCAGGCCGCTGGCGAACCCGAGCGCCAATACCCGCAGCACGCGCCTGTCCGTGTAAGCCGTGACCGAGCGATGCCAGTTGGTTGCGCCGCGTTCTTCGGGGATGCCGGACAACTGGTTCATCGTGGTCTTTATCTCTGGGCGCCCTGCTTCAGCTTTTGGAATGATAAATGGGGCCGGACTGAACGCAGCAGCTTTTCGCAATACGGCCACCCCGCCGAAACCTCGGCGTTGCCCCGATCAGGCGCCGCGGAGCGGTGCCCTGGCGGGAAGCCGGACTCCCGCCGACAGACGGGCCGTAGTCAATTACGGCCTCTGACCACGGAAGTTGCAAACCCATGGTATGGGGCACCCAGCGCATCTAAATCAGGTACTAGAGTTGGAGGTGTGCATGAAAAGTCCCGTCCTAGTGGAATCTGCCTCTGTATTGATCGATGGGAAGATCAAGGACCTTGGGGACTGGCGCGGGAAGACGCTCGCGATAGTGCGCAAAGTCATACACGAGGCAGACCCGGAGATCCTCGAAGAGTGGAAGTGGATGGGGACTCCCGTCTGGTCCCACGGTGGTGTCATCTGCACGGGAGAGACGTACAAGAACGTCGTCAAGATGACATTTGCTAAGGGAGCTGCGTTGCAGGACCCTTCAGGTCTTTTTAACTCCAGCCTCGACGGGAATGTCAGGCGCGCCATCGACATCCACGAAGGCGACAACGTCGATGAGGCGGCCTTGAAGGATCTCATCCGCGCCGCAGTGGCGCTCAATCTCAAGGGCAAGGACAAGCCGAAGCCCCGGCGGGCAAGCAGCAAGCGGGCCGGCTAGATTCATCGCAGGTCCCGGTCATATCTCCTCATTCCCGAGGACAATTCCCGAGGACAGACGGGCCGTTGGCAATTTCGGTCCGTCAGTCCAGGAAGGTCTTTCCCCGATGCGGATTCCCAAAATGGGAGCCGCCATTTTTTTTGCTCGCGGCGCCAGGCAAAGTCATACGTTTTGAATACATCTCACATTAGACATTATCTAATTTGCCGATGGACGCTGAAACGATTAAACGGTCCTTCGAGGGCAGCGGCTTGCGGTGCACTCCTCAGCGCTACGCCGTGATGGCATTGTTGATGGAACACAACCGGCATCCCACGGCCGCGGAAATCTTCGCCGCCGTGAATCGCGCGGATCCGCGCTCTTCAAGGGCCACGACTTATAACAATCTGCGGGACCTGGTGCGGGCGGGTTTGGTGCGGGAAGTGGCCGTCGAGGGCCGCGCCGCGCGGTTCGACGCGAAAGGCAAGCGGCACCACCACTTCATCTGCGACCGCTGCGGCAAGGTTGAGGACATCGAGTGGCACGACGTGCCCAGGCCCGCCTCGCGCTCACTCGGCAAGCGGATTCTTCGCGCTTGCGAACTCATTTTCCGGGGACTCTGCGCCCGGTGCGCGCGCCGCGACACGCTTCCCGTCAAGGGTCGCCGGCGCGTGGATACCCGATGAATGGCGCGCGCAGGCCAGGCACGGCCGGCGATGGCGACAAGGAGAAGGCTAGTATGGGTTTGTATTTCATCGCTGTCTTTATGGGCTAATACGAAGGAGGATGGACTCATGGAAAAAGAAATCGCCAAGCAGGAGCAAAACATGTCAACCGAATCCAAGTGCCCGGTAATGGGCGGCGCTCGCAGTCATGCGGCCGCCTCGAATGCGGACTGGTGGCCGGATCAGCTGAACCTGAAAATCCTGCACCAGCACAGCCCTCTGTCCGATCCTATGGGCAAGGGATTTAACTACGCGGAAGAATTCAAGAGCCTCGATTTGAATGCCGTGATCAAGGACCTGCATGCCTTGATGACGGACTCGCAGGATTGGTGGCCGGCCGACTTTGGCCACTATGGGCCGCTTTTCATTCGTATGGCGTGGCACAGCGCGGGTACGTACCGCATCGGCGACGGCCGCGGCGGGGCCGGAGCCGGTCAACAGCGCTTCGCGCCGCTCAATAGCTGGCCGGACAACGTGAACCTCGACAAGGCACGCCGCCTGCTGTGGCCGGTCAAGCAGAAGTATGGGCGGAAAATCTCCTGGGCCGACCTCATGATTCTCGCCGGCAACGTCGCCCTCGAGTCGATGGGCTTTAAGACCTTCGGTTTTGGCGGCGGGCGCGAGGACGTCTGGGAGCCCGAAGAGGACATCTACTGGGGCCCCGAGGGCAAGTGGCTGGCGGACGAGCGCTACAGCGGCGACCGTGATCTCCAGAACCCGCTCGCTGCCGTGCAAATGGGCCTGATCTACGTGAATCCGGAAGGGCCGAACGGAAATCCGGACCCGGTTGCCGCGGCCCGGGATATCCGCGAGACTTTCGCCCGCATGGCGATGAATGACGAGGAGACCGTTGCACTCATTGCCGGCGGTCATACCTTTGGCAAAACCCACGGCGCCGGCGATGTGGCCCTGGTGGGCCCGGTGCCTGAAGCCGCCGGCCTCGAGGAGCAGGGTCTCGGCTGGAAGAGCAAATTTGGCACCGGCAAAGGGGGTGACGCGATCGGCAGCGGTCTGGAAGTCATTTGGACCACGACGCCTACGAAGTGGAGCAACAACTTCTTCGCCAACCTGTTCAGTTACGAATGGGAACTGACCAAGAGCCCGGCCGGCGCGCATCAGTGGAGACCGAAGAATGGCGCCGGCGCCGGTACGGTGCCGGATGCGCACAATCCGTCGAAGCGTCACGCCCCATCCATGCTGACCACCGACCTCTCCTTGCGCTTCGACCCCGCTTACGAAAAAATTTCACGGCGCTTCTACGAGCATCCGGATCAGTTCGCCGACGCGTTTGCGCGGGCGTGGTTCAAGCTGACCCACCGCGACATGGGACCGATCACGCGGTACCTTGGCCCGCTGGTTCCGAAGGAGCCCCAACTGTGGCAAGACCCTGTTCCCGCCGTCGACCATGCCTTGATCGGGGATAAGGACATTGCCGCTCTGAAGGCCAAAATTCTCGCATCCGGACTGTCGATCTCCGAACTGGTCACGACCGCCTGGGCATCGGCGGCGACCTTCCGCGGCTCCGACAAGCGCGGAGGGGCGAACGGCGCGCGCATCCGCCTGGCGCCGCAAAAGGATTGGGAAGTGAACCAGCCGGCCGCGCTGGCGAAGGTCCTGAAGAGGCTGGAGGAGCTGCAACAGGATTTCAACCGCTCGCCGTCCGGCGGAAAGAAGGTTTCGCTTGCCGACCTGATCGTTCTGGGCGGCTGCGCGGCCGTCGAGGAAGCGGCGAAAAAGGCCGGCCATGACGTGAAGGTTCCCTTCTCGCCGGGACGCACGGATGCGTCGCAGGCGCAGACCGATGTGCACTCATTCGCCGTACTGGAGCCGGCCGCGGACGGATTCCGCAACTACCTCCGGAACGGACATCAAATGCGGGCGGAGGAGCTGCTGGTGGATCGGGCACAGTTGCTGACGCTGACCGCCCCCGAGATGACCGTACTCATCGGTGGCCTGCGCGCCCTGAATGCCAACTTCGGGCAGTCCAAACACGGCGTCTTCACCAGCCGGCCCGGGACGCTGACGAATGATTTCTTCGTCAACCTGCTCGACATGAATACGCAGTGGGAGCCCTCCTCCTCATCCACCGGCGTGTATGAGGGGCGCGATCGCGCGACGGGCAAACTCAAGTGGACCGGCACGCGTGTCGACCTGGTGTTCGGTTCGAACTCGCAACTGCGGGCAGTCGCGGAAGTCTACGCTAGTAACGACTCGAAGGAGGCGTTCGTGAAGGACTTCGTGGCCGCGTGGAACAAGGTGATGAACCTTGATCGCTACGACTTAAAACAGTAGTTAGAAGCTAGGAGTTAGGAGGTAGGGGCCGAGGAGCGTTTCACGTTCCACGTTTCACGTTTCACGTTGAGGCAGAACAACTCTGAAAGCTGGCAGGCCTCGCAGAAAAACCTGTTCTCTGCCGGCCCTCGGCCCTCGGCCTCATGTCTCTCAACGTAACCAGTTTGTCTTTGTTTGGCTGCAAACTGTGAACTGTAAACTGTAAACCGCCACTGCGCCAATTGCGATTTTTAACGTGAAACGTGAAACGGCGAACGGCCAACGCCCCTTCCCATCGCAGAATCGGTTTGTTCGCAGAAAATTTTTGCCGGTAAGATTGTCCTTACGCTTGCGCGCCGCTCTTTTCGCGGTTTTCAGGTTCGGCACGCACAGCTCAAAGTGACGCTCATCACACCATGCTGGGCATAGAGGGAAGATAATTTCCCTAGTGCTGCCGGGATTTTTTCTCTTCCAGAAGAACCGCGGGAAGGGAAGCCGGATCGCGGAGCGTGAGGATGGCCGAGCGGGAAGTTTTTTCTTGGTTCCGGCAAAGTGCAAAGTGAAATCTTCGGCCGCAAGTGCGGCTGGAAATGAGGTAGGGATGGCCAAGGGTGAAGTCACGATCGTGGTGGAACGCTGCAAGGCTTGCGGGTTTTGCGTCGAGTTCTGTCCTTCGAAGGTTTTAGTCCTGTCTTCCGAGTTCAATGCCAAGGGATATCATCCGCCCAAGGCGGTGGCGCCGGAAAAATGCAGCGGGTGCGATCTGTGCGGCATGTATTGCCCGGATTTCGCCATCCACGGCCACAAGACGAAGGAGAAGGCGGTTGCCGCCCCGGGACATCCGGCGCCGCAGAAGGAGGCGTCCGATGCCCGCTGAGCCCGCAGGAGTTCTCACCGGCGTGCACTTCCTGGATGGCGATCATGCCTGTTGCGAGGGCTGCCTGGCGGCCGGCGCGCGCTTTGCCTCGGGATATCCCATTACGCCCTCCACGGAAGTGGTGGAGCGGTTTGCGGCGCGCATTCCCACCATTGGCGGTACTTTTATTCAGATGGAAGACGAGTTGGCCGCCTCCATCACGCTGCAAGGGGCGGTATGGGCGGGAGCCAAAGCATTCACCGTCACCTCCGGCCCGGGTTTCTCGCTGATGATGGAACACATCGGCTTTGCGGCCATGACGGAAACGCCCTGTGTGTTTATCGACGTGCAGCGCGGCGGACCGTCCACGGGCTTGCCCACGCTGCCGGCCCAGGCCGACATGATGCAATGCCGCTGGGGATCGCACGGCGATTACGCCATCATCGCGCTCTGCCCGAATTCGCCGCAGGAGTGTTTCGATCTCACCATCAAGGCCTTCAACCTGGCGGAGAGATATCGCGTGCCGGTCATGGTGATGCTGGATGAAGTGGTCGGGCACATGACCGAAAAAGTCGTGATCCCGCCGGCCGAGTCCATCGTGATTGAACCGCGGCGCCACACCAGCAAGCCTCCGGGCGAATTCAAGCTGTTCGCCACCAATGGCGATATGGTTCCCGAGATGGTGCATGCCGGCGAGGGCTATAACTTCCACGTCACCGGCCTGACCCACGACGATCGCGGGTATCCCAACATGACGCCCAAGGTGCAGCATGCGCTGGTGAACCGCCTGAAGGACAAGATTTACAAGAACGTGGACCAGATCGTGGAGTTCGAAAGCGACGGCTGCGAGGGCGCGGAAGCGGTGGTGGTCAGCTACGGCATCACTTCGCGCGTGGCGCAGCGGGCCATCGATCTGGCCCGGCAGAAGGGGCGGAAGGTGGGGAAATTCCGCCTGATCACCGCCTGGCCTTTTCCGGAAAAGCAGATTCGCGAATTGGCCGGCCGGGTGAAAGCCCTGGTCGTGCCGGAACTGAATCTCGGGCAAATGACGCTGGAAGTCGAACGCTGCGCGGCGGGACAATGCAAGACCGTTTGTGTTCCGCATGCCGGCGGCAACGTGCATGAACCCGAAGTAATCCTGAAAGCCATCGAGGAGGCGATTCGATGAGCGTGGTTGAGCAGAATACCTGCGATATAAATTCGGTGGAACCGTTCCTGCGCATGGACCGCATGCCGCACATCTGGTGTCCGGGCTGCGGCATTGGCACCACGGTGAACTGCTTTACCCGTGCCCTGATCGACTCCGAGGTCGAGCTGAAAAATCTGGTGGTGGTCAGCGGGATCGGCTGTACCGGCCGGGTGGCCGGCTACATGAACCTGGATTCCTTTCACACCACGCACGGGCGCGCCATTCCGTTTGCCACCGGCCTGAAGCTGGCGAACCCGAAGCTGAATGTGGTGGTGTATTCGGGCGACGGCGATTTGTCGGCCATTGGCGGCAACCATCTGATCCATGCCGCGCGGCGCAACATAGATCTGAAGGTGATTTGCGTCAATAACCTGATCTACGGCATGACCGGCGGCCAGACCGCGCCCACCACGCCCGGCGGCGTGATTACCGCCACCTCGCCGTATGGCACCTTCGATCCCAATTTCAATCTGCCGCATTTGATGGATGCCGCCGGCGCGGTCTATGTGGCGCGGTGGACGGTGTATCACGTGAAGCAGTTGGCGCGCGCCATGCAGGAAGTGTTTGCCAAGACGGGCTTCAGCTTCATCGAGGTCATTGCGCCCTGTCCGACGCTGTACCAGCGGCGCAATCGCATGGGCGACGGGCTGGCGGCGCTGCAGTCGTACAAGCAGGCCAGCAAGATCCGCAACGGCGCGCCCACCCACGAGGTCGGGATGACCAAATCGGGCGAAATCACCGTCGGCAAGTTCGTCGATCGGGTGCGGCCGGATTACATTGAATTGATGCGCGCGCAGATGAACGATTCGCTGGGCGATCGCTACGTGGATACGCTGCACATGGAGGAATGCGAATGTCAGGAGTAACCGAGATCCGGGTCGCCGGCTTCGGCGGGCAGGGCGTCATTCTGTCGGCCATGGTGATTGGCAAGGCCTATGCGGTATTTGAAGGCGGCTTTGCCACCCTGACGCAGAGCTTTGGCCCCGAAGCCCGCGGCGGCGCCTGCGCCGCCCAGGTAATTACCTCCAGCCAGCCGGTGCTTTATCCCTATGTCACGCGTCCCGACATTCTGGTCGTGATGTCGCAGGAGGCCTGCAGCAAATTCGTGCCCAACTTGAAGGACGGCGGCATGCTGGTGATTGAAGAGAATATGGTGCGCGTTTCCGGGCTGCGGCCGGGCACGCGTTTGTTCAGTTGTCCGGCCACCCGGATTGCCGAGGAGCTGGGCAAGAACATGGTGCTGAATATTGTGATGGTGGGCTTCTTTGCCGCGGTCAGCAAGCTGGTGAAGCCGGAGTCCTTGCGTAAGGCGGTCGCCGAAAGCGTGCCCGAACACTTCAAAGACCTCAATTTGAAAGCCTTCGATCGAGGCTATGAGGCGGGCCTGGCCAAACTGAAAATTGCGCCCCAAGGCGAACCGCTGGAAGGCTCCCTGCACGCCGAGGCCGGCGTGTTGAAAGGCGTGTAGCGGGACAGACTCTGCGCGAGATGCCGTGCGTTTCCGCCGCTTACGGCCTGCTGCGGACCGGAATGAGCTTGTCGATAGGCGGATAAGACGTGGGCTGGATGAGCGTCGTCTCCGGGGGTTGTCCGCCCGACTGCAAGTGACGAACAAACATCTCCAACGCCAGTCCGGCGGTCGAGGGGATCAAAACGGACGCGTTCAGCAGGCCTTTGCGAACCCATTCCTGGCCCTTTCCGGGGCACGCATCGCAGCCCGTGAAGGGCAACTTGGTCCACATATCGCGTTCCGTGCCGGCCGTATGCTGTTCGAACGCTTTGCGCGCTCCCAGCGCCATGGCGTCATTCTGCGAGGCCACCAGACTGATCGGGGTCTGGTGCGAAGTGGACAGGCGCAGCCACGAGCTGACGGTTTCATAGCCGCTTTCCTCGGTCCATCGTCCGCGCAGGGCCCGTATCTGCACGTTATTGGGTTTGGTGGAATACATTCCCGAGGCGCGCACTTGAACGGCCGGGTTGACCGCCGGCCCCTGAATGAAGAGGACCAATCCGCCCTCGGGCAGCAGGGTGGCAATCTGCGCGCCCTGAATCTTGCCGACTTCTTCCTGATCCACACTGACGCCGAAAATCGGAACCTGGTAGCGCTTGCGCAGTTGCGGCAGATAATCGACTTCGCGGTTCAGTACCGCCCAGCCGATACCAGCGGAAACCGCGGCCATCGCCACCTGGGCCAGGCCGGTCCCGACCGGTTGGCACACAATCCCCACCGGGCGCTGCCCGGACGACTGGATCACGCTCAGCAACTGCTGGCTTTGGTTGATGGCATCGTTATCCGCAAAAACGACACGGATATCGATTCCCAGACGCTGGGCCGCTTCTTCCGCCGCCACCGCCTGCTGGTGTTGGTAGTCGTTCTGATCGGTATTCAGGGAAACAAGGAAACTCTGCTTCTTCATGGTAATAAGCCTGCATAATCCTATCTAGAGCGCCTAACCAAAACAAGTGGCAAGCGAGTTTCCGGAAAAATCCGAAGTAACCCGGTTTTTTGGGCGAACGGACGTTTCGCCGGTGATAAGCCACGGGAGCGAGGGACTTTACAGGCTGTCGAAACAATTTGCTTCCTGGTAGGGGCACTACTTCAATGGCGCCGAAAGGGACTTTTTTGAAATCCTTGCCGGCCTAAGCCCGGGAGGCGTTCGGCGTCTTTCGACAGCTTTCTCCGTCCCGGACCGGACGGCCGATTACCGGCGCGGCCTGTCGCCGGGCTGGAGCCCGGTACTGCGCCCGCGGGCTTTCCACGAGTTCTCCCAAAATGGCTAAACACCCCGCATGGAGACGGTCCTTTACACTGCGGCAGACCGTCTGCTATTCTCAGTAGGTTACTGAGATAACGATAAAAAAGGCAGGAGCGCACCCGATTCAGTGTTAGCCCGAGAGCAAAAACAAACCATTATCGACACGTACCGTACGCACCAGACCGACACGGGCAGTCCGGAAGTCCAGATTGCGCTGTTGAGCGAGCGCATTGGTGAGTTGACCGAGCATTTCCAGACGCACAAGAAAGACCATGGCTCCCGACGCGGCCTGCTCATGCTGGTTAGCAAGCGCCGTAGCTTGCTCGATTACCTGAAGCGATACGATTCCGAGCGCTATAAGACCGTTATTCAGAGACTCGGCATCCGCAAGTAGTTGTTTTTCAGCGGGTCCCGAACGCCTGACTTTCCGGCGCTCTGCTGTGTCAGCGCCGCCGCCGCCCTCCAAGTGCGCGCGGCACCGCTGTCCTGCAAGCAGTTTGCTTGTCGAAACGAATTTGGGCCCCGGCTTACGTTTTTTCTCTCCTTGCCAACCGGCCTCAGCCGGGTGCTTTCCTGAAAGGAAGCCGCATGACCATTCCAGAACCACACATCATCACCGTCGAGCTCGATGGCGGAAAAACTCTGACCTTCGAGACCGGCAAGCTGGCCAAGCAGGCCCACGGCGCGGCCGTGGTCCGCACCGGCGATAACGTCGTCCTGGCAACCGCGGTTGCCTCCCCCGATCCCCGCGAGGGCATCGATTTCTTTCCTCTTACGGTGGATTATCGCGAGTACACATACGCCGGCGGCCGTATCCCCGGCGGCTTCATCAAACGCGAAGGGCGTCCCAGCGAGCGCGAAGTGCTGACCTCGCGCCAGATCGATCGTCCCATCCGCCCGCTGTTCGCCGAAGGCTTCAAGAACGAAACCCAGGTGATTGCGCTGGTGCTCTCCGCCGACACCGAAAACGACCCCGACGTGGCGGCCATCAATGGTGCTTCCTGCGCCCTGACGCTTTCCGATATACCTTTCCTCGGCCCCATCGGCGCCGTGCGCGTGGGCCGCGTGGACGGAAAGTTTATAGTGAACCCCACCTATACCGAGATGCGCGGCGGCGATCTGCGCCTGATGGTGGTGGGAACCAGCGAAGGCATCGTCATGATCGAAGCCGGCGCCAACGAAGTGGACGAAGAGACGGTGGTGCAGGCCATCGAATACGGCCACGGCGAGATCAAGAAGATTTGCGCGGCCATCTCCGGCATGGCCAAAGAGTTCGGCCGGCCGAAACGCGAAGTCGTAAAACCCGAAATCGACGAGAAATATTTCAACGACCTGCGGGCACGCGTGGGCGAGCGCCTGGCCGATGCCCTGGATACGGAAAAGCACGCCAAACACGAAAGCGCCGAACTGGTGAAGGCGATCAAGAAGGAACTGAAGGAGGCCATCCCCGAAGAGAACGAGGATGAGCGCAAGAAACTGGTGCAGTACTACGAAATCCTGCGGGAGCGCATTTTCCGCGAAGATGTGCTGGATAAACGCCGCCGTCCCGACGGCCGCGCCTTCGACCAGATTCGCCCCATCTGGATTGAAGTTGGCAAGCTGCCCCGCACGCACGGTTCCGCCATTTTCACGCGCGGCGAAACCCAGGCCCTGGTGACCACCACGCTGGGCACGGCCGATGACATGCAGCGCATGGAGCTATTCGAAGGTGAAGCCAAGAAGCGCTTTATGCTGCACTATAATTTCCCGCCCTTCTCGGTGGGCGAAGTGGCATTTCTGCGCGGCGCCGGCCGCCGCGAGATCGGCCACGGCGCTCTGGCGGAACGCTCCATCTCCGCCGTGCTGCCCTCCGAGGATGATTGGCCGTACGCCATGCGCGTGGTCAGTGACATTCTGGAGTCCAACGGTTCGTCGTCCATGGCGACCGTGTGCGGCGCCTCGCTGTCGCTGATGGACGCGGGCGTACCCATCAAATCCGCGGTCGCCGGAGTCGCGATGGGATTGGTGAAAGAGGACGAGAAATACGCCATCCTCACCGACATCGCCGGCGCCGAAGACCATTACGGCGACATGGACTTCAAAGTGGCCGGCACGCGCCAGGGCATTACCGCCCTGCAAATGGATATCAAGGTTACCGGCATCACGGCGCAGATCATGCGGGAAGCCATGCAGCAGGCCAATCGCGGCCGCCTCCATATTCTGGACTGTATGCGCGAGGCGCTGGCCGAGTCCCGCAGCGCCATCAGCGAGTATGCACCGCGCTTCTACACCGTGCAGATTCCGGTGGACAAGATCCGCGATCTGATCGGCCCCGGCGGCAAGGTGATTCGTGGAATCATCGAGCAGACCGGAGTCAAGATCGACGTCGAAGACAGCGGCAAGGTCAATGTTTCCTCCAGCGACCAGACCGCCGCCGCCAAGGCGTTGCAGATGATCGGCGACATTACCGCCACCGCCGAGATCGGGAAGACCTATCTCGGCAAAGTCTCGCGACTGGCGGACTTTGGCGCATTCGTGGAGATTATTCCCGGTACCGATGGCTTGCTGCACATCAGCGAAGTCGCCGAACACCGCATCAAGGATATTCGCGATGAGCTGAAGGAAGGCGACCAGGTTCTGGTGAAAGTGCTTTCCATCGAAGGGAATCGCATCCGTCTATCACGCAAGGCCATTCTCAAGGAACAGCGCGCGAAGATGGAAGGCACCACGGGCGAAGGCACCATCAGCATCGAGGGCGGTGAGCCCGGAGTGGAGATGGTGGTGGAGCACGAGGAAGGCGAACCGAATTACAACCGCGTCGAAGGCGGGCATGGCGGCGAAGGCGGTGGTGCCCCGCGTGGCGATCGTCCGAGCGGCGGACGGCCACCCCGTCGCGGTGGCCGCGGTGGTCCCCGCGGCGGTGGACGCGGCGGCCCGCGCGGCGGCGACCGTGGCGGCGACCGCGGCGGCAGACGCTAAGGTCAGTCTACGTAGGCGGTGATTCTCTAACAGGGTGCGGTGTTCAGCCGCGCCCTGTGGTTTTTTGCGCTTAATTCCTCCCGGGGGGAGGCTTCGCTGGGAACGCGTTGGAAAAGAGGATGAGCCCCGCAAGGACGATAGATGCCGGCGGAACACGAGTCCCCGCGTTCACAACCGCCCGGTCTTATCCAATTCGCGGTACAAGCCCAGATCTTCGCCACGTAGCTGCTTGGTGATATATAGAATCTGTCCATAGTGCATTCCGAAGTGCTCCAGCAGCTTCCAGCGCGAGAACTCGAGGAAGCGGGCGGTCACGTCAGGTTCAGCCGTGCTCATCGCGATTCAACCTCCACAGGAATTGCGAAAGTTATGATTGTACAAACGTTTCCGGTCTCCCGTTCCCGTCCCGAAGAGCAGTTCACGTTTTTCGTTGCTCATTGAAACCTTGAACCCTCCGAAATCTTTTCCTGTAGAATCATCTGCTGATCGAATCCTGAGGCGGTTTAGCCATGAAACCACGTCTGCATGCTGTAATGTCGTTCTTCTTGGTGCTGTTCATCCTGACAATTTCTGGTGTTTCACAGGACAAGGCGGGCGACCGCCTGCGCAGCATTTATCACCAGCGAGAGGAAGCTCAACTGGCGCCGCTACTCACCCAGGTGTTGCGCTTTCCCACGGTGGCGGGAAACGAACAGGCGCGGCGCGATCAGCAGCAGTGGCTGCGCACAACGGCGGAGCGGCTCGGATTCACGGTTCGCGATGCCGGGATGGTGACCGAGATCGAACTTGCCGGACCCGCGGATGCGCCGGTATTGGGATTGGTGGTACACGGAGACGTGCAACCGGTGAATGAGGCAGAGTGGACGTTCCCGCCGTTTGCCGGCACGGTGAAGGATGGAACCATATTCGGCCGGGGCGCGGCCGATGATAAGGGACCTCTGGTGCAGGCATTGCTGGCCATGAAGTCTCTGAAAGAGTCGGGACTGACTTTGACGCACACGATTCGATTGCTCGTGGGCAGCGATGAGGAGAGCACGAACACGGACATTGCGGCATATTTGAGAAACCACCAGCCGCCCTACCTCAGCCTGGTTCTCGACTCGAGTTTCCCGGTGGTGGTGGGCGAGAAAGCCTGGAATGCCCTCGAGGTGACGGTCAAAGACGCATACCAGACGAAGGCAGGCTCCGATGGCGCGGCCGGGCGATGGACCGTCACACATCTCGAAGCCGGCCTGGCCGCCAGCATCGTGCCTTCACAAGCCTCGGTGCAGTTGCAATGGCCGGCTTCGGCCCAGGGCAGGGAAGCGGCGATTGCGGATCTGCAATCGGCGGTGATTCCGCCGGGCTACAAACTGGAGCTGAAACGCGCGGGCGGAAACGCCGTGGACCTGCTGATCCACGGTCGAGCCGCGCATGCGGGAGTGAATCTGGAAGGCGGACGTAACGCCCTGGTGCTGCTGGCGCGGGTACTGGAAGACAGACTGCAGCCAAGCGGCGCCACCGACCTGCTGTCCTTTGCCCGGCAGGCGGGAGTCGATCTTTACGGAAAGGGACTGGGGATTACGGCGAACGATCCGCTGTGGGGACGCTATGCCGTCAACGTCGCCATGATCAAGCCCGCCGAAGGCGATGCGAATGCCCTGACGTTGACCATCAACATTCGCAGTATTCCCCCGCTGAGGGCGCCGGAACTGCAGGTGGCGATGGAGCAGCAAGTAGTAACGTTCAATCGTATGCATCAGGCATCGTTGACCAGCGGCGGATACTTCAAGGACACGGTGCTGGCCTTCGATCCCGAATCGAAGATCGTGAAAAGACTGATGGCGGACTACGATCGCGTAACCGGCTCGCAGGCCAAGCCTGCAATTTCCGGTGGCGGGACTTACGCGAAACGCCTGCCGAACAGCATTGCCTTCGGCATGTGGTTCCCGGACAAACCCTATCCCGGGCACGATGTGGACGAGCAGATCAGCCTTACCGACCTGAACCGCGGCGTCGAAGTGCTGCTGGAAGCACTGGCCGATATTGCCCTGCATCCGCCCCTGGAGAATCCGTTCGGGAAGTAAAGGGAGCGCTACGGGCGCGCGGCTTCGGATGGAACGCCCTTTAATCCTGCTCGCGGAAAACGGCTTCCAGTTTCGCCAGTGAGGTGGCGAGCGCCTCGGCCAGGGCGGTGACGCCCCCGATCATCTGCAGGTTTTCCTGAAAGATGGCGGCTGAATCCTGAACAGCCGAGCTCACGCTGTGGACGGCGGTACGGACCGCATTCATGGTGTTCTGTACCACTTCCATAGCTTCCTGGGTGCTCTTGGACAGCGATGCCATTTCCTTCGCCATGGCGGCAAAGGCCCGGCCTTCGATTCCCAAACGGGCCGCCTCGATGCTGCTGTTGAGGCTCAGAATCTCAGTCCGTTGCGAAATTCGATTGGCGTCACTCATGATCCGGTCGGTTGCCTTCACGCTGTCCTCCGCCTGCGCCGCCGCCTGAGCCGTGCTCCCCTGAACCTCGGCGAGTCTCCTGACGGCGGCCTCGAGCTTTTGCGTGAGGTCACGCATGTCCTTCACCACCCCACTGGCGGTTTCCTGCAGAAGCTCACGCTGACGCGATCGTTTGATCCAGGAGGACATGACCAGCGCGGTAATCTTGGCCACGGGCTTGGCAACCTCCAGACTGGCGGCGATGCCGAGGGCTGCCAATTTCTCCCCATCGACCACGATGGGGACATTCATGCCTTCCCGGACCAGGGGATTGGCGGCGGCCTCTTCCGCCGTGACCGCATATTCACTGCACTGGCCCGCCATGATTTTTTTCGCCCCGGCATGCACCTGGCCGATGCGCGTTTTCACGTAAGCCCTGGTGATGATTCCCTGGTCATCGCATACGATCGCTGACGCGCCGCTTTCGTGATGGATGTATTCGACGAAGCGTTCACACATGTTCCAGAAATCTTCTGTCAATTTCATATCTGAACGACTTGGCTGGACGTTGACTCGGGCGGCCACAGCGCAGAGTTCGATTCTCTGATGGGCGCTGCTCCTGGAAGTCAGGCCAAGCACTCCGTGTGCAGATTATAGCAACGAGCAGGGCAAGGAAGACGGAGACAGGAGACGAATGGCGCGCGAGGATGAAAATTCAAGACTCACCGCAAATTCGAAAACTCTGTTCCTGCTTGTCTTAGCAGCGGCAGATCGGAAGCGACATTCTTCCCTGGTGTCAGGAAGTCCTGAATGCCAGGGCAGCCGGGGCGTTCCCGTTGCGGTTGCAAACACACTATGGGAAAAACGTTCGAACGTTTGATACGCACCCGACCCGCTCCAAACGGGTGCGCGCCGAAACGCTGCTTCTCCGACTACCAACTCCTGGTTACTAACTACTCTTTAATGGCTTCCCGCCCAGTTGTGCCGCTCGATGACCAGCTTGGGTTCGTAGGTCATGCCCTTGGCCAGGCGGCGCTCTTCGCGGCGGTTGAGCCAGAGCATTACCGGCCCCGCCAGCCGCGAGACCCATTTGGTCAAGGCGCCAAATTCCTCTTCCATGTCGTGGCGAAGGGTGCGCAAGCGCGCGCTGGCCTGGGCGTTGGTCTTCTTGAGCCGATGCTCCATTGCCCACAGCGCGGCGCCGTATGCCTTCCGCAGCTGCTGCGATTCCAGCCGGAAGCGCTCGCGAATACGCGCGTCGGGATGCGACTTGTAACGCTTCCAGCCCTGGAAGGTGGTTTCGCAGATGCGGAAAAGGCTGGGGCCGTTGACTTCGAAATCGCGCCAGAAGGCCCAATCGAGAAGCTTCTTCGACTGCTCGCGCGAAATGGCGGCGTGCTGGAAATTGAACTTGAACTGTCCGTGGATGTCCGCCAGATCGATGTCGTCCAGCATGCGCCCTTCTTCCAGCATCTGCTGGTAGAGCGGCGTGCCCGGAACCGGAGTGTACAGCATGAACTGGTGGAAGTCGGTGTTGTGGGCGATGGCGTGCTCGATTTCCTCGTGAATGTTTTCCGGCGTATGGTGTTCCAGGCCGACGATGGTCGAGCCGAGCAGCTTGATGCCGTGCTGCCGCAGTTCGCGGGTGAGTTGCAGCGTATCCGTTCCTTCCAGCTTCTTATACTGGGACTTCGGCGATTCCAGGCCCATCCACAACCAGGAGACTCCCAGTTCCACCAGTTCGTCCATGGTGTATTTGCGGAGGGCGTTGGCCGAGGAGAATACGTAAAACGACCAGGCTTTGTTGTGCTGCTTCATCAGGGCGAGCAACTCCATGGCGCGCACCCGGTTCAGCAGGAAATTCTCGTCCATGATGAAGAACGACCGCGTGTGCATCTCGCGTTCCATCTCGCACATGATGTCGAACAGCTCTTTCCCGGTCTTGTAGAAGTCGGTGAATTTTCCTTTGCCGCCGAAGAAGGACGACGTGGTGCAGAAATTACAGCCCATGGGGCACCCGACGGAAGGAATGATGGTGGCCGCCGTGGCGCCATCTCTTTCCGGCGCCTTAAAGCCCATGACGCGCAGGTCGTAGCCGGAGGTGATGTGCGGATGGCAGATCGGCGCTTCGGGATCTTCGCCCAGATATTTACGCATCCAGGCGATGCCTTCGCCCTGGACGATGTGGTCGGCGTCGATCATGTGCGCCAGGCCGGGAATGGCGGCGACGTGTCCGCCGACGATGATTGTGGAATTCGGCGACAGCTTGCGCACCATGCGGCACATCTCGCGCACTTTGCCCACGTTCACGATGATTCCCGAGATCCCGACGATGTCATATTGCTGCGCGGTCAACTCGCGGGCAAACGCTTCGCGCGTGGGGAAGTCGAGCAGGGTCGAAGGCGCCGAGATGTTCTGCTGAATCATCATGATGCCCCAGGAACGGTGGAACATGCGCAGCGAGAACGAGCCTTGCGCGCGCGTTACCTGGTTGTGGTACAGCTCCATCGGATTGATGGCGCGGCTGCCGAACTCGTCGTCACGGGCATAAGGCCCAAATACGGAGGACAACAAGATGCGGGCGTGGCTGCCTTTTGGGTGCTTCTCCATCACTACCTCGTTTCAATTCCCCAGGGCCCACAGCAGGTTTACACAAAAACCGCGTAAGGGTCTGGTCAAAAATGACCAATGTTTATGATAATCCGCCGGAGCACACAATGACGCAGAATTCGGCGCGCGTTCCGGTTACGAAAGAGGAGCGGCGGCATGCCCCGCTCCCATGATTTATGCCGGCGTTTGTTCGCGAACCGTGCGCCGCACCCGCAGGCGCTGCATGCGCAGATCCAGTGCGCGTTCCAGCTGTTGCAGCTCGCCAATTTCGTCGTTGGTCACAAACGTGGAGGCGACGCCACATTCGCCGGCGCGCCCCGTGCGTCCCACCCGGTGTACGAAATCTTCCGCCATGGCGGGCAGGTCGTAGTTGATGACGTGGGCGACGTTGTCGATATGGATGCCGCGGGCGGCTATATCCGTGGCTACCAGAACGTTGAAACGGCCCTGCTGAAAACCGCTCAGCGCGGCGGTGCGTTGCGACTGCGAACGATCCCCGTGGATCGTCGTGGCGGCAAAGCCGCCGTGCGCCAGCCGCTTGGCCAACCGTTCAGCGCCGCGCTTGGTGCGCGCAAAGACCAGGCTGCGGCCCGGCTTGGCCGTCAAAAGATGCTGCAGTACGGCCATCTTGTCTTCCGCTGGCACCTGCAACGCGCGCAGCTCTATGCTGCTGGCCGGTTTGGAAGTGGATCCGAAAGCCAGGCGTACCGGACTGCGCATCGTGTCGGTTACCAGTTGGGCAACCGATGCCTCCAGCGTGGCGGAGAAGCACAGGGTCTGCCGGTCCCGGGGCAAGGCAGCCGTGATGCGCCGGATGCTGGGCACGAATCCCATATCCAGCATGCGGTCGGCTTCATCGAGCACCAAAGTGCGGATGCCGCTCAACTTCACCAGCCGGCGGCCCATGAAATCTTCGAGACGCCCGGGCGTGGCCACGATGAGCCGGGCTCCGGCTCGAAGCGCCGTAAGTTGCGGTCCTTCGGGTACCCCGCCTACCAGGAGCGCTGCCGCCAATTGCTTGCCGCGAAGCGCGTTGAACTGTCCGGCCACTTGCATGGCCAATTCGCGGGTGGGAACCAGCACCAGGGCTTGCGGGCCGGCGGCCTGGGTTTTCAAAAACTGCTCCAGGATGGGGATCAGAAACGCCAACGTCTTGCCGGTTCCTGTTTGTGCGGTTGCGAGAATGTCTTTGTCTTCGAGAGCCGGCGGAATTGCGGCCGCCTGTACCGGGGTGGGAATGGAAAACCTGGCTGCCGACAACCGCTCCTGCGTGCAGGAGGAGAGGGGCAGTTCTGAAAAACGAATCATGTGTTGGTCTTAAACTTTCTTGCCGGCGAGGCAGTTGCAAGATCCCTTGAGGTTCACCGCTCTAATGTTCAATCGCGTCGCCAATTCTGTAAGATGTACGCTTGCAGGACGGAGGGTTCAAAAGGGGCTTCAGGCCAGTGATGGGACCGAAAACACCACGCACAACCGTGGAACTAAGCGTCTTACGCAGTATAGCACACAACTAGCTCCCGCGTCGCAGAACCTGCGCATTTGGAGGGCAGGTTCTGCGTAGCTGGGGAGAATCTCAACCATCCTGGGAAGTCCTGAACGGCGACTCGCCAGGGAAATCAGGCAAAACAAGCGCCTTACAAACTATGATCTACCAGCGCGGTTCGCGTGGCTGACGGGCATGCCCACGATAGTCGTCGCGGCTGAAACGTGATCCGCCACGGCCACCACCACCGCCGCTCCGCTCCGTCTTGGGGCGCGCTTCATTTACGGTCAGCGCGCGTCCGCCGGAATCCTTGCCATTAAGGGCGGCAATTGCGGCCTCCGCCTCGCTGTTGTTGGGCATTTCCACGAAACCAAACCCGCGCGAACGCCCCGTGTCCCGGTCTGTGACTACGGTGGCGCTATCGACGGCGCCGAACGGCGCGAACCACTGACGCAGATCCGCATCTGTCGTGCTAAACGAAAAATTTCCTACGAAGATTTTCTTCACGCGCTTTCCTTCCGAAATAGGCTGACTTGCTTCACCTGTAAGAACGCCGCCATTCGCCCCCCCTGTCAAGGCAAACCTTCGCCTTGACACCATGGAATGCAACGACGCAGACGCAGAACACTACTCTCCTTCTGCAGCGGCTCACGAACCCGCTTCCACCGCCGCCTTGCATTATACGCTTTTGCCGTCCGGAAAGGGGGTGGCCCCATTGCCTAACTTGTCAATAGCAGCGCCAAATCCGGAGCTTCCAGTCTGGAGCGGGCGGGGGCTTTCCCGGGGGTGACGCTCGCCCGCCCGAATATACTGGAACCATCTGCCTGCGCGGAGCCCTGTTTTGAAGCCTTTTAACGCATTTCCCGTCCGATATCATGCGCTCCTTATGCGCCGGGCGGGGACCGTCCTGTTGCAGACATCGCGGGTAGATGCCGAAAACAGCCGAAGTTATTTATTTCTTGATCCTTCCCATGTTTTATCCGCGGGCAAAGAAGAAAAACTCCCTGAAGTCTTCGCGGACATCGAGCGGCATCGGAAGGCGGGCGCCTTTGTTGCCGGATTCCTCTCCTACGAGGCGGGTGGGCATTTTGAGCGTCGCATCCGATGCGATGCCCCGCCTGCGGCAGGATTGCCCTTGGCATGGTTCGGCGTATACCCAAAGGCTTATGTTTTTGACCACGGCAACGGCCGGTTCGAGGGAGAGGCGCCGGATGGATTGCTGAAGGAGGCGCCGCCCGGCGACGAGAGCTTTGCCATATGCAATGTGTGCCTGGGTATTTCCAAAGGGGACTACGCAGCCAAGGTGGGCGCCATCCAGGAATACATCCGGGCGGGGGACGTCTATCAGGTCAACTTCACCGGCAGATTGAGGTTCGATTCTTCCGGATCGCCGGTGGCGATGTTTGCGGCGTTGAGCGCGCAGCAGCAGGTTTCCTATAGCGCGTTTCTTCACCTGGGTGACAAACAGATTTTGTCCTTCTCTCCGGAGCTGTTTTTCCGTATCCGTGGCGGCCGCATTGATGCGCGGCCGATGAAAGGCACCGCTCGCCGGGGGCGGGGGCAGGAGGAAGATGAGGTCTTGGCGCGATGGCTGCAAAACGACCCCAAGAACCGCAGCGAGAACGTCATGATCACCGACCTTCTGCGCAACGACCTGGGCCGCATTTGCGAGTTCGGCAGCGTGCGTGCGGAAGAGCTGTTCACGGTGGAGAAATACGAGACTCTGTTCCAGATGACCTCGACGATTTCCGGCGACCTCCGGCCCGGGCTGCGCGTTTACGACATCTTTGCCAGTCTTTTTCCATGCGGTTCGGTCACGGGGGCGCCCAAGATTCGGGCGATGGAAATCATTCGCGAACTGGAGCGAGTCCCGCGCGGTGTATACACGGGAGCGATCGGATTCTTTTCCCCCGGAGACGAAATCGTATTCAATGTTCCGATTCGCACGATTGTGCTGGAAGACGGCCGTGGGGAAATGGGAATTGGAAGCGGCATCGTGATCGATTCCGTGGTCGAAGACGAGTATCAGGAATGCCTTTTGAAAGCCGAATTTCTGTCGCTCACCGGGCAGCCACTGCAGCTGATTGAGAGTATTTTGTGGGACTCCGGTTATAAATTGCTGTCCTTCCATCGACAGCGGCTGGAATCGTCAGCCGCCTGCGTCGGATTCGAGTTTGACGGGGAAGCGTTCATGACATTGCTTGGCGGGCAGGCCCGGCAGTTTCAATGTGGCGTACGCTACAAGGTCCGGATTCTCCTGAACCCAGCGGGTGCGCTCACTTGCGACGTGACGCCCGTGGACGAGCCGACGGAGGTGGGGAAGGTCGTGGTGTCGGCGATGCGAACGTCGTCGGCTGATAAATTCCTCCGCCACAAGACCACGCGCCGTCAACGCTATGACCAAATGCTTTCCCGGGCCCGTCAGCTGGGATACGATGAGATTCTGTTCCTGAACGAACGTGGAGAAGTCACGGAAGGCGCCATCAGTAATATTTTTATCGAAACCGAAGGGCGTTGGCTTACGCCTCCGGTTGCCTGCGGACTCTTGCCGGGAGTGTACCGTCGCCATCTGCTGGAGACGAATCCTGCTGCCAGAGAAAAGATACTGCGGCTCGAAGATCTGCAAACCGCGGATGCAATTTACATCTGCAATGCCGTGCGCGGCCTCCGGCAGGTCACGCTGGAGGCGGGTGACTCGATGATCCCCGGCAAAGCAGGCGAGCAATAGCGCTAAGGGGATCACCCCGTGGTGCTTGTCTGATCCCCGGATTGGATTAACGTCCGCCGGATTCCGCAGCGGCAGCTTCTTCCTTAGCTAATAGCCTTTGGGCCTGGTGATCGCCACCGCGGGCTTCCTGGGCGGTTTGCGTGGGGGTTTCCATGGCTTCCTTCAACGCTGCCTTGGCGGCATTGCTGATCGAAACGGTGTCCGTTGGAGTGGGGGTGGGTTGGGGCTTCGTTTGGGGCGGCTTCTGGGCCGCCGGACTCGTAGCTGGTTCTACAGGCTGCGATTGTGCTGCGCCGGTTACAGGAGCTGTCATTTGTTGGGGGACTCCTTAGGGTCCTGCTGTAGCTATCGGCAGAAACAGGAGAAGCATTAACAGCTATGCGCCGGCTGCTCTTTTGGGGAAGATTTCGCCGATGCGTTTGATTTCGGCGCCGGCGCCGCGCAATTTTTCCTCGATATGCTCGTAGCCGCGGTCGATGTGATACACGCGATCGATGATGGTTTCGCCATCGGCCACCAGCGCGGCCAGGACCAGGGAGGCCGAGGCCCGCAGATCGCTGGCCAGGACGGCGGCGGCGCTCAGGGGAGTGCGCCCGCGGACCACCGCCCGGGAACCGTCGATTTTGATATGTCCGCCCATGCGCACCAGCTCCTGCGCATGCATGAAACGATTCTCGAAGATATTCTCGGTGATTACCGCGGAACCCTCGGCCTGCGTCATCAAGGCCATGTATTGCGCCTGCATGTCAGTGGGGAACCCGGGATATTCCTCGGTGCTCATGTCGGTGGCCTTCAGCGTGCCGCCGCCGGTGACGCGCACCCAGTCGGGCCCCGATTCGAGACTGACTCCCGCTTGCCGCAATTTAGACAGCAATGCCGCCAGGTGACGCGGTTCGCAGTTGGCGACGGTCAATTCTCCCGGGCATATGGCGCCGGCAATCAGGAAGGTGCCGGCCTCAATGCGGTCCGGAATGACGCGATGGCGAGCGCCATGCAGCCGTCCGACTCCGCGGATGCGGATCTGCTGCGTGCCGGCGCCTTCGATGCGTGCGCCCATCCGGTTCAGCAACTCGGCGAGATCGACCACCTCCGGCTCGCGTGCGCAGTTTTCCAACACGCTTTCGCCTTCGGCCAGTGCCGCAGCCATCATCAGATCCTCGGTGCCGGTAACGGTGATCTTGTCGAAGATAATCTCGGCGCCGTGCAGGCGCTCGGCGGCGGCTTCCACGTAGCCGTGTTCCTGGCGGATCTGCGCTCCGAGCCGCTCCAGGCCCATGATGTGCTGGTCGATGGGACGCGCGCCGATGGCGCAACCGCCGGGAAGCGATACCCGTGCGCGCTTCATGCGGGCCACCAGCGGCCCCAGCACCAGGGTGGACGCGCGCATGGTCTTTACCAGTTCGTAGGAGGCTTCCGGAGTTGCCAGTTTGCCGCAGCAGATGGTGGTGCGGTGTTGCGCGCGGCCATAGCCCAGTTCCACCTCGGCGCCCATGGCCGCCAGCAGCCGGCGCGTGGTCTCGATGTCGCGCACCTGAGGTACGTTCTCCAGAATGACCGGCTCATCGGTAAGCAGCGCCGCGGCCATGCAAGGCAGGGCGGCGTTTTTGGCCCCGCTGATCCTGATGTTGCCCTGCAAGGCATTGCCGCCACGAATGACAAATTTATCCATCGAACAAGTCCTTAGTCGCCAACAAAGAATTTTACTATTTCACCGCAGAGGGCGCAGAGGACGCGGAGGAAAGAAAAAGTTTCAAGTTTCGAGCTTCAAGGTTCAAGTGGCCGCCGGCCGCTGCTTTGATCTGGAAACTCGAACCTTGAAAGCGGGTTGTTTTCCTCTGCGTCCTCCGCGTCCTCTGCGGTGAACAACTCAGTGCATCTCGACGGCTTTGCGGATGTGGCCGTGAGTGCGTTTCAGGCGGCGCGCGGCCTGGGCTCGGGTGACCCCGGCCTTAAGCATGACCAAGGCCAGCGGCAGGTTCATCCCGGCGTCCTTGAGCGCCTTCTGGGCCTGCTCGCGATCCACCTTGGCGGCACGCTCCAGGATGGCCAGTCCGCGCTGGATCAGCTTCTCATTCTTCAGCCGCATGTTTGCCATCAGGTTGCCATATACGTATCCCAACCGGGCCATGGCGCCGGTGGATAACATATTGAGCACCAGTTTTTCGGCCGTCCCCGCCTTCATGCGCGTCGATCCGGCGACAATCTCCGGCCCCACCTCAACCACGACGGCGATCCCGGCGGCCGCGGCCAACGGCGAATCGGCGTTGCAGGTGACAGCAATGGTCTTGGCGCCGCGCTGCCGCGCGTACTGGATCGCAGCCAGCGTGTAGGGCGTACGTCCGCTGGCGGCAATGCCGACAATCACATCTTTCTTCGTGGGCCGCTTCCGCATCAGGTCGCGGCGGCCCAGCGCGCGCGAGTCTTCCTCGGCCTCGGTGGCCGCGCGCAAGGCCTTTTCTCCGCCGGCGATGACAAATTGCACGGTCCGGGGATCGGTTTGGAAGGTCGGAGGACACTCGACGGCATCCAGCGCCGCAATGCGTCCGCTGGTTCCAGCGCCCGCATAGATGAGCCTTCCGCCCTCCGCCAGCGACTCGGCGATGGCGTCAATGGCCCGCGCGATGGCGGGCAAAACGCGTTGCACGGCTGCCGCCACCTTCGCATCTTCGGAATTCATGATGCGCGCAATTTCCAGGGCGCTCAGGCGATCCAATTCGGCGGAGGCAGCGTTCGGTTGCTCAGTGATGAGGGAAACCTTCACTTCAGCGTTTCTACGATCGAATTGTGGAGCAAGGGCCGCAACTGCTTGATCGCTTCCGACTTGCGATCGGGCCAGGTGCGGTTGGTCAGCAAGGTTACGGCGATCCGGCGTTCGGGATCGATCCACAACGACGTTCCCGTGAAGCCCAGATGCCCAAATGATGTCGGGGAAAAGAAATGTCCCGACTGGGAAGGGGCTGACGGCGTGTCCCATCCCAAGGTGCGCGAGGTTCCGGGCGGGGAAGATTCCCGTTTAGTAAAGAGCTCGACGGTTTCTGGCTTCAGGATCGGTGCTCCGCCGTTCAGTATGCATTCTGCGAAGACCGCGACTTCCTGCGCGCAGGCGAAGAGGCCGGAGTGTCCGGCAACACCGCCCATGGCCGCCGCGTTTTCGTCCTGCACTTCGCCCTGAATCACACGTTGACGAAGGGGCTGGCATTTTTCGGTCGGCGGGATGGAGTCGCGCCAGCTCGGCGGAGGACAAAAGCAAGCGCGCAACATGCCCAGAGGCTCGAAAATCTCCTTCTGACAAAAACGGTTCAACGGTTCATTTGCCAACCGCTCCAGGGCCACGCCCAGCAAAATAAATCCGAGATCGCTATACCCGACGCTGGTGCCCGGATCGGCTTCCAGGGGCACGGCGCAGGCAGCCGATATCAGCGCCTCGCGATCCTGAGCCTTTTCGTACAGGGGTACGTAAATCGGCAGCCCGGCAGAGTGAGCCAAAAGCATGCGCATGGTAACGCGCTGCCGGCGAGGGTCGGATGGCTGGTCGAACTCAGGCAGAACTTCAATTAAGGGGGTGTCCAGCCCAAACCGGCCGCGCTCGAACAGCAGCATGGCCATGGTGGTTGTGGCCACAACCTTAGTCAACGAAGCCAAGTCGTAAGCGGTGTTGAGCTTAACCGCTGGGGCCGCAATGTCGTGGGTAAATCGTCCGACCGCCTTATGAACCACCAGCGAGCTCTTGAAATTGACTGCCAGTACAGCCCCGGGGTAGACCTGTTGCTGGGCTCCATCTTTCAATCGGCCTACGACTTGCCCAAATCGGCGCTCCTGGTCATCAAAGGCCGGGCGCAAACGAGGAGCTGTGCCGCGTGTCGTATTCATTGCATTTACCCTTGCCCAATAGGCTTACTACTGTCAGCCCCAAACCCTAGGTTGTTAGCCTAATGCTATTGCGGTCCGTTCTGCAACTCTGCAATGGCGCAGTAATCCAGGGGAGCACCCCCCGACCGCAAAGCAATTCGGCCGCAAGTGACGTTGCTTCCGCGGAATTTTTACGGCGGCCCTTGCCCAAGCCGGTGCATCTCCTGTAAATTCGCGATCAACGTGAATGCATTGATCCGCTGGATTGCTCTTTTTTCGCTGGCGTGTCTGGTCCTGACGGGGGCCGGTGCGCAAACCGCCCCGCATGGCCCCAGGAATTCCAAACCCGCAGGTAACCCGGCTCCCGCCGCCAGCGCGGATTTTTCCGCTGTCGATGCCGTTCTGCAGAAGGCCGTCGAAACCGGCGAAATACCGGGAGCGGTGGTGGTGGTGGGACACAACGGGGAAACGGCGTACCGGAAGGCCTTTGGCTGGCGTGCATTGCAGCCGCGCCGCGAACGCATGACCCTGGATACGATCTTCGATTTGGCGTCGCTGACCAAACCCCTGGCTACGGCAACGTCGGTAATGCGACTGGTACAACTTGGGCAGCTGCGGCTGAACGATCCGATCGCGGCCTATTTGCCCGAGTTCGGCCGCAACGGGAAGGAAGAGACCACCGTCCGCGAACTGCTGACGCACTTCTCCGGGCTGCCCGAAGACCTCGATCTCAAACGGGTCTGGCAGGGAAAAGACGAAGCGTTTCGCATGGTTTGCGACGCCACCCCGATCTATGCGCCGGGCGCGCGTTTTCTTTACAGCGACCTGAATTACATTGCCCTGGGCATCCTGGTGGAGCGCGTTAGCGCCATGAGGCTGGATGAGTATGCGCAAGCGCACATTTTCGAGCCGCTGGGTATGCGGGAAACCCGCTTTCTGCCGCCGGCCGACTGGCGGTCCCGGATTGCGCCGACCGAGCTGGTGGATGGCGTAATGTTGCGCGGCGTGGTGCACGATCCGACGGCGCGCCGCATGGGCGGCGTGGCCGGCCATGCCGGCCTGTTTGGCAGTGCCGGCGATCTGGCCAGATTTGCGCAGGCCATGTTACAGAACGACGGCAGGATTTTGGATCCGCTGGTCGTGGAAGAAATGATTACGCCGCAGCAGCCGCCCAATGCGAGCGTGTTGCGCGGGCTGGGATGGGACATTGACTCCCCATTCTCCTCGACTCGTGGCGAACTGCTGCCGGTGGGTTCCTACGGGCACACCGGGTTTACCGGCACATCGCTATGGATTGATCCGGTTACCAATACCTACATTATCATTCTCGCCAACAGCGTGCATCCCAAGGGCGGACACTCGCTGGTCTCTTTGCGTTCGCGCGTGGCCACCGCCGTGGCGGCGGCGCTGAAGCTGAGTGTTTCTGAAGAGGAAAAACTGCGGCTGGCGCGCATCACCGGCTACAACGACACGGCCACCGCCGCGCGGCATATTGCCTTCCGGAACGGGCAGGTGAAGACCGGCATCGACGTGCTGGAAGAGAAGAACTTCGATCTGTTGCAACGCCCCGGCGGGGGCAAGAAGGCCCGCATCGGCCTGGTCACCAACCAGACCGGCCTGGACGCTACGGGCCGCCGTACCATCGACGTGCTGGCGAATGCTCCCGGGATCGAGCTGGCGGCAATTTTCAGTCCCGAACATGGTGTGACCGGCAAGCTGGATACCACCCAGGTGGGGAATACGCGCGACGAGGCCACCGGCGTGTCCGTGTACAGCGTGTATGGCGCCACGGAGGCGCAACGCCGGCCGCCGCTCGAGGTGATGAAAAAACTCGATGCGCTGGTGTACGACATGCAGGACATCGGCGTCCGCTTTTATACCTACGAAACAACGCTGGGCTATTTTGTGGAGGCCACCGCACAGGCCGGCATTCCAATGTTGGTGCTCGACCGCCCCAACCCCATTACCGGCTCTTATGTGCAGGGTCCCATCTCGAATCCCGGCATATGTCCGAACGAAAATTGCCGCTTCGTGAACTACCATCCGCTGCCGGTGCGCCATGGCATGACCGCAGGAGAGTTGGCCCGGCTGTTCAACGGCGAAGGTGGCTTCCAGGCGCAACTGACGGTAGTGCCCATGGCGGGCTGGATTCGCGGCGATTGGTTCGATTCCACCGGGCTGGCGTGGGTGAATCCGTCGCCGAATATGCGCAGCCTGACCGCCGCCACACTTTATCCGGGAGTGGGACTGATTGAAGGAACCAATGTCTCGGTAGGGCGGGGCACCGATACTCCGCTTGAAGTGTTGGGCGCTCCCTGGGTGAACGCCCGCGACTTGGGAGCGTATTTGAATCAACGGGCGATTGCCGGCGTGCGCTTCGTTCCCGTGAGCTTTACTCCCGTTTCTGACCCTTATGCCAACCTGAATGTGAATGGAGTGCGCATACTCGTGGTCGACCGCAATGCGCTCGATGCGCCGGAACTGGGTCTGGAACTGGCGGCGGCATTGCACAAACTGTATCCCGGCGATTTCAAGCTGGAGAAGATGATTGAGCTGGTGACGAACCAACGGGTTTTCGATGCCCTCTCCGCCGGTCAGGACCCCCGCCGTATCGAGCAGGATTATCGCGGGGATACACAGGAATTCGAGAAGGTCAGACGGAAATATTTGCTTTATTGAGAGAGTTTGCAGTTTACAGTTTGCAGTTTGCAGCCAGAAAAAATCGCAACTGGCAATTGGCAATTGGCGATTGGCAAACACAACGGCTTGCTGTAGTATGCGCGCTCCGCGGACTGGAGCAATGGCCGCGCCCTTGGTTCGAAGGTCGCATTGCGAGCCCGAGAAGTAATCTCGCAACTTTCTTGTCTTTCCGGGTTATATTTTTCGCAGTCATATTTCAAGAGGGAGATGTGTGCATGCGATTCTGGCCGCTATTGATTCTCATTTCCATTATGACGGTGCGTATGATTGCCCAACAACCACCTGCCGGCAGTATGGCCGGAGGACCGGCAGCGCTGCAGACGCGCGATGCGCAGGCGGAGCAGGCGGCCGCAGCCGCTGAAAACATGGTAACGCTGAGCGTAGGCACCAAGATTCCACTGGTGCTCCGGCAGCCCATTTCCACCAAGAGCGCCAAGGTGGGGGACGCGGTCTATACGGAAACCAATTTCCCGGTGACCATAAATGATCAGATGGCCATCCCCGCGGGCACTTTTGTGCAGGGAGTGATCAGCCATATCAAGCGTTCGGGAAGGATGTCCGGCCGCGCCGAACTGCAGTTTTATTTCACGACCATGATCTTTCCCAGCGGCTACACCGTTTCTTTGCCCGGTTCGGTGGAAAATCTGCCGGGCAGCGAGAAGGCAAACGTGACGGATAAGGAAGGCACAATCCAGCGCCAGGGCGACACCGGCAAGGAAGCCGGCCAGGTGGCCGGTACGGCAGCAACCGGCGCCGCCATCGGCGGCATGGCGACGCAAAGCATCAAAGGCGCGGGCATAGGCGCCGGCATTGGCGGTGCTACCGGCCTGGCCATTGCCATGCTCGGTCACAGCAGCGATGTACGCCTGGAAAATGGCACGCCGGTCGAAATGGCGTTGGACCGTCCGCTCACGCTGAATCTGGATAAAGTCCACCCCGGCGGCGCGCCGCCATTTCACCGGCGGCCCATCGGAAGGGCCCCGGCGGACTGAGAACCGTTTCACCACAGAGGGCACACAGGACACAAAGGAATTTTAAATTTGCAATCTCAAGTTTGTGATTTGGCTTTGCAGCACTACTAAGAGCACGTCCCGCTTTTCAATTTGAAATTACAAATTACTAAATTACAAATCTTCCTCTGTGTCCTCTGCGGTGAAAATGCCTATTTCAATGTGAACAACGCATTCACATGGGCCGTGACCACCACGTGCTGGGGAGTGAATTCGGCGGTGGGGGGCGGGGCTGTGCTCTCGGCGGCGACTCCTGCGTACATTGCCCGGCTCATCGGAACGATCGGCCGGCTCTGTTCGGACACGTCCACCGAACCATAGGAAAGCTCGCCCACGGCGCGGCCTCCGGCCTTGGCGAGGGCTTCCGCTTCGCTATGCGCGTGCCGGTAGGCGTTCTCCACGGCCTGGGCTTTGGCCGCTTCCATGTTTTCCAGGATGTAGTTCAGGGACTGGTTTTCGGTGACGTCAATGTCGGCAATTTGTTGCACCAGCGGCGCGACCTTGTCGAAATCCTTGAGCTTCAGCGTCACCGCGCTGGTCACCCGATAGCCGAGCAGCTTGCGTTTCGACTGCCGCCAGTCGTACACGGGAGAGATGGCAAAATAGCCAATTTCGGCACTCTTGGGATCGATGCCGTTGGCCCGGAGTATATGCCGGATCTGATCGGCGGCGCGGCTGGCGTGGTCGTAGGCCTCTTTGGCCGTCGCCTCTTGCGGCGAGATATTGAACTGCAATTGTGCGGTGTCCGGAGCTGCCTCGAAACGGCCCTCGGCGCCTACGTACACGGTGTTTGGCGCGGCGTTAATGCTGGGCGCCTGTTGTCCCAGGGCCAAAGTGGTTGCGATTACGAGGACGACGAACGCCCCGGCTTGCATCCGATGAGCTTTCATGGATTGCCTCCGAATGTCCGATTCTCTCTCAAGAACGTGCGTTACGGGAAATCTTGCGGAACCAGGGAGTAATACTCAGAATCGGGAGAGTGGGTCATAATAATCTGAGAGTTGAGGAGGCCGGCAGCGCGAGCTGCCATGGAGACCAGAAAAATGCGTAAATGGTATATTCCCGTGACGTTGCTGGGGCTGGGCGGACTGGGTGTGCTGGTGATGACCGAGCGCGGACGCGCCGGGTTGCGTCGGGCTTATCAAAACCTGCACCGCGCTCCGGTAAGCCTGCGGGAATGGAACGAGGCGGCACAACGGGAACTGGAACGCATTCAGACCGCCCTGAACCGCGTGGCCCAATCTTTGGAAGCCGCCCGCTGAAGGCCGGTCAGGCTATCTTGCGGACCTGATACTTGGGCGCAAGCTGGTCGATATGGCTGGCCAGGGCAATGTCGCGCCAGGTAATGCCGCCGACGTCGTGCGAGGTCAGCAACAAGCTTACTTTGTTGTAACGCATGTCGATGTCGGGATGATGGCCCATCATTTCCGCCTTTTCTCCCACCGCATTGACGAATTCCAGGGCGTCATGGAAATCGGCAAATTCAATGGTCCGTTCCAGCGCCGTACCCGTTGTCGTCCATTGAACCAGGCGATTGTTCAGGGTGTTTTCCAGTTCACGGTCATCCACACGGTCGATTCCAGACATAAACGTCCCTCACCTTCACTGCTTTCATGCTTAGATGCGGCAGTGGCGGGACTTGTTGCCGGACAGCGAGGACGGCGGAGCTACCGTTCGGCGACCTTCGACAGTTTCTGGAATTCCGAAAATTGCTGAACCTGCACATTGATCTCGTGCCGCAGATCCCGCCATATGCTTTCCGGCATGGAGAGGAAGGTTTCCACGACGCGGGGATCGAATTGCCTCCCTGACCAGCGGACAATTTCGTCGCGTGCGGTGGAGAAGGGTTGCGCCGGCCGGTAGGGCCGGTCGGAACAGATCGCGTCCAGCGTATCCGCCACAGCGAAGATTCTGGCTCCCAGCGGAATCTGTTCGCCCTTGAGCGCGCGGGGATAACCGGTGCCATCCCAGCGTTCCTGGTGCGAATACACGATATCCGCGGCCTCCTGCAAAAAAGGAATCTTGCGCAGCATCTGGTATCCGCGAGCGCAATGCTCGCGCATGATAGCCACTTCCGGTTCGTTCAGTTTGCCGGGTTTCCGCAGGATGGCATCGGGAATCGCCATCTTGCCGACATCGTGCAGGAAGGCGCCGCGCGCGATCACCTTGATGCGATCGTGCGGCAAACCCATGGCGCGGGCGATGGCAATCGTGAATGCCGTGACCCGCTTGGAATGGCCTTCGGTCTCGGCATCCTTCAAATCGAGAGCGTCCCCCAGGGCTTCCAGCGTGATGTCATAGGAACGTTCCAGATCCTGCATGGCCTGCCGCAACTGCTCGGTGCGGGCCGCGACCAGCGTTTCCAGATTGGTCTGGTAAGCGCGGTTTTCCTTCCGCAAACGACGGTTCTCAAGCGCCCGGCGCGCGGTTGCCAGCAACTGTTCCCGCTCAAACGGCTTCAACAAATAGTCATAGGCGCCGTTGCGGATGGCTGCCAGAGCCACGGAAATATCGTGTACCGCCGTAACCATGATCACCGGCATGTCGGGGAACTGTTCCTTGGTGCGTTCCAGCAGGCCGATGCCATCCAGTTCGGCCATCATCAGATCCGACAGCACGAGTTCGAATTCTTCACCCGATTGCAGCACGGCCAATGCTTCCAGTCCCGAGGAGGCCTGAGAACACACATAGCCCGCCGAGTTCAACATGGAACAGACTATTTCCCGTATGGGCTCTTCGTCGTCCACAACCAGTATTCGATCTGGTACCATTTAGTTATCCGGATATGCCGCATCCATTGTAGATCAGCGGCAAGAATCCTTTCCCGTTCCCGCGGACAAGTCGCTTTCCTGTCACACTAATTCATCCAGAGTCCGCAGGCTAAAATATTTATCGTCCAATTCCTTGTTCCACATGAGCTAAGGCAGGAAACAAGCCAAGAAGAAAAGCATAGTCAGAAAACCCCGGATTTGTCACGCTGCATCCAATTCATCGGTGCAACCGGCGTATCAATATCTAAAAATGGACAAATATTGGTATTTTTATACCAACTGAGGGTACTCTTGTTCATCATTTTAGGCGAAATATTTCATTGTTGGGATTAATCTCTCCTCCCCTTAAACCTCCAGAGTCATTGAATCGCAACCAGTTGTACCGCACCCATGCCTCGTAATACACCCTGGAAATAAGTGGATGTTCGATTGCACTAAGTGAGCCACACCAGGGAGTCCAAGTTTTTGGAATCCCAGGTGGGAACGGATGGGTTCAAGCGGAGACAGGAATCAATAAGCCGGAGATTTTAAGCGGCTTCATAAATGCTCGGGAAGCGTTGAGTCGGACAGACAGAGCTAAACAGAAGCGACGCCCCACGTAGTGGGCACAGGAAACGAGGGTTCCGATGGCGAGCATTCACACCAGTGCTTCTTCCTTAAGGTACATTCCTCCGACCGAAGATAATG
>Ga0326728_10004676_pt1 | contig 39985 bp, 33 predicted proteins | sample MB3enrmetagenome_FD_207602 | JGI IMG/M metagenome (GOLD analysis project Ga0326728, IMG submission 207602) | Lab enriched peat soil microbial communities from McLean, Ithaca, NY, United States - MB31MN | ecosystem: Environmental > Terrestrial > Soil > Wetlands > Peat | place: USA: New York... | reverse complement strand
TCTCCGAATAGCCGCCAACGGCATGGGGAGCTCGAGGGGAGCGGCTGCGCTCCCCTCGAACGTGATCCGACACGACGGAGGCTGGCGGGACTTTTTGCTCCTGCAAAAAGCCCGACAGACTCCTAGGCGGCTTTCCCCACGGAGGCCGCCTTTTTTCTTTCGTAGACATGTCGGTGGCCCTAGACGTCGCCACACCACGTCGGCGATGTTCATCCCATCGATCGTGCATCGAATATGCGTTTTTGCTGGCTCCCGAGACGGCGGTCCGGCCTACGTCGCCGCCGTTCGGGCCCTGTCCATCGCGCTCGTCCGTCGAGGCCATGGCCTCGTCTATGGCGGTGGGCGAGCGGGCCTCATGGGAGTCTTGGCCGACGCTGCCATCGCGGCCGGCGGCGATGTTCGCGGGGTGATACCGCGTGACCTCGTGGACCGCGAACTGGCTCACACGGGCCTGACGGATTTATCGGTGGCTGCGTCGATGCACGACCGCAAGGCGACAATGTATGAGCTTTCCGCCGCCTTCATCGCGATCCCCGGGGGCTTCGGAACCCTCGACGAAATGTTCGAGACGCTTACGTGGCGCCAGCTTGGCATACACAGCAAGCCACTGGGGCTGCTCGAAGTCGACGGGTACTGGCAGCCTATCCTTGCGTGGCTCGAACGCGCCGTACGCGATGGCTTCGTGGGCGAGGACTCCGCCCGCGACCTCCTCGTGGACTCCGATCCGGAACGACTGCTCGATCGATTGTTGGCCGACAACAAATAGTCGAGTGCGAACGCTCCCGTAGTTTGCTATGTACGGATCGTGCGGATCCGTAGTGGATTCACACAGAGCTCGACAGCGAAGACCACCAGGAACACCGGAGTGATACGCCATCCAGATGCGGCCTTCTCGGCCGCTAGGGGCGCGCACGGGGAACACGCTGCCCAAAACACACTTCTCTCTCTGCTCGAATGCGCGTTCGGCTTGCCCGAACCTGCGATCGTCGCATTGCACCAAGCGCTAGCCGCAGCAGGGCTCTCCGATCTCCCAGCATCGCCCGCGGAAATTCTCGAGTTTACTGCCGATCACCTTCTTCCAGTGATCGCCGATCAGCTGGGCGCGCGCATGTCAATCGCTTTCATGGCGAGCGCGAGGAGCCGCATCGGTCCGCGCGACTCAGATGCCCCCTCGTCCGCGCGCCGCCCCATTGCGCGCGTTCAGGTGCGATCGTCTCCTCCCGCCGAAAAGCCCGCGCCGTCGGATACCGTCGCGCATAGCGCTCCGGTCGACGCGGCGCCTCGCGGTGTCTGGCTCATCGTGGAGCAAGACCCTCTGGCGAGAGCGAGCCTCGCACGTGCGCTCGTCCAATGCCGGCTCGGCGTAAGGGTTGTCGATACGCTAAACGATCTGGTCAACGCTCTGGCATCGGCCGAAGCCATCGACGCTGCCGTGGTTGACATGCAGCACCCGGCGGCGTCCAGTATCGTCGATGCCCTCGGCAGCCATCGCCCAGATCTCGTCGTCGTCGCACGTGCGTGCGACGAGTTGCTGGTACATGACGCCCTAGCTCGCCGGGGCATTCGCCGCTTTGGCGTGTGCGCGCGCTACGCTTCGGCCGTGGATCTCCTGGGGATTATCCAGCGTCTCCACGCCCAACCCGAGGGGGCTAGCCCACAATCGTGACGACGATGGCTCGCTGGCGGCGCGGCCCGTCGAATTCGCAGAAGAACACGTTCTGCCACTTGCCGAGCGCGAGGCGCCCTTCATCGATCGGGATGGTTTCCGAGGGTCCGACCAAGGCACTTTTTACGTGGGCTGCGGCATTGTCGTCCACTCGGTCGTGCAGCCAGCCGTCGTGTTCGACGATCAGCTTTCGGAGCGCGCTGAGCAGATCGAGGCCGATGTTGGGATCGTCGTTCTCGTTGATCGCAATCGCCGCCGTCGCGTGAGGCGTGAAGACCGTGCAAATCCCCTCGCGCATGTTGGAGTCCCCGACGATGCGCTGAACCTCACGCGTGATGTCGACGATCTCATTGTGCTCGCTCGTGGTCAGCTCGAGGCGTCGGCGGAAGATTGCCATGCATCGGATATTAGCCCCGGGAGTCGGCCGCAGGTCAGGACTCTTCACGCGGACCGGCTGGCTCCGGAAAGTGTGTCCTGTACACACTCCCTCCCCCTCCCGGCCACGGCGAGACCGAGTGAATCACCGCAGCCAGTGCCCGATCGGCCGATCGACGGATCACGTCAGGGAGCCTCGCCGTCTCCCTCGAACGTCAGCACGGGCCGTGCCCCTCGATCGGGAAGATTTTTCCTGGATTGAGCAGCCCCTTGGGATCGAGCGTGCGCTTGATTCGGCGCTGAAGTTCGATGAGAGCATCGCTCTGTTCGAGTCCGAGGTACTGGGCCTTGGACACGCCGATCCCGTGCTCACCACTCAGAGTGCCACCGAGACCCACCGTGGCATGCATCAAAGCGGATATGGCGCGATCGACATTGGGCCGTTCGTCGTCCTCGTCCCAGAAGAAATTCACGTGAAGATTTCCGTCCCCGGCGTGGCCGTAGCAAAGGTGGCGCACGGAAGTCTCGTTGCCGATGTCGTCCACCCGCTCAAGAAGCTCCGGAATCTTGCTTGGGGGAACGACGATGTCCTCGCTCAGCTTGTGGCGCGCAAGCCGGCGTGTTGCCCGAGATAGAGAATGCCTCGCCGCCCATAGTCGATCGCGCTGGGCGAGGTCCTGCGCCACCACGACGTCAAGACAGCCGGGACACGACAGCGCGACTTCTCCGACACGAAGCAGGGTCGCTTCCGCCGCCGCGTCATCGACCTCGATGAGAAGCATGGCCCCGGCGCGCTCGTCGATGGCGACTCCGGCACTGCGCACCGCCCGAAGGGTCGCCGCGTCCAACATCTCGAGACACCGTGGAACGACCCTCGCACCGACGATGGCTCCAACGGCCACGGCCGCCGCACGAACATCCGAGAACAGGGCGAGCGCGGTCGCGATCGTCGGCGGCTTCGGCACCAGGCGCAGGGTGGCTTTGGTGAATACCGCAAGTGTTCCCTCGCTGCCGATGAGGAGCCCAGTCAGGTCGTAGCCGGTAACCCCTTTGATCGTTCGCCTGCCCAACCGAAGACTCTGCCCGCCCATCAAGCACGCGTCGGCGCCGAGGACCCAGTCGCGCGTCACGCCGTACTTGAATGCGCGCGGGCCTCCCGCATTGGCGGCCAGATTGCCTCCGATTCGACAGGTGTCCGCGGAGTTGGGATCGGGACCGTAGAAGAGCCCTTCTCGTTCGACCGCCGCATGGAAGTCGCCGGTGACTACGCCCGGCTCGACGACTGCGACCAGGTTCGTCCGGTCAATTTCCAGAATGGAAGAAAGCGCGTGCGTTGCGAGCACGATCCCGCCCGCAACGGGAACGGCTCCGCCGACCTTTCCGGTTCCGCCGGCCCTCGGCGTGACAGGCACCCCTGTCGCTTCGGCCACCGCAAGCGTCACCGAAACGTCATCAGCCGATGTCGCGACTACCACGGCGCTCGGCGTACGCCCCTCCACGTCACTTTCGTCGCTGACATACGACGCACACGCTTCTTCAGACGTCAGTACTTTCGACGAACCGAGCTTGCGCTCGAGCTCCAGTCGTGATCGATCGAGGGCGGCCTGACTGGGCAAAGGGACGTTCGGAGCACGGAGAAGCATGGGAGCACCCCTCTCACAGCCGAACGTCGATATAGACCTTACGCCGCAGTTCGAGGAGCCACTGCTTGCGGCCTCGCTCGAGCGCGTCGACCAGCGCCCGTTGGCTCATCTCGCTCTTGACCTCTTCGAACGGTGGCACCTTGGCCGCTCCGAGCGGCATAAGCACAACGATGACCTGCTCCGATCCAATGTGCACGTTGATGGGGTCGGACACCGCGCCAGGTTGCAGGGTCTGTACAGCTTCCTGGATCTCGGGGAGAAGCGTCGCGAAGGCCTGCGGTCCGCGCGAGCCACACGTCGCACGGGTCGTCGCATCGTCCGAAAATTGTTGAATGAGAGCGCAGAAGCTCTCACCAGCGCGCGCGCGGCGAGCAATCTCGTCCGCCAGTGTCATTCGCTCCTTGAGTTCCTGCGAATCCGAATGCGGCAGCACGCGCAATGCCAGGATTCTCACCTCGACCGATTGCTGTTCGCGCGTGTCTTTGGCAAATCGCTGGTAGGTCGAGCGCGCATCCTGGTCGGTCACACGGACGCGCGGGCGCACGCGCAGTTCGAGCAGCTTTCCTTCGAGAAGCTGACGCCGAAGCTCGTCGCGGAACTCTTGCTCGGTCATCCCGCGCCGATGGATCTCCGACAGGACGTCCTGCTTGGTGACCGAGCGCCCCTGCGTGGATTGAGCTTGCGCGATGATGTTCTCGATCGCCCGGTCGATCTCCTCGCTCGAGACCGAGATGTGGGCCTTGTCGGCCTGTTGCTCCTCGAGGCGGTCGTCGATCATCCGATCGAGAACCTCCTTGTACATCTCCTGCTCCTGGACGCTGATCATGTTGGCGTCGTGCGTCTGCATTCGAATCTGAACGCGTGACGCGGTCGCCCGCCGCAGCAGGTCCGTCCATAGAAGCGCGCGATCCCCAATGACGGCGACGACTCGTTCAACGATGGTAGCTCGGGCGTCACCGATCCAGCCGAGACCCACGAATAGGGCGACGACTCCGGCGAGACCCCATCGCAGCATCGGAAGACAATCTCGAGCCCGCTGCGCACTTCGCATCGTCGGTCGGCCTCGCTCCACGTGGCGGACTGCCTGGTCAGCGCTTGCTGTACTGGAAGCGCTTTCGTGCTCCAGGCTGCCCGTACTTCTTGCGCTCCTTCTTGCGTGCGTCGCGGGTCAAGAACCCAGCTCGCTTGAGAGCCGGCCGCTTCTCACTGTCGAACGTGCAAAGCGCACGCGAAATTCCGTGGCGCATGGCCTCGGCTTGAGCGTTCTTGCCCCCACCGCAGCAGGTCGCCCACACATCGAACTGGTCCTGGGCTTCGATGAGCTCGAGACCCTGCCGCAGCACCATGCGTGAGGTCTCTCGCTCGAAGTAGTCGTCGCACGGCACGCCATTGACCGTGATGACGCCGGTACCCGGCTTGAGCCAAACGCGCGCGATGGCGGTCTTGCGCTTGCCCGTTGCATACGTACGAGGTTCAGTCGTGGGAGCCATTAGGACCGTGAAGTGACTAGGGGTTGGGGCTTCTGCGCAGCGTGCGGGTGATCCGGCGTCGCATAGACCTTGAGTTTGGTGAACATCTCGCGACCGAGCACGCCCTTTGGCAGCATGCCGCGCACGGCCTTCTCGACCGGGAAGGTCGCCTTGCGCGCCAGGAGGTGGCGATAGCTTTCCGCCCGGAACCCTCCGGGTATGCCCGAATGCCGGTAGTAGAACTTGTTGTCGAGTTTCGTCCCGGTCAAAAGAATCTTGTCAGCGTTGACCACGATGACGAAATCGCCCGTGTCCTCGTGCGGCGTGTACTCTGGCTTGTGCTTTCCGCGTAGAACGCTCGCGACCTCGCTCGCCAGGCGCCCGAGCGGCTTGCCGGAGGCGTCGACGACCCACCAGGCTCGCGTGGACTGCGCTCGCTCCTTGGTCATGACAAACGTCTTGTGACGCGACATCGGGCGGGAACTGGGCTCCGGGGAGGACATGACGACAGGGCTCTCTCTATGCGATTGTCGGCTCGGAAGCGAAGGCCACGCAGAAAAAACCGCGAACCCTTCGAAGGGGGCGGCATCGTACGCGCTCGTCCTCGGCTGTCAAGGGCAGCCCTTGGGCGTCCCCGGTGGCGCGAAAGATGCTGAGCACACCTCTAGTACTAGGAGGAACCCATACTATGCGCCACTTTGTGCCAGAAGCTGTCATGGCTGTCGTGGTCGTTGCGGCGACCGCAGGAACGACCATCGCCATCCGAACCGCACGAGCGTCCCACTCCGGTGGGTCTGAGGCCTCGTCATTCCAGCTCAACGGGTTGCAATCGGTGGGCGTTTCGGGGGCGAGGTTCTGGATGGGGAGTGCCCTGTACGAGGGCGCCGCCGACGAACACCCGCGTCACGCGGTCACGGTGTCGAGTTTCAACCTGGATCGCACGGAGGTGACCAATGGTCGCTACGCGACGTGCGTCGCCGCCGGGGCGTGCAAGGCGCCAGCATATGCGTCGTCGCAGCAGCGGAAGCACTACTTCGACGACAAAGCGTTCGCCGACTACCCCGTCATCTTCGTAAGCTGGAGCCAGGCTGACGGCTTCTGCCGATGGGCAGGAGGTCGCCTGCCGACCGAAGCCGAGTGGGAGTATGCGGCTCGCGGACCTTCGCCCTCCGTGCGGCCGTACCCGTGGGGCGACGAGCAGCCAGATTGTGCCCACGCAAACATGGGCGGGTGCGTCGGTGACACCGACCGAGTCGGACTGAGGCCGCTCGGCGCATCGCCGTTCGGAGCCCAGGACATGGCCGGCAACGTCTGGGAGTGGACCCAGGATTGGTACGACGCGCACTACTACGAGACCGCGCCTGCGGCGGACCCGCGCGGACCCGACATAGGGACGCTGAAGGTGATGCGTGGAGGTTGCTGGATGAGCGGACCCGATGCCGTCCGCGTTTCCTGCCGCAAGGCAGAACTCCCCTCGACATGGGCACCCAACGTCGGTTTCCGTTGCGCATACACGGAGGGTAGGTGAGCCATGCGTAGTCTAGTCGCCCTCGGGCTGACGCTCTCGACGGCCGGTCTTCTCTGGGCTCCCTCCGTGCTGGCGTGCGGTGGCGGGTTCGGACAAGGCCTCCAGATCAATCCCGCTCAGAACATCGTCGTCTCCTACAAGGGAGGCATCGAGACCTACTTTTTCTCCCCCAGTTTCTGCGGTCAGTCCGCGCAGTTCGGCTACATCCTGCCCGTACCGCAGGCGCTGTCCGCGACCCCCACGATAGGGGCCGCGACGACCGTGAGCGATCTCCAGTCTCTTGCCGCGCCGACCGTGATCGTACAGTGCTGTCTCGGCGATTGCGGCGGCGGGGGTAGCTCGAGCGGCGGCAGTTCCGGAATGTACGATCTTGACGGAGGCCGAGGCAATGCCGTCCAGATCATCGAGAAGGGCCAAGTCGGAATCTTCGATTACGCGGTGATCAAGGCCGACACCGCCAACCAATTCACCGATTGGCTCAATGCCAATCACTACCCCTACACGTCCCAGTCGTCGACGCAATTTGCCTACTACGTGACTGCCGGCTGGTACTTCGTCGCGTTCAAGGTGACCGCCGACACCCAGGATCCCCCGTCGGGCACGCAGCTCTGCGGCAATCTCGGTCCGATCCAGCTCGCCTTCCCGACAACCGCGCCGGTCGTTCCAGCGCGTATCGCTGCCGCGTCCAGCGCAGGATCCGATGCAGGAGTCTCGTCCGTATCGACGATTCTCAACTGGGACGTGTACTTCATCGGACCGCACGAGGTCACGGTGAGCAACACCGATCCAGGCCTCTCTCAGTCTGTGTCGTTCTCCGGCATGCTGACCGCGAGCAATGTGACGACGAATCCCGCGGGCAACCTCATTGCGGCGGGCGATTGGCTGACGGAGCTCTACATCACGTTCAACCCTGCGAGTCTCACGTCGGATCTCGATCTGACGTACCAGGCAGTCGACACCGACTACCGCCAGGTCATCTATGAACAGAGCTTCCTTCCTTGCAGTTCATCGTCCAGCAGTAGCGGCGGATCGTCGTCGAGCAGTTCATCGTCCGGCAGCAGCAGTGGGTCGTCGTCGAGCAGCGGTTCCTCCTCATCGAGCAGCGGCTCCGTCGGGAGCGAGCCAATTGAAGTCGCCGAGGCCGGGGCAGCACCGATCGACGCCGGGGCGACTGTACAAGATGCCATGAGCGCGCCGCCGGCACAGGACGCAAGCGCCGACCAGGCAGACAACACGCCGGAGCGTTCGTCAGGCCTGACGTGCAGCGCCTCGCCGCCTGGTTCCACGCGTACGCCCGGGATTTACTTCGGCGTCGGCGCCTTCTTGCTTGCTAGCCTCCTCCGCTCTCGTCGACGGACGCAGTCGGGCACTCGATGAGCGAGATATTCCGGGCCGTCCGTGGCAATCGCCGCGGTCGGCCTTAGGAGTCGGCCTGCAACGCCAGCGCGCAGCCGCCTCCTCGGAGGCTCAGGCCTTGGAAGCAGGCAACCGAGTCTAGCTCCGCGGCACGCTCGTCTCGCCCCTCGACGAACCAACCCGATTGCGACACGGGCAAGCGGAGCGATCCCTGTCGCGAGAGTAGAGATCGCGAAAGTGAGCCTCGCGATTGAGAGAGCGAGCGATGCAATCGCCGGAGCGATTGAAACGACCGCGCTGGCGAGCGAAGCGACCGCGCGAGCGAGCGAAGCGACTGCAATGGCAAGCCAAACCGATGCGACAGCGAGTGAAGCGATTGAGAGAGCGAGACAAGCGACCGCCTTCGCGCGCGCAGCGACCGCGTAGCCTAGCCAAGCAACCGCGTCGGCGAACCAATCGGCCCCGTCGGCGAGCCGAGCGACCGCGTGGGCAAGCAAAGTGATTGCCTCGGCGAGTGCCGCGATCGAAGTGGCGAGTGACGCGATCGCAATTGCCAGCGAAGCCATCGCGCAGACGAGCCTCGCGACCCTGCGAGCGAGCCAAGCCAACGCACGATCGAAGTCCGCTAGGAAAGAGAGGAGCGTCGCCGCCCGACTCCCAAACGCCGCCGGGGGGCGACCAAGCGTCGTCCATCAACGTGCGTAGACCCTCCCCGTGGCCGCCAGGAGGGTCCCGTCGACGATCCGCACACATCTCATGGCGACCCGAAGGTACAGTCATGAGGGATTGGAGGGCTCTCCGCGCGCGATGGCGGTTCGTGCGGCTCTGCCGAGCGGACGTCATGACTTCCTCAGCGGCCGTATGAAGCCTGATCCCTTTCAGCGCGCACGCGTCGTGGCCGCGACGCTGCGATCGCAGTCTCCCGCGACCTGACATCTCCGCCGACGCCAAGGAGGCTCCGTCGATCTCGATCGAGAAACCGGACGGTGGGGATAGGTTAGAGTGATGCGTCCGATGCGTACGACGAACGTCGCTGGGGCAAGAGACGCCGGGGCCGGACTGCAGCCCAGGCTCGCGGTCATCGGGCTGCTCGTTGTCGCGTTCGGGGCTCTGGTCTCGTCGGCCAGCGCCGAGCAGACCTTCGTTCGCACTGGACCGGAACCGGCGTGGATTGCGATGGCGGCGCCCCTGGACGATGCCGACACTTCATCGGACGCGACGCCGCATGGGCGTCGCACTCTTCTTTACGACCGCCAGATTCGCGTCGAAAAGGGTCGTGAGAGGGCATACCTTCACGTCGTCGAGCGGATTGCGAACGAATCCGGGCTGGAGTCCGCGTCTCAGCTCAGGGTCGACTTCGATCCATCCTACGAAACGCTCACGGTGCACTCCGTCGTCGTACGCCGAGCCGGCGAGGTCTACAACCGACTCGACCGACACGGCTTCCACGTCGCGGAACGCGAAACGAATCTCGAATCGCAAGTGGTCGATGGCCGGCTGTCGGCCGTCCTCTTTCTGCAAGACCTGCGCGTCGGCGATGTCGTGGACTATGCGTACTCGATCGATGGGTCGGACCCGACCGTCCAGGGTCGATTCGCAAACGCGTTCGTGCTCGGTGGACCGGAACCGATTGGTCACATCTACGCGCGGGCGCTCCTTCCAGAGGGGCGAAATGTTCACTTCGCGCTGCGGGGTCCCACGCCACAAGCGGGCGAGTGGGCCCCCGTCGTCCGCGTTCTCAATCATGAGGTGGAGTACGTCTGGGATTTGTCCCACGTCCCGGCATACTCTTCGGAGAAGGACACGCCGAGCGACTACGAAGCCTATCCGTGGATCCAGATATCCGACTTTGAGTCGTGGCAGGAAGTGGCGAGACTCGGCGCGCAGCTGTTCGATGTCCCGATTCCGCACTCCGGTCCGTTGTGGACGTGGGTGCAGCGCGAGCGTTCCGAGTCGGCGACCTCCGACGAGTTCATGCTTCGCGCGATCCGCTTCGTTCAGGACGAGGTTCGCTACGTGGCGATTGAGGTCGGGGTGAGCCGGCGCAGGCCCGCAGATCCTGCCAAGGTTTTCGATCGACGCTATGGCGACTGCAAGGACAAGACCGCTCTGCTCATCGCCCTTCTCCGGGCCGGCGGCATCGAGGCCTGCCCGGCGCTCGTCAACACGACGCGTGGGCGCTCGCTCGATCGTCGGGTACCGAGTCTTAAGGAGTTCGATCACTCGATTGTCGCAGCCGCAGGATCGAGCGGGCGTCTGTGGATCGATCCGACCCTCGTCTTGCAGGGTGGGGGGCTCGATCGTCTAAAGTATTCGGGGTTCGAACGGGCGCTCGTGCTCGATCCGCAGCAAACGAAACTCGAGGAACTGGCCCGCGAACCGGCGTCGCAACCGCTCCTCTGGGTGCGCGACACGTTCAATGTCGGAATGCCAGGCACTGTCGAGGAGACGACGCTCGACTCCGAGCGCGAGTATCGAGACTCGGAGGCGGATACCATGCGCGTGGCGCTTCGTTCCCGATCTCGAGAGCAGATCCGCAACAGCTACCTCGAACTCTTGCAAGCGGAGTTCGCCTCGATCCGGAACGCGGCGCCTCTCGATGTCGATGACGATCGCGCCGGCGGTCGCCTCCGGGTCGTCGCTCACTTCGCCGTCCCCGGATTCTGGACAAATCCATCCGCGACCGCGCGCTACCGTTCCGAGTTCCCGGCGCGCGTCATCGATCTCGCGCTGCCGCGCCCCCACGAGGAGAGCCGTACGGCTCCGTTTGGCCTCTTGTATCCGTCGCATACGCGCTATCAAGTCCGAGCGGAATTGCCATTCGATCTCACGATCACGCCCGAGAACGTGACCGTCGATGACCCCGCCTTTCTCTTTCGGTTCACCTCGGCGTGGAGGGAACGAACGCTGAGCTACACGTATGAGGTCTCCACGCGAACGCACGTCGTCGAGCCGAAGGACTTTGGCCGCTACCTCGCGGCCGCGGACAGGGCAAGGAAGAACCTCGAGCGAACCGTGCTGTATCGACCACCACCGCCCGACGGGCCCAATTGGCCGATCATCGCGTTTCTCGTCCTCCTGGTTCCAGTTTTCGCAGCGGGAGCCTATCGGGCCTACCGGTACAACCCGGGGCCAAGTCCTGCGACCGACCCGGCACCGAGTCCGGACGCGGACCCGACCCGCGTCGCGTTCGGAGGTTGGCTGGGGCTCCTCGGTCTCGGGCTCCTTTGCGGTCCGTTCGTCAAGATGTGGTACGCTGGGTCCGCATTCAAACTCTTGTCCTCAGCGGCCAGTTGGACATCGCTGACGACTTCTGAATTTCTAGCATATTCCCCTTTTCGCGCCGGATGTCTCGTGTACGAAGCGGCCGGATTGATGGCGCTCACGGCATATAACTGTGCGCTCGTGAAGATGTTCTTCAGGAGGAGGCGCTCCTTGCCTATGCACTTCACAGTGTACTCCGTGGCCATGCTGGCCTTCTACGGAGTTGACGTGCTCTGCGGCAGTGTCCTGCCGAAGGGCGCCGACGCGAGACTCAGTGGTTCGGAGATGGCTGCAATGGCTATCTCGTCGGCCTTTTGGATTGCGTACCTCCGGCTGTCCCGACGCGCCGCGGCTGCGTTCGTGGAGTAGGCAAGGGGGGGTCCGCTATCCCGGACACCGCGGAAGACGTGGCGATTGCCCCAGACGCCTCCGGGTCGTTTGACGGGGGGGGCGATGGGCTCGGACCGCAGGTCTGTGGTGCCAAATCGCCCGCAAAAGCCCATCACCCGGGGAGCCGTGGCCGCGCGCGATTCATTGCGCACTTCCCACTCATCGTGCAGACCGATACCCTTGGTCCGTGCGCCTCGGACCGTGCACAAAGGATGCAGAGACAGGCGGCCTGCCCTTGTGGCCCCCACTGCTCGCGACGCGTGGAGTGGGCGGCGAGAGCGCAGCGCATGCCCACCACGCGATGCACATCGTCGCATGCATCGAGGGCCAGTTGAGCGTCTCGACGGGGAACGCATCATGGCAATCCGCCGCGGGCCTCGTGACCGCGCCCAATGTGGTTCACGCCATCCGCGCTCCTGGTGTCGAAATTCTCCTCGTCTTTCTCGAGCCCGAGAGCGACGCTGGCGTCTCGCTGCGCGCCGCAATCAATGCGCCGGTTCGTATCCTCACTGACGTCGAGCGCGATCGGATTGTCCGCGATGCAGTCCCTGACGCACTCATGCGTGCACCTGGTGCCGATTGGACGCGCGATGTGGTTGCCATGCTTTCCGGTTCGGAGATCGTTCCGCGCCGAAAAGTGCATCCGCGAATCAAAAAGGTGATCGGGCTGCTGCGAAGTATGCCTCCCGAAGCAGATACGTCGCTGGAGTCGCTCGCCACGGCGGTGGGGCTCTCACCGGGTCGGCTGATGCACGCCTTTACGGAATCGATCGGCGTACCGCTGCGACCCTATCTACAGCAGTGGCTCAAGCTGCAGCGCGCGGCAGGAGGGATCGCCTCGGGGATGTCGCTCGCGGCAGCAGCACAGGCCGCCGGTTTTGCCGACTCCGCCCACATGAGCAGGACGTTTCGCCGCATGCTCGGTGCGACCCCGTCGGCCCTCAGACCGCGACCTTCCTAGCCAGCGGGTTCCAGGAGCGTGGACAAGGCGGCCAATTGCTTCAAGAGCGCTCGCCGCGTGCGCCCTACGGTGAAGCCCATGAACAACACCGAATCCAGAGGACTTCTCTCGCGGCAATGGGCTGGCTATCGCGCCACGCACCGTGATCGGCGCAACTTGATCGTTCACATCCTGACCACCCCGCTCTTCGTCGCCGGCAGCGCGGCCGTTGCGCTGGCTCCGTGGCTGCATGGCTGGCCCGCCTTGGCCGGCCTCGCGTCGATGAGCTTTGTCATGGTTCTGCAGGGGTGCAGCCATCGTCTGGAAGCCTTGGCTCCCGCCCCCTTCCGCGGTCCACTGGACGTGGTCGTGCGGATCTTCGCGGAGCAGTGGATCACCTTCCCCCGCTATGTCTTCAGCGGCGAAATCTTCCGAGCATTCCGTGCAGCCAGGGCCCCGCACACGATGGAGATCGGGGCATGATCACACCAAGTGGGACCGCAGCTTGTCATACGCCGGCCGATGCGTGACAGGGTAGACGCCCGGGGCCACCGCTTGACCCCTAAGGAAGCCCAGGATCTCCTACGCACCGCTCGCAGTTGCAGGCTTCGACCGCCGCTTCGAATGGTCGGCTGTTCCCATCGCCGCCGTCGTGGCTGGCGGTGCGCTGTTCGTCGCAGGCACCGCGCTCGTCTTCGCCGTCTTCGCCGAAGACACATACACGTCGAGCATCATCGAAATCGATTCCGCGCAAACAGTCGTGACGACGGGGTTGCTCGCGTCCTTCGCCATCCGATGTACAGATCAAGTCCGGGTTTCTACTGTGGGAACGAGACACGAATGAAGCGGACAGCGACTCTGGGGAGCGTGATGGCCACCTTTATGACCCTACTCACCGGTTGCGCCTCGATGCGCGCCGAGGTGGAGATAAACGCCCCGCCGCAGTGCGTGTGGAACATCCTGACGGACCTCGAGTCCTACCCGCAATGGAACCCGTACCGTCCCAAAACTCGATCGCGCGCGCTTGCGGCCGTGCGTCATCCGCGGCGCGACGGGGGCGGACTTATCGTATCCCCTGCGCAAACACCACTATCGACGGCGGGCGCAGTCTGACGCACGGTGGTACGCGTGGATGGTCGAGACGTTCGACCACGACTGCTGCGGCGCGGGCGCAGGCACCGAGACGTGACCGATCGGCAGCTTCATTGGCCCGGGGTCGAGACGGATGCGGGTGACAGCCCAGTACTTGGGAGCGATCTCGATGTAGCCGTCACGCGGCCAATTTAGAAGCGTCACGGCGCCGTCCGAAAAAGAGGAAAAGCGCACCGCTGCGTGCATCGTAGGCGACGCGCTCCTGGGCGATATCGGCCAGTCGATCGAACGACAGCCTCATGTCGACAGGCTCAATCGCCACGTAGATCTGTACGCCCGACGGGATCATCACCACACTCCGCCCTAGACGGCGTTTCCAGCCTGAGTGTGCGTTTGGGCGTGGCCGATAGTGGGCGTCATGTCACCGCCGGCGTCTTGCTTGCCCCAGATCCCTTGCGCGGCCTGCATGCATCCCTTGCTCGGCCTACAAGCCGAGGCCGCCGATACGGCGAGCTAGAGCGTCGCAGCCACCTTTTCCAGCACGGCTTGCGGCGACGCATCAATCACCTCGTGGTGGCCGACAATGATGCGACGCAGGCCCGAGTCTTTCGCGAAGCGGGCGAATTGTGCAGCGAGGGCTTTCTTGTCTTTCACGAGCAACATGCGGGCGATGCCGCTCACGCGCGGGCCGCCGGTCGAGCCGAGGACGCGAAAGACGAAGCCGAAGAAACCGGGTTGGTGCGGCATGTTGAAGAGCGCGTCGGTGAGCACGAGGGACTTGCCGTCGTCGGAGGTGACCTCCATGTAGCCCTCGAGTTCCGTCGTGCCTTCGACGTATCCGAAGGCAATTTTCGGGTCTTTCCGAAGCTCATCGAGGGCGGCTGAAACGGCGACGACCTCCTCGACCTTCTTACGCGAGCCGCGCGGTGCGACGACCTTCATGTCGGGATAGCGCTTGCTGAAGATCTTTGCGTCGAGGCGGTGTGCGCCGTTCGGAACGACGAGCACGCCGGGGGTGCCCCAGGCTTCGAGCTCTTTCATCTCGAGCTCGTCGAGTGCGATAGCGTTGTGGATGACGAGCTGCCCGTCGTCTTTGCGCGCTACAGTCATCACGCGGCGCAAGCCCATGTTGGGCATCTTGGCTTCGACACGCCAAAGGTTGTCGGTGAGCTTCTCGATCGGGCCGTGCGGAGTGACCGTCCAAGTCTCGTAGGCTTTCGGCATGACACGAGGATGCTGAAGTCACCCGGCGGTCGCAAGCGGAACGAATCATTCGTTCTGATCACCTTCTTGCGGGCCCTGTACTTAGGAATCATGTTCGAAGCGTCTGCCGACACGATCACGCGGGCGTCGAGGGGACGAAACACCTCCACTCGGGAACTTCGCCAACTCCCGAACGCCCCACGAGAGCCTCAGCCGGCCCGAAACGCTCTTTGTACCGCAGCGACGGGCAGCTCTCGACGCTGTAGCCAAGATACACGTAGGGTCGAGCGCCCTTGCGTGCTCCGGCGATCAGAAAAACAACGTTCGCCGTCCCTAGGGACAACCGCGCGTAGCTCGGGTCGTAGAAGAAGAACGCTGCGGACAGGGCGCTCGGAGTTTCGTCGAAAAGACTCACGCCGACCAGCTTCCCTCCGGCGTCGTCGTCATAGAACGTCAGCTCGCGCGCCGACGGATGCGGGAAGGCCAAGTCGAGCGCATAGCGCTCCGCCGATTGTGGGTTGGGTTCCCAGCCGCGGGTCGACTCCCGATTGGCATGCCACCGAGCATAAAGGTCCAGACGCTCGGCATCGACGATCGGGGCGCGAACGACGCGGCGCAGACGACTGCTCGCACGAACGGCCCGCCGCTGACTCGTGTTCAACTGGACTGCCTGCGTCAGCACTCGAAGGCTGACGCAAAGTGAACACCGCGCACACGCCGGCCGGAAGTACACTGGGCCGAAGCGCCGCCAGCCTCGCTCGAGCCACGCGTCCAACTCCGACGGCGACACGTCGAGCGCGACGCACATCTCGAGGCTCGCAGACTCCACGGGCCGATAGGGACACGCATGCGGCTCCTCGACGACATGTTCGATCACGTTCATACGGAAGGCTCCGGCGCCATCCCGGTCCGGTGCCCCAATATCGGAGCGACGGATCCACGGGACCGCTTCCGTGCTAGGGTCCGGCATTCCGCATTGACTGAAATCCTACCTGAATCCCGTGTCCAATATAGTGTCGTTGTGCCCGTGTACAACGAGGAAGGCAACGTCGAACAGCTCGCGGCACGCACGCTGGCAACTATGGATCGCGTGGGCGCCCCCTTCGAGCTTCTGTTCGTCGACGACGGTTCGTCGGATCGCACCCCGGAGCTCCTGCACCGGCTGGGGGCCCGCGACCCAAGGATCCGTGCCGTGCGCTTTACCCGTAATTACGGCCAGGAAGCCGCCGTGGAGGCCCTCTACCTCCATGCCCGCGGACGGTGGCTCATCCAGATGGATGGCGATCTGCAACATCCCCCAGAGGAGATACCGAAGCTCATCGCCAAGAAAGACGAGGGATACGACGTTGTCTATGGCGTGAGAAACGAGCGCGCGGATTCATTTTTTCGTATCGCCGCTTCGCGTGTCATGCAGTGGAGCGTTCGTTCGATGATGGCGATCGAGCTCCCCGAAGACGTCTCGACGTTTCGGCTCATGAGCTCTCCCATCGCGCGCCTCGTGGCACGATTGCCGGAGCGCCGGAAGTTCTTCAGCGCCCTGCTCGTCTGGAGCGGCGCGTGCATCGGGACGGTTCCCGTTCGGCACGAGGCTCGCGCCACGGGACGGTCGCACTACAACTTCACCAAACTTCTCAACAACACCTTTGATCTCATCGTCGGATTCTCGAGCAAGCCGCTTCGCTTCATCGGGACTCTCGGACTCGGCTTCTCGGTCGTGGGTCTGCTCCTGGGAGCGTGGGTCATCAGTCGCAAGCTCCTCTGGGACTTCGGACTGATAGGTTGGCCGTCGCTCTTCGCGGCGGTCGTAATCCTCGGCGGCGTTCAGCTGATGGCGACGAGTGTCATCGGCGAGTACATCGCGCGCATCTATGTTCAGGCGCAGGCCCGTCCGCTTTACAACATCGCGGAGCGCATCAATTTCGGCGACTCTCATCAGGCGCCCGATGAGCTCATTCGGCCGTCGATGCGGCCAGTTTCCGAGGCGCCGAACGAGACCGGATTCGCGACCGATGCCCCCGTCAGAGGCGTGACGTCGTGAAATCCGTCGTGATCGTGGGGTGCGGCTTTCCGCAGCTCTCTCTCATCCGTGCCGCCAAGCGGCGTGGATTGCGCGTCGTAGGCGCCGACCGAGATCCGCGCGCCATCTGCGTCGGTTTGTGCGACGAATTCCACGAGGTCTCCACTGCGGACGTCGAGGGTATTTGCGACCTCGTGCGCCGAACGCGCGCACAGGCGATAACGACAACTGGCAGCGAGGTGGCTCTTCGGGCAACCGCCCATGCAGCGTCGCGCCTTCGAATGCCGTTCTATGCCAATCCTGAAACCGTGCGTCTTTGCCAGGACAAGGATGAGATGCGCGCGCGTTACGCGGAAGCCGGTTTGGCCGTTCCGAGCTTCGCGCGTTGCTCGCGCTTGGACGAGGCGATGCGGTTCGCACGCGCTCACGGCTATCCGCTGGTCGTCAAGCCCTCGCGAGGTTGGGGGCAACGAGGCGTGGCCCGCGTCGAAAGCGACGACGAGCTTTCGAGTGGCTTCGAGGAGGCGCTTGCGCACTCGCGAGCGGCAGGGCTCGAACGAGTGGTGGTGGAGGAATGGCTCGAGGGACGCGAGTACTCGGTCAACGGGTGGATCGAAGACGGCCGCCTCGTCAGCTACTGCGTGACGGAGCGTCTGACGCTCCCAGGCCGCCGACCGCTCGGCGTCATGGTGGCGGAAGTCTACCCATCCGGCTTGAGCGCCTCGGACGAGGAGCGCGTGATCGACGAGGCCCGTCGAGGCGCCGCGGCGCTCGGGCACGCGCGCGGTCCGTGCTACTCGCAGGTCGCCCTCGCTCGGGATCGGTGCGTTCTGTTCGAGACGGCGGCGCGAATGGGTGGGGGCTTTGACGCCGACGTGACGCTTCTCGCCTCGGGCGTCAATCTCTACGACCGCATCCTGGGCGTCGCCCTCGACGATTGGGCCCTCGAACGGCAGGGAGCGACGACCGCCGGCCACGGCGGCGCAATTGCCAAGTTCTTGATCGGCAAGCCGGGATTGCTGCACGCGATCCGGGGACTCGATCGAGCGCGAGCGATGGATGGTATCGACGACGTTCAGGTCTTCGTGCCGGTAGGAGCTCGCGTCATGCCACTTACTGACAGCGCCAAGCGAGCCGGTTACGCGCTCGCCCGCGGAACGACCCGCGACCAAGCGACGGCGCGAGCCGATGCGGCTCTCGCGCACCTTACCCTCGACACGAGTGAGTCAGCACTGGAGTAGCGGCGGAGCATGAGCACGCGTCCCATCGACCATGAAACCGGATCATCCAATCTTCGTCAGCTCTTTCGAGAACGGCGGACGCGGGGTGTGATCTATGGCGCGTCGTCGTATTGGGATGCGCGAGCGCGGGCACGCCAGGGCATGGCCCGATCGATGTGGCCGTCGAACGCGTTCAACGAACTCTGGGACTCGAGGCAGCGCACGCTCCTCGACCGCGCTCTCGGCGATCTCCGCGACAGAACACTGGTCGACATCGGTTGCGGTACGGGGCGCATGACGCGCTGGCTTGCAGGCGAGCGCGGCGCCAAGCTTGTCGTGGGAGTGGACTTTTCGCCGGCAACGGTCGCAGCCGCGTGCGACGAGACGCGCGAGCTCGTGGAAGCCGGACGCGTGCGCTTCGTGGCGGGCGACGTCCTCGCAGGCCTCGACGATGTCGGTGTGGCTGCATTCGACGACGCCATGGTGCTCGGCTGCCTGAGTGTCGCCTGCCGGGAGCGCGTGCTTCTCGATCGAGCCCTCGAGTCGGTGGCGAGGCTCGTGCGACCCGGGGGCCGCGTCGTTCTTTTGGAGCCGATTCATCGGTCTCCCCTTTTGCGTCGGGTCCTCGATCTCGGCGTCGAGGATTGGATCGCCAGCGCGAATCGAGTGGGGTTGGCGCTCACTGGCGCCGATCGCATGGGCTTCGTCCCGGGACGCCTCTTTCTGAGCGTTCGGGACTGGCCCCGTGCCCTTCTCGCGCCGTGTTTTCGTTCCGGCGAGTGGCTTCTCGACCACGCTCCCTGGCTTGCACCCCTGTCGGACTACAAGCTTCTCGTGTTCGAGCGAACGACCTGACGTGGTAACACCATAATCAAGTGAACGATCCCGATGCATCCACCCCCGGAGTTGGTCCGCCCGACGTACGCGACGTAGTGGTTCCGGACGCCCTCCACGGAGCGCGACTCGACAAGGCCCTTGCGCAGCTCGTGCCGGACCTCAGTCGAGCGCGGGTCAAGCGCGCCATCGAGCTCGGCGCCGTGCGCGTCAACGGCAAGCGCGTGCCCAAGGGCGAAACGGTTGCGAGCGGCGACACGGTGCGCATTGACGTTGGCCGAGTCGCCGAGGCAGCCGCTATCGCGACCCCGGGGGCTCCACTTGTCGTACTTTACGAGACTGCGACCATCGTCGTCGTGGACAAGCCGGCCGGCCAGCCGACCGCGCCCATTCGCCCTGGCGAGACCGGGACGCTCGTCAACGCCATCCTCGGGCGATACGCCGAGCTTGTCCCGCCTGACGCGGACACGTTCATCGGCCACTCAGCGCGCGAACCGGGTCTGGTCCACCGTCTCGACACGGAAACGAGCGGGGCCGTGCTCGTAGCGCGAACGCTGACGGCTTTCGAGTGCCTCAAGGTTGCCCTCAAGGACGGCCGCCTCGACAAGCGCTACGAACTCGTGTGCGCGAGCGATGGCCTCGCGGACGAAGGGACGATCGAGTTTCCGCTCGCGAACCACCCGAAGGACCAACGCAGGGTCCAGGCGTGCGCCCACCCCCGCGATGTCGAGCGATACGACCCGAGACCCGCGTCCACACGCTATCGCGTCGTTCGGCGGGCCGGAGGTTGGGCTCTCGTCGAGGTGCACGTGAGCAAGGCTCTTCGCCACCAGATTCGCGCGCACTTCGCTGCGATCGGCCATCCCCTCGCGGGCGATGAGCTGTATGGAGGCTCGGTGATTCGTGCCCTGGGTCGCCACGCGCTGCACGCGGCGCGCATCGCGTACGGGGGCGATGACGAGGTCGCTGCGTTCGATGTTCGGGCGCCGATGCCGAAGGACATGGCCTTGCTCGTCGAGGGCGAGGTCATGTGACGGGGTGAACTCACCCCTCACCGAGGTCCACTTGACTATCGTGCAAATGGATACTTCATCGCACCGGTGACTTGGCAAGCGGTTCGAGGTGGTGCAGCGCTTTGGCTTGTGCGTCGCGCACGCATCGCCCTCATTTTTGGCGCAATCGGCGGCGCGTTGGCGGCGACACGAGATGACGTCGTCGGACGAGATCTCGACGCCTTGGCTACCGTCCTTGGCCATCGCGCCCGGGGCGGGCAGGTCGAGGCATCTGACCTGCGATGGGAGGAATCGGACGGAGCGGCCAGCGATGTCACCTGGGGAAGAAGGATTCTCTATCTCGCGCGCTCACCCGGTGAGGACACTCGCGATGTCTGGCAAGCGCGGGTTCGCCTGGCTCCCGAAGGCGACGTTCTCGGTGTGAGCGACGCCTACAATCTTACGAACACGCCGCTAGGCGACGACCACGAGCTCGTCGCGCTAGGCACACACGCGGCATTCGTCACGGCGGCCTACGGTCACGAGCAGAGCATTTCCGTGCTCGATCTTTCTGGTGAGGGCTCACAGAACAAGAGCGAGCGATTCCTCGACCGCGTGATGGCCGGTCTCACCAATCTTCAGCAGACTGGCACCCTGGACGGGTGCGGTCGGGTGGACATCACTCTCGAAACACCAGCCGTCGCTGCCGCGCTGCGGCTCACCGAGACTTCCCTCGACATTGCCCTGTACGACGCGCCATCGTCCCCCGCCCCCTCCCGCAGCGGAGAGTTCGACCTCGCTCGAGGTCAGCTCACTACCGCGCTGTCAGGCGCCCACCCGAGCGCGGCGCTGCACCTACCCAAGCTGTTTGCCCATTGGGTCGTGGACACGCTGCGCGCCGTGCCGTGGATTGGACCGGCCCCCATCGCATGGATCGAGGATCAAGTTCTGTCCCTTCGCGACACCTATCGACGCTTCGCCTTTCGGCCGGGAACGGCAGGAACAGACATCGTGGCGACGTCGACACCGGACCCACGAGCCACGCCGGATCCTCCGCCGACCGACGTGAGTTCCTGGCCGCCAGCACACATCCCGACGATATGGCGATCGGCCGAGGACGGTGAGGGTGTTTGGCACGAGCCCAGCGCGGCCTGGATACGGAGACCGCCTGGACTCACGTCGGACGCGCCGTCGCCCTTCTACGTAACGTTCCTTCGTCCCGACGAAAAACGTCCCTACGTTCGTGTGTTCCTCGTCGCCATGAACATGCACCAGCTGGATCTGGATATGGAGGCCGGAGTCGAAGACCCCGAGCCTCTCACTGGGCCGCACGGAACCGGGCGGATTCCCAGGGAGCCCGCCGTCTATCGGCGAGTCGCGGCAGCGTTCAACGGCGCATTCAAGACCGACCATGGCCACTACGGAATGATGGTGCACCGACACATCCTGTTGCCCGCAGTCGCCGACTCAGCGACCGTCGCGGTTCTGGACGACGGTCGGGTCGCCTTCGGCACGTGGGGTCCGGAGTCACGCCGCTCTGGCTACGGCGGCGACGTCGACCGCGCGATTGTCTCGTTTCGACAGAATCTCGATCCCCTCGTGGACCACGGCGTCATCAATCCGACCGGGCGCAGTCTTTGGGGTTTTACGCTTCCAGGCAAGAGCGTACAAACCGAGCGCTCGGGGCTTTGTGTAACGGCGAGCGGCCACCTGCTCTATGCATGGGGAGACGACCTGAGCGCCTACACACTCGCCTCTGCCATGCATCTCGGGGGGTGCGACTACGCCATGCACCTCGACATGAATCCGTACCACACCGGATTCATGTTCACGTCCATCGATGACTTTGCGACGAAAAGCTACCGTTCCGAGCTCTTGTCCCCGGCGATGTCGATCCCCGTCGACAGATACATCCACTTCTCGCCCAAAGATTTCTTCTACGTCATGGTCCACGACCCGACTCCGCCTCCCGTCGACGGCGCGACACCGTGGGTGGACGATGGAGGCCTTCAACCTCCTCCCGCATGGATGCCCGGGATATGGTCGAGTCAGGTGGACACTGCGGAGGGGCGTATCGAGCTCGTAGACATCGAGCCCGGCCGCGCTTCCTACCGTTTCCGCGCAGGCGCCGAGGACGCCACCGCGGCGTTTTCTTTGCGCGAACTCGAAGATCAGGACGCGTCCCGAGCGGTGTTCGCCATCGGCGCGGGAGTGGCTCCCGAGAAGAGGCCTCGCGGACTCGCCACCGATGGCAAGCTCGTCGTGCCGATACCCAACGAATCGGACTGGGGGCAAGTCGTGATCGCTTCCGATGGGAGCTTGTCGATCACGGCTGCCAAAGAGCATAGGCAACTTGGCCCGCACGAGGACATGATGGAGCTTCCCATCGTCCTATGGGATGGTCGGCCCACGACAGGCCCGGAGGCCAGCACCCTCGGATGGCGCGTGGCACTCGGAATCACGGGGGCGGGGCGCGTGCTTCTTGCACGCGGGCGCGTGTCGAATCTCGCCGTACTGGCCAATGTTCTGGCGCGTGCCCATTGCGACCGCGCCGTGGCCATGGACCGCGGCGCGGTTGTCGAAAACCGTTGGGAGCGCCGCGAGAAGTCCGGCCTGGCGTTGCGTCCCCGGTCTGCCGAATCCGTTCTCTACGTCCTCGGGACGAGCCTCGCGCCGCGAGGAATCCGCCTCGATTCCCTGCGGACTCCCCCCGACGGCGGAGCGCTTTAGGCGGCCTCAGCCCCGCGATCTGCGAGGGACGCACGCAGTCTGCCCATGGCGCGGGCGTGAAGCTGAGATACACGCGGTTCGCTCACGCCGAGCCGAACCGCGATCGTCTTGAAGGGAATTCCCTCGAAGTAGTGCCAGGAGACGATGTTGGCCTCGCGCTCCGGGAGTTGACCGACAGCAACTTCAAGCGCCGCGCGGTCCATGCGGCGCTCGACCTGCTCGTGAGGCGTTGCCATGGACTCGTCGACGAACGCCTGGGCCTGGGCTTCCGGCAGATCATCAAATCCGACGACTGCAGCCCCGCTCGATTCGCCGAGTGCCTGAGCCTTGGCGACCCGCGTGCGTGCTCGGCGGGTCAACCAGTCCTGCGAGCGCAGTTCGTCGACGACTGCGCCGCGGATGCGAATTCGCGCATACCACTCGAATGCTGGACCCCTGTCCGGACTTTTGCGAAGCGCGTCGATGAGCCCGAACGCGCCAGCGGCGATGAGGTCCTCGCGGAGCACATTGGGTGGGAGCTTGCGCAACACGCGTCCTACAACCTGGTGGACGAGCGGCATGAAGATCGCCAGCTCCTCCCGCGTAGGCAACGTCTGAACATGGGCGATCGGGCGAGAGGCGCAAGGCTTCATCGAGTGGTCTCCAGTTGGCGCTGCAACGGCCGTTGTATTGCGCGCTCCGTGCCACCCAAGACATTCACATCATCTCAACCACTTACGAGTCGACCATCCCGAGCCGTAGGGGGTGCGCCTTGACTCCCCCAAGCAGCCGCGTGCGGTCGTCCCTCGGGTTTCGCGCACGAACTAGCCATGGTCGCGAGCGACCCACGGTGGGTCGATGGTCCGACGCTGAACAGCGGAACCCTAGTTGGAGGAACCGGGCGCTGCGGGCATCCCACCTGCGGCCGCATCGGGATAGCTTTCGTGCTCTTTGGCGGCTGCATCGTCCACCGTCACGTCGCGCTCCTCCGGCACATCACTCATGCCTTCGTCGGCAACGACACCCGGCTTGTCGTACTTCGGCGGCTCCCCGGGGTGTGACCAATCCGTCCAAAACGCTTTGGTGTCGCGCACGTCCATGTGAACAAACGTACTATTTGGATAGTAGCCGCACCCCGCATTGCGCAGGGTCCTACAAAAGTCCCGCAGCGCGTCGTTCGGGACGCCGCGAATCCGAAAATCGAGGGCCTTACCGAAATTGTGGTTCGAGCGCGGCGTGAATTGTGTGGGCGAATACGGGCGATAGCCGCTCACGATTTCAAGCGTCTTTCCGCCAAAATGGTTCGAGACGATGCCGACCAGCGCTACGAGCCGCGGATCCGGCGGATGCGTCGCGCTTCCCTGCCGCATTAGCCGCTCGAATGCCTTGAGCGCGGTCGCTGGAATGCGATTGTGAGCCCCGCGAACCTTGATTCGAAAATCCTCCCCCAATCGCGTCGCGTGGACCGTGTCTCCCTCGTCTCGACCGTGGAACTCAGGAAGGACCACATCCACCGGAACCTTGGCAGCGGGCGTGACCGCGGTGTGGGGGGCAACCGGCGCTTTCGGCGCTGGCCCCTTTCGCTTTGAGGAAGGAGGATCCACCCCAGGAATGATCAGCTCCTGACCGGGCTTGAGAAGGGTGTCCTTCAGGTGATTCGCGGTCTCTATGGCCTTTACCGTCACGTGGTAGCGCTTGGCGATCGCATCGATCGTGTGCCCACGCTGGACGATATGCGTCACGTCGGCCAGAGCCGCCCCGCTGAGACCCGCGACGACCCCAAGCGCACACCCACAGCCTGCGACCACCCCCCGGACCCGACGCACGCGCTTTCCCCCGCAACCACGCACCGAGCCGTAGGAAGACGCAGCCATTCAGGAAGCGGCTATAGCTCACCTCGGGTGCCCACGTCATTGCCTGCGTTTTTTGACGCGACGCTCGCTATGGTGCGACACTTGCGACGGAATGGTTTGCGGGCGCTCGGGCGCGACACAAGGACGTGAATGGCCGAAGGCAAGAACCTAGTCGGTGTTGATATCGGCGCGAGCTCCATCAAGGTCGTGCAGCTGCGCGAGTCGAGGAAGAAGCTCCAGGTCGTCAAGTGGGGCTATGCATCTCTGGCACCGCAAACGATCATCGACGGCCACATCATGAACGCCAGCGCGGTCACCGAAGCGCTCGCGAAGATCTTCCAGGAAGCCAAGATCCAGCAGCGCGAAGTGGCGGTTGGGGTCTACGGGCAAAGCGTCATTGTTCGTAAGATCACCGTCCCCATCATGACCCAGGCCGAACTGGACGAGCAGATCCAGTGGGAGGCCGAGCAGCACATTCCGTTCGATATCAAACTGATGTCCATCGATTACGAGGTGCTGCGACAGCGGCCTGACGCCGGGCAAATGGATCTACTGCTCGTCGCGGCCAAACGGGACGAGATCAGCGACTACGCTGCAATCCTGCGGGAGGCCCGATTGCGCCCCATCGTCGTCGACATCAACGCCTTCACCGTCCAGAACATCTTCGAGGAAGAGCGCGGCCTCCCAGAGAACAGCACGATAGCCCTTCTCAACGTGGGCGCTGCGGTCTCCTCGCTCAATATCGTGTCCAAGGGCGTGAGCGCGTTCACTCGGGAAATCACGAACGCGGGGAATGCCATCACCGAGGAAATCCGGAAAGCTTTGGGCTGCGCGTACGAGCAGGCCGAGGCCTATAAGCATGGCGGTGGACCCACCCAGATCGTTCCGCAAGAGGTCACTCAGATCATCAATCAGACGTGTCAGGGTCTAGCCAGCGAGATCCAGCGATCCCTCGATTTTTATCTTGCGACCAGCGGCGAGCAGGAGATTCAGCACATCTACGTGTCGGGGGGTAGTTCCTATCTGGCTCCTCTGCTGCAAGCTATCGAACGGCGCGCACACGTTCCGGTCGAGCGATTCGATCCATTGGAGAACCTGACCGTGGACCCGCGGGCAGCCGGCGAGGAACAATTGCGTGCGATCGCGGCCCAAATGGTCGTGGCCCTCGGTCTGTCCCTCCGATGCGATAGGGAGCGCCGCCTGTGGTCCGCGTAAACCTTCTGCCTGACAAGCGACCGGCGGCGCGGCGCGCGCCGAGCACCGAGCCAAAGCAGTTGTGGCTGGTGTTTGTGCTCCTGTCGGTGGTCGCAACGCTCGTCGTGTGCCTCTTCATTCAGAAGGTCAAGCAGGACGAACTTCAGGCTCTCGCGGCCGAGAACGGACGCACGCAGTCGCTGATCGACAAGATCACGAAGCAGATCGCCGATCACGACACGGTCAAGTCGCAGCTCAAGAGCCTGCTCGAGCGCGAGGATGCGATCAAGAAGCTCCAGAGCGCACGCACCGGGCCGACCGCCACGCTGCTCGAGCTTGCAAGCCTGCTCACGCCAGGTCGTGGTCCGACTACGGACCGCGACCGACTGGAACAGATGAAGCGGGACAACCCCGCCGACGTGGCGAACCCAACCTGGGATTCTCACCGCCTTTGGCTCACGTCCTACACAGAGCACGATCGGACGCTCAAGATGGCTGGATTCGCAAGAGACGGCGAAGACGTCAGCGAGTTTGAGCGCCGACTACGAATCAGTGATTTCTTTTCGGACGTAAAGCTGTTGCCGGGCGCCAAGAGCGTGGACCCGACGTCTCACCAAGAGCTCTTCCGGTTCGAGATCTCGGCACAGGTGCGGTACTGACATGGCGTCCCCTTTGGCCCAAACCGCGTTGGCCCGCATGCCGGCCGCTGCGAAGCTCGTCACGGGCGTGGTCGTGGTGCTGCTCACCGTCGGCACGTACTGGTTCGTCTTCTACTCGGACGTCGCCGCCAAGATCGACAGCGCGGAACGGCAGAAGAAGAAGCTGCGCGATGACCTCGCGCAAGCCCAACAAGCCCAAGCGACCTATGTTGCGGACACCAGCGACCTCAAGCTGCACGAGCAGCGCGCTCGCGAACTCAACAAGGTGCTTCCTTCCGACGCCCAAGAGGACGGTTTTCTCTCGAGTGTGCAACAAGCGTCGAATGCCGCTGGAATCGACCTCAAGTCCTATTCGCCGCAGCCCGAGGTCGTGCAGGCCTTCTACGCCAAGGTACCCATGCGACTCGAGATGACCGGCAAGTTCCATCAAATTGCCAAGTTCGCGTTCGAGCTCGGCAAAATGGACAGGGTCATCAACGTGGACAGCATCGAACTCGCAGACCCGAGGGTCGCTGGCGACGACATCCTGCTCCACGCCCGCTGCATCGCCACAGCGTTTCACGCCGTCAAACCCGCCGAAGCGCCTCGCCCGGTCGCCGGAACACGCGCTGCGGCGCCGCAATCTGCCGGAGGCGCGAAGCCATGAAGGTGTCGAGCATGATCTTCGCTCGCTCGGGGCCGATGGTCGCCGTGGTCGTGGCGACGGCCTTGTTCGGCTGCGACCAGGTCAAGACGATGGGATCGATACCCCCACCGCCCAATCGGGCTACCCCTGCAGCCTCGGCTTCCGTCGCGGCGCCGGTGCGCAAGGGGCCAGACTTCACCGAAAACGATTTCGTCGAGAGCGATCGCAACCGCGACCCGTTTCGCAGCTTCTTCCTTCAGAACCTGCCAACGCGCACGCAGGTCAAGAACCAACGGCCCGTGGAGATAGCCGACTACTCCATCGACGAATTGAGGCTCATCGCGATCGTGCAGGGAGCCGAGCAGCCGCGTGCCATGTTCGTCGATCCGAGCGGCAAAGGAACTGTCGTCTTCAAAGGAACGTTTCTTTGCCGCCCCGAGGTCATTCATCTCGGCGGAACCAACGGTCCCGTCTACGAGCTCAACTGGCGCGTCGATCGCATCCGCGAGGGAGACGTCGTACTCATTCGCGAAGACCCTGCCCAGCCGGCCATTCCGCCGGCGACACGGGTGATCCCCTTGCATCCCGAGTCCGAGAAAGAAGCGCGCGGGGTCGTTCCCGGGTAGATCGGCGCTCGTCCCGCGTCACGCCGTTGCGGCGAACCACGCCTCGGCAATGGCGTAGAGAGTGTCCTCGCTTGCGGCACTGCCTTCCGCCACTCCGTTGGCAGCGCCGAACGTGTAGACAATGCGCCCCACGGGCACGCCCTTGACGAGAACCGTGAATGCGTCCTCGGCAAGCTCTTGGATGGCGTACGTGACGCCGTCCAACGCCACGGACTTGTTTGCGACATCGACAACCGCAGGAGAAGTCACCATGGCGCACCCTCATACACCGGGGACTTCACGAACGCGTGACGATCGTTCGTCGAACTTGTCGAAAGGTCTGCGCGCGAAAGACACGCGACTCACGAAACCGGCAAGGTCAGCGCTCCCCGACTATTTCCGCGCACGCCACCAGGGTGGCAGCCGCAACGCCCAACCAGAGCGCGAAGACAGGGAAGGACATCGTGCGAAGACGGGCGGCGGGCGCGGCACCGGTCATGCGGTGGCCCGTGCGCGCCGCCATCGCGGCGATGACTAGGAAACTCGTCATCACGACCGCGTCGACGTTCGCGGGTATCGCACTGGCAAACACGATGGCCAGAATCACGACCAACCCCCACATGACGATCGCGAGCAGGCCCACGGCGACGGCCCGCCCAATGAGACCTCCCGTCCCGTTCGCCGGGATCGAGCGGCTCCTCCGTACCGCTTGAGCCAAGGCGGCACCAGCGGTTGCCGCAACGAGCAGGACGGCCACGCCTTCCCCGAGCGGCGCACTGCCCGAGATCCAGGATGTCGTGAAGGTCCCTATCACCGCATACGCCCAGAGGAGCGCGGCGAAGACGGTGAGCGCCGGACCCAACACTGGGCGCGGCCGCCTGTTCTTTGAATCCTCTTCGTTCATAGCAGCGTCTCCCCGTCCCACCGCAGTTCAACACCCTTGCCACCGGGCGCCACGTCCACATCTCGCACGACCATCCTCGTCGCTGCGCGATCCTCGGTGAGCACCAGCGCGGTGACCGTGGCATGCGCCGGCCTTGCGGGACCGGGACCGTCCGCTCGCCAAAGACGGATGCGCGATAGCTTGCCGCCGCGTTCGATGCGCACCGCCGACAGTCCCATGGTCGCTGCATCCAGGTCCGCCGACTCCTCGTCGCGATCCGCATCCTCTCGTGACATGCTCACGCGGACCGGATTGTCGGCTGGAGGCGTCCGCACGAGGATCAGGCTCGCCACGTCGGGCAGCGGCGTCTGAGCGAGCCGGCGCACGAGGAGCGCATCGGTGTCGGCGCCGGGCGACGACCGAAGTGCGCCCGTCAGCAGAGTGGCCGACACGACCGACGCCAGCTCACCGAGCCTTCCGTCGTCGCCGCGGCCACCCGTCTGCGCGACGCGATCGAGCAGCCTCGTGGCCACGTCCAGGCGACCTGCCCCGGCGTGGGCCAGGGCAAGGCGCAGCTCGACGCCCGCGTCGTCCGGCATCGCACGATCGAGCCGGACATACGCGGCCAGAGCGTCGTCGTAGAGACCTTCGGCGCGCAGCCTGTCACCGACGTATGCGAGCGTCCAGGGATCCCGGGGCGCCCGCTCGACGAGATCGCCGAACGCGCGGCGCCCTTCGTCGTCGAGTCCCAGACGCCGGAGCGCGGAAGCGCCCGCAGCGACGAGGCCAGCATCGGCGAACGGATCCGTGCGGACGTGATCGATCTCGCTGAGGAGCGCGTCTCGCTTGCCCATGGACTCGAGAAGGGACAAGAGCAGGCGACGGCCGAGAGGGCTGTGCGGCGCAAGGCGCAAAAACCGGCGGAGCAGTCCGAGGCGTTCCTCGTCCGTGCGCGCGGCGCGGTACGCCTTGTCGAGCGCCTTGTCGATCTTGGGCTCATCGCCGATGAGCAACCGCCGAACCGTCTCGTGGTCGAGCGTCGTCAGGTTCGCGTGGCGCAGCAGGTCTTGCCGCACGAATCGTGCAGCGTCGGCATCCCCGGCCCGATCGAGGGAAGCAGCGACTCGCAATGCCGTGTCCGGACTCGCGTCGCCCACGAGGATGCCGAGAAGCGCGCGGCGCTCGTTCCACGTCGGGACCTCGCAGTCGTGCGCGGCCGACAGATAGTCAAGCTTTCCGTTCTGATGGCGCAACCGCCAGATTCCTCGCCGCACAGGCAAAGGCAATGTCGAGGTGACCGAGCAGTGAGTCCGCCTGGATGCCCGTCCGTCGGGCAGCAGCACTCGATGGGTGATGGTGACCTTGACCCCTGAGGGGAAGAACGGAATTGCACCGACGACCGCCTGGGCACAGCGGTCCAGTCGAACGTCGTCCTCGCTCGCGCTCACCGCGGACACGCGCACGCTCGTCGAACGCCCGTCGGGGCCTAGCGTCACGCCGATTTGCAGCTCACTGGTGACCCCGGGCCGCTGGGCTGCGCGAGCGTCGCGACACGCCACGAGCGCCGCGAGGGAGTCGTCGATCGCATGGTGCGCGGCAAGCTGCACAGCCTCCTCGACCGACGAGTTGCCCTCTACAGTCGCCGGGGGCTCGAGGAGCAGCGACGGGGGCTGCGGCGCGGGGTCAACGCGCCCCGCGAAGGAAGCGTCGAGAGCCGTCGACAGGCCCAAAATTCGCTCCTCCAACGGAGCCGAGACCCTGTCTCCGGAGAAAAACCAACTCGTCCACGGGGTCAGCAGATTCGCCTGAGTGGCTAGAGCGATCGCGGACTCGAGGCCTTCGCCGCGGGCGACCATCTCCTCGATGCGCGCCTCTGCCCACCGGTGCGCAACGTCTGCACCGACCGGTGGGGCGAGGATCTCCAGAGGACGCGACTCCTCGATGAGCTGCGCGCCGCGCCGGAAGCGGAACCCAATACGCGGCGGCAGCTTGCCGCGCAGCCTGCCTGTCACGGCGACGGTCGAGCCTGCGAGCACGGCACGTGCCTCGCGCGGGTAAATGCGGTCGACCGTCGGTCCGAGGTCGAGTTCGACGTCGCGCAGCGTTGGTTGCAGAGCGTCGGCGAGGATTGCAGCGCCCGCACGGGCGGCATCTGGGCGATCGATGACCTCGTAGACGGGTCCCGAACCGGCCGTGAGCTGCGCGAGCATCCAGCGGTCCGCGTCCTGGCCGATAGCCACCGCACCGAGGCGAGGCATGCCCCCGGCGCGCCCGGCGAGCCGTTGACGCAGGTCGCGGGCGTCCGCCTCGCCGACCGTGGGCCGTCCGTCGCCAAGGACCACGATCATGTCGGATCCCGCGTTCTCGGCGCCCTGGGCATCAAGGGTGTCCGCTGCCTGCTCGAGGGCAGCGCCGAGATTCGACGCACCCCCGGTGTGGAGCGCGGCGAGCTTTTGCCGGAGCTCGCCACGGAGGGCCGGAGTGACCGACGCAGGCTTCGCGGACCCAACGGGACGAACGCTCTGGTCGGCCGCCAGCACGACGAGCGTGTCGCGCGGCCCCATTCCGTCGAGCAGTGCGTCCACGACAGCGCGCTCGGTCTCGAGGAGAGCAGCGCCGATGCTGCGCGAAGTATCGACGACGAGCGCCAGGCTGAGTCCGGCCGCTTCGACTTCGGGTACCTCGGTGCGCACGAGGACGTACGCGTCCTCGCCCCGGTCCCCACTCTCCACGTACGCGCGTGCGGCCCCCGCATGCACGGTCGCCGGCGCGAGCTCCACGACGAAGTCCCCGGTCGGTCTCACATCGGCTCTTCGGAGCTCCACCCCCTCGCGGGTAGCCACAGCACCGGCGCTCTCGGAGATCCACGTCGGAGCAGGCTGCGCGTGCACGCGCGCGGACAACTCTCCTACGAGGGGCGACTCGCCCTCGCTCGCCATCGGGAACCGATAGGTCGCGCGACCGCTCTGCTCCGGCAGCCACTCGACATAGGAGACAAGCAGTTCCACCGTCTCGCCCGCGGGCACGTGCGGAAGGCATCCTCGCAACCATCCACTGCCTGCCCACTCGAGACGCCCGGGAGTCGGGTCGGTCCCATGCACGCCGCTGGCGAGAACGGCTTCGGTCGTCGAGTCGTTGACCTTCCGCGCGACCCTCGACACGATGGCGCCCGGAGGCAGCGCCATGCGCACGTCGGCGATCACTTCGTGATCCGAACCGTTGAAATACGTGGTGTCCGTCCTCGTCACGGCGACTTCTCCGTCGATCGCCACATCGACGTCCTCGGACCTCACCACGAGCGGCGACCCCGGATCGTCGCCTCCGCGCCCGCCCCAAACCTCTGCGATCGCGCTGGCAGGACCGCGCTCTCCGGACCACGGCACCGCTAGGCCGCCCGTCCAGTCATCGAACGCCGTCTCGGGCGCGACCTTCGGTCCGTCGCGTCCGATCGTCGCCGTCTCGCCGCTCGCCACGTGCTCCTGTTTTCCATTCGCCACAAGGACAAGCTCGCCGCGCGCGCAGTACACCTTGTCGGCCGTCGCTGCTCCGGCGCTCTTTTCGAACGCCGCCGCACTCGACGTCATAGTCGTCGACGCGGATCCAAACGAAACCTCGGTGCGCGACGCAGCCCCAGCCTGCAAGAAGAGTCGACCGCGTTCGAGCACGATGCTCGCGCCGCGCAGGGCGAACCGCGTCGAGCCATCGACGACCACCAGCGTTCCGTCGTCGAGCCGAATCCGTGCTCGGTTCTCGGAACCCGTCGCAATGACGTCCCCGCTCACGAGCCGTGCGGTCCCGCGAACCTCCCGATCGCCGACGCGAACTTCGGCGTGCATCGCCCGGAGGTCGCCCACCGTGGACACAAGCAAATTGCGTGGCCCGTGTCCGCGCGTGAGCACCCACGCTCCGACGCCGAGCCCGACAGCCGCCACCACAATCCCAGCGACCATCCTGGGCGAGGGAATGTATTTCATGGGGCCTCCACGGGGGAGCTCGAGGGGGGACGCGAAGCGCCCCCCTCGTCGATGCGAAGTGCGCCATGGTCGAAGTCGACCTTCACGCGATTGGCTGGGGATGACACGCTGCCGAAGCCGACATCGAGTCGGGCAACGCGTTCGTCGGCAGTTCCCTCGCCCGTGATCGCCGTGACCATGGCCCTCGCACCCAATCGAGCGGCGCGCTCGGCGTCGTCCGGGTCGAGGTGCAGTTCGATCTCGGGTGCGGCCGACGATTCGTCGACCCTCGCCTCCGCGACGCCGTAGAAGGGGAAGTTGTCCGGCGCTGGCGTCGGCCCGCCGAGGGCCGTGGTCCAGAGTGACGGTCGGAGCTCTGGGTGTGACCAAGTCACGAGGAAGCGAACGCTCCCACCCTGGCCTGCCGCATCGGTTCCCTCGAGCCGCCGCGTTCGCGCCAGCAGCTTGTCGGCGTCGTCCTTGCGCCCCGATTGAAGCGCATCGGCACGCGCCCAGGCGAGAAACGCTCTCGCGGACGCCCGCGCCGATCGTGATAGCTCGCTCGCCCCATCGGGAGAGCCCGCTCCGGCTGCCTTCTCCGCCCAACCGACGGCTTCCTCGACGCGTCCCATGCCCTGCGCCGCGGCAGCGAGAAGCAAGGGAACTGCCGGATCGTCCGGCGTGAGCAATTCGAGCGTCTCGTACTGACGAAATGCCTCCTCGTACCAGGCGTGCGCGCGCAGCAGGTCCCCGAGGCGACGCCGCGCCGCGGGGTCTTCCGGCGCGAACTCCACGAGCTCCCCGAACGTTCGTCTTCCCTCGAGCGAGTCCCGCTCCGAGGCGGGGCCCTTCTCCCGCGCGCCCAGGCGCAAATAGTACTCCCCTACGCTCGTCCAGACATGCGCTGTGGAGTCAGGGCGGCGTCGCAGGCGCCGCGCCCACGCTCGTCCCGCGTTCTCGTCGCCGGCGTCTTCGTATCCGTCGAGCACCCGGAGGGCGAGCTCGAGGTCATCGGGCCATTTGAGGGCCGCGGCGCGCAGAATGGAGAGTCGGTCCGCCGGAGTCTTCCCCTTGGCGATCATGCCGGCGAGCAGATCGGGGTCGACCGTGGCGAGACCGAGAGCCTGGTGGAGCTCTCGAAGGTCCGCGACTGTCTGCACGCGCACGACGATGGCGCGATACACGACGTCGGCGGCGGGAGTTCCGATGAGTTTCTTCCAGAGCGCCACGCGCTCGGTCACCGTCCGAAGGCGGTCGACTGCCAGACGGAGAAGCTGAGTGCGCTCCTGCCACGTGGGCGCTTCGCAGTCTTCGAGCGCGCGGTGATAGACGACGACGATGTCGTTCGCGGAGACGGTCACTGCGAGGCGCTCGCTCCAGAGGGCGCGTCGGTCGTCGAGCGACAGGTCCGACGCCGCTCCGCACGGGCGCGGTATGTGACCGACGATCGCGAGCGGGCTCGGCGCCGCTGTGACTTGCAGAGGGGAGGGCTTCTGGGGCGCGAGGCGCTGAGTGGCTTCCGCCGCAGGGGACCCGTTGATAGTCACTGCACCCTCGCGAAGCTTGGGCGCCGGAGCACCGTGCCCAGCCGCGAGCTTGCCGCGACCACCGCCAATGCCCTGCCCTCCGCCCCCAACGCCCGTTCCGGATGCAGCGAGACCGCCCGCGCCGAACGCGTCGCCCCCCACAGCGCCCGCACTGGAGCGTTCGGCGTTCTGCGGCCCCGCGGGTAACGGCGTCACGTCTCTCGATGGCGATGCGGGCAGGTCCAGAGCGGAAGGCGGCGCAGGTTCGCTGGGGGTTCCTGCTTTTGCTGAGAGCAGGGCGAGCATGCCAACCTTCGCAGTCGCCGGCGGTGGCGCCGCCATCGCAGCCTTCGGAGCCGCCGCCCCCTGACCCGGCGTCACACCGTAGGCTCGACCCGACTCTGTCACCATCGGGCTGCCCATCGCGCCCTCTTCCCCCTTCGCACGCGTCCCCGTGCCACCGGCCTTCTCATCAACCTCCAGCGCCGCGGGCGGACTCGCGCGAACACCTCCGTAAAGAGCTCCCCGCCCCGTGTTCGACCACGGCCGCCACCACGCCCGGCACTCGATCGCCTTCGCCCGAAGGTCCGCGAGGCTCTCGCGCGCCACGTCGTCCGTCTTGGCCGCCTCGCGCTCCGTCGGCACGTACAGCGACGTGTACGGAGTGACGACTCCGAAGCGCCGCCCGATATCGACGAGCGCCGCGCGACCGGCGCCTTCGTCGAGAAGCTCCTGAAGCCGTCCCAGGCCCCACCGCCTTCGAAGGTCGCCGGAGTCTTGGATCGGCCCGATGCGAAGCGGAACCGTCTCCGTGTCGCCCCCTCCCGCGAGGGTCAGTTGCGTCGGGAGCTTGCCCGAGAGCCGCCCCACGACGAGAACGCCTTCATCCTCCCCAACGGCGGGCATTTCGCGCGGCAGCACGCGCTCGACACCTGGACCGAGGTCCACCGTCGCTCCGACGAGGCCCGGACGCTGCGCGGCCTCGAGCAGCCGGAGCGCCGCACGCGCCGCTCCGTAGGCGTCCCCCACGGGCTCGACGGGCGCACCACGCGCCACCGACTGGAGCAGCGAGAGGTTCGCGCGAACGCCCACGCCCGCCGCCAACACGCGCGTGCCCTGGGGCAGGCGCGCAAGGCGCTCACGAAGGGCCTTCGGAGCGATCTCCCCCACCGAAGGCTGACCATCTCCAATGTAGACGACGGCTCCTCTGCGCTTGGGATCCAGGCGCCCCGCCGCCTCGGTCAGCAGCGCCCCGATGTCCGTCGCGCCGCCCGGTTCCACGCGGGCGAGACCCTCGAGCCACGCTCGTCGCTTGCCCGGGTCGAGCGCCGTGAGCTCCCCGCTTCCCTCCACGACCGACCGAAGCCTCGCGTCGCCCGCCCACAGCGCCGCCCGGTCATCGGGACCGAGGTGCGCGAGCATCGCTGACGACAGGCTCCGTGCGATCGCCAGCGCGCCGACGTCGGTCGCCGCGGACGTGTCGACGATGATCGCCAGGTCCACACCTTTGCGTTCTTGGCCCGACGCGCGCGCACGGACGGGAACGAGCAAGTAGTCTCGCTCTTCGCTCGAGACCTTGTTGGCGAAGTCAGCCCCGGCATTGACTGGAATGTCCTCCGCGGTGAGCGTGTGCGGCGCGCGGTATCCGACGAAGTCGTTCTGGCCTCTGTCGAAGAGTTCCACGGCGAGGTCCGCTCGCGGCACGAAGTCGAACGCCCGAAACACGACCTGATCCCCATCGCGTTTTCCGCCCATTCCGGCTCGAACCCGATCTGCGCCCGCGCGAGACAGATCGAACGCAACGTGAAACTCCTCGATGCGCGGCAACGACCCTCGCGCTCCCTCCGCGGCCATCGGATACACGTAGAGTCGTCGGTCCGCGCGAGGCCCCTGCCGCGGGAGCCACTCGGCGTAACGGGTGACGACTCGTCGCTTCGCCCCGGCACCGATCGGATAGAGGCGCGCGCTGTAGACGCCCGGCGCGACCCACTGGAGCAGAGCGGGGTCCTCGGTCGAGCCCGCATAGACGTTGCTCTCGTACTGGGCCTGCGCCGCCGCGCTTTCCTTGATCTGGCCCCAGACGAGGTCCCCGTTGCGATCGACGCCAAATCTATGGAGCACGGCATCGGACGGCGTGCGGAAGCTGAAGATGCCCTCCACCGTCTCCGAGCTCACGTTGGCGAACGTCTCGTCGACCTCGGTGACTGCAAAGTCGTGGTCGACGTTCACCCGAACGTCGAGCCGCTCGATCACCAGGGAGAAGCGTGGCTTGCCCTTGTCCCCGGGCGGACGCGCGCCCACGGTGCCAATGCCGAATGGCGCAGGCTCCGCTGCCGGATCGGCTGTCGCGAGCCCCCCCGTCCAGTCTTCCCACGCGACCGCAGGACTTCGCGCGGCCGATCCGTTGGTCTTGAGCGTCAGCAGCTCACCCGCTTCTCCGCGACCGATGCTCCCGGCGCGCGCCGAACCGCGAAGCACGTAGACCTCCTCGGTTCCGTCGGCAAGGATCGCAATGCTAGCGCGGGCGTCCGAGAGCTCGATCGGCCCGCGAGGTGTGTCGATGGATGCGGGCGGTCCGCCTTCACTGTCTACGAAGGCTCGCCCCTCTGAAAGGACTACTGAGGAGTCGTGAAGAGTCACCTGCGCCGGACCCTCCACGAGCCACACGGCACCTGCGTCTCTTCGAATCCAGGCGAGCCCGCCCGCACCGAGCCTGACCTCTTCGCGGTCGACAATCCGCTCGCGCGGATAGGGGGGCCTCGCCGCCTCTCCAGGAGGCGTGACACTCACGTCGCCTTTGATGGTGCGCATCTCGGCGAACGTGTCTCCTTCGGAGACGATCAGCGTCGCATACGGGTTCCGGCAGCCGGCCGCGAGGGCCAGAGCTCCAAAGTGGATGAACGTTCCTCGCATGGAGACACCCCACTCTCGGACATTGCCTTCGGAGGAAAAGTTCCCAGCCGGATGGAAGCGATTATGTCGCGAGCTGCGGCGCCTACGCAAGGTGGCAAAGATTGCGTTCCGGAGTGGGACAACGACACCTTTCCCTACGGGGATGTTGGCCCCAAGTCCACTTCATATCTCTCGACTGGGCGAACCGAGCCCTTGGATGGCCGACATGACGAACATCGACAGCACGACGAGGCCATCGAGCGAAGACAAATCCGAGGGCGGGTCCGGGAGCGCTCCTGCGATCGAGGAGGCGCGCGGGCGAAACATTGTCATTCGATTCGAGAGCAAACGCTGTATTCATTCGCGCAATTGCGTCCTCGACGCGCCGGAAGTCTTCCGAGCAAACGTCAAGGGCCCGTGGCTCAATCCAGACGGCGCCTCGACGGAAAACATCGTCGCGGCTGCACGCGGGTGTCCTTCGGGAGCGATCACTTATGAGCGACTCGACGGAGGCCCCGCGGAGACTCCGCCGCCGGTAAACGTCGTCAGGATTCGGGAAAACGGTCCCCTCGCCGTTCACGCGGCCATCGAAGTCGAGGGCGTCGGAGCGATGCTTCGGGCGACGCTCTGCCGCTGCGGCGCTTCGACGAACAAGCCCTTCTGCGACGGCACCCACGTCGCGATACGGTTCACGGCGAGCGGGGAACCGCCGAGCCAGCCTTCCGAGCCGCTCGACAAGCGTGACGGCGTGCTTGCGATTTCCCCGGTGTCCGACGGCCCGCTCAACGTGCGCGGCAACGTCGAGATATGCAGCGGGACCGGACGGACCGTGGCCCGCACGAAGCGAGCCGCAATCTGTCGATGTGGCGGTTCGGAGAACAAGCCGTTCTGCGACGGGACACATGCGAGGATCGGCTTCCGGACCGCCTGAGTCCGGGCCCATTCCGACAGCAGCTCAGTCGAACTGGACGGAGCGCCGCGTGAAGGCCCCCTCCAGCCAAAACCCGGTGATCGGAAACGTCGTCGTCGGGCGGCCGGCTCCAACGGCGCCCGCGGCCACGAGCACGGGCGCGTAGTGCTCCCACGTGGGCAGAGCGAGATCGGCATGAGGTGCTCGCGTACGAAAGTCCTCGAGGGCATCCACGTCAAAACGTGACAGGGCATCTTCCGCCCACGCGTCGAATTCCTTCGCCCATGTCGGGATCCCGGGACGAAATGCATATTTCATGTTGTGCGTGAGAAACCCGCTCCCGAAGACGAGAATCCCCTCTTGGCGCAACGGCGCGACGACACGCCCCAACGCGAAGAGATCCTTCGCGTTGAGGCCTGGCATGGAGACCTGGAGGACTGGAACGTCGGCTTGCGGGTACATCGCCACGAGCGGGATGTATGCACCGTGGTCGAGCCCCCGGCGAGGCTCCTCGACGAACGCCACGTCCCCGGTCCGAAGAAGATCACGCACGCGCGCGGCGAGTTCGGACGCGCCCGGCGTCGCGTACTTCGTCTGGTAGTACTTCGCGGGGAATCCATAGAAGTCGTAGACCAGCGGCACCGGGGTGGTCGCTCCCAGGGTCACGGGACGGTTCTCCCAGTGGGCCGAGATCATGAGAATACCCTTCGGCCGCGGCATGGCGCGAGCCCACGCGGCGAGTTCCCGCATCCACTCGGCATCGTCGAGCAGGATCGGGGCGCCGTGCGCGGCGAAGATCACGGGCATCTTCGCGGGACTCTGACTCGTATCCGATTCGTTCGTCTTGGGGGCCATGGCCGTGGTCGGGTGAGACTTGATGAGCGATTCGCGTCTCGAAGGGGTGAACGATTCCGCGGAATTCAGATTCCGACCGAGACAAGATAGACGTGCTCCAAAAGGAGCGACGCAAACGCTTGCGCTTGGATTTCGTCCCGGTCTTCCTGGGACGCATAGCCGCTTGCAACTCCTGCTTAACGAACGCTGCGAGCAAAGGGCGGAGTTCTTCACGCACTTCCGGGCTATTCAGTTCGGCCGCGGTTAGCTCCTCGACCCACGCACGGACGGACGGTCCCAGCGACAGTCTCGCGGACTGCTCGGCGGACAGCTAGCCGTAGGTCAGACGGCCCGGACATTGCAGGTCTAGGATACCGGGTCGTTCCCCTGGAAGCAAAACGTCCGTTCTGACCTTGTGGATCGGGGTCATCGAAGTCGTAGGAGTCGATGGTCGTAAGGCGCGCGACCAAGACAAGACCATCACTAACACGCTCAGCGGCCGCTGCGGGGGATGTCCCGGAGCGTGTTGAAGTCTTGAAGTAGCGGCGGCTCCAGGCCGGCCTGAGAATCAGGTCTGCCAAGACAATGAGCCCCAAGGGGCCAGGAGCCGCCATGAAGAAGAAAGCCGCAATCAAGGGACGGAAGCAAGAAGAGACGTCGAGGACAATGAGCGTGGCGATGCAGCAGCTGATGTTGCCGCTGCTTGTCGCGATGGACGCGACCAAGAAGGGCCTTCTGTCGTTCGTGCAGCAGATGGGGATGGTCGTACTTTCCGAGCTACTGGCGACCGAGGCCGAGCTGATCGCCGGCCCGAAAGGCAAGCACGTCGACAATCGCACGCATCATCATTGGGGCACGGGCACCACGCCGGTGTCCTTCGGCGGCCGCCACGTGTCGCTGCCACATCCGCGCGTTCGCGTGCGCGGAAAGGGTGCGGGCGGCGAAGTGACGCTGCCAAGCATCGCGGCGCTTCGGGACGTCGATCCGCTGTCGGACCGGGTGGCCGAACAGATCGCGCTCGGAGTGTCCACGCGCGGCTACGAGCGCAGCTTGGAGCCGGTGGATGAATCGATGCCGACGCGCGGCACGAGCAAGAGCAACGCATCACGCGCCTTGATCGACGCCACGACGGAGAAGCTGGCTGAATTCGTCTCACGCAGGCTCGATGACGTCGACCTTGTCGCCATGTTCATTGATGGCATTGAGTTCGCGGGACACTCGGTGCTTGTGGCTCTGGGCGTCACGATCGATGGCACGAAGTTGCCACTCGGCATCTGGGCGGGGTCGACGGAGAATACCGTAATCGTGACAGAACTATTGTCCACTCTCGTGACACGCGGCCTTCGAGTGGAC
>Ga0326728_10004673_pt1 | contig 39997 bp, 44 predicted proteins | sample MB3enrmetagenome_FD_207602 | JGI IMG/M metagenome (GOLD analysis project Ga0326728, IMG submission 207602) | Lab enriched peat soil microbial communities from McLean, Ithaca, NY, United States - MB31MN | ecosystem: Environmental > Terrestrial > Soil > Wetlands > Peat | place: USA: New York... | reverse complement strand
GCCGCCAGGGCCCCGACGACAATCGAGCCGGCACCCACGATGTCCCCGACCCCATCCTTGGTCCCCGACGGCGCCGCGAAGCGCGCCACGAGCCACGCGAGTCCAACCCCCAACAAGGGTACTCCGAGACCGAGGAGGCCTCCCCGGCTCTCCAAGCCAACGAACAACCCGACTGCGCCCATCCCGAGCCACGGCAGCCGTTCGACGAGACGCGTGGGGCCCTTTGGGCCGCGGTCGAAGGTCGCCACGCAAAGACCGCCGAAGGACATCGCGAGCCCCGCCATGGTGCAAATGTCCCCCAGCATCATGCGGGCGTGAACGAGATACACGGGCATCGTGCAAAGCGCGATGACGGCGTAGATTCCGGTGCGCCGGTCGAATAGGCGCGCCGTGAACGCGTACGTTGCGAGAACACCGACCACTCCCCAGAGTGCAAGGGGAAGCCGGCCGGCCCACTCGTGAAGACCGAACAGTTTGAACCCCAAAGCGATGGACGAGAACGGGAGCTGCGGCCGGCCGAGATCGTTGAGATGCGGAAGCGTGTTGTCCGCTCCGTCGAGTGCGAGCGACGCTGCCCCGTAGAGGTGGAGCGCAATCCGGCGCGACAGATCCGCGATATTGAGCTCGTACGGATCCCACAGACCACTCTTGCTGAGTGGTGGGAGGACCAGAAAAAACAAGACTGGCAGCGCGACGGCAATACCCAGCGACACCCAGCGACTGTCGGAAGCCTGGGGGAGCGGGGGGGGGTCCGCGAAGCGCCCCCCTCGTCGATCCGGTGCGGCGGGGTTCCCAGGGGGGACGGCACAGTCCATGGCGTCCTTGGGGGCTCTCGATTCTTCTTCGGGCATGATGAGCGCACTCACTGTCGGGGACTAAGCATGAGCGACACCGTCGAACGGTGCGCGTCGGCGGAACTCGCGTCCGCGACACTACTTCCAAGGTCCGGGGCTGCGCAACCGCCCCATGGTACAAGCGCTGCCTAGCTCATGACGTTTGAGAACAAACCACCCGCCACCGTTCGAGCGGGACACGTCGCCCTAGTGGGACGACCCAACGTAGGCAAGAGCACACTGCTCAACGCGCTCGTACGCGAGCCACTTGCGATCACGAGCCCCCATCCACAGACCACTCGCGAACCGGTTCGCGGCATCGTCACGGAAGGCGATACGCAGTTCTTGTTCGTCGACACGCCCGGCATTCACGAACCCCGCTCTCGCCTGGGCCGATGGATGAACGACGTTGCGCTGCACGCGGCACGAGGCGCCGACGTCGTGGTGTTGCTTGTGGAGGCTCCGAGCGACGAGTCGAAGCGCGGTCCCGTCGCACTCGGTCCCCATCCCGGCGATGCGGCACTGGCCACCGAGCTTGCGGGCCTGTCGACCGTGCTTGCGATCAACAAGATCGACCGCACCAAGGACAAGTCCGCGCTCCTTCCGTACATTGCGGCGCTCTCTGCGTTGAGGCCGTTCGAGGCTACCGTGCCACTGTGTGCCAAGGACGGCGACGGATTGGACCGACTGCTCGCGGAGCTCCGGCCCCGTCTCCCCGAACAGCCATTCATTTACTCCCCCGAGGAGCTATCCGATCAGCCCGAGCGATTCTTCGTAGCCGAACTCGTCCGAGAGCAGGTTGTGGCACATCTGCGGGAGGAAGTTCCTCACGGCGTGGCCGTTACCATCGAGACGTTCGAGCGCACCGAGAAGGCCATCAAGATTCACGCTTCGATCCACGTCGCCCGCACCTCGCACAAGAAAATCGTCATCGGGGCCCGCGGATCGATGCTCAAGGCCATCGGGTGCGCCGCACGTGTTCGCATCGAGCGTTTGCTCGGAATGCACGTTCGATTGGACCTGTGGGTTCGGGATGCGCCCGATTGGATGAACGACGAGGTACGCATGCGTGATCTCGGATACGGTGGGCGAACGGACGACCGATGACAAAGCACAGATCGCGTCCGCGAGGCTCGCTCCCCGGCGGTGAGTCCGGCGCACCCATAGTGGCAATCGTCGGCCGTCCCAACGTCGGCAAGTCGACCCTCTTCAACCGCCTCGCGCGTGCACGCGTGGCCATCGTTCATGACAGCCCCGGGGTCACGCGGGATCGCCACTATGTCGACACCACGGCCTTCGGAAGGCAGTACACGCTGCTCGACACGGGAGGTTTCGACCCGGACGACACCGATCCGATGAGAGTCGGCATCGCTCGCCACGTGCGTGCAGCGATCGACGAAGCCGATGTCATCGTTCTCATTACGGACGCACCGGCTGGACCGAACGACGCAGACCGCGCGACGATCGCGCTTCTGCGTGCGAGCGGCAAACCGATCCTCTACGCCGCAAATAAGGCCGATTCTCCGGACGTAGACGCCGAAGCGTTCGAGCTGTATCGGCTCGGAGTCGACCGTGTGTTTCCGATCAGCGCGCTGCACGGGCGTGGGATCGGCGACCTCGAGTCGGCGATCGTTCGTGCGCTTCCCGACGCGCCGCCCGACGTGCGCGAGGATGCGGACACCCCTATTCGCATTGCCGTCATCGGAAGGCCGAATGCAGGCAAGAGCAGCATAGTGAACCGGCTCCTCGGCGAAGAGAGAATGCTGGTCGACTCGCGGCCGGGCACAACGCGCGACTCAGTCGACACGCTCCTCGAGCGCGATGGCAAGCTCTACGTGTTCGTCGACACCGCTGGGATCCGCCGGAAAGCCAAGGTGGCCAAAGAGGCAAGCGAGGTGGAATCGATGAGTGTCGGGGCGGCGATCCGCACGATCGACCGGTCCGACATCGTCGTATTGCTCTGCGACGTGGCGGAAGGCGTCGCGGAGCAGGACGCGAAGATCCTCGGACTGGCCGAGGAGCGAGGGCGCGCGATGATCGTAGCGCTGAACAAGATCGACCTTTTGTCGAAGAGCGAGCTCACGCGAGCGGAAGAGACCGCGCAAGAGAAGCTCGCCTTCGTCCCTTATGTTCCCATCGTTCGGACCAGCGCAAAAACTGGACGAGGCCTGGACGAGCTGCTCGGGGCGATCGATCGAGTGCGCGAAGCGTTTTCATTGCGCGTGTCCACGGGCGAACTCAATCGGTTCTTCGAGCGCGTCCTCGCGCAGCGCCCACCTCCGACGTCGGGGGGCCGAGCGCCTCGGCTGTTCTACGTCACGCAAGCGGTGGCCGCGCCGCCGACGTTCGTCGCCATGACCAGCTCGCCCGAAGCAATCCATTTTTCCTACCGTCGATTCCTCGTCAACCGCCTGCGCGAAAACTTCGGCTTCGAAGGTGTTCCGATCATCGTGCGCTACCGAGCGCGGCGACGACGTACGGACAAGCGGGACGAGAAGTAGACCCCTCACTCGCCGAGAAGGTCGGTGTACTTCGGTCGACACCAAGCGAGGCCGGCGGCGAGTCGCGCGGAGCCTACTGACCGGAGGCCAGCCACGCTCGACGCCGGGATCGCTCAGGGATCGGCCGAAAGACACCGGCCTTCTAGCACCTGGGCAAGCTCGAAGAGTGCGCGCAGGTTCTGAACATCGCCGTCGCGCTCCGGGACGCGGACGACCGGGACCCCTTGGGTCGATGCAACGTTCAACTTCGCGAGGTTGCGTTCGTCGATCGCTGCGAGTCTCTCGGAATCCGCATACGCGCGGAGAAGGCGTGCGCTGGCGTCGCCATCGAGATGCAGGCCACGTCGAACTGCCGAACGCGCGGCATCCTGTTGCGTGACAAGATCGCCCGGTCTCGCCACGGTCACCCGAAATCGGTTAACCACAAGGGCGCCTCGGGCCAATGCCGCTGCACCCAGGCGGTCCGCCAAGAACAACACTTCGGCGATGCTCGCGGGGGCCGGACTCGTCACCATCACGAAGGACACGTCACTTGCACGAAGGGCCGCCTCGACGCGCGATGCTCGCTCCTTGAATCCATCGAACAGCTCGCTCAGGTCAAAAATGAGCTCTCCCATGGAATCGAGGAATCGCGCGCCTGTGATGCGGGCAAGCCCGCGAGCTACGAGTGCTGCGGAGCGCGCGAAGACGTCGAGCGAGAACCTTCCTGTCTTGCGAAATCCCTCGACCAGCCACCGAACGGTCGTCGAATCCAGCGCCTCCGTCAGACGACGCGGCGCATCCAGGAAGTCGAGCGCGTTCGCCGTGGGTGGAGTGTCGACAACCACGAGATCGAAGCGCGGGTCGGCCTTCGCTGCGACGAGAGCCTCCATGGCCATGTAGTCCTGTGTTCCGGACAGGGTGGTCGAGACGTGCCGGTAGAGTCGGTTGGCCATGACGCGTCGGGCGCGCTCGGGCGACGATGAATGCTTGAGCACGATCCGGTCAAACGCCGCGCGGGCGTCCAACATCATGACCGTCAACCGCCCGGCCATGTCGATCCCGACACGTCGGAAAAGCTCGGACGAGACGTCCTGCTCCTCGGACATCGTCGGCTCGAGTCCGAGCGCCTGGGCCAGCCGCCTCGCGGGATCGATCGTCAGACACAGCACATTCCGACCGGCCACGGCCGCTGCCACGCCGAGTGCCGCCGCGGTCGTCGTCTTGCCCACTCCACCCGCACCGACGACGACGACGACGCTGCAACTGCGTAGAAGCTGCGCGATGGGAGCCTCCGATTTCGACGCTCTCGCGCCGCCACCTTCGACCATCATCTCCGCTCGCCGCCGTCGTCCCCGTCGGGCAGGTTGTCGAAACGCGTGTACTGAGCTTCGAAGCGCACTCTCGCGGTATCGGTCGGCCCGTTTCTCTGCTTTGCGATGATGAGCTCAGCGACGTTCTTGTCGTTCGTGTCTTTGTTGTAGTAGTCATCCCTGTAAATAAAGCAGATATTGTCAGCGTCCTGCTCGATGGCTCCGGACTCTCGAAGATCGGATAGCTGAGGACGTTTGCTCTTTTCGCCTCGTGTCTCGACGGCCCGATTGAGCTGACTGAGCGCGATCACAGGAAGGCTGAGCTCCTTGGCGATCTGCTTGAGACCGCGAGAGATCTCGCTTATCTCCTGTTCGCGGGATGCCGCATTTTCGCGACCTCTCATCAGCTGCAGGTAATCCACGACGACAAGACCAATCCGCTGCGCCTTGCGTCCCGTCTGTGGATCGATACGGTCGAAATCCGCTTGAAGACGTCGAACTTTCGAGCGCACGTCCAAGATGGAAAGAGCTGCGGAGTCGTCCACCCAGACGTGCAGGTTGGCCAGATGCGACGCGGCCTGCGTGAGCTTGCTCCAGTCGGGCGGTGAAAGCATGCCGGTGCGCACCCGGCTCACGTCCACGCGAGCCTCGGAGCACAGCATGCGGTTCACGATTTGCTCCCTCGGCATTTCGAGCGAGAACACGACGACGCCGAACCCAGGCTCTTGCCATCGTTCGTTCGGGTCGCGCGCGCTCTCGAGTTCCTGAGGACTCGCGACGTTGATCGCGACATTGAGGACGAAGCTCGTTTTCCCCATGCCCGGACGCGCTGCCACAATCGTCAGTTCGCCGTCATGCAGCCCGCTCGTGAGTCGGTCGTAGCGGTCGAAACCCGTGGCGATACCGATGATACGAGCGCCGCGAGATGTCGCCTCCGTGATGCGCTGGAAGGTCTCCTGCATCGCGACACGGAGTGCGACGAGATTGTTTGATTCGCGCGTACGAGCGATGTCGTACACAGCCTGTTCAGCCGAGTCGATGAACTGCTGCGCCTCGCCATACCCGGCGTACCCCTGCGCCGTCACGCGCTGGCACGCCAAGATGAGCTGTCTCACACGCGCCTTCTCGTGAATCGTCCTGCCGTACGCGACGACGTTCGCAACGGCTGGCGCAGCGTTGAGAATGTCGGTGAGGTACGCCATGCCGCCGACCTGAGCGATGCGATCGCGATTTCGCAGCCACGTGCCGACCTGGACGACGTCCACGGGCTTGCCTTCGCGGCAAAGCTCGACGCACGCTTCGTAGATTCGTCGGTGGGCCTCAGAGTAGAAATGCTCTGCGGCGAGGAACTCGATCACCTTGTCGAGCGCAAGAGGGTCGACCATCACTGCAGACAGGACCGCCGCCTCTGCTTCGAGATCGTGCGGAGGGACACGGCTATCGGTGATTGCGTTGTCGCCCTGCGACTCTCCTACGGCCGACCGCAACTTCTCCACCGCGCAAGCCTCCTTCGTTCACCCCACCTCGATCAATTGCGAGGCGGCGAAGCTCGGAGACGCGATTCTCGGCAAGCAGCGACCGCCGAGAACGGCTCTACTTGCTGACCACCTCAACATGAAGCGTGGCGATGACGCTGGCGGCCAGCCTCACCTGGACCTCGTAGGAACCGGTGCTCTTCAGGGGCTCCGCGAGCTGAATCTTCTTGCGATCCAACTCGTGCCCCGCAGCACGAACCGCTGCCTCCAAATCCTTGGTCGTCACGGAACCGAACAGGCGCCCATCCTCGCCGGCTTTCCTCGCAAGCTGAAGCTTGAGTCCGGAAAGGACCAGCGCGGTTCGCTCGGCGTCGTGCTTATCCTTCTCCGCGCGCGCGAGGGCCACGGCGCGTTCGTGTTCGATGCGATGAACGGCCGCGGTCGTGGCGGCAACGGCAAACTGCCTCGGAAGCAGATAGTTGCGAGCAAATCCGGGTCGGACGCGAACGAGCTCGCCACTCTTGCCGAGCTTGTCGACGTCCTGGCGGAGCAGCACTTGGATGTTGGCGGGCATGGGACGTTATCTCGTAGGAGAGGAAAAGCTAACCGGTCAGCCGGTGTGCGTGATTGTGAAGGGCAGCAGAGCGATATTGCGAGCCCGCTTGACGGCGACCTGAACTTTTCGCTGATGGCGCGCGCAATTGCCACTGATGCGGCGGGGAACGATCTTGCCACGTTCCGTAATGAAGTACTTCAGAGCCTGCGGGTCCTTGTAGTCGATGAACAGAGCTTTGTCGGTACAGAACCGGCACACTCGGCGCTTGCCGCCGCGCCGCCGCCCTACATCTCCGTTCAGATCCGGACCTCGCCCGATGTCACGATCGTCATCCATCATCGCCATGGCTCAGATCTCCTGGTCCGTTCCGCCGCCAACCTCTGGTTTTGCCGGGCGACCCGGACCACTGTCTTCTCCGCTCGAGTCCTCGCCCTCAAAGTCGTCGACTTCGTCGACGGCCCGCATCGTCCGCGCCGCTTCCATCGGAACGTCGACGAGACCGAGCTCTTTCTCGCGCGACTCCTCGGTCTCTTCCTCCGGCGGGAGATCGAGCTTGCCGAGCTTCGTCTCCTCGGGGTCCACGTGAAGGAGCGCGACGTCCACCTCGTCGGAGATCAACATCGTCATAAACTTCACGACAGCATCCTGGAGCTTCAAGTTTCGCTCGACCTCGGCGACGAGACCACCCCCGCCGACATACTTGACATACACATACACCCCGCGTCGAAGATTGCCGAGCGGATAGGCCAGCCGGCGGCGCCCCCACGCTTCCACCTTCACCAGTGTTCCGTGCTCGCGACTGATCGCGTCAGCGACACGTGTCTGGACGCGCTCCGCGGATTCAGGGTCCACGTCAGGGCGCAATATGTAGATCGTCTCGTATTCACGTGCTCGCCCTTTGGCCGCCGGGCGCGCATCAGCGGGTGTCGTCACATTCACTTGCTTGTTCTCCTGGACTGGTCTCGTCCCCCGGGCCGATCGGCGGCGGGAATCCGAGGCGCTGGCCCGTGGAACGACGCCCACGAGCGAGGGACGGGCCGTATAGCATGCAACGGCCCCTCCTCACATCACTTTTCTCGCTCTCGCCCCGTTGGCTCGTCGGGTCGCTTTGCAGCCCCCAACCCGTGCAGCTGTGCCGTCGCCGCCTCGAAGCCGCCGCGAAGCACCTGGACGACAGTTTCCTTGGCAATATCCACGACACCACCGAGATCGGCGGTCTCTCCCATGTCGAAATTGGACAGAACCCAGTCCGAAACCTCGCCACGGAAGCTCGCGGGAGGCCTTCCAATGCCCACGCGAAGGCGCACGAATTCAGCGCTTCCCAGGCACTGGATGACGCTTCGCAGCCCGTTGTGCCCCGCGTGCCCGCCCCCCAGCTTCAGTCGGACGGTCTTCCAGGGAAGGTCGAGTTCGTCGTGCACGACGATAATCTCGCGCGGCGCGACCTTGAGCCAGGCCGCGGCCGCCTGAACGCTCTCGCCGGACAAGTTCATGAACGTGCTCGGCTTGAGCAGCGCGACGTCGCGATCCGCAAGGATGCCGCGCGAAAACAAGCCTCCATACTTCGCGCGCCCATCGGAGAACCCGTGCGCGTGAGCCAACGCGTCGACCACCATGAAGCCGACATTGTGGCGATTTTGCTCGCAGTCCCGCCCAGGGTTGCCCAAGCCGACGACCAAATGCACGGACAAGAGCTTCGTCCCCGGTTCCGAAGTCCGCGACTACTTCTTCTTCTTGTCTTTTCCTTCGTCCTTGGCCGGAGCCGCTGCGGCCTCTGCAGCCGGTGCCGCACCCGGTGCCGGTGCGCCCGCCGCGCCCGCGGGGGCAGCGCCCGGAGCCGCGGCCGCCGGCGTCTCTTCGATTTCCTTCTCGGGCGCAACGACCGAGACGATCGTCTGCTCGGGAGGTATCCGAGCGACGACGCCCTCGGGCAACGTGAGGTCGCGAGTCGAGATGTGCTCGCCCAGCTCGAGCTTCGTGACATCCGCCTCGACCTTGACCGGGATGAGACCAGGCAAGCAGCGAATCGGAAGCATGCGGTACACGATTCGAAGAACGCCGCCATTGGTAACACCAATGGCCTTTCCCGTCGTATGCAGCGGGATCTCGACGTCGACGACTTGATCGAGCTTCACTTCGATGAAATCGATGTGCTCGAGCGTTCGCGCGAGGGGATGAACGACGAAGTCACGGACCATCACCACGAGGTTCTTGCCGGGCATGGCGAGCTCGAAGACCGAGTTCTTGCCGCGCTCACTCTTAAGGATCGCCGAGACGTCCTTGGGCGTGACCGAGATGGGCGTCGAGGGCAAGCCCCTGCCGTACGCCACCGCCGGGACCAAACCCGACCGACGAACACGACGCGCCGCGCCTTTGCCATCCGCGACGCGGGACTCTGCCTTTACAGTGATCATCTCCGTGGCCATGGAACCTCCATCCCCTGTCCGCCCGGCCGAACGTGGCCGGGCATGCGGGTGTCGATGTTGGGGGGCCTCCCGTAGCAGACGGTGGACCTCTACGCAAAGAGGGAGCTCACGCTGTCCGAGCAGTGGATGCGCTTGATGGCCTCGCCGAGAAGGCGAGAGATGGTGATCGCGCGGATCTTCGGGCATGCTTTCGCCGCGTCCGAGAGCGCAAGCGAATCGGTGACGACGACCTCCGAAATCGGAGACTCCATGATCCTGTCGATCGCCGGCCCGGAGAGGACCCCGTGCGTGGCGCACGCGACGACACGCCGCGCCCCCTTTTCCACAAGCGCTCGTGCGGCTCCCGTGAGCGTGCCCGCCGTGTCGATGATGTCGTCGATGATGATGCAGTCTTTTCCCCGTACCTCACCAATGAGGTTCATCACTTCACTCACGTTCGGACTCTCGCGCCGCTTGTCGATGATGGCCATCGCACACGAAAGCCTCTTGGCGTAAGCACGCGTGCGTTCCACGCCGCCCGCGTCGGGCGACACGAACACCGCCGTCGAGTCGAAGTTCTTGCGAAGGTAGTCCTCGAGGAACACCGGAAGCGCGTACAGATTGTCGAAGGGAATGTTGAAGAACCCCTGGATCTGGCCCGCGTGAAGGTCGACGGACACGACGCGATTGACGCCCGCTGTCTGGATGAGATCGGCCACGAGCTTGCTCGTGATCGGCGTACGCGGAGCGACCTTGCGGTCTTGCCGGGCGTAGCCGTAGTACGGGATCACCGCGGTGATGGCCCCCGCGGATGCGCGTCGCAGGGCATCGACCATGATCAGGAGCTCCATCACATTGTCGTTGCTGGGAGCTCCCGTCGGCTGAATGACGAATGCATCGACTCCGCGCACGTTCTCGCCGATTTCTGCAAAACTCTCGCCGTCGCTGAACCGCGTGACCCTGCACTTGCCGAGAGGTGTCTCAACGTACTGAGCGATTGCTGCGGCCAGAGCTGGGTTCGCCCGGCCGGAGAAGACGCACACTTTCTTGAACACGCGAGACCTCCTTCGCGGTGTGGCGCATCACGGATGCGTGGGCGGACGGGCTCGTACCCGCCTTGTGACAGGCTGTCAACGACTGCGTGTCTTCGATCGCACGACCTCGCCATGGTCAGGCTGATCCTCGAGAGCCTCGCCTTGGCGGCAGAAGCACCGCGCCCTGCCCGAGCGCGGGACCCGACCGCGTTGTTCACCGACGTCGACGAGGCTTGACTTGGTGAGCGGCTGCGAAGGCGTCGAGCGGGGAAAGGACTGCGTTGGACGAGGTCAACCCAGACGTCGTTTCCAGCGTGGGTGAACAACTTCGTGGGGCCGATTATGCATTGTCCGTGACCGGCAGCGCTTGCTCAACACCGCCCCTTGGACCGCCCACGTACCGTCGCACGAACTCTCGCGATAGCGGGTAACCCGCCATTCGCTAGGCGTCGGCGCTTGAACATCGTGCGAATCGGCGCAGTCTTGGGGCACCCAGCTAATCGACGCCGCTGAGCCTCTTCTGCGCAAACGACGCGAGCGCCTGGGATGACTCAAGCAATCGTTCCAGCCGGGCGCTCGACCACGCCTGGATGCGCTCCGCGCACTTTGCGAGCCTGTCCGCGCTTTCCGGCATGTCGCATCGCACAACGTGCGGGCCTCGGGGGATCGTGTCGATGATCGTTGTGCCGGATCGCAGGGTGATCGCCGCGTCCTCTCCGGGCGGAGCGAAGATCGTGAGTGAGGTCGGCGTTTCGGTGAATGCCACGTGGCCCGTGTAGGCCAGTTCGACATCGATGTCCGCAGTGGCGTCGTCGACGATGCGCCATCCGATCTCACGAAAGAAGCCGCGTGCATTCTCGAGAGAGATGGCCGCCGCGGAACTCACAGTGTCTCCGCCGGTCACCGCGCCGATGATTCGCACATGAGGTCGCACGGATAACGATTTGATTGGAAAGGGCAACGTGGGGACTTCGAATTGACCAAAGAACACGCAATAATGATGATGGGGTTTTTCAACATTCCGTAGTTCAATGCGTGCGCCAAGCCACTTCCAATTGGCCAAGCGCATCGACGCCACCCTCGGCCCCGGCGTCACCACCCCTCGCGACCTCGCCGAATTCAACGCGCTCCCGCTCGCTGCCCTTGTCCCCGCTGTCTCGGAACCTGACGCGCTCTCGACGCCGCCTACAGGCCCCACGCGTACTGGAGCCGGGAGAGGGCGGAAGCGTTGGTCACGGTCAAGGTGAGAGTGGATCCCGTTCCGTTGATCTTGGTGAGGCCCTCGCTCGCTCCCTCAAGGCCCGACCACAGACAGCTGCCCATCGGATAGGCCCGGAACTGATCCGGAACCCCGGTCATGAAGGCGATGTTGACGTTCGTGCCGATCGCGCCAGTATAGTCAACCCCGCCGCTCAGGGGTGCTCCCCATTCCGTGGCGACCGTCCGGCTGGAATAGGCGCCCACCTTCTGTTGGATGACCTGCTCCCAGCCCAAGGCGGTCAGCGCGTTGCTGTTCGAAGGATACACGTGAAGGTTCAGCAGGGTGCCGTCCAGACGAGTGTCTGCCCCCACCTGCGTGACATCGGCATCCCACCCGTTTCCAGTCACGACGCCGGCCACGAGGACCTGTGCCCTGGGAACATTCGGGAACATGGCCAGCCAGCTCGCCACCAAGTCAGCCCAAGCCGGTTCGGTATATCCGTAAGGTTCGTTTGCAATATCGAAGTAGATGAGGGGATTGCTTTCGTACGCGGTGAGGACCGTTTGCCACATGGTGTTGAAGGCGGTCATGTCGTCTGGTTTGCCGTTGGCGTGAGCCCAATAGCCCAAAATGACCTTGAAGTTCTGACTGGTGGCCGCGTCAATGATGGCCTTGTAGCCCGTCGTCCACCAGGCACCGGACACCGTTGGCTCGTTGATCCCCACGCGGATGGCATTGGCCTGCAGGACCGTTTGGAATCCGGACAGGATCGCGTTGGACGTCGCCAGGGCCGTGTCATACGTGTCCGTGGAAGAATTGAGCCCGGTCGGCTGAATGTTGCCCGTCTGGTAATTATCGCCGGGATCGGCCCAATTGACGCAATGCCAGTTTCCGGTGTTCGCGGGAAGGCCGCCGTCCGAGGTGGTGGAGCCCGAAGAGCTTCCGCCGCTCGATGAGCTTGCCGAAGCACCACTGCTGCCCGAAGAGCTGCTGCTGCTCGAGGAGCCGCCCGACGAGCTGCTGCTGCCCGCGCGGCCGCCCGAAGAGCTGGTGCTGCTCGAGGAGCTTCCCGACGAGCTGCTGCTGCCCGCGCGACTTCCCGACGAACTGCTGCTGCTCGAGGAGCTGCCCGACGAGCTGCCACCCGAAGAGCTGGTGGTCCCAGACGAGCTGCTGCTCGACGACGTTGCCTGACCTGACGAGCTTGTGCCGCTCGACGAAGTCGTCACCCCAGACGAGCTGCCGACCGCTCCAGACGATGAGTTCGCCCCACCGGAACTTGACTGCGTCGTCGCTCCGCTGGAGCTTCCGGTGCTCCCTCCAGAGCCCGAGTTGCCGCCGTCACCCGTCGCCGGCTCCGAATTGGTCGTGCCGCACGCAGCACCAAACCACATGATCCCCACGCCGACGGCGGTTGCGAACGACCACCGCGGCCGCGCTTGTGCGAACGACACGACCTGGCCTCGAACGAAACGAGCAGCGTTCATGATGTCCTCGGTATTCTCCGGTCCTGTTGGCTCTTCAGCACGCGGGGTGAGCGGGATAGGTCTTTCTTGTTGCTGGCCAGTTCCGGGGGTGCCTGCCAAGCAGCAGTGGCCCAACGAAGCGCGACCGGCTCGGTTTATTATGTGTATTGAACCTTCTGCTGGGCCTGTGCTGGCGACATGCTCGTTCGGGGCGATCACGCTGCCCTCGAATGCCGGGGCTGCACCCCGTCAAGCTGAGTAATGCCTCCGTCAAGATGAGACGCGACCCCGTCAAGCTGAGTCATGCCTCCGTGAAGCTGAGTCGTGACCCCGTGGAGGCGAGACGCGACCCCGTCAAGGCGAGTCATTTCTGGCTGTGCACCGTGCTCGAATGTGTGGTGGGCTGCTCCTTCAGCCAAGGCGCCAAAGCCAAGGGGGACGGCGGCCTGAGTCCACCCAACGAATCGGCGGGCCTATGCGCCAGCTCCTGCCGCAAGAGCTACAATTCGGCCAGTGACTGCCTGACGAATTCCGGTGAGCTGTGCTGCGACTACGGTCCCGCGTGCAGGCCAACGCCGGAAGGAGTGGCACGCGGAGATCCGCGACTTCGATGTCCTGGTGGTCGGGGTCGAGAATGGGAATCCGCACGGCAATTCGGTCTCGTTTCTGCGTGGCGTCGCTTGGCACCACTCTTGCTCGCAAGCTGACGACTTGATGACGGATGAGGCCATCGAATCGCTCGTCCGGTGATGCGAGGTAGACGGCTAGCCGCTGCGAGGAGATAGCGATGAAAGAGATTGAGATGCGCGCACGAATCGAGCGCCTCCTGGAGAAGACCGTGCGGCAAGCAGCCATTCCAGTGTCGTTCGGGGTCTCCATGGTCCTTGCGGGCTGCAGCGGCGCTCAGGACGTCACGCTCTATTCAGCCCCTTTGCCCGACTCCGGCGACTCCGGCAACACGGTGGGCGATTCGGGCGGAGGGATGCTGTACATGGCGCCGCAGCCCGATGCCGATCTTGGCGACACGATCCAAGACGATGGTGCGCCCGACACGGGCATTGGGCCCGATACGGGCGTTGGACTGCTCTACATGGCCCAGTTTCCTGACGCTGCGAGGCCGGACGCGACGACGCACGACTCCGGGTTCGTGGGCAAGTACATGGCCCCACAGCCCGATGCGTCCCTGCGTGATGACGCCGCGACGGACGACTCGGGGCCCGTGGCTCTCTACATGGCTCCACAGCCCGATGCGTCCCTGCGTGATGACTCCGCGACGGACGACTCGGGGCCTGTGGCACGCTACATGGCCCCGCAGCCGGACGCAGCGGAGGGTTCTGGTTGAGCGCACCCCACGCAAGCCCGTCGCTCAACCCAACCGATGATCAAGTACCTGAAACAGATTGGCTTCGCGCCGCGATCGTGCGTTTGGGAGCTGACGCTGGCGTGCAATCTCAACTGCAAACACTGCGGTTCGTACGCTGGGGCTCCCCGCGATTCCGAGCTCGGGAAGGAGGAGCTTCTTCGTGTCGCCGACGAATTGGCCGACTTAGGGTGCCGCCGAATGACCCTGAGCGGAGGCGAACCGACACTCAATCCGTCGTGGGACGATATCGGCCGGCGGCTCTCGCAGCGCGGAGTCCGGACGAACCTGATATCGAACGGATGGCGATGGGACGAAGAGCACATCCAGAGAGCAAAGGATGCGGGCCTCGTATCTGCCGCGTTCAGCTTGGACGGCTTTGCGTCCGAGCACGATTTGCTCCGCCGCACGGGCTCGTTCGACAGAGTCGTGAGCGCGATTGACACGACCATCGCCCGCGGACTGCCGGTCGCCGTCAATACGACGATTTCGAAGCTCAATCAGCACATGTTCTGGAAGCTCCGGGACTTCCTTATCGAGCACGGAGTGTTCAGCTGGCAGATTCAGGTGGCCACGGCGTCGGGAAGCATGAGCGATAACCAGGATCTCATGGTGCCTCCGGAAGACTTCCTGTCGCTCGTCTCCTGCATCGCGGACATGTGCAGACTCAATACGCGCAAGTTCAACGTCCGACCGAGCGACGACATAGGCTACTACGGCAATACGGAAAGCGCTCTGCGGGGGGGGAACAATGAACTTCCCTTCTGGATTGGGTGCCGTGCGGGCTGCCAGGTCGTCGGCATCGAGAGCAACGGCAATGTCAAGGGATGTCTCTCCCTCCCGTCGTCCAGGCACGGAGAGACCCGATTCGTCGAAGGCAATCTGCGAGATGAGAGCCTTCGGGTTTTATGGACTCGCATGAACGCCTTTGCCTACAATCGTCAGTTCGACGAAGGCAATCTAGGCGGGTTCTGTCGCGTCTGCCGGTATCGAGACTTTTGCCGAGGCGGTTGCACGTGGACCCAGTACGTCCAGGGCGGCACGGGCAATCCCTACTGCTTTTACTATCAAGCCGTGCGCCAGGGACGCACAGAGCTCCTCGACGAGGAGCCGACGGATGTCGAGGCGGCCTACTTCAAGAAGCTCGACGCCTCGACGGGGTGAGTCGCGGTCTCGCTCGGACTTGAATTGACGTCGCGTATCGACCCCGCGCGTGCCTCGCGCGTGCGCAAAACGAGACCGGGATAGGCGACGGCGTCGACTGGCCAGGGGCACAATCGACGTCCTCGGCGACCGAAACGTCGTGAGTGATACTGTAGGTACGTTCGCGGCAGCCCGTGAGTTGACGGTTCGGGCTTGGCCCGGGAGTGCTTCCATGATTCTCTCTCCCGTCATGAGGTTGGGCGGTGTGGTTTCTTGGGGAATGGCAGCGATGGTATGCACGGGATGCTGGACCTCGCGGGTGATCGATCCCGCGATCGCCTCAAGACCCGGGACCACGGGCTACGGAGTGGAAGGTCACTTGCTTTACGCGGTCTTCGCATCGGCATCGGTCGCCGCGATCGGCGTGGTGGCACACTCCCCCTCGCTGGAGTTCGGGCAGGAAGGCGACTCCCTCTGGATGGTCACGAATCAGACCAGTCTGACCTACTGCGCATGGACGAGGCCAGGTGGGGCGGAGTGCTCGCTCGCAGAGTTCCGCAACTGCCCCCACCCGAGCGGAGATCCTCTCCGGATCGTCGATCCCGTCAATCTCGGATCGACAAGGACGTTGACGCAGGTGCCCGACCCGGCGACGGGTGGGGTTCGTCAGCTCGAGAACGGCGTGATGATTCGCGCGGTCGAAGCGGATCAGTACGTACCGGACAAGGCGATCTGGATGCTCAACGGCGCGTCCACCGATGTGTATCGCTGTTCGATCGAGGGCGGTAGTCCGGTATGTCGTGCGGCCGCCATGCAAGAACCAGCTCGGATTTGACCCAGAAAAGACAGGAGAACGACGTGATGATTTCGTGGACTCGGGTGGTGGTGGTACTAGGGATCGGAGCACTCGGCATTCTCGGTTGCGCAACCATCGTTCCGATAGCGACGCACGTGACTCAGACGGGTCCGAACACGTCGACCGACGATCTCTGGATTGCCCGCCAGGGCGGCACGGACATGATGCGCTGCACGAATTCCCCTCAGGGCCCGTTTTGCGTCCCGGTGACTATGGCCACCGGACCTGTTCCGATGATGATGGCGCCCAGCCCGCCTCCTCCCCCTGCACCGGCGGTCGGATATCCGCCGGCCGCATATCCGCCACTCGCATCACCATCCCCAGTGGCTCCAGCGGCCGCGATGCCAGCCCCGCACCGCTGAGATAGTGGGGTACGGTCCGCCTTCTCGGTTCAGGCGCCACGGCCTCTCGCCACCGCAGTCGTGATCCGCAAGATTCCGATGTTCAGCTCCAGACCGAGCGGCGCGGCGGCGACGTGTAAATAACGACAGGGCGCGGCGCGTCGACTTCCGCATCGGTCGCATCCACCGCCAGGGCGGCGTCGGGCGGATACCCGTGGATCGCCGGGGCGTCTGGGCCGCTACCTGCAACCGCGCCTTCGACGGCCGTGCTGTCCGTCGTGGTGGAGGAGCATGTCCAATAGGGCAAGCTGCGATATGCCGCTTCGTGCGGCGATGCCATCCACCGATCGTCGTCCCATGACCCCCAAGCCCCGGCGCAGAGACGCCGTGTGGCGCACGAAGTCGGAGCCCGACGCCCATGACCTCGTCGCGGACGCGTTGACTCGCGCTCTCGACCCTTGCCTCCAGACCCTGTAAAGGGCTCATGCATGGCGAGGCTTTCTCGTGAAGTCGTCCTCGGCTCCCGCGGACCTCAAGGCGCGCAGCCCCGAGTCATGCGCGGACACCCGTGGGTCTGGCGCGCCTCGATCGATCGGGGGCTCGATGGGGCGGTCGCGGGCGACTACGTTCAGGTCATCGCTGCAGATGGCGAGCCGATTGGCATCGGCGTAGCCGATCCCGAGTCTCCGATCGCCGTTCGCCTCTGGACCCGTGGCCGGACCGCCATTGATGCTGCCCTCTTGGACGCCCGCGCCGGACGGGCCCTCGCCCTTCGAGATGCGCTCGGATCGTCCGACACGAACGCCCATCGCTTGGTCCACGGTGAAGGGGACAGGATGCCGGGCCTCGTGGTCGACCGATACGATTCGGTCGCGGTGATGAGAACCGACGGCGCGGCAGCCGGTGCACACGCCGAGAACTTCGCGCGAGCGCTGTGGCCCAAGCTTTCGCGCGCTGGGGTCTCGACGTTCGTCCACCGCGTCGAAACGAAGGGGCAGCAGCCGCGCCTGGAGGTTCTGCGGGGCGAGCCCCCACCTGCCACCATCGACGTGCGCGAGCACGGCGTCCCGTTCATCGTCGACCTCGCACAAGGGCAGAAAACCGGGGCGTTTTTGGACCAGCGCGACAACAGACGGCGCGTCGGAGCGCTCGCACGCGGACGCCGCGTCCTCAATCTCTTTTCGTACGCCGGCGGATTCTCGCTGCACGCGGCCCTCGGAGGCGCATCGCACGTTACCAGCGTGGATATCGCAGCACGCGCCCACGCGACAGCCCAGGCGAGCTTCCGATTGGCCGGCGTCGATCCGACGGCGAACGCGGTGTTCGTAACGGCGGAGGTCCACGCGTTCCTCGATGCGGCCAAGAAGCGAGGCGAGACCTGGGATCTCGTCGTCAGCGACCCGCCGAGCTTCGCGCCAAGCGAAAAAGCGGTTCCGCGAGCGCTCTCGGCGTATCGCGCTTTGCATCGCGCGTGCGTCGAAGTGCTCTCCCAAGGAGGAATCCTGTGCGCGGCATCGTGTTCGAGCCACGTCGACGCAGCCATGTTCATGCAGACGCTGGACGATGCAGTTCTGGGCGGGCGCGAGCTTGCGGTCGTCGAGCTCAGCGGCGCGGGGGTCGACCATCCGTGTGTGCCTGCGTTTCCCGAGGGACGCTATTTGAAGTTCGCGGTCCTGATGTGATTCTGGCGTGATGACTGCTCACGGGGCCGGTGCCGCGTTTCCCGTCACCGCGATCGTTCGAGCTCGTAGAACACCTTGTCCCCACCTCGAACGTGATGAAGGCCACACCCAAGCGGCTCGAAGTGCTGCGCGAGCAAGCGGCGATAGAACGTCGCGGGGCGCGACTCGACATGGACGTCGGTTCGGTTCCTGTCGCACACGTCCTGCATGTCGCGTGAGGTGATCGCTTCGACATAGAGGAACCCTCGACACATGGCCGCCATGTTGCCGATCGCCTTCTCGCACGCGCCGTCGTCCAAATACGGAAGGACGCCCTGGCACACGACGAGATCGAAACGCCGCTTCGAACGCCATCGCGTGATATCTCGCCTCTCATGCCCATAGGTGGCGCACGCATAGTCGCTCACGTCGATCGAGACGTACTTCACTTCGGGACGATGGGTCGCGAACCAATTCTTCCAGAGGCCAATGCCCGCGCCGACGTCGAGAATGGCCTCGATCTCACCGCCGAACCAACCCACGAAGCCGGCCACGCCCTGCGCGAGACACGCGACTTGCTCGGCGCCATACACGCGCGAACGCCGTGACTCGTAGTAACGTCGAAAGTATCGGGCGTCGAAGGATGCGGTCATCGGCCGAAGCAGCGAGTGAACTTTGCCGGACGGATGAAATGGCTATTGTTGTCAGCGCGGCGGAAGGGCGAGGGCAACCGTCTGGCCTATGCGCACTCCGTGACGCCGCGACCATCCCGCGTTGACCTCCAGTACGGACACCGACGGTCGGCCCACACTCAGCTCATGATCGTCGAGAATCGGCGCACTTTCGACGATTCCTACGATTCGCCCGTTCTCATCGATATAGAGTAGATCGAGCGATATGCACGTATTGTGCATCCAGAATCTGTGGTCCGCTCGCTGCCCCAAGTCGAAAAACATCCCGTGGCTCTCGGGCATGCTCGTGCGGTACATCAAGCCGCGCTCCGAGTCGTGCGGCGTTCGCGCGAGTTCGGCATCGAGCCCAACCCCCGGCAATCCGGGAAACGTCACCGCGACGATCGGGAGCGTGTGGTTCCCAGGTTCGGGATCCGACGGACAGGCCTTCGCTGGAGGCGCTTGCGGCGGCGATGCCGCAGCGTGAGAGTCCTCCGCCGGAGCCCTCGTGCAGAAACAGGCGCAGAACGCCACGACTGCCACCAGAAGCACAGCACCTCGCCGCATGGGACGCGCACGTAGTAGCGCGTTTGACGTTCGCACGACACCCCAAAGGTCCCTCCCGCGTTCGCCGAACGGTGGCGTTCGCCCGCGGCGGACATAAAAAGGCGCCGCATAGGGGCCCGGGGGGGGAGAGCCGGCCTACGCAGCGCCGACGAACCCACATGCGACGGGTGTACCAACGCTCGCGGGACCACATTTCAATCGGTTACACCCGGTGCAAACCCATCACCATTCATGCGTGAAATTTCATCTGTGCGATTTGTTTCAAATTTGAAACAAATCCACGCGGTCGCCCATCCCGTTCTTCAGCGTCATCTCACGGCACCACGCCTTGCGTACGAAACGTCAACGTCGCATCGCTCGTGGCCAGCTGCCTAGCGAAAAGCTGGACGAAACTCCCGAAAAGGGCGTCGCTCGGACCGATGCTCGTGCTTCCGGCCGGCCTCGACATCCACCGGCGCATTTGATCGACGATCTCGGGAGAGACCGGGTTGACCTCGACGACCACGCCCAGGAAATACGCCCGGCCGGGCGCTACGACAGCGCGGCGCGCGACGGGTAAGTCCCGAGCTTCGGTACAGAGACGAAGGACTCCGTCGAGCACGACTGCCTTGTCGCTCTCATGCTCCGGTTCGCTCAAGTGGACGCGGTAGACCTCGTCCCACAGATCGAAGACGACGCGACACACCCGTGGCACGAGCGCGACCGGCACATCGTCGCCTTCGCGGTAGAGATACGCGCGCATGGCAATGACGACCGGCAGTCCTGTCGATAGCTTCTTCGCGAGTGCTGGGTCGGCGAGAACGTCGCGGTACGAATAGGTCGCCCGAAGCAAATCGCCGTCCCATGCGTAGATTGCCTGGCGCGTCGCCAGGGCACCGGGCCGAGCGGGTTGCCGCGATCCCGCACCGGATTGTGCCTGGGAGAGGGTCGTAGTCACGAGGGCGATGATCGCGAGCGCGAAGGCGGCGGGGCGCCTCATGGATGCCCCGCGCCTTGGTCTGGACCACGCACAGGCAAGAGACCGATGAAATTGGACAATCCGAAGACGATTCGGCCCGCCTGCGTGTCGATCCGCAGACCTGCGTTGAACGTCAGGTCGATGGGAACCGTGGCGAATCCGGAATACCCGGTCGCTGGATTCACGAAGTCGTCGAGATTGGCAAGGCCGTAGATTCCCACGCTGCCGAAGGCGTCGACTCCGTAGATCGAGCGCATTCCTCGATAGAGAGGCACGCGATATTCAGCATTTATTTTCGCCGCATAGTTGCCGTACCGAATCTCGACGATATCCGTGTTGAAAAAGTTCGGCGCGGGACGACGGTCGAAGTTGAGGTCCAGCACGCGGTCTGGCAAGAGATCGCTGAGGTCGCCCACGTAGAAGCGCTCGAACAGAGGCGCATTGCCGAAGACACCTCCGGCGAAACCCTCGAGGTGAAGCACATGGCCGAAAGGCATGGGCCACCATTCGGACCCATGAAGGGAGAGTTTGGCATAGGGATAGTCGCTGCCGAATGGAGTCAGCGAAATGTCCGCACTGGCAACGACGTGGTGTCCGGTCTTCGGCAGAAACGGCTCGTCGCGCGTGTCGTGAACGTACGTTGCACTCAGCGTCGACAGAATGCTCCCCCCACGAATGAGCATGAAGTCGATCGGCTCAATGTCGCGGCCGCGATAGTCGCTTGCCGCGAGCGGAAGGACGGATTCGATTTTCTCCAGCCGGTACGCGAGAAACAACTGGGACGAGATCCCGAGATCGTGACCGGCACCGATGCGGCCGCCGAAGCGAACGTACTGAGCAACAGCGTAGTCTGCCGGGGTCGAAGTCGGAGTTGCGTAGTCGACCAGAACGTCGCGGTTTCCATAGAAATCGCGCGCATTGTTGTAGAGCAATTCGGTCTCGGCGATCCAGCTGCTCCTCAGGAACTGCGGATCGGCGAGCCGCGCCCGCAGCGCAAGCTGGCTATCTGCAACCGCAAACGCCCCGCCGAGAGCGAGCCCCGTGCCGCCGAGGTTCGTTTCAGTGACACGCACCCCAGCGTAGGCCGTCAAGGGACGCGACGCTCCGTTCGGTTCGACATCGGCCGACAGCCCCAGCCAGACATCATCGACGACCATCGTGTTGCGCTCGACCACCGAGACGACGAGAACAACGGCGCCTCGATGTGTGCCACGGCGCAAGGAGAGCTGAACATCGCGGAAGTAACCCGTGCCGAGCAGGCGGAATCTCGTCAGCGCAAGCGCGGGGTTGTCTACGTCGAGGACATCGCCCGCGTGGAACGGCACGTAGCGCAGAACGACCCACGAGAGGGTCGTCGTGTTGCCGCGCACTTCGACCCCCTCGAGCGTGTATCGCAAACCTAGCGAGCGCTGCAGGCCGTCGGAGCGGTCCCCCCCCCCGGGAGAGGTGACGTCACCCTGGAAGGCCGATGACAGCCCGCTCGGATCGGAAACCACCGACCCGGCAAGGTCGGCATATTGCGCACCGGCTGCCTGCGCGCGAGCGAGCGCTGGCAGCAGCAATAGGCCGAGCGCTGCACAGGAGGCGCTTCGCATGCAGGCCGATACTACACGTCCCGCCCGGCGCGCTCACGCGCCCATCGACGAGGGGGTGCTTCACGGCCCTTCCTCGAGCTCCCCCGCCCGTCGACGAGGGAGGCGCTTCGATGCCTCCCTCGAGCTCCGTTGATTGCGACGGAACGCGGGCGGGGATGGGCTCCTACGACGCGAAATGAATCTTGAATGTCTTCGTCTGCCCGGCCTCGACGGAAAAACCGATCGTTCGCCTATGGGCGCCATCAGGGGTGACGAGCGTGAGCACGTGATGGCCCGCCGTCAGCGCAATGCGCGGCTGAGGCGTCGTCTTTCCCGTGTCGGTCTCGTCGATGACAATCCGGGCGGCCGGTTCCGAGGCTACGTCCAGAAAAGCGATCTCCACATCGCCCGCGATGCCGGCCGAAGCATTCGCCGCGGTTCCCGCGAGAACGCCGCCGCCGAGACACATGAACACCGTGCAGGCCACTCGAAAAGCTTTCATGATGCCTATTGCCTCGGTCAGACGCTCACAGAAGCGCCAGCGTTCGAACCCGCCGCAGCAGCGGGTCCTCCGCATAATAGTAGCTCCGAGGACGGCAGAGACCTTGTCGCAGGAAGGGACTGGAATGCGTCCGACTTGGATGGCAAGGTCGCACCATGCCTCTCATCACGGTGCACACCTCCGCCGAACCCCGCTCCGCCGAGGACTCTGCGAAGCTACTTCGCGAGCTGTCGTCGACCCTGGCGAAACTTCTTCGCAAGCCCGAGGCCTACGTGATGACGTGCCTCGCCCTGCAGTCCAAGATGACCTTCGCAGGTACACCGGAACCGTCGTGCCTTGTGGAAGTGAGGAGCATCGGTGGGTTGTCGAGCGAAACCGCTCGCGCGATCAGCGAAGCCGCGTTCAGGCTCGTTTCGGAGCGGCTCGGAGTTCCGCCCAATCGAACGTATGTCGTCTGCGCGGACGTTCCGCCTCATCTTTGGGGCTTCGACGGCTCCACGTTCGGATGAACCTACGACACGACGTCAGTCCATGTCACTTTGCCGGCGCCGCCAGGCGTGGCATCTTCCGCCTCCGTCAGGCGGAGACCGAAGAAGAACCAGAGCATCTACGCCCCTCTTGCCCCCGTAGCTCAGTGGATAGAGCAGCGGTTTCCTAAACCGTTGGCCGGACGTTCGATTCGTCTCGGGGGCGCTCCACGCTGTCCAAACGCTGTCCAATCAGCTTTTGGGTCTGGGGTCACCTCGGGTAGGAGTTCGTCGAGGGGTTCGAGCTCGCCCAACCCGAGCTCCCCCCAGGTCCGGGCCTGCCTCGTGTAGAGGGCGAGCATCTGACTCGACTTGTGGCCCGTGCGGTCGGTGACCCACTGCTCTGTCTTGCCGTTGGCGAGCGAGACGGTAACGAACGTGGCGCGCAGATCATGCAAACGGAAAGGCTGGCGCGTGGCGGTGCGCTCGAACAGTTCCGGCCTTGTCACGCCAGCCAACTGCAAGTCACCGGGCCCCCTGTCCTCCTCGTCGCGCCCGCGCAGCCACTTGGATCCCATGCCGAGGTCGAGCCCGATCACGAGGTCATCGTCTCTGGCGTGCTGCTTCGCCCTCCACCATGTCAGGGTGCGCGCGACGTCGGGCGACAGGGCCCACGCCCGCGGATCATCCGTCTTGTTTTCGTCCAGGCGCACCCTCCCGTGCTCAAGATCCACGTCTCGCCACTTCAGCAACTCAAGCTCCGACGCGCGCATGCCCTCGCGGTCAAGGATGCCGTAGGCAAGTCGACGCACCAGCGGGATCCCCTCGCATGACAACAGCTTGGCGTCCTCCTCGGGATACAAGAACGACTTGGCCTTGTTTGCGACCTTCGGAATCTTCGGCATCCACTCGCGAGGGATCGGGTTCGCGTCGATGTGGCGCCCAGGGTACACCGCGAGCGACATGACCTTGCGCATGCACTGGGCAACGAGCTTACGTGTGCGCGGGGCGAGACGGTCGGGCAGCGCGGACATGACCCGTTCGGCGTGTTCGATCGTCACATCCGGGATCCGCGCGGCGCCGATCTGCGGGTTGATGAAATCGCGAAGCACCTGAACGTCCCGGGACGAGTCCTTTTCGCGCACGTGGTCGGGGTACTTCCGGCGAAGCTCTCCGTCCGCCCACTGTTTGGCGAACTCAGCGAACGTCGGTGCCTTGGCGCTTGCGGCCATCGTCGTCTGTCCCGAGGCGATGGCGTCGACTGCCTCGCGGACGGCCGCCAAGTCCCTCTCAGTGCGCGCGTTCCCCGCTTCTGTCAGAAGCGCCTTGATCTCGTCGGCAGACGCGACTCCGCGCAGCCTCGTCGCCATTTCGACCATCACTGCGGCGCGTGCGCTGGCTTGGTCGGCGGTGCGTACGGCGAGCGGGAACGAAGGGCGTTCCTTGCCGATGCGAACGCGGAAGGTTTGGACCCCCGCGTATTCGATGACTTGGCCGGTGGCGGGGCGAGGCATGGATCTGGTGTCATCGTAGCGCCGGGGCGGGGATGACGGCGAGCGGACGGCGTGAACGCTAGGGGCTTGCGGCACACGCGCTGGAGGCGGTCAACTTGTGGACTTCGCAAGCCGCTGCGACCCACTCACCTGACCTTGCAAGTTCGTCACCGTCCCTTGGAGGCTCGCCATCTGCCGCCTCAGGCCTGTTACTTCATTGGTCAAGACGGAGAGTGCCGAAGTCACCTCGTCCCTATTGGTGGTGTCGATACGATTGCCAGCGCCGAAGTGCTCAAGCAGCTCATCCACGGTGTTGAACGTTGTCATGGATCTGGCTACGTCCAAAGCTGTCTTGTGTGAAGTCCCTCACAAGCGGCCCCCCCACAGCCGTCACCGGCGCAAATTCCCTCACGGAATTTGCCCCAGGACGCGCCATCGGGGTCAGGTTGGTGCCTTCACCTCAGGATCCTTACAGCCTCTTCAAGGCCGGCCTCGCGGTGCGACGCCGATTCTCTCGGCCACCGCGCTGCGCGTCACGGGGTTCGCGCACAACGAAACCCGACATAGATGTCGCGATACGATGGGGCACCGTAGACGCGGGACGGGGGGAGCAGGCTTGACAGGTTTGAGCGCCAACTTCCCCCCCGAAACACCCGAAAGTCAGCCGCCGAAACATCGGCGCAATCTGCGCATGGATCGACATAGCCGGCGTACCAGTCCAGGACCCATTCCCCGACGTCGCCGCCCATGTCGAACTGCCCCCATCGATCGGCGCCTAGGAAAGCCGCTCCCACCGACGCGATCTTCGCCATGCCCGCGCAGCTCGACGGGCCACTTGGGTAGTCGCAGGCGTAGATCGCGTACAGATTGACGTTGCCAGGATCCGTCGAACCCCACGGATACTCGCGCTGCTGGCTCCCGCCCGCTGCTGCGTATTCCCACTCCGCCTCGCTTGGGAGAAATCCTCCGTCCCAGATACAGAATGCGTATGCCTCGTACCAGTTTACGCAGTTGATCGGAAGGTCCTCCTGGGTGCCTACCGTATTCGTCCACGTACAATACGGGAGCTGGCCACACTCAGGGCACCCGCCGATGTCGGCGATCCAAGTGCCCTCGGCTCCCGACCCCGACGCGATGTTGACGTTCCAGTTCGTCGCATCCCAGCCCGTCTCGTAGCTTCCGGAGCTTGCGCTATTCGCGAGTCCCAAACCTCCATTCAAGTACGTGTGCATGCCGCTGCCATTCGCAGGCGGTGCCCCCGCGCTGCCCGTCACGTAATTCACGTACTGGCGAAACCGGCCCACCGTTACCAAGTATTTGTCCAGTCGGAATCCGCTCACTGTCGCCGGGTCCGCCTCGCCCGTCGGACCGCCATCCGGAGAGACCAGGGGATTCAATTGAGCGTCCAGGGGATCGTACGTCCGGTAATAGCTCCCGCCCGGCACCTCCAGGCTCGTGCAGCAACTCTCAAGGCTTTCTCCACAAGTGTCGAGGCCGCTGCCACCCCCTTCGCAGCTTGGACCAACTATCGTCGCGCCGCTGCAAGCTCCTCCACTGCACGCTCCCGTCGCGCATTCCCACGGGGTACCCCATTGGCCATTCGATCCGCACGTTTGAACGCCGCTGTCCGAGCATTGCGTCCTGTTTGGGGCACATACGCCAACGCAAGTCCCCGAAACGCATGCTTGGTCAGTGCACGCGACCGCTGTGCTCCATTGGCCGTTAGATCCGCAGGTCTGCACGCCGTTATCCGAGCACTGACTCGTGCCCGCGTCGCAACCTGCGTCTTCGCTCTGGGTGTCATCGCCTGATGCGTCGATAGGCGTCAACGCGTCCCCCGATCCAGCATCCGGCGGTCCGTTGTTCGGCGGAAGCCAGCCAGGATTGGAGAGCGGACAGCAGAAAAGATACGCTTCGTCCCCGTTCCACAGTGTCGCGGCGGCGAGGGTGCATTCGCTAGAACCTTGTGTCAGGGTCGGCGGCGGCTCGGTGCATTTAGTGGGACAGACGAACCCGAGCATCCCAGTTGCGCACCCGGTGACGCCGTAACAGGATGCGCACGCCCCCGTCCAAGCGGATCCAGCTTCGCCACTCGCCGTCGCATCAGTCTGCGTGTTCCCCGGACCGGCCTCGGTTCCTTGATTCGCTTCGGCGATGGCGTCCGCGCCTACGTCTGCCTTCGTCGATCCATCAAGGGCTAGGGTGCCGTCCAGGGGCGCCGCATCGGCCGGGGACGCGTCGGCCGCTATTGCGTCTGTCGCCCTCGCATCGACTGAGCTTGCATCCGCGGCGTCGCCCGCACGTGCATCCACGGACGCACCGTCCGGACCCTCGGTCCCGTTGTCTATGACGTCATCGGTGCTCGTGCAGCCGAATAACGCCAGAGCAATCGCACACGTCGCAATCTTGCGCATGGTCCAAGATTCGCCCATCCAGGCTGAACCGCAAGAGTGATCGATCCGCCAAGAATCATCGCCCCAAGCCGCCGGCTCACGGGTCGTGAGGCGCCCACATCAGATTGCCCTCGTCCCCTGGGTCGGTTGCTTCTCTCACTCGCTCTTGGGCAGAGACGGAGAAGGGGGTTCTGGCGGTGGTGGGATCGGCGAAATATGCGGTTGTAAAAAAGCAACGAGATGCTGGTCTGATGCTCTGACTGCATCAAGATGCTCCTCGCGCTCCGCGTCTGTCATGAGTCGCGCCGTGTATCTTTCGCCGTCCCATTTCTTCAGCACGGCCATGTCAATTGGGTGGGCGATCAGCCCCGGCGCCGCCTCGATCGCGTGGTAGATAACCCAAAAGGCGGTGAATACCGCACTTTCGACGCTTGGCTGACCGTCTTTCCAGAACGTGCGACGCATAAGCGCCAGGTAGGGATCGGCGAGAATTTGCCCCGTGCCCATCGACACATACCAGGACGTATCCGTCTTCTGCTCGGGCTGAAAGTCTGCCATCTGAAACTGGCAGAGGTGAGGCGTATTGTCCACAACGTATGCAATTAGCGCGCCGAACTGCCCCCTATTCCCGTGGGTCTCTGTAATTGCCTCGTTCATCAGTTGCGAAATCATCACACCAATCTGGACGGCATCGTTCGTCTGCCTCATTTCATGCAGCCGTGCGGCCGCCACCATCTCGGGGAGGAAGCACGCGGTATTTGCGAGCACCTGTAGCGGAGAGTCCCCAATTGTCGCGGGCGCCCTCAGGTAGCCGAAGAAGTGTTGCGCCGAGCGCGAGAGACGCTGAAGCATACCCGTTTCGCCCGTGCCCGTTACAATCACCTGGTCGCCAACAAGGTGAAGCTTCTCCACCCGATCTGCGATCGTATTCTGAAACGCGCTGAGTCCAACGGTCACCGCTTGGTCGGCAGCGACCACGGCTCCGTCGCGCGCTAGCACTCCCACCAAGATAGTCACGCGGCCGAGAACTCCCTGAACACGCTGCGTGCCTTCATCTCGGGAAACTGCTGATATATGGCTGAGACGAGTTCGGCAAAGGACCGCGTGCGCACCCACTGCCCGAGCGCAACGACGTAATCACGGACAGGAGCGGCCAGGCCATCAAGAACGTTTTCGCCCCGGGTTTGACCCGTAGCGGTGAGCCCATAGGTCTTCTTGCCGAACTCAGGGCGAATCACCGATGCGAGGCGCTGTTGTTCAAGAGCCTCAATCTGCTCGCAGACGGCGGCATCGAAGGGACCGTAGTCGTATGCCCTAAAGTCGAAAAACGGTCCGCCGATCTGACCCCCGAGTTTTCGATCCAGCAAAAAGAAGAACTTCTGAACCTGGACCGGCGTCCACGTTTCGCCCTTGGACGTGGCGAGCGCGGCTAGCACAAAGCCCGAAGTATCCATACCATGGAGAGTAGCATGAGCGAGTATTGGTGGGGCAAACTCATCGGCCGTCGATGCTCGTAAATGCGGTCTCGCGTGCCGGCGTTCCGAGTAATGGATTCAACGTCGCCGCGGCTCTGGAAGTCGAACCGTGGCATCTTCTCGCTCCTCGGACGGCGCAACGCGATGCCCGATGAATCACGGCGCTCCCAGACGCGAAGCTTCGAGAAGCAGCACGCGCGCTACCGCACGAAGCTCGCTCGCGTGAAAGGCCACGCCGATCGATCGCCTCTCATAGCCGCGGCCGTCCGGGAACCGAACGAAGGCCGTGACGTGGTCGTGCGCCTCGCCGCCGTTGGGGCCGCAGCCGTCGTACGTCCTCGCCGCGAGCACGAGGCGCGAGCCTGGCAGGCCGCGACCGCTCAGGCGTGGCAGGTCAAGAAGCACGCCATTCGGCTCACCACCCATCCTGACTGGAGCACGCCACGCGACCGGGGGGTCGCCTTCGACTTCGCACGCTGGATCGATTGCGCGAAGCGCGGCAACCTCCTGTCGACGATATGCGGCGCGCTCCTCGCGTATGCGCTTCGCCTCGGCGACTTCCTCTGGCGTTCGCCTCCGTCGCGAGTGTTCGTCCTCCACTACTTCGCCCGTGTCCGGATCTGCAATCGTCACGATCGCCTCCATCTTCGCGTTGCCCAGGGCCACGCAAATATTGCAAAAAACTGAGCGGGTATCCCACGGGTGGTCATGTCGTCCGCCGCGAAAATGACCCCGGGGGGGTCACCGCTTCGCCTTGGTGATACCGAGCTCGCGCTCCACAACCTCCAAGCCCTTTTCCACGACGGCGGCGAGCACCGCACTGCGTGGCACACGTGCACCCGCGAGGCGCATTGCCATGGCTTCCTCGACGCGTGCGAGACGCGCCCGGTGCTCGGGGTTGTTCAGTCTCACGACGTCCGCCCACGGCTCTTCTTTCTTCAGTGCCATAGTCAACAATGTGACACACTGAACAAGAGTTACAAGAGAAACATGTTGATGTCATACAGTCTGACACGATTATCATTGCGTATTATTGTCACGCTTCGGACGAAGTGTTACAGTTCTGGTCATGAGCAAGCGCGTTCGGTCCGGTTCGCCCCTCGTCGCCGTCGCCTACATTCGCGTTTCGAAGGACGAGCAGAAGCTTGGACCGGAAGCCCAGCGCTCGGCCATCGAAGCGTGGGCAGTTCGCGAGGGCGTCCAGGTTGCCACCTGGCACGTTGACCAGGGGGTTTGCTCCGTCACTCCCATCGACGAACGCCCGGCCCTTGTCGAGGCGCTGGCGAGCGTCCGTGAACACGCGGCAGGCGTCCTCGTCGTGGCAAAGCGCGACCGCATCGCCCGGGACGTGGTCCTTTCGGCGGGCGTCGAGCACGCGGCGGTTCAGAGCGGGGCGGTTGTCGTGAGCGCCGCGGGCGAGGGCAACGGCACGGGTCCCGCGGATGCCTTCATGCGCACGGTCATCGACGGTGCGGCGGCGTACGAGCGCGCTCTCATTCGCTCCCGGACCAAGGCAGCGCTCGGCGTCATCCGCGCCCGTGGACAGAAGACGGGCGGTAGCGTCCCCTTCGGATTCCGCCTCGACGTGGACGGTCGCACGCTCGTCGCCGTCGATGCGGAGCAGGCCACGATCGCTCGCGCCCGGGAGCTTGCCGCCGAGGGCCGCTCCCTTCGCGCCGTGGCAGCCCAGCTTGCCGCCGAGGGTCGCACGAGCCGTACGGGACGGGCATTCGCCGCCGAGCAAGTGGCGCGCATGCTCGCGAGCGTCGCGGAGTCGCAGGCGGCCGCGTGAGGGTGTCGGAGTCACGGCGCCACCCATGCGCTGGGCACGGTCGCAAGGACGCGTAGCAGGTCCTCGCCGTCGCTCGGTTGCCACGGACGGACGACGATGCCGAGGGCGCACGCCGCCCCCCATCGCCCTCGTGTGAGCCGCCGTTTCCGGGTGGTCGCTTGCGCCAAGTGCCAATGGAGGCGCCGGTCGCGGTCGTCCACACCGAGCCATTGGGCGACGGCATCGATCGGGCTCTTCACGCTTGCCACAAGCCCGTCGACATCGAGGCGGTTCCAGCCCGTGCGCATGAGCAGGACGACGACGGGGAGAGAGGGCGGCTTATGCCTGCCCAGCGCGTTCGTCACGATGGAGATCTCCCGGCGTGTGCGTCGCGCACGGGCTAAGGGGTGCTCGCGACGGTTGCCGACGGGTGCGACGTGTAGGGGTAGCGACACGACCACGGCCGGGCCTGCCGTCCCCCCGCCCTCGGCCGCTGTGGCGTCCGTGTGCGGGGGGGCGGCCTGCCCGAGGCTGGACCCGCTCGGCGAGGCCGGCAACCCGTTCCTTGACGGAGTGAGTGCGCGCGCGCCGTCCAAATTCCCCCCATACCCCCCATGCGCTGCGCGCGTTCCGGGAACGGGCTGCGCAGCGGTGTTCCTGGGAACGGCAGGAACTTCCGGAACGGCAGGAACGCAAGAAGTGGTCATGCTTCCCGCCTGGCGCGAACGATTGCGGCATGAGCCCTGGTTCCGCCACACGTACGCGCCTTCCTGAACAGAGCTACGAGAGCGCGGACAGTCGCACGAGGGTTCGCCTCGATGAGCTGGTGCGCCGCTTCGTCATCGCCGTCGTTTCGGTCCCTCGCCTCTGCCTCCCGCGCGGCCGCGAGGGCAGCACGCCGAGTGGCTTTCTGCTGCTCCCGCACATCACGCACCCGCTCGCGCTCAGCCTCTCTCTCCGACGTCTTTGCTGTGCGCGCCGCGGAGCCGCTGCGAGACCTCTGCACGAGCTCGCGATCGGCGTCGTCGAGGAGTACGAGTGCGCCGCCGTTGTCGACGTCGCGACGAAGCAAGATGGGCTCCGGCTTCATCGCGTAGTTGGACTTCGTAACCGCGAATGTCACAAGGTCGCCTAGACGCTGGCGTTCCTCGTGGTCATCCAGGTTGAGATGCTCGACACTGAGCGCGGATTGCCATCGTGCGCCGTCGACGAACGCGGACGAACCTCGCCCCGCGGTCGAGTCAAGTTGCCCCGCGGCGCGAGACATCTTATTCGTGTGGTGCGCGATGAGAACGGTTGCGCCGGTCAAGGCCGCGACGCTTTCGCATGCTTGAATGAACCGCGTCGCCGCCGCGTTGTCGGTTTCCGCCTTGTGCCCCGCGAACCTCGACAGCGGATCAATGGCGATGAGAGCGAAGGGACCGTTTGCCTGGACGTACGACCGTAGCCAGTGCACGAATGCCGCGTCCGACGTGTTGCCGAACTGGTCGGTTTCAATCATTGGGCACGGAACCCCCGCCAGGGGAAGGGCGACGATCGAACCGTCGGGAGGGGTCGGCGCGCTAGCGGCTCGGCAAGCGTGGTAGAGACGGCGCTGAACCTCTTCGGCGTCCTCCTCGCCAAGGATCAGGAGGGCGCGGCCCTTCGTTGCGGGCTCGAAGGTGCCGAGCCAAGGGGTGCCGGTTGCCACGGCGATCGCCATCTGCACGAGCGCGTTCGTCTTGGAGACGCCCCCCTCCCCGATAAGCTGACCGACCTTGCCCAGGGGCAGGACACCGCGTCCGATGCGCGTGTCTCGTAGGAGCCAAGCGCGCTTGGGTGGAGCGTCCACGTACCACGCGCGCGGGGCGGCAGTGACCCGAGACTCCCATGGGTTCAGCGCCGCAGCGGTCTCGGTGTCGCCGTCGATGTCGTCGCCATCGTCGCCCGGTTCGCGCGGACTGGCATTCGCAGGTGCACCGTGGATCCCTTCGAAATCCTCGTCTCCAACGCGAAAGAAATCCTCCGGATCGATGGTGCCGCTCATCGCTCGGGGGCCCTTCGCACTCGACCAATTCGCGCGAGCACATCATCGGCGGTCCGCGCGGGTTCGGGTGTCGCCTCCAACGGCTTCGCGTGCTCCGTGCGAGCCGCTATTCGATCGATGGCCTCAAGCACGTGCTCTAGTCGTGCGACCACACGCTTACCGATGTGGGCGTGCGGAACGTTCTCGCGGTCCAAGAGCTCGCGGTAAGGCCGTCCGTCGAGCCCGACGATCAAGGGCGCCGTGAGGTCCGAGACGGTTGCAGCGGCAGCAATCAGAGCGCTTGTCGTTCGCGGTCGAAGGTGTCGACGGTCGGCACCATGACCGTCGCCGTCAAGCCCTCCAAACGCCGAGCGGTTCGCGGAACTCATGGCACTTCTGCCAAAGGGTTGGGCCTGCTGGCGGACACTTCTGTGCTCACCAGGTCGCGCACGTCCGAGCCCGATACTCGGCCCAAGCGCCGGGCGATGACCTTGGATGGCGAGTTCATCGAGCCCCGTCCTGTGAGTTTCCGTCGCTCGGATGGCGGATGCCTTCGTCTTGCGCCGCTCGCGTGAGACGCTGATCAGTCGCGTCACGAACGCTCCGCCGATCCCTCCACCAGCGATCGATAGTCTGCTCTGCGCACATCGAACGAGCGCGCAGTCGGGCTTTCACGTGAGCGGGAAGTGGCAACGGGAAAGGGAGCGGCTTGCAGTGCATGGCCAACCTCGCCGATGCGACTTGCCATGAACTTCCGCGAAGTGTCTGGCACATGTAATGGGCGTGCGTCCGTTACAAGTCGCTTGACTCATCGACGTCATCCACGGTCGTCAACCCCATTGCGTCGACGACGCGGCGACATCGCTCGCACGTTATTCGGTGTCGCCGGTGATGACCGAAATCCCCCTTATCCAGTTCCAGGCCTCTCCGGCACTCACGCCGAATGCTCCAAGCGCTGCCCGCGCCAGTTGTTCGGGGTCGACCTCGGCGGAGTTTCTCTTCGAGGCTCGGAGATCGTCCCAACGCTTGGCAATCTTCTCCGTCGCCGCGCTGAACTTCTCCGCGTCGAATGGCTCTGGACATAGCGCCGGAAAAAGACGTGCTACCGCGAGCGCCATGAATTTTCCCACGCCCTCCGGTGGTAGATCCGCGGCGCCGATGCGCCGCGCCACATCGACCAATGACGAAGTCGCCACGGCTCGGTCAAGCTTCGCCCGCGGCGGGAGCTCCGAGAAGCTCCACCGCTCGTCCTCTGTCCTTGTCGCTAGATACTTCAGCGCTGGGCGTCCCCACTTCGCAAGTATCGCAGCGTCTGCGCGCCTTCGCGCAAGCCAGATCGCATCGACGATGCGAGCGGCGTCGATGTCGAGCGGCAAATTGGATCGCTCCGCGAGATGTGCAAGCGCGCACGCGGCTTCGAGCAGCACGGCACCAGGCGCCATCTGTCCGGCGCACGCGCGGTCCATCAGCGAATGCGGTGGCGGGGCTCGTGGAGGCGGCTCGCAGGCTGGTGGCACCAGGCGCACGATCGTCGCCTCCTTGCGCGCCGGAACCTTCTCCCGCGTCTTGCCAGATCGCCCGCCACGCGTACGCTTCGCCATCGGACACCTCTGCCTGTCCACCGCGGCGCGCTGGCACCACCCGGCGCGCCGCATGTCTGTTTGCCCTCGCAAGCTACCAGCCGCGAGCGTCGGCAGGAGGGGTGAGCGGTCAGCCCCCACGCGCCCGGCATGAGCGTCCGCTTATCGGCGTGGGCGACGCAGGGGCACGACGTTCGCAGGCGTGCGCGCTCGGCGCCGTTCGTCGAGCACCCCAGCGAGGACCTTCGCAACGTCGAATGCTCCCCCGGTCACGGCCGCGACGATCGCTCGCTCGAGCTCCCCATCCGTGGGCGATTCCGTACGCTCGGACTGTACGGGTTCGGACAGGGAGTGGACAGGAGGGTCCTCGACCGGTGAGATCTCGTCGGATCTCGTTTCACGATCTGGCTTGTTTTCTCGATGCGCCGTGATTTCCAATTGGTCGCGCCCCATTCCTAAACCGTTGGCCGGACGTTCGATTCGTCTCGGGGGCGCAATTCGCTGTCCATGATCGTTCTCGCCCGTCGCGACATGTACCTCCCAGCAGCCGCGATCGAGAACCCGCGGCTGGACACAAACCTCGCCAGGAGATGAACCTATGGGACGGTTGCAGGTCGTAGCGACCTTGTTGTTGATCGGGTACGCGGTGGGTGCGGTGGCGTGCGGGAGTTCCGACGACAGTTCTTCGGCCAACAATGGCTCCCCGGACGGGGGAAGCAGCTCCGGCTCTAGCTCCTCCTCGGGCACCAGCACTTCTGCATCTTCATCTTCCTCGGGGACTGCATCGTCCTCCGGAACCGGCGCATCCTCATCTGGATCCAGTTCTTCGTCCGGAACCATCGCATCCTCTTCTGGCTCCGGCTCCTCGTCCTCCGGAACCAGCGCGTCCTCTTCCACCTCCGGATCTTCTTCCGGAACCGGCGCATCGTCATCTGGCTCCGGGTCCTCCTCCTCGAGCTCCGGCTCTTCTCCAAGTTCCGGCTCCTCGTCTTCAAGCACGAGTTCGTCCTCGTCAGGCTCCTCCGCGTCTTCCAGCAGCGGCTCGTCTTCCAGCAGCGGCTCGTCTTCCAGCAGCGGCTCGTCTTCCAGCAGCAGCTCGTCCGGCTTCGGGTCCTCCTCCGGAACTAGTTCGTCATCCGGCACGGGCAGCAGCTCTTCGAGCAGCAGCGGAGGCGCGACTGACGCAGGCGTGACCGTCACGCACACAATGGCCGATTGCGACAGCCTCGCGGCGAGCGACGCCGAGCTCGTTCTTCCCTACTCAAAGACGGCGGTCACCAAACCCGTTTTGCCTGCCACCCCGACGAATGCCGCCTGCATCCTTTCCGCAGCCGTGTCGACCCCGGACGAGACCCAGACGACCGCCGACACGGCGCGAATCGCCTCGGCTCTCGCCAACAGCGCATGCCCCGTGGTCAAGCTCGTTACGAGCGGCGCCAACGACGCCTTCATCTCGGGCCCGCTCGATGTCATCGGACCCAAGACCCTCTGGGTCGACTCGGGCGTCACGCTGTTCGCGTCCATCAATGCCGACCTATTTGCGTACAGCGGACGTACATCATGCGGCGCCCAGAACTACGATGAGGACTGTGATTCCACGGGGGGTACCCAATGTACGGCCCTCATCAACATGACAGGCGCCGGACCTCAGCTCGTGGGAGCGGGCACCCTGGACGGACAGGGTGGCAAACACATTATCGTCGGAGGCACTCAGCAGAATTACTCCTGGTGGGATCTCTCGGTCGCGCTGAGGTTCGACAGCGACGCCGACGCCGGCGTGAATCCGAGCAACTGCGGGTCCACGCCAGCCTCCCAACGCGGCGGCAGCGCACCGAACCCCCAGCTCATCATCGGGGGCGCCACAAGCACCGGCAAGTCCGACAAGAAGACGGCCAACATGGTCGTATCGGGGCTGACGCTCCACAACTCTCCCAAGTTTCACATCAAGTTTGCGAGCGCTGGCTTCACCATCTGGGGCAACACGATCCTTACGCCGTCCGACCCATCGTTCACACCGTTCATGGCGCGCAACACCGACGGCATCGACCCCGGCGAGGGATACCTTGCTACGAGCGGCGCCGTCGTCTGCAACATGATCAGCACCGGCGACGACGACATCGTTCTCAAGGGCCATTACGGAGTGGGCGACGTCGTCGTCGCCCACAACCATTTCGGAACGGGCCACGGAATGTCGATTGGCAGCGAGACCCAGGGCATCCCCGGACTCACGACGAGCGACACCGCAGGCAGCAGCACCACCGGGTCGGTGGGAATTCAGGACGTGGACATCTATGACATCACCATCGACGGCGACACGCGATCCACGGGCGGGGCTCCGGGGTCGGACGTCAACGGCGTCCGAGTGAAGTCGGACACGTACCGCGGGGGCATCGTGCAAAACGTCACGTTCCACGACATATGCACGCGCGACATCGTCAATCCGCTCATGGTAAACCCGCACTATTCCGCAAAGACGACAACTCCCCCGCTCATTCCCTACTTCAAGAGCATTGCGGTCAATAACCTGGATTCCGTCCTGGGCTCGCAGATCGACGGACCGGTCACCCCCATCGTGACGCTCGAAGGCTACGACGCCGCGCATCCCACGAACGTCGCGCTCAACAACGTGCTCATCCAAGCAATCACGGCCGCGAACGTCCTCACGGACACCAACACATTCGTGACTTTCGGCGTCCAGGGCGCAAACTTTGCCGTGGGTTCCAACCCGGCGGGCAACCCACCGGGAATCGCCTGCGACTGGGGCTGGCCGGTCCCTACCCCGAAGTAGGGACCGAGCTCGGGCCCGCACGCCGCAGCGGCGATTGACGTGGGGGAAGCTCGAGGGGGCTGCGAAGCGCCCCCTCGTCGATATGCGGCCGGAGGCGACCTCGGACAACATTATGCTGCCTGGTGGGACCGACCTTGTGGCACTAGCCTCCGGACGCAGACAAATGTGCCTAGTGACGTGGACGATGTGCGAGGTCCGATGAAATCCGTGCGCTGCCTTTCGGTATTTGGCGTTCTTACGTTTTGGCTTGCCACGATGGTGGCCGTCGGATGCGGGCGGTCAGACATTGACGACGACAATGGAGGCGACGACGCGGCCTCGGATGTCCTGATACCGCGCGCGGAAGCCTCGCTCGGCAACGACGCGGAAGGCGGTCAACCCAATTTCATCGAGCCCGAGGCGAGCTCGGCGGACGGCGCGGACGCCCTGGTCGTCGACGCGACTCACGACGCGGCCGACGCGGCGAACGATGTGGCCGACGCCCGAGCGGACGGCGCCGACTCCGGGCACGACGCGGCGGACGCAGCCAATGACGTGTCCGACGCCGGAGTCGACGTCACCGATGCAGCGCACGATGGCGCCGATGCAGCGCGTGACGCCTCCGACGCTACCGTCGACGTCGCCGACGCCACTCTGGATGTCGCGGACGCACTGATCGACGTTGACGCCACGGTCGTCGATTCCCCGATTGACGTCACACCGACGTGCCCACCCGGCGAGGCGTTCTGCCTGGGCGCATGCATCCCGGACCAAATCGACCCGAGCAATTGCGGCGGTTGCGGAGTCCAGTGCGCGACGGGACTCATCTGCTCGGCGGGCTCTTGCACGTGTCCCAACGGACTGCTCGCCTGCGGCACTCAGTGCGTCAACGGAGCTATCGACAACGCCAACTGCGGCACGTGCGGCACGGTCTGCGCCCTGGGACTCCAATGCCAAGGTGGGACGTGCCAATGCCCGAGCGGTGCCGTCGAATGCGACGGCGGGATGTGCGCAACCGTCTCGGGCGACCCGAACAATTGTGGCGCCTGTGGACTGGCGTGCGCGCCCGGGGAAGTGTGCAACAATGCCCAATGCTCGACCACGTGCACCGTGGACGATGCCGGCGCGGCGCTCGCGACCTGCGATGCCGGTTGCCTCGACCTGACGCACGACAATCTCAACTGTGGGGCGTGCGGCGCTCAGTGCGCCATCGGCGGCACGTGCGTGGACGGCGGGTGCACGTGCAGCCCGGGCGACACGCAGTGCGGCACGACGTGCACGAACACCATGGCCGACAACGCCAATTGTGGCGCGTGCGGTAAAGCCTGCCGGCGCGGGACGAGCTGTCAGGATGGCGTGTGCGTCGCTGGCTGTGGAGACGGCGGGTTGACGCTTTGCGCTGCCGCGGGAGGACCCACTGGACCGGGTGGAGGCGCGGGGGCGGCTTCCGTGTGCGTCGACACGAGCACGAGCGCTGCGAACTGCGGCGGATGCGGCGTCGCTTGCGACGTCGGCGCTGCGTGCGTCGACGGAACGTGCACGTGCACGGCCGGTGCCACCCAGTGCGGAGGCGATGCCGGCTTTTTGGGACGAGGAAGCTGCGAGAACCTCACGTCGAGCAATGCCAACTGCGGGGCATGTGGAAACCAGTGCCCCGCCAGCGCGCCCCGGTGCTCGCAGGGCACCTGCGTCATCCAGTGCCTGCCCGGCGACACGAGGTGCGGCGCCAATTGCGTCGACCTGCTCAGCAGCAAGAACAACTGCGGCTTCTGCGGAGAAGTCTGCGGGGGCAACCTCGCATGCGTCGGTGGCGTGTGCGTCTGTGCACCTCCCTTCTCCGACTGCGCGGGCAGCTGCATCGACATGACGACGAACAACGCGAACTGCGGCACGTGCGGGACGACTTGCACCGCGCCGTCGTCGTGCCAAGGCGGCGTGTGTAGATAGTCTCCGGGAATCCAGAGCTTCCTCAGGTGCCAAGGCCATCGAGGAAGGCGGCGGTCTGCTCCGGTCCCGCGAGGGCCCCCTCGACGCCGAACACCTCTGAAAAAGCCACGACGGAGCCGCGGGCGACGTGTTCGACCGTCGGCACGGGTCTCCCCGCAGGCAAGAGCGGGAGCAAGCTCGCGAGGGACGTGACCCCGTACCCCCGAATGCCGCAAGGTACGATATACGCGAAGTCAGTGAGCCGGGTCGAAACGTTGAACGAAAATCCGTGCATCGTGACCCAGCGCGAAATCCGAACGCCGATGGCTCCGATCTTCTCGGGTCGCTTGGCCCCCTCCGGGGTTCTTGGATCGCCTCGCCACGCATGGGGGTTCTCTCGATCGACCCAGACCCCCACCAGATTTGGTGCCCCTTCGATGAAGCTCGCAGCAATCCCGCACGACGCAGCAAGCTTGACCATCACGGCGGCAAGATCGCGAACGAACTTTCTAACGTCGCATCGGTCGGGGCGCAAATCGAATATGGGATACGCGACGAGCTGACCCGGACCATGGTAGGTGACGTCCCCGCCCCGAGTCGTCTCGCACATCGCGATACCTCGCGCCTCGAGAGCTTCGCGCGAAGCAAGCACGTTCTCCGCGTGAGCTCGACGGCCCATCGTGATGACGGGCGAGTGCTCGAGAAGGAGCAGCGTGTTGCCGATGGCGCCCGACACACGGGCCGCGAGCAGCTTCTCCTGGAGAGCGCACGTCGGCGCGTAGGGCGCTCGGCCGAGCCAGTGGGCGACGAAGGCTTCCATCGATTTCGATAGAGGTCATAGCCCGCGCTGCGCGTAGCCGCCGTCACGACCGGAAGTAGTTCGGCGCCTCTTCGGTGATGATGACGTCGTGGACGTGGCTCTCGCGAAGGCCCTGCGCTGTGATGCGGGCGAAGCGCCCGTTGCTCCGCAGATCTTCGACGGTCCTGCACCCGGTGTACCCCATGCCGCTGCGCAACCCCCCGACGAGCTGGTAGACGATCGACGCAAGCGATCCGCGATGCGGAACCCGGCCCTCGATCCCCTCGGGCACGAGCTTGTCGTCCATTTCGGCGGCCTGTCCGTACCGGTCTCGGCTTCCTTTCTTCATCGCCCCGAGGCTCCCCATCCCGCGGTACACTTTGTAGTTTCGGCCCTGGTAGAGCACCAAGTCTCCCGGTGATTCGTCGGTCCCCGCGAAGAGCGATCCGATCATTACGGTGCTCGCACCGGCGGCGATCGCCTTGGTCACGTCCCCCGAGTGTTTCACCCCGCCGTCGGCGATGATCGGGATGCCGTAGCCGTTGGCTACGCGCGAACAGTCCGCGATCGCCGTGATCTGCGGGACGCCCACGCCAGCGACGACGCGCGTCGTGCAAATGCTCCCCGGCCCCATGCCCACCTTGATGCCGTCCGCTCCGGCATCGATGAGCGACTGAGTGCCCTCCGCCGTCGCCACATTGCCGGCGATGACTCGCACGCCCGGAAACTCCTTCTTCGTTGCAGCCACGGCCTCGATCACTGCGTGATGGTGACCGTGCGCAGTATCGATGACGAGCACGTCCACTCCAGCGGCCAGAAGGGCCGCCGTGCGTTCCTGACGGTCCGCCCCTGGACCGATCGCGGCGCCCACGCGGAGCCTTCGCTGGTCGTCCTTCACGCCCTTCGGATATTTGTCGGCCTGAAG
>Ga0326728_10004672_pt1 | contig 39998 bp, 30 predicted proteins | sample MB3enrmetagenome_FD_207602 | JGI IMG/M metagenome (GOLD analysis project Ga0326728, IMG submission 207602) | Lab enriched peat soil microbial communities from McLean, Ithaca, NY, United States - MB31MN | ecosystem: Environmental > Terrestrial > Soil > Wetlands > Peat | place: USA: New York... | reverse complement strand
TTCATCGTCAGCCTCATCTGTTCCTCCCGGATACACCGGAAGGTAATCTAGCACTTGTTTTCGTGTAGATTTTCTCGTGAGGCAACGATTCTTATTTCAGATAGATTTTTACTTGAGGCAACGCGGGGTGTATGAGACAGGCTCTAAGAGATTTTTTCAGGGCCAATAAAAAAGCCCCGCTTTCGCGGGGCTTTTTTTGGTTTCTGTTACTTGTTTAGATCGTCTACCGTTACAGCCGCAGAAGAAACTGCAAGTTTGTGATGCGGCATCGGGCCTGGCTGCGGATGTGGCTGAGGCGCAGGCTGCGGATGCGGCTGGGGTGCAGGCTGCGGATGCGGCTGAGGCGCGGGCTGCGGATGCGGCTGGGGTGCAGGCTGCGGATGCGGCTGGGGTGCAGGCTGCGGGTGCGGCTGAGGTGCAGGCTGCGGGTGCGGCTGAGGTGCAGGCTGCGGATGCGGCTGAGGCGCGGGCTGCGGATGCGGCTGAGGCGCGGGCTGCGGATGTGGCTGAGGTGCAGGCTGCGGATGCGGCTGAGGTGCAGGCTGCGGATGTGGCTGGGGTGCAGGCTGCGGATGTGGCTGAGGCGCAGGTTGCGGATGCGGACCGGGTTGAGGATTCGGGCCGGGCTGAGGATGCGGACCAGGCTGCGGATGATATGGACCATGATGGGGGTCGTGATTGGGATTTACTGGATGCAGCCACGGGTTGTGGTTATGGTCGTCCCAGTCATGGTGAATCGGATGCCACGGTTCCGGAGGAGGAAGCGGATGCCAGTGCGGGTCGGGATAGGCGGCATCGCGCTGCACTGCTATCGCAAGGGACATCATGCAGTCCAGCTCGGCCTTGGAGAATACGGAGGAATCCATATTGCCGCTTACGGAATCCCTGGAGAATGTCAGGCTGTAGCCTTCCCCGTTCAGGGACAGCGTGCCGTTGTCGTCGACATAAGCGTAGACGTTGAGGATGTCGTCGTTGTCCGGGGTCGGTATATTGCCTACGATATTGTAGCTGTTGCCGCTGCGCGTTGCGGTGAGGTTGACCTCGTCGCCGCGCACCAGATATTCGTCGTTGAACGAGGTGCGCAGCACGTTGAAGGTGTCGGTGCCGCCGTCGGCGTTCATCGTTACGGCGTAACTGCCGTAGCCGTTGCGCGTTACCGACACGGAAAACCCGTTGTAGTCGTCCGCTGCTGAAATCAGGTTGCCGTTGTAGTTGAGCGGGACGTTAACGTACGTGTCTATGTCGCGCAGGACTGCGGACTTTACGGCGTCCTTGGTCTTTGCGGAGTTGTCGAACTTCATAGCCGGAAGCGGAACTTCGGGCGCCGCCTCCCGCTTTAGCGTGCCGAATAGCGGGTCATAACCCGCGTCGGCGAGGTCCAGCGCGAAAACCGGACCTGCTGTTGTAGCGAGTACCAACAGTGCTGCGAGTATTTTCACCAGTGTCTCCCCTGCCTTTGAAATAACCTTCCTGTATAAATGCTAGCAAGTCGTCCCGGAATTGTGAATAGGGCGAGGGGGCCTGTTTTTTCTGGGCCCAATGACCTACCGGTCATTTTGGGATTCCCGGCCCGGCGGGACAAGTTTGTATAATACATTTCGGATTTCAAATTTTTCAGGAGAGCTCAATGAAATTTCTGTTATGTCAGGCCGCGCTGGTCCTGTTTATGTCTGCGGGGTTCTGCGCGCAGGATACGGCGGCACCTTCCGCAAACTTTACCGGGGCGGACAGGGTCTCGCTGGCACTGGCCGCCAAAAACAATGTCCACGAGGCGATACTGCGCAAGGCTGTGCTGATGGGCATCCGTCACGAGGACATGCCAGGATTTTACGCGCGCGAGGCGCGAGACTCCGCCGACTGGTTTGATGCGTACGACCGTGCAGCCAAAGAGGCCTCCGCCGATCCCTCCGCCGCCATTGCGGCCTGGAAGCAGCGCACCCGCGACATGCCGTCCAACCCGGACGCGTGGATTTTCCTCGCGGTGGCGCAGGAGCGCGAGGGCGACATACGCGCCGCCGCCGACAGCTACAGCCGCGCGCTCGCGCTGGACAAATACGGCCGCTGGGGCATGGCGTATTATCTGCGCGGGCTGTTGCGCAAGGACCTGGACGATTTGGCCGGAGCGCGCAAGGATCTGGACGCCGCGATAAATCTGGCTTCCGGCAATCCTTATTTCTATCATGCGCGCGCCTCGCTTGAACTGGAAAGCGCGGACTACAAAACGGCCGCAAAGGATTTGCGCAGGTTTTTCGCCGTAGCCGCCGACACTGCGGCTGTGCGGTCCGTTTCATCCGGTCCGGAGTGCGAGGAGCTTTCCCGCATGAGGTTTGTTATAAAAGGCTGCCGCCATGCCGATGCCATTGCCGAACCGCAAACCGAAGCCGCGCCGAAGGAAGCGCAGGCGCCCTGGGATTACGAGACGAACGACGAAAAAAACGAGCAGGCGCTGCATTTCTACGAGGCCGTCTCGGACGCGCGCAATATTGCGGGCGAGGATGCCCCGGCTCCGGAGCGCGCCGCCGCCGTGCTGCGCTCCGGCGATACCGCGCTGGTCGCTTTCCCGGAGGCCAAGGAGGCGTTCAAGGCGGCGCTGCGGCTTTATAATCTTTCCGTATATATCGACCCTTCCTCCAAAGCGTATGTGAAACGCGCGGCTTTGTACGCCGGTCTGTCCGGAATTTATCCGCGCACGCAGGCGCGGGAACTGGAAGCGGCGGATGTAGAAAGGGCCTTGGCCATCGACCCTTTGGGCGCGCGCGGCTGGGCTTATTTTTTGCGCGCGCGAATGGGCTATTCCGATAAATCCGAGGCATCATCGCAGGAGGACGTCGACAAGGCCATAGCGGCGGACCCGCGCAACGCATGTTTTTTGCGGGAGAAAACAACCCTGCTTGCCAATGCCGGACGCTACAGCGAGGCTGCCGAAACCTTCGCCAAACTGCGCAAAATCGGGCAGACGCCCGCTCCGCAGGACGCGGGTCTCTGCGCGACTCTTGCGCGCAACGGTTTCGACACCGGCGATTGCCGTTCTTTGTCCGTCCCGGAGGAGACAGTCAAAAGCCCTTTACCCCCCTGCTCGCCGCCGCTCGAGCTGATAACCGATCCGGGTTAAACTTGCTTATTCCGCTCGGAGCTTCATTGAAAATATTTTTTTGCCGCCATGCAGCGTTTTTCTACAAAATGCCATGAGAGTGCGGCAAATACAAGAGTCGCAATAAATGAAATGGCAAACATGGAATAAGGATTTGTTTTCCCAATAAAAAAGACTATTGCCTGCTGCACCGGGAAGGCATATATATACATCCCATATGAAAAATCGCCATATTTGCCAAAATGCTTTAACGGATACGCATCAAGAGCCGCCGTATATAAGACAACATATGCCAACAATATGGAGAGCGCTTCTTCGGGAACGGAAACGGGCAATAAACTTTTTACAACAAGCAAAGCCAGACATGGCCCGAGCAACTTATATGACAGCGGAATGAATTCCCTGCAAACATAAAACAACATTCCAGCCGCAAAGAAACATGCAAACCCCATCAACTTACGGCTATCTAAATTGTGCGCCATGACCAACGCCAGCACCACGGTTAACAACAGTGCTTGCAAATTAAATTTTTTCCTCGATATAATGCCCGCAAAACCGATAACAGCCAAAAACACGTAACAGGCCAATTCAAAGGGAAGCGTCCAGAGGGAACCGTTTATCGCGAACGGGAATATATTCCCGCAAAATACTCCGGGCAATCTGCCGTTCCCCCAGAAAAGCGCACAACCTTTCAAATAGGCATAAGTTTCATGGCTTGAAAAATATGCGTGTACGGAAAGATTTGAAACCAACGGACCCAATACAAAAGCACTGACCGCCATAACAACAATTAAGGCCGGGAAGATGCGCAGCAATCTTTTTGCAAAAAAAGACACAGGCGTTTTGCTGCTCATAAAACTGTGCGTAACAAGAAATCCGCTAAGTATGAAAAAAAGGTAAACTCCAAATCCCCCTACAGAGTTATCGAAAAAAGGCATTTTGGGGTCCGGCAATTTGGCCCCCAATGGGAAAGAATGCGAATATATAACGCAAACAGCGGCTAAGAAACGCAAAAAATCAAAATTATTATTTTCCTTGTTCCCTGCAACCAGCGCATCAACGGTTTTTGCCGTTGGAAATGCTTTAGATAAAAATTGCATGGCCTCACCTCTTTCTGCCATATCACTGAGTGAGGCCGCCAATAAATCGGGCGACATCACCCGAGCCATGCGAATAACCCAAAGCAATGTCGCCCTGCCCCCCATACTGCGGGGGGCAACAACGGGCGACTTACTTCCGGTTTCGCATGTGCCTCCGGATTTCTCCGAAAGCTCAGTCCGCTCTTATGCGGACTCCCGAAAACAAGTCAAAATTTTTAACTCAAATTAAAATTTGTCTATACCGTCAGCCTTACCTCCGACTGAAAACATCAAGATACCGTATAGGAAATGTTACAAGAAAAGAGATGAGAGTTCAACTGCAAACAGGCTGGTTCAATTTATTTCCGCGCGCTATTGCAAAATACGGGTTTATTGTCGTGGTTTGGGCTTGTCGCTTTTTAAATAGGGAATTATCTATTCATTTATTTACTGTCGCAAACAGGAACAGCCCGTCTTTAAAGGCGGGCTGTTCCTGTTTTAAATGGTTTTAACGCTATTGCCCCGAGCGTGCTTTTTCTATTTGCCCGGTGGTCATTGTGCGCATCAGTTCGTTTACCGCTTCGCGGGCTTCGGCTGAGGATTTGCCGTTGCCTTTGGCCGCCAGCATATACCAGTGGAGCGCCGCCACCTCGTCCTTTTTCGCCCCAGCAGAACCTTTTCTGTACGCGCGGGCCAGAATCATTATCGCGCGCATATCGCCCGCCTGCGCCGCATCCTTCAGCCACGGATTTGCGGGCACGTTGCCTGCGGCGTTATCGTACATGTCTATAAGCTTGTCCTGCGCCGGACCGTAGGCCGCTATGGCGGCTTTGCGGAAATAACGCACGGCTTCGGAGTAGTCGCGGTCCACCGGGTCGCCCTTGTAATACATCATGCCGAGCTTGTACTGCGCCGACGGGCTGGAGGCCGCCGCTTTGCGGTAGAGCCGGTATGCTTCCTGAGTGTCCTGCACCCCGGCCAGCCCGGCCAGATAAAGGTCCGCCAGCAATTCCTGCGCGCCCGGGTCGCCGGCAAGGGCCAGCGGTTTTGCAAGTTCGGAGGAGTGCATATAATCGCCCTGCGCATAAGCCGCGCGCGCTTTGGCAAGTTCGCCGACTGGTTTGCCGGTTTGCGTGTCCGCGGTTTTCCTTATTTCGGATTGCGGTGCGGAAATCTTTGGTTGTGCATGCAGCCCGGCGGCTATTTCCTTCAAATCGGCGGGCTTTGTCGCCGTCGAGGGCTGGCGTGAGTACGGGAGCCGCGACACCGAGGCATGTTCCCTGGGCAGGGAGGCCAGTTCGGCGAAAGGTTTTGCCGCCGTCGCCTCCTTTGTTTTCGGCTGGACGGATTCGGTTTTTGCTGCGGCAGTCTTTGCCGCAGGTGTTTTAGCTTCCGGTTTTAAAATTCCGGCATTGGCCGTTGCATTGTTGTGCGCCCGCTTGTCTTTTTCCTGTGACGGGGATTTATTCTTGCCGCTGTCTTCTTCATTCTTTTTCTGGTCCCTGGGTGAAAGTTTGGCGGATGCAACAGCCTGCGCTTTTCGGTTATCCTGCTGCGTTTTTTGCGCCTCGGCTTTTGCGGCGTCGGCCTGCGCCTTGTTTTTGTCCCTGTCCGATTTTTTCTGCGCCGGTTTCGCGTGGCTTACAAGTTCGTCGCCGTTGGGTTTCAATTTTTCCCTGAAAGTTTTCGGCTGCTGCGCAACGGTGACCGCAGGCTGCGGTCTCGGTTGTTTGGCCGGTTTAACATTGGGCTGCGCCAGCGCCGCGGGCGCGGACGTGGATTGCGCAACCGTCTGCACCTGTTTTATATAAAGCTTGTTGCCGGGAGGTATGCTGCGTGGCGCAGGCTTGGCGGCAGGCTGTTCATTCGAACCGGTAAGCATTGCCGCCAGCATTTTTTTCAGCTTGGCATATGGTCCGGTTTCAGCCGGATTTTCGGCAATCGCGGGAGATTGTGCGGTGGCGCTGCTGATGGCAGGGGCCTTCTGGTCCTGGGTTATCACGCCCATCTGGCGCTTTGCGTCCATCGGCTTTGCCGAGATGCGGTTTTCCAGTGCGGCAACTTGCTGGCGGCGCAGTGAAATACTGTCGGGCTGCTTTTCCGGGGAATTGGCATTTTCCATCGCATGCGGATTAAACTTCCCTTCCATGCGTGCCGGCATGTCCGGCGCGGCTATTGATGCGTCCTTTATGGCGGAGACGGATTTGTTCGTGGCATCCCGCAGTTGTGCGGCATAGCGGGTTTCCGTGCCGCGTATGCCCGACATTGCAGACGGCGCGGCGGCTGTTTCCTCAGGTTTGTGGATATACGAGATGGATGCCACTAAAATAGGCTGCACCGGCTGCGGCGCCGGTTTTGCCGCCGGGGCAGCAGGGGCTTTTTGCACGGGCAGGGCCGGCTTAGCCGGCGGCACGGCTGGCGCTGCCGTCGGAACAACGGCGCGCGGCTTTCCGATTAGCGCGCTGTCTGTTTTTGTTATTGCCGCCGCCACTTTCTGCGCCGCGCGCACCGCCGCGTTAACGGCGTCCGTGGCAAGATCGTTGAATTTGGAAACCCCGGGCTTCGGCGCGACCGCCGGGACGGTTTTTGCGGCTGGAACGGCTTTTTGCGGCTGCTTCGCGACTGCCGTTGGCGTGGGAATAGCGACAGCCTGTGCGACTGTTTTCAGATCGGGTGCCGACGATGCTGGCGGCTGCGGGGCCTGCCCGGGGCGTTCGGGCCGGGCCATGTAGGAAAGAGAGAGTATTGCTGCCATCTTTTCCGTCTCCGGCTTTTGCGCGGCGGCAGGAACTTTGGCTGCCTGTGCCGCGACTTTCTGCTCCGTGGCAGTCTGCTCTGCGGCGGGAACCGCCGGGGCGGCAGGCTTTGGATTTTCATGCAGGTATGCCAGCGAAAGTATTGCCGCCATTTTTTCCTGCATGGGTTTTTGCTCGGCGGACGGCTTTGCCTGCTCCACCTGCGCCGCCAGCGCCTGTGCGGGCTGTTTAGGCTGTGCCGGGGCGGAGGATGCCGCGGTTTCCTCGTCGGCTATGTCTTCCTTGTCCTCCAGAGACTCTTCCTGCGCGCGGCCCTTTAGCTGGGCGACGTCGCAAAGCTGCGGGGCGGGCACGGTGGGCTTTATGTCGGGATTGCGCCGAGGCGGCGCGCTTGCCATATAGATGTCCAGACGGCGCTTGGCCAGCCGCAGTTCCTGCGCGGTCATGTGCTCTTCTATCTGCCTTAGCGCGTTGCGCGCCTGCGCCATGCTCTGGGAGCTTATCGCAAGCCATTTCCATGCCTCGACGTGGTCCCGCGATATCGCCTCGCCGTTGTAATATTCCACGCCGAGATTGTACTGCGCCATCGGGTTGCCGTTCTCGGCGGCCTTGCGGTTCCATTTCATGCATTCCGTATAATCGCGCGGGACGTATCTGCCTTCGCAGTAAAGCGAGCCGAGGTTCACCTGCGCTATCTCGTAGCCCTGGTCCGCCGCCTTGCGGTACCAGGTGAGCGCGGTGTTGTAATCGGGCTGGCCGCCCTCGCGGGAACCGTAAATGTCGCCCATCAGGTTTTCGGCGGGAGGATAGGCTTCGTCGGCGAAAGGCTTGGCTATCTGTATCGCGGCGTCCTTGTTTCCGGCGGTCAGGTATTCGTAGGCGGTGCGGATGCGGTCCGGTATCGCCTCTTCCTTGACGTTGGCGATGCTGCGCCCGGAGCCCTGCTGCGGCGAGATAATACGCCAGGACACCGCGACTAATATGCCGCAGAAGATAATGGTCAGCAAAGCGGTGGCAAATTTGGCTTTCATTTTTGCGTTATCCAAGTAAGTATATTAAATATGCGCGCGCGAGTCATTTCCCGGTCCTGTGTGCGGGACCGGGAAATGGCTGATATTGCGGACCTGCGGTCCGCAATATCAGTCGGTCCTTAATATCGCGGCGCGCCATGGCGCGTCGCTTTCCATCGTTGTTCTCGTCCTTGTCTTGAAGAATGCGTATTTCCCGTTGCGGTCCGCAATATCAGTCGGTCCTTATATCGCGGCGCGCCATGGCGCGTCGCTTTCCATCGCTGTTCTCGTTCTTGTCTTGAAAAATGCGTATTTCCCGTCGCAGTATGATGGAAAGCGCTTGCCGTGCTGTTTACGGCAAGCGCGCAAGCAGGAAAGTGCGCTTAACTGCATCGGGGAAACCGCTTCAGGGCAAGTTTGCTATCATGAAAATATGCCGGAAAAAGATTTTTCCCCCGGAACCGACGTCGAACAGGCCGCGCTTGAATTCTTCAGGCCGGACGGTCCTGTCGCGCGCGCCGTAGGCCGCTACGAGGAACGTCCGCAGCAGGTTCAAATGGCGTTTGCGGTCGCGCGTTCGCTGGACTCCTGCCGCCATCTGGTTGTGGAGGCCGGGACCGGCGTAGGCAAATCCATTTCATATCTTGCCCCTGCGGCGCTGTGGGCGCTAAAGCGCGGCAAGCGCGTTGTGGTCGCGACATACACAAAGGCGCTCCAGGAACAGCTCATAAAAAAAGACATTCCCGGGCTTGCCTGCGCGCTGGCGGACGGCGGGATGGAGATAAAAAGCGCTTTGCTGATGGGCTCGGAAAACTATCTCTGCCTGCGGCGGCTTGAGCTGGCGCGGCGCAAAAGCGCCGGTTTTCTCGACTCCGCTCAGAACATGGAATTTTTCCACGCGCTGGCCGCCGCCGGGGAGAATTCCGACAGCGGGCTGCGCCAGGACCTGCCCAAGGTCTCCGAAAGCGCATGGGAAAACGTCTGCCGCGAAAGCGAGCTTTGCGCGGGCAAATCCTGCCCGTGGCGCGATTCCTGCCTTTGGCGCAAGGACGTGGCGCGCGCCCGCGCGTCGCAGCTTGTTGTAGCCAACCAGCATCTTTTTTTCTCCGGCATGTATGCGATACCGTGGGACGCCGTCATCATCGACGAAGCGCATAATATGGAGGAGGTGTCCGCGCAGTATCTTGGCGCTTCGCTTTCCAGCTACGAGATGCGCCGGTTGCTGGAGGGCATATTCAGCTCCTCGCGCAAAGGCTGCGCGGCAAGGATGGTCAGCGACGGTTTGCCCGAAGGGCTCGCGCTGTCGGATGCCGTAGCATGTGCGGAACGCGGGGCGGAGCAGTTTTTTGCGTCGGCGGCGCGTTTCGCCGGGGTGGAGGCCGCCTCGGCCGAGGGGCGTTCCGTGCGCGTCACCGTGCCCTGCGTAATAGAGGACACCCTTTCCCCCGAGCTGGAAAATATCTCCCGCGCGATTTCCGAAAGTCTGGCCCGCGCCGCGGATCTTGAAGAAGAACTGGCGCTAAAGGCCTCGCGCGAGCGCGCTCTGTCCGCGATGACCACGGTGCGCGCCTTCCTTAAATGCGACCGCAGGGATTGCGCCTATCACATAGAAACCCGGTTCACGCGCGGACGCCTGCGCGCCGAGGTGAGCATAACTCCGCTGGACGTTTCGCGCGAACTGGCCGACACTCTTTTCGGTCTGGATAAACCGGTCGTGCTTACCTCCGCCACGCTTGCGGTGGACGGGAAATTCGATTATTTCCGCTCGCGCGTCGGGCTTGAGGAATGCACGGAAAAAATAATCTCCTCCCCCTTCGACTACAAAAAACAGGCCGCGCTGCTGACCGTACGGGACATGCCTTCCCCCCGGCAGGAGCCGCTTGAATACGAGAAGGCCGTGATCCGTTCGCTCAAGGACATAATCGCTTCCGTGGACGGCGGTATCTTCCTCCTTTTCACCAGCTGGAACCTGCTGTCGCGCGCCGCCGGAGAGCTGTTGCGCGACAAGGGCAGCCGCCAGTTTTTCATACAGGGCGAGCTTCCCCCCGCCTCCCTTATAAAGGAATTCAAGCATGTCGGCAACGCCGTGCTTTTTGCGACCGACACTTTCTGGCAGGGCGTGGACGTGCCCGGCAAAGCGCTTTCCTGCGTGGTGATAACGCGGCTGCCTTTTCTCGCGCCGGACTCGCCGGTTGAGCAGGCGCGCGCCGAGTTGTACGCGCAGCGCGGGCTGGACATGTTTTCCGAATATACGCTGCCGCGCGCGGTGATAAAATTCCATCAGGGCTTCGGGCGGCTTATAAGGCGCAAGAGCGACAGGGGCGCGGTGGTGGTGCTGGACCCGCGCATACTGACCATGGATTACGGCGCCAAATTCCTGCGCGCCGTGCCGAGCTGCCTCAAGCTCGCTTCCGTTGAGGAACTGCGCGGCTTTTTCGCCGGTCATTGACCCCGCTCAGGTTTCTTATCGCTCTCTTTTTTGTAGAATCTTTTAGGCCACCAATGCGCCGCCGTATGCGGTGTCTTATTATGGCCGATGTTTCAGGGGGTCGTGTTTATGCCGGCATTCAAGGTAACGCCTGTCCTTCAAGAGGACAGGGAACTGGTAAATGAATTCATTCAGAGGCTTTGGTACGACGAACGCGTCGTGGCCAACGGCAGGCTTTTCACTCCCAGCGAACTGCACGGGGTGATATCGTATGACAGAAAAACCATAATCGGCCTCGTCACCTACGTGCTGGAGGGCGATACCTGCCAGATAATCACGCTCAACAGCCTCGTGCAGGGCTGGGGGCTGGGCACCGCGCTGGTTGATGCCGTGCGCGAGGCCGCCGTGGCGGCCAAATGCAAACGCCTGATGCTGCTGGTCAATAACGACAATATAACCGCTTTCCGTTTCTTCCAGAAACGCGGCTTCAATCTGGTCGCGGTGCACCGCAACGCGCTTGAAAAGGCGCGCGAGGTAAAGCCCATGATACCCGCCGAGGGCTATAACGGCATACCGATGCGCGACGAGATGGAGATGGAAATACTGCTCTGACCGGACAACCCGATGAAAGGACTGCTGATTCCTCTTGCGCTTGTGGCCGCACTGCCTGTTGCCGTAGCGGCTGCGGATGCTTCGTACGACCTCAATGCCGTAGGCGTTTACTACCGCGCTTTCGCGCAGAAATACGGCGCTGAAAAAGAGATACTAAAAAGCGCCGCCGCCGCGCATGTCGCCAAAGAGGATTTCCCCTCCTTCTACCGCCGCAAGGCGCGCGCGCGCATGGACGAGGTCTACTCGGCCTATAACGCCGCATTCCGGAAAGCCATGTCCAATCCCGCGGGGACCTATGAGTCCTGCTCGTCGCTGCCGCCCGCGACCGCTGCCGCTCCCGATTCCCTGCTTTTATGCGCCATGGCCGCGCAACTCTCGGCCAGACCCAGTGAAGCGCTGGCCGGCTACAATTCCGTCATAACCATACAGCCCGGCATTTACGACGGCATCGCCTATTACTGGCGCGGCACGCTTTATTCGTCCGTGACGGACGACGCGGCCGCCGCAGCGGATTTTACCTCGGCCCTTAAAATAATGCCCGGCCTGCCGCAGGCGCTGGAAGCGCGCAGCCTTTCCTATGAACGGCTTGGCTATTATTCGCTGGCGGCGGCGGACCTGGCGGAATATTTCAAAAGCGCGGACCCGTCGCCGCTGCAAATGAAGGCGCGCCAGGGCGAGGCCTGCGAACTGCTCTCGTTTAAAGGTTATAAAATAGACGGCTGCGCCGACCTGCGCGCCGACGGCGATTATATGGCCGCCACAAGCTCCCCCACTCTTACCGCGTCGGTTACTGAGGCATGGGAACAGGTCAAGTCGCAATTAAAGGGCGGCGCGGACGCAGATGCCGACGCGACGGCCAAGGCCTGCTGGACTGTCGCGCTATCCCAGCTGGCGAATGCGGACCATCCGCTGGTGCGGATAAAGACGGCGCTCTATCTTACAGACAAAATCATCGCGCTGCGCAAGGTCTCCCCCCAGGTGTACAGCGCGCGCGCCATGATGAAATATCATCTGGCCGAGATGCGGGCCGGCTACTATATAGACGCGCTCGATGATTTCACTCAGGCTATACTTCTGGACAATCCGCCGGACCGTGCCTGGGACTGGCTGATGGAGGCGTACATATATGAAAAATACGACGATCTCTATCATGCGCTGGGCGCGCTGGATGCCGCGATAACTTCCGATCCGTCCAACATACACCTTTATCTGCAGCGGACAAAGGTCAGGCTCATGGCCGGCGATTTGCCCGGCGCGCGCGAGGATATGGGCGAGTTTTTCAAGCGGAATCCGTCAAATCCCAGCCTTAACGAGAAAGTGGCCGCCGGAGAGGAATGCAAGACGCTGTCCGAACAGGGTTATCAGGTAAAAGGCTGCCAGCCCAGGGAGTATTTTGCGGCGGGCGGTAAGATATTCCTTCTTAAACCCGAAAAGCCGCCGCTGCGTTTCAATTACAAGTAGAGGAATTTGATTTGAATTAAAAGAGCCCGCCATAAGGCGGGCTCTCTTTTTTTGACAAAGGCGCTTTATTTCAATGTTACCGGTTCGGGAGCGAGGAAGGGAAGATGTCCGTCCGCGTCGTCTGCGGCGGACGGTTTGTAGCCCGGCGCTATGCGCACGCTCTGCGGTATGTCTTTGTCGAAAATACGCGTATCCATTTGGGAAGCGAAGGCCGGGTCCAGCACCAGCAGGTTCATTTCGTTGTTGTATTTGAGGCTTTCCGGGTCGAGGTTGGACGAGCCCACCGTGGCCCACAGATGGTCCATCACCGACACCTTCATGTGTTCCATGCGCGGCTGGTATTCGTATACCTCTACGCCCGCCTTGAGCATGTCGGGATAATGCGAGCGGAAAGCTGAAAGCGTGACCTGCTTGTTGTCCTGCGCGGGGACTATGAGCTGCACCCGCACTTTGGCCTGCGCGGCCTTTATCAGCGCGGCTATAACGTCGTCGTCGGTGAAATACGGGTCTTCAATCCTTATCAGGCTGCGCGCGGTGTTTATCGCCAGCAGATAGGCCTGTTTTATATTCTGGTCCGAGTCGCCGCCCACATGGGTTATCACATAGGTGCGCGCGCCGTCCTCCGGCGCGATGGACGGAAATCCTGAAAGATGTTCTCCTGTCAGGGTCGCCCAGTCGTCTATGAAGGACTGGTGCAGCCTGTTTATGGCGGGGCCCAGCACTCGGGTCTGCTGGTCGTGCCAGTTGCGCTGGTAGTTGTCGCCTATGTTCATGCCGCCGGTGTAGGCTACAAGTCCGCCTTTGGCGTCGTCCATCACCATCACTTTGCGGTGGTCCAGATGCAGCGGCTCGGCAGGACGCACCTTGACGTCAATGCCGTCTTTCTGCATCGAATCCGCGAATTTGCGCGCCGCGCCTAGCGGGTTTATCAGATCGCTGCCCATCTGGTCCAGTATAACTCGCACCTTAAGGCCTTCTTTGACCTTCTGCGCAAGCAGGTCCCTGAACTGCGCGCCGATATCGTTGTCTTCCCATGCGAACACTTCTATGTCGATGAATTCGCGGGCGTTCTTTACGTCGGGCACAACGGAGCCGATTACTTGCGGCCCGTCCACCAGCAGCGCAAGATTGTCGGTCCCGGCGTCATAGAGCCCGTCGTTTTTCATCAGCGGGGCGAGTTTTTGAAAATAGTTCGCCCATGCTCCGGTTTGTATGGATGCGGAGGATGCGCCTGCGGCGATGACCGGAGCCGTAGGATTTGGCGCGTCGGGAGCCGGAATGTTTATGGCATATGCCCAATCCCCGTCGAAATTGACCGAGGCGGTTTGCGCCATGCTTCCCGGCTGCGCCGCGAAAAGCGTACCGGTGGAAAACAGAAATGCCGTGCAAAGGACGGTTTGTTTTGTCAGCATGCTCCGCTTCTCCCTTATCTTCAGATATAAATAGAATATACCGGATTGGAAATATTTTCCAGCGTCTTTCGGGAAATGAAATTTTATTATAAGGCCTAGATATTAGTAGGTCCTAAGTTCCATAGTTATAAAAAAAGGCGGCCCGTTTGGGCCGCCTTTTGCTTTAAAGGGTTTTGCATTTTTACATTATCATGTAATCCGAATCCTGCGTCGGGGCGGTTTTATGCTCGCGCTTTTTGGGCTGAGGTTGTTGGTCGGACTGGTCGTCGTTTTGATGCTCCACCCGCTCGGCCGCGTTGCCAGGGTTGCCGAAGTTTATCCCCAGCGTTATGCGCTGCACGTTGCCGAGATCGCCCCACGGCGAGAACGCGTAATCCAGCTTCCATGCGCCAAGCTCAAAGCCTACGCCCGCCGCAAAGCCGCTGCCGGTGTTGTCCGATCTACCGCCCTGATACCCGCCGCGCAGATAAAACACGTCCCCCACGCCGATAAGCTGCGCCAGCGCGTATTCCCCTCCGACATGCACGCCCGCGTTGCCGTCGTTGTAATGCTTGTACTCCGCGCTGAGCGTCATCGGGAAAGGCAGTTTGTAGCTCGCGCCCCCGGCCAGCGCCAGCGGCAGCGCAAAAGCCGTGCTGCCGAGAGTGATCTTCTGGCCGACGTTCTGCACCGCGCCGCCGAGGCGCAGCGGCCCGTTGCGCCACAGTATCCCAGCGTCGCCCGCCAGCGCCGACGCCGAAACGGCGTCTATGCTCTGGCGCACGTATTTCGCGCCCGCGCCGATGGAAGTGCGTTCCGAAAGCGCCACCGCGCCGTCCAGCGCGGCAAAGCCTTCGCTCGCGCCGAAATTGCCGGTGGGGTTGCCGTATTCGTCGTAACCGGCGATGTCGTTGGTGAAGAGGAAGTTTGCGCCCGCGCCCCAGTTCCAGCCGCCGGAGCCGTCGCCCGCCAGCGCCATATACTCGCTGTTTATGCCGGAGAAATACATCGTGTGCGTAAACATCGCGGCCGCGCCGCGCTGCTGCGTGAGCCCCGCCGGATTATAGAAAACCGCGCAGGGATCGTCGGCCACCGCGGTGAACGCGCCGCCCATCGCCATCGGGCGCGCCGCGCCGTCGAGTTCCAGCGTGGTGGCGGCGGAAGTGCCCTCCCCGTCGGCGAAAGCCGAGGCGGACAACGCAAGCAGCGCGAGAGAAAACAGCGTTCGCTTTACCATATGATCGCCGCCTTGAAGGTCTGGGCGTCAATGCCGTTTGCGCGGAAAACTATCAGATAAACGCCGCTGGCCACCTTCTGCCCGGAATCGTTTTTACCGTCCCATGTCGCGACGTTGGCCGTTATGCCGCTGTCGGCGGTGAAAGTTTTTACCAGTTGTCCGGCCAATGTGTAGATGCGTATCTCAAGGCCGCTGACGGCGGGGCCGACGCCGGTTATCGTCATCTTGGTGAATTTGCGGAAATCGCAGGGGTTGGGATAGGCGCGTATGGTATCCAGCCCGGAGTAACTGTTCACCGAGCGTATCGCGTAAAGCGAGAAATGCGATACCTGGGCCGAGAGATAGCGGTTTGTTACGCTTCGCGTGTAACCGGGCACAGGGGTCCATAAGCCTGTGGTCGTATTAAGGTAATACAGGCCAAGGGTGCTGACCGGGATCAGCGTCCCGTCCACATAACTGCCGAGATTGGCATCCGGGTAATACAGTTTTATCGTGACGGCGGCGGAGAAGGTGCTTACCTGCGTACCGCCCGTCGTAAACGCGCTGAACTCATGATTGAGGTTCTGTCCGACGGATATGGTGTAATCGCTTTTCGCGTTCGCTGCGACTACTGCCGCGTTGGAATCCGGCACGCTGCTTATCTGCACGAAAAACGGATTGGCGCTGGCGCCGGGAGGCACCACTACGGTTGTGGAGTCGGTGGCCACGACGGTGCCGCCGCTGGTGCCGCCCACCGAAAGATCGAAAGTGAAAGAGCCTATCGCCGTTGAGGTTGACGAAGTGTTGCCGGCCAGATCGGTTGCCGACATGTAAATATGCGCGGTGCCGGAGGAAAAAGCGCTGTCCATAAAGCAGGTCGCCGTCCATGTTGAACCGCTAAGGTATGCAACCGGGGAACAGGTGCGGGAATTGATGCCGTCCGAGAAAATCACGGTCGGCGTGCTGGCGTAATTTATATTGTTGTCGGTTTCCTTTATTGTGGAAGCGAACGTACCCGGCCCCAGCGGCTGTGTAGCGCTTATCGCGGCGCTGCCTGCCGGCGGAGTTACGTCCACTATAAAGCTTTTTGTCGCCGCATTGGTCGAGTAATTCCCGGACATATTCGTGGCGGAGGATACCGTTATCACGGCGCTGCCGTCGCCGTAAGCGGACAAAACGGCGTACGAGCCTGTCCATACCGTGCCTGTCGAGGTGGTCATGGTGACAGATGTGGCGCTGCCGCCGGTCTGCTGCACTGTCACCGTGGGCGTGGAATAGAGGACGTCGCCGGAATAGAGCGTAAATCCCGCCGTCCCGGCTTTTGCTATCGGCGTGGAGACCGTCACCGATATCGTAGGCGAGGTATATAGCACGTCGAACTGGTAGGAGGTTGTGGAGCTTATGTTCCCCGCGTTGTTTATCGCGTTTACGCAGAACAGGTACAGCCCGTCGGTCGAGACGAAGGGCGCGGAACTGGCGGACGCGGTGTTCACGGAAGTCAGCGCCGGGCACGACGTTGCCGTGGCAAGCGATACCGCATAACCGGCTATGCCCGATATGTTGTCGGACGAGGACCAGGTAAAAGAGGGATTCCGCCCCGGATAATAATAAACCGGTTTTTTGCTCAAGGACGGAGTGCCGGGCGGAGTGGTATCAACCAGCACCCCTTGCGAGGTTTTGACCGTTGAGGCAAGGCCTGCCATGTTGTAGGCGACAACCGACACGTAATAGACGGTCCCGTTTGCCAGCGAAAGCCCGTTCTTTGTGACGCTGGTGGCCGTTCCCGCATTGGTCCAGCCCGCTATGTCGTGGCCGCCGGCTGTGGAGCCTATGGCGTATGTATAGGAAGAGATGTTCACCGCGTCGGTGGCGCTCCAGTTGGCGGAAATGGAGGTCAGCGAGTTTGAGTACTGCTTTTCCGCGCCGGATGTCGACCCGTCGTAAACCGCGCCCATGACGGGAGCGAGGGCGTCCACCGTCTGTCCGGAAGAAGTCGCGGTCGACGAATAGAGGCTGTTATAAACAGTGCGCACCGAGACGTAATAAGTCGTTCCGTTGGGCAGCGAGAGCCCGGTCGCCGTCACGCTTGTGGCGGTGCCGGCGCTGGTCCAGCTTTTGGTATCAATGCCGCCGGGCGTGGTGCCTATCGCATACTGGTAGCCGGTGGCGGAGCCGGTAGTCGCGGTCCAGTTCGCGGAAAGCTGCGTAGCGTCTGTGGTATAGGATGTTTCCGCCGAGGAGGAGGCGCCGTCCAGCACGCTGGCCGGGGCGGGCTGCCCGTCGCTTTCAAAGGCTTTAAGCGCGACGTTGGTATTTTCAAGACTGGTAGTAAGCGTGCTTTCGATATAGGCTGAATTGCCATCTGAAAGAGTGGTTATATCACTCCATGTGCTGCCGTTCTGGCTTACATAACTCTGCCCGCTGGAGGCTGTTGCGTTTGTTGTGTAGGGTATAAATTCCGAACCCGCTTTAGCATAATACGGGCGTTCAATGGCTATCGGTCCGGAGTATGTGGCGTTTGCAAGTTTGACCACAATGGAAAAATTGGTCCCCGCCGGTACTGGTACCGGCGTTATGCCTACGGTATGATAACCGAACATGTTTAAAGTGCCTGAACCACTAGTGTACGCCAACGTTCCGCTTATCGGGTTGCCGGCGGTTACACCCGTATATACGTAAATATTGTATGTGGTTGATGTGTCTGTGTTATAAAAGCTGACAGCGGATATGTTCTGGTTGCTGGATGCTGATGCTGTAAAGATATTTGCCATCCAGTATGTTGTGGCAGTGGTAGCCGGATAGGTGTCGGTCAAACCCAGCGTGTCGTACTGATAGATGCCGGTGTAATTACTAGTGGATTGTGTCACATCAAAAAATGCGGTTTCATCGCCTATTGATGTGTCATAATAGGAAATATAAAAATAGCCGCTGCCGTTTACGCCCACATCCTTCCCGTCTGTACTTTCACTTCCCCAGCTGTTTTTGGCTATGAACGCGCCGTTACCCGGAGGGGTTATCCCAAAATTACTGGATGAATAATTGTCATCCCAGCCGACCAGAGTTACAGCATGTCCGCTGCAATATTCCGGGTGGCTTGTGCTGCTACAGGTGCAGGTGCCGACGCCATAGGGGCCGTTTACGCAATCGGTAGTATAATAGTTGGCGCGTGCAGAATCGAAAGACTTATTGGCTTGGTCTGCGTAAAAGCTCACATATCCGGCTCCATATGCCTGAAGCGCAGCCTTGACATTGCTGATATAATTGGGGTCGTATGTTTGAACGATGCCGGAAGCATTGAACGTTTCATTTGAAGTGGATACTGGCGGCAACAATACCATTTCCTGCAAATGCTTTTGCACGGTGAGCCCGGTCCGCTGATATGCGTCCTGCGTATAATTCACGTCGTCGCTGGCTAGCGCGGGTCCGGCCCAGCGCGCAAGATAGGATGTCGCTATCAGCGAATCACCGCTGGTGTCGAGCATATTCGATTCGGGAAAATAGCTCAGATAAGTTGGGTAATAGCCGTCGTTCATCCCCATGTTGTTTTCGGAGAAATCCCATGTGCCGTTGCCGTTGAAAAGCAGATTCGACTCGACGGAACCGAGCGATGCGAATGTCCAGCAGTCCTCGTAGACGGTCTGGTCCCGTACGGCCGTCACATAACCGCAGGTGTTGAGATTGAGTGTTGTTCCGCTGCCCGAGGCAGTAGGCAAGCAGGTGGAGGATTTTAGCGGAGATGCCCCGGCTGTTCCGGCTTTTCTTGCGGTGATTTTGGTTTTTAGAAAAGGAGTTACATCTTTTCCCGCCAGCGCGCTAATATCGATAGGCAGCGGCAGCGCGCCGGTTTTGAAAAAACCTTTCCCGGCGAGGCTTTGTCTGAACGCGGCTGAATTGCGAATTTTTACATTTGCCGCATGTTCCGCAACGGCGCGCGAAAAAGCCCCGGTCGGCACTATTTTAAGCTGGGCCGATGCATGCGCAATCAGGCAAAATTCCAATAATACCGCCGCGAAAATTTTGGCGTTGAAACCATTGATATGCATACGATTAGCGAACCCCGTACTCTCACCTGATATGATAAGTACTATTATAATACAGGCATTTTGGTTTGACAAGCGGCGTATGAGTTTTGGACATGAGTGTTTCCTGTGGAAAAATGATTTCACAGCATTTTTGCGCGCAAAACAATTATGATACAATCTAAGTGTTGCGAAACTTTGCGCGACACCCGATATTCTTAATTTGGAGGAAACATGGCTTATAAAGTTAATTCCGACACCTGCGTAAACTGCGGCGCCTGCGAACCGGTTTGTCCCGTTCAGGCAATCAGCGAGAAAGACGGCAAGCGCGTAATCGATGCGGGCAAGTGCATCGACTGCGGCGCCTGCGCCGGCACCTGCCCCGTGCAGGCCATAGCGCAGTAGTTTGAAAATGTTTTCGCTTTAAACTAAAGCCCGCCCGCACAGGCGGGCTTTTGCTTTATGAAAAATATTCTTGTTTTTGCTGTTTTGTTTTTGTCCGGCATCCCGGCTTTCGGACAGTCGACCTCGACTGCGAAAGTGTCCCTTACAACCGCCGACGGCTGGAAGCTGGCCGCGGACTGGACGCCGCCCGTAAAAGGCAAAGCGGCAGTTTTGCTGATGCACGGTCTGGGCTCCACGCGCGCCGAATGGGGTTCTCTTTGCTCTGCCATAGAAAAAGACGGTTTGGGCTGTCTGGCGATAGACATGCGCGGACATGGCGACAGCAACATGACGCCGGACCGGAAGGATTCCCCCTCCCGCAAAATCCGCTGGGAGGAGATGCCGCGCGACGGCTGGAGCGCTGCCGCGCTGGATGTGAAGGCGGGCGTCGCTTTTCTGGCGAAAAAAAAGGTCAAAAAATACATTCTGGCCGGTGCCAGCGTAGGGGCGAATGTCTGCCTGCTGTCAATTTCAGATAAATACGCCCGTCCTGTCGCGCTGTTGCTGCTGTCTCCCGGCGAGGACTTCGGCGGCATAGACGCTTTTGCTCCGGCCGGGAAAATAAAAGTGCCGCTGCTGGTCGCCGCTTCGCCCGCCGACCCCGGTTCTTATCCGGCCGCAGTTAAAATAGCGCAACTGGCGGGCGCGGGCTTTATGTCCGCGCCGCAGGGGCACGGCGTCAATATGTTCGACGGAGAGGCCAACGAAAAAGCGGGAGTCCTTCCCGCCGTGGCAGCCTGGCTGGAAAAACTCCCGCTTAAATAAATATATTGACTAGGCCAGACCTTTGCTCTTGAGGAACGGGCCGTAGTTCTTGTCCGTGCCTTTTATGTGTTTGGTCAGCCAGTCGCGCAGGAAATTCATAACTTCCACGGTTATGAACATGTTGCCGGACTCGTATTTTTTCTTGAGGTCCAGCGCCTTGTCCGTGAAAGCCTTGTGCTCCTGCTTGTGGGCCGCGAGCTGCGGGTAGCCGCCCTTTGTCATCAGCTCTTCCTCGTCCCGGAAATGCGTAACGGTATAATTGATGAGGCCGTTGAGTATTTTCCCCATTGCCTCTTTGCCCTTGCCTGCGCTCATCGCGTCGTGAAGTTCGTTTATCATCGCGATAAGCTGTTTGTGCTGCCCGTCGAACTTCGCCACTCCCGTAGCCAGTTCGTCCTTCCATTCTATAAGCGCCATGTATTCCTCCTCGATGCGGTTCTGTGCGACTGAAGGATATTATAACAATTGTCCGGCGATTTATTTAACTATGCGTTGACAGGAGTTGCGTCCCGGCAGGATAATTCCCCTGCGGCGTCCAATTGCCGCACAAAAAAACCGCCCCTGCGCGGGGCGGTTTTTTGAATGGCTTGTTCTATATTAGTTGCTTGCCGCGGGAGCTGCAGCGGGCGTCGCCGCTGCGGGAGCTGCGGCCGGCTGGGCGGCTTCTTTCTTCATAGCTTCGGCTTTCGCCTTTTTGTCGGCTGCCTTGGCTTTCCTGGCCGCCGCTTTCGCCTTCATGTCGTCGGCTTTCTTGTCGGCCTTGTCGGCGGACTTTGCCATCTTGTCGGCGGATTTCTCCATCTGGTCGGCTTTTTTAGCCTTGCGCGCCGCTTTCTTTTTGACGGCTTCGGCTTTCTTGTCGGCCTTGGTTGTGTCGGCGGGAGCCGCGGTTGCCGCAGGCGAGACCGTCGCCGCGGGCTGCGCAGCGGGGGCTGACGCCTGATCCTGAGCATAAACGGCGCCGGCGCTGACCGCGAAGGCCGCCGCAAGTATCAACAGATTCACTTTCATGTGTTCCTACCTCCGGATATGGTATTTTGCATTTCTTAAATCAATAATAGCATGGCCCGGCGCCGTATGGCAACAGGCGAGCAAGGCTTAGTCGCTGCTTTCGCTGTCCTGATCGTCGGCATCGGCTGCGGGCTGCGCTGCCGGCGCGGACGAGGCCGAGGGCTGAACCGGCGCGGACTGCTTTTTCTCCGTCTGCTCGGCGGGATGCCATTCCTTTTCCCAAAGGTCTATCTTCGCGCTGAGTCCGGCCGCGTCCGAATTGTCCGGCCCTGCGGCGGCGCAGAGTTCGGCATGGTAGCGCGCGTGCGCGAAATCGCCGGTCTTTGCCAGCGCGACTGCGAAAGCGCAGCGTACCTCGGCGCTCCACGGGGCAAGCAGCGCGGCCTTGCGCAACGGCGGCAGCGCGGCCGCGAAATCCTCTTTTTTGGAGCTTTCCTCGCCGGCGGCGGCCAGTTCCGCGACTTGTTTGGAAAGGGCGGCGGCTTTCGGGTATTTGGCCGCGAAGGCGAACATGTCGTCGCGCGCCTTGGCCACTTCCTCCGCCGTGCCGGGCATGCGCGCTATAAGCACCAGCGTCATGAATTCGCCGCGGTAATTGCGCTTTTCCTCCAGCGCCGCGCCGTCCTGCTGCGCCTGCGCGCGGTCGGCGGCCACCAGCGTGGAGATGCGTCCGCGCAGTTCCATCACTGGCGGCAGTCCGCCGTCCTTAAAGAGCGGATCTATCGTCGAGTATGCGTCCACGGCCGGATAGGTTTTCCCTTTTGCGGCGTATGCGTAGGCGCGCGCCAGCGTGCCCAGCGCCGCATCGTCCGGCGCGAGCTTGAGCGCGGCGGGCGTTTCGTCGGCGTCGGCCTTTACGAGCGCCAGCGCAGTGGCTGCGTCCTGATTTCTCGGGTTTTGCTCCAGCGCCTTGCGCGCGATTTTTGACGCCGCGCGCAGGTCGTCCTGAAAATATTTCGCCAGCGCCTCCACCCCGTCGGCGCGGCCGTCGTCCTCGCCCATTATCGGAAGGCGTATCCTGATCCTGGCGCTGCTTCCCTCGCGCGTTACGGCAAGCGGCACCATCTCGCCCGGCTTGCCGCCGGTGACCGCGGCCCTGAACTGCTCGAGGGTCATTCCCTTGGCGAAGCCGCCGCGCACCGCCGTTATCTCGTCGTTCTCCCTGAGCCCGGCGGCCTGCGCCTGCGGCGTTACCGACGCCATTACGAAAGCCCCGTCGCGCAGCTCCACGCCTTCGAGAAGGAATCTCCTCGCGGCGGACAGCGCCGCGCGGTCCGCTCCGGCGTATTTTTCCGCGTCGGCGTATTTGCCTATCAGCAGCGCGTAGCGCGCCATGTCGGCGTAGCGGAAATTCTCCGAAGCCGGCGTGCCGCATTCGGCGGCCCGGTTCATCGCCGCGTAAGCTTTTGCGAAGTCCCCGGACGCCGCCAGCGACGCCGCTTTCGCGGCGATAACCTGCGGTTGCTCCAGTCCCGCGCATACGTCGGTTTTTTGCGCGGAGGACTGCGCCGCCGGTTGCGCCGGGGCGGCCTGCTGCGCAGGCTGCTCAAGGCGTATATTTTCGTGATGGCATCCGCAAAGCGCCGCCGCGCACGCAAGCGGCAGCATATTGAATGCCCGCGAAGTGGAAAATTTCATTTACTCTCCTGTTTGGCCGGCGCAGTTTTCACCGCCGGACGGCGATTGTCCTGTCCGGGAGATTGCGGCGAACTTTTGCATTTGTCCCGCCGCCGCGCGGAATACGCCGTTGCGTAAAATTCCGCCCGACTCCCTTGCGGCTATTTTGCGAAAGTGTATATTATCTCGATGAATTCCTCTTCCAGCAGCTCGGGCGGTTTGCGTCCGTTGTTCGCTATGCAGTAATTGATCATCATTCTGGACAGCTCGCGCCGCGCCGCGGGATCCTGGAGCATGTCGCTCACCGACATCCTAAGCCAACTCTTTATCTTTTCCTTGTCCATCGCCGTCTCCTGAAAATGAAAATAAGGCTGCAATGCAGTTTATCATATATTTTTCGGCGGCGGTTCAGAAATCGGACAGCGCCGCGGGCGCTTCCGGCGCGGTGAAACGCCCCAGGCGCTCCAGCGTCAGCAGCATGAGGGCTTTCATGAAATCGGTCCTGTCGAAGGGGCGCATGCCGCTGTCCATGACGGTGACCTGGTGGTCCGCCTGCGCCAGCACTACAAAATCCGCCTCCGGCAATATGGCGGACTGCACCGGCACCAGCCCGTCGTTCTGCGGGAAGCCGTTTTTTATCATCATGTCGCGCGGTATCGAAAATTTGGTGTCGAGGCCGTTGCCGTGTTCCGGCTCCTTCCATGTCGCCACGCAGAATATTTTCGTGCCCTGCGCAAGCTGCGCGATTGCTTCGCGGTGGCGCAGGTACCAGAGGCGGCGGTGCGGGGTGGTGAGGCTTATCAGCGTTTTTTTCGTCCCGCCGGTGACGTTCAAAAGCCAGCGGGCTATGCTCTCTCGCGCCGGGCTGGTGGCGAACCAGTCCGCCACCGGCGAGCCCAGGAACGGCGTTTGCAGCGCTATGAAAGCCGCCACCTTGCCGCGCAGTTTAGGGTCGCCTGCCAGCGCCTCCAGCGAGTCTATCCCCCCTTTTGAGTGCGCTATTATTATCACCGGCTTGTCGCTTGCCGTCACCGCGGACGAGACGGCCACCGCGTTTTCCTCCGGCGTCGCCTGCGAGGATATAGGCGCGACGGAATATTCTATCCCCTGCGAATCCAGCCAGCGTTTGTGGTCCAGAAAATAGGTGCCGCGGCGTATTTCCCTGCCGTATATGACTATCGTTTTGTGAAAATCGGAAAGCAGTCCCGGCACGAAGATGACGCGGTAGTCTTTGAGCGCGTCGACGTTTTTTTGCGTCAGGTAAAAATCCGGCAGCGAGGAAAACATCTCGAACTCGTCCGAAAGATCCTCCCCCCGGGCGGCGAAGACGTCGGTTGAGGCCAGTATGCCGGTTTCATTGGAATAGTCGTTTTCTGTATTCTGGCGCGCCGAGGGCTGCTGCTGCGCCGGCGGTTTCTCCTCCGCGCGGGAGTATGGGTGCAGCGCAAAAACGAGTATCGAGGCGGCGATGACGGCTGCGGAGCGTGAAGTCATAATCTGGATTTTACCATAAAAAGCCGACGGTGGCGCGGCGCGGAAATTTATGTATACTTATTCTTAGAGCCTGTTTAGAATCTCCGTATTCTGCTGCAAGCGCCGCTTTTGCCCTGATACTTCGCGGTCTTCGGCTTACAGGCCTAAGGGCATGCTCGCCTCAGCCCACTGTGTCTCATGGCAAAATCGACGCTTTCGCGACGAAAGGAGATTTTAAACAGGCTCTTATGAAAAAACTCGTTTTCACGTTTCTGGTTGCGGCGGCCGTCTGCGCCGCGCGCGCGCAGGACATACCTTCCGCCGGGCAGGCGCTGCCTTCGACGGCGCAGGAGCTGTCCAAGGCCCATGGCGCGCAGTCCGACGACGGCGTCAAGATGTCCACCGGCAGCACTATACAGCTTATCGGCGGGGAGCAGCAACAGCAGCACGGTTCGCTTGGCGCGCCGATGGGCGAACTGGGCTCTAAATCCTCGCCAGCCGCCGCCAGTCCCGTAACGCATCCGGTCCAGCCGCAGGCGCAGCAGTCCGTGCAGGGTTCCGACCTGCCGTCCACGGTGGAGGCCTTCGGCGCGAAGGTGAGCGCGGTGGCGGCGCTTGCCGCCTCCGGCAAGACGCCTCCCGACGGGCTGATGAACGCCATCTACGATTTCCGCCAGGCGGTGCGCGAGGCGTTCGGCTCAGAGCTCAAGGACAGGGGGCAGCTCGGTTTCAGCGACAATTCCGCCATGCTCGCCAAGGACTATGCGGTACTCAAGGAGCATGAGTCGCAGGTGGCCGACGAACATAAACAGGCGCTGTTTTCCTCCATGGTGGCGCTGCAAAACGCTTTGGGTACGGCGGCGCAGTCCCCGGAGCGCAAAAAGGCGCTTCTGCGCCTGAAAACCGCGCAGGCGGTTTTCGCAAAGACGGCAGCAGGGCTTAAAAAAGCTGCGCCGGAGGATGTGCCCGCTTTGCTGGAAATACAGGCCAAGGCGGCGCTTATGGAGCTGCGTTCCGCGCTGGAGATTTACAGGCAGGACAACGGCTCCTGTCCCGCCGCGCCGCAAGCCCTTGTGCCGGACTATCTGCCCGCCGTTCCCGCCGCAACCGCTGCCGGAGGCAAAAAGCGCGATGCCGTAAAGATTATAACCACGGATGTCTTTGCGGACCCGCTGGATGCCGTGACCGGCACGGGCGGCTGGCTTTATTTCGCGGACAAAAATTCATCCCTTTTCTGTACTCTGCTGATAAATTCGCGCAAAAAATCGTCTTCCGGCAAATCCTGGGACCGGTATTGACGCTTCGCGCGCCAACCGCGAATATTCCATATATCGCATGCATGCCGGGCCGGTTTATTCCAAATGCCGGACCGGTTTCCACGTCGGGAAAATTCTATGAGACTAAAATAACACTTGAAATTTTCCCAATATGGAGTATACTTTTATAAAGGCAGGGCATACGGTCATGCGGGGGGAGCCGGTTTGGTGACCGGCGGCAGCAGTTGCACGCAGGACCGTTGTTGTATTGATACTGGTTACGTGGGAGACCCTGATTCAAGGGGACGGGTTCGCCTTATAATCGCTTCGAAGGGGGAACGGCGATTGCGGGGCGGACCTTTTTTTGCCCGGAAACCGCCTTGTTTCCGGCTTGCGCAAGTATTCCCGAAAGCCTGACATGCACTTCACGTGGATAGGCCGAAAACTCGGTTTCCATGTCGTCGTTTCGCGCGCCCAGTTTAAGCGCCGTAACTATGTCGTCCTGCGCCCTTTGCGGCTGTTCTATGAGTACGTATACCGCCGCGCGCGCGGCATAAATTCGCGGGTCGGCAGGGTCTATCTCAAGCGCCAGACCTGCGTCCAGCAGCGCGTTGGCGGCCTGCTTTGACGAGGCGTAAAGCGCGCAGCGGTCGCGCAAAAGACGGCTGTAAAGCCCGCGCGACAGGTCGGCCACGGACATGCCGCGCTCTTGCGCGGCTTTGGCGGTACGGCTGCTTGCTGCAAGGGATTTTATGTACGGTCCCATAAGAACCATAGCCTGATTGTAGTCGTCCAGCGCGTTTCTGGTTTCGCCCTGCGCGTTAAGGAGTTCGGCCCGGTATATGTAGGTGACCGGATATGAGGGCGAGCTTTTTATAGCGCGGTCGAAATCTTTTTTCGCGTCGGCATAACGGTTAAGCTGCATCAGTTCCGCGCCGCGCAGGATGCGCGCTTCGCCGCTGCCGAGCGCGCAGGCGACGTTTAGCATGCGCAGTTTCTTTAGCGGGTCGGGCTGTAAGGCGGCATAAGCCGTCAGCAGCCTTCCCCCCCACCACAGGCAGGCGATTGCGGCCGCTGCCAGCAGCGCCGTCAGAATACGTTTTTTATGCATCTTCCTGCCATGGATCTTCCTTGAATTTAAGCGGTATGTGCTGCTCCATGCGGCGTATGCGCAGCAGCAGGTCGTGCTTGTGAAAGGGCTTTGGCATGTACTCGTCCGCGCCGCTTTCCAGCCCGCGCATCGCGCTGCGCGCGTCAGAGCGTATCGTCAGCAGCATCACCGGCATCGCTGTGAACCGCCTGTCCGCCCTGAGTTTTTTCAGAAAAGAATAGCCGTCCATGCCGGGCATGTCGATGTCGGAGACCATCATGTCGGGCTCAAGCTTCTGTATCAGCTCCCAGGCCTGCGCCGGGTCCTCGGCGGTGAGCGTGGTGTATCCGTGCGCGGTCAGCAGCAGCTGAAGGATGTCGCGTATGCTTTTATCGTCGTCTAGAACCAGTATTGCCGTCATCGCTTTGCCCGGATACTATGGATTTGGCGGTCCGCACTGCCTGAAAAATTATACAAATTTATCACTCCCGTAAAGAAAGACGCAAAACCGCCGCTGATTTCCCCCCAAACGCCCCAGTAATTCGTAAAATATAATCCTCGCGCAAACGCGTTTGCGTATTTGCGCGGAGCAAATTTTATGCCGTTGCCAATCAAAAGATTATGGTCGTATCCTGCGGAGCATATTTCAGCCGCAGGCTCCGGCGGCGCGCCTGGAAAAAATATTTATGCGACGTTGTTCTGGGGCCTGTTCGCTTTTTCTTTCCTGTCCGGCATATGGCTGCGCTTCAAGCTGGATACGCTGCCTGCGGCAACGCTTGATACTTGGGGGTTTCTAAAACCCGCGGTCTGCGCCTTGTCCGGCGGTAATTTCGAGACCGAGTTCGGACGTCCCTTCATCTATCCGGCGTTTCTGTACGGAACCATAGGCATAGGCGGTTTCAGGGCCGTTACGGTACTCCAGCATATGTCCGCACTCGTCGCGGCGGGGCTCTTGTTTGGCGTTTTGCTGATGCTGCGCCGCCGGCAGAAAGGTTTTTTGCCGGTACTGCTGACGGACGCCGCGTTCTGGTTGTGCATCACCACTTTCCTGACCAACAACTGGCATGCTTCGTTCGAGCATACGCTCATCAGCGAGGCGTTCATGCCGCTGCTGTGCTGCGGAGTATTGTTTTGTTTTGCGGGGCTTTACTGCTCTCGGGAAAACAGGCTGCGCTGGGCCGTGGCGCTTGCCGCAACGGGAGCTTTCAGCGCTTTATACCAGCCGCGCTGGATTTTGCTTGCAGTTTTTTGCGCGTTTTGCGGCGCTCTGTCCATATGGCGCGCGGCGGTGCCGCGCGGCAGGGGTTTGCGCGCCTGCGCGCTGCCGTTTGCCTCCCTCCTTGTTTTGTGGCTGGCCGGGAAATATTTTTCGCGCAATGACCTGCTGGCGCAAACCACGTCCGGAGACATACTTTTTTCCGCCCATGCTCCGGCCATAAGCCGCGCGCTGGCGGCGCAGGCGGATAAATCCGCCGGACCGGATGCCGCTTTCCTGCGCGGGTTGTCCGCCGAGCTTGCTGTTCCCAGGTCGGCGGGCTATTTTCAGTGGACCGGCGCCTGCCGCGAAATAGCCGCGCATTTCAATTACGACGGCGGCAGGGCCAGGGCTTTTGAAACGCGCTGGTTTCTCGTCGCGCTGGCCCGCGAACCGGGCTGGTATTGTTCCAAGGTGCTCCGGGAAATGGGATGCCTTTACGGCTGGAGCCCGCGCATGGTTTTCGGCGGCGGAACGCAGGGGCTGCCTTTTGCCTTCGCCATGGGGCTTGGGAAAAACGGCTGGAAGCCGTTGCAGGGCGGCTGGTTCTACGGGTTTAATTCGCTGGTAGATCCTTGGTGGCGGCATTCGCCGGATGCTTTCTGGCAGGGACGCTGGGCTGTCTGTGCGCAGCAACTGCATGCGTCGTCGCAGTTAAACGGCTACGCAAGGGAACTGCGCATGTCCGTATCTTCCGTGGATCCTGACGGTTCTTCCGCCAAAATCGGCGGCATCGCCGGCGGGCTGTTCGATAACTGCCTTTATTTCAACATCGCCTATTATGTGCCCGGGCTGCTGCTTGCCGTGCTGGCGGCGCTGCTGGTAACATGGCGCGGCAAGTGGAACGCCGGGCTGGCCGACCTGGCCGTACTTTCCTCTTTTTCGCATTTGTGCGTATTTATGGTGGCCGCGCTTTGTTCGCTGATTTTTACTTTCGAGGACTTGCGCTATATTATCGACCTTAACGTTTTTATGTACATGGCGCAGTATTGCGGCCTTGCTTTTATCGTCTGTTCATGCGCGGTATTAGTTAAACGTCCCTCCTCCACATAACCATACCTGTCCTGTGGTCTGCGCTATTGCGTTTTTTTGTTTTTGACACGGCTGGCGCTTTTGGTTATAATCAATGATTAAATTATGCGCACGCCCGGTATTTATAGCAGTACCGCTCTTGCCGCAGCGCTCTGCCTGCTTTGCGCTGCGGGTTCGCGCGCGTCGGTGCACAAAAAAAACGCAGCCGTCCGCCAGCCCGTTTCCCGCCATTCATCCGGACAGCCGCGGCAGTCATTGAATTCCGGCGCGATAGGCGATTCGCTGTGGGCAGGCATGATTTCCCGGGGCGTGCCTCCGCAGGTCATCATGTCCGTTGCCTCCATAATGGAAGGCCAGATAGATTTCCTCACCGAGGTGCGCTCCGGCGACCGCTTCGCGGTAGTATGGCACAGGGAGGCGGGAGCGGGACGCACCGTCTGCGTGGTGGACGCTTTCGCCTATGAAGGCAGCGAGACCGGGCGTGAAACAGCCTTCCGTTTCGAAGGCGGCTATTACGATTCCACCGCCCGTTCGCTCAAACGCAAGTTCCTGCGCGCGCCGCTGAGCTTCGCGCAGATAACATCCTCTTTTTCCAACAATCGCTACCATCCCGTGCTAAAGATATACCGCCCGCATCACGGCACCGATTATCGCGCCGCCGTAGGCACGCCGGTTTCCGTGGTGGGCGACGGTCTTGTGACTTTCACCGGCTGGCGCGGCGGGCTTGGGCGCTATGTCGAGGTGCGCCACGATTCCGTTTATACAACCGGTTACGGCCACCTGAGCCGCTTCGGCAAGGGGGTGCGCAAGGGCGCGCATGTAAGGCAGGGGCAGATAATAGCGTATTCCGGGGCCACCGGCCTCGTTTCCGGGCCGCATCTGCATTTCCAGATTACCGAAAAAGGAAAATACATCAATTTCGCAACGATGAAAAGCAAGACCGAGTCCGGCAAACTGGACCGCGCCAAACGCAAGGAATTTATGACGGCGACGATGCCCCTGCTGCACAAGCTGCGCATGGGGCTGGCGGGCAAGCAGGGGATAATTGAAGAACCGCGCTTGTTGTCTTGATTGGGCAAAACAATAAAAAAAGCCCGGCCAGTAATGGCCGGGCTTTTCTGTTATGGGTTGAATCTAGTTGCGGTGCTTCTTTTTATGCGTGGACGAACTCTTGCGCGCGGGCGAATGGCGCGAGGCGGAGGAGTGCGCGGTCTTTGCTTTAGCCGCATGGGACGTTTTCGCGTGCAAGTATTTCTTCGCGGTTTTCGCCGATGAATGCTTCGCCGGCGAATTCCTGGCCGATGAATGTTTTACGGCGCTCCGTTTTGAAGATGAATTCCTAGCGGCGGGGTGTTTTGCGGAGCGGGCGCTTTTCCGGGAGGTTTTGCGTCCGTGCCTGACCGGGCTGCGGTGGTGTGAGCGGTGATGCCGGCGGTAGCTGGAGCCGACCCAGTAGCGCACGCGGCCCACGTCCACGTGCGTAAAACCGTTGCCGGGATAATAGCCCACGCCGCCGACCTCGAGCGAAAGCGCGTACTGCGTCACTTCCTTGGCGGTGTAGCCGGGTATGCGGATGTCGCTGGCCCAGCCGAGCATGTGGCGGCTGTTCTTGGCGGCCCACGGTATGGTCTTGTTCAAATCGGGCGAGCGGTAGCCGCTGAGAACTATAAGCTGGGTTTTGCCGAAATGGTCCTGTATCGCGTTAAGCAGCTCCACGAGCTTTATCGACATGTCGGTTTCGCGGCTGGTCATGCTGCAGCGCATCAGGTGGTTTATCTGCGTCAGCGCTTCCTGGTTGTAGGTGCCGTCGTCGTTGCGGTATTTTACGCTAAGCTCCTCGCCGGTGCGCTGGAGCTTGAGGTTTATCGTGCCGTCGCCGCCGAGGTTCACCGGCACCGGAGGCTGGTCCGGGTTTATGCCGGACTGGGACTCCTCTTCCTGCGGGTCGTCTATTTCCGTATCCTCTTCGTCGGTCATCTCCGGTTCGGTGGAGACCACGACCTGTTCCCCCGCCGCCGCATCCGTGCTTATGACTGGTGCGGTGGGAGGCGGCACGCTCATATCCTTCGCGGCGTCCAGCGATACGGAGGGCAGTGTTGCAGTATTCGCCTGAGTGTCCTGCGCCGCGGCCGCGGCGCAAAATAGAGTTGCAAATGCCAGCGCTGTCCAGAGTTTCATCAATACGGTACCTTCCTGTCGGGCAACGTTGCCGTTCCCCAGCGTTGTCCGGAGCCGCTGCCCCGGTATATTCGGCGTCAGTAGGCCAGGTCCACTATCGCCTGGGTGTACTGCTGCGGCGGGTTCATCTTGCCCGCGCTTATCGTCGCGCTGCTCATGCCCAGTCCTTCGAACGCGCGTTCTATATTGTGGAAGAAATCCTTCTCCACCTTGTAGTAATCGGTGTTGGGCATCGGTCCCAGCACCAGCGCGCCCTTGACCTTCTGGTTGTCGCAGAAATCGGCCATGTCCACCGGCAGCGTGAAAGCGTTCGGGCTGCCGTAGGCCTTGGTGACCACCGGCTCGAACCAGCCCGGTATCTTTAGCTCCTGCGCGCGCATATAAAGGCGCTTTAGCATGTACTGCATCACTTTCTTCTCGCCTTCGGGATAATACACCGCCCAGCGGCCCCAGTGGTTGTCCTGCGGCGGCACGAATTTCTCCGCCTCGTCGATGTCGTCCTGCATCGGCAGTTCGTCGTAATGGCCGGGCGGCATGACAAAAAATTCCATCACCTTCGCCGTGTCGTCCGGGAAGGCATGGCCCAGTATCTGGCGCAGCTTTAGCATGCGGTCCAGCGCGGCCCCGCCGGTGTAAAGCGGCGTGTCGCCCGCGGCCAGCGTCTCCATCTCGGTGACGGAGAACGGGATGCCGCTCTCCTCCACCCGGCGCGTGGTCATGTCGTGCGCTTCCAGCACCGCCATCTGCGTTATCTGCCCTTCGTAGCCGCCGGGCAGGCGCATGCCCCAGCCGACTTCCATATCGTTTAGCACGCGCTTGGAAAGCACCGACGCCGTAACCATCTGCCGGCGGTTGCCGGGGAAGGAGTTCAATGCCTGCGCCAGCGAGTCGCGGTTGGCCGCGTCCACGGTGAGCAGATTCAGATCGTCTATGACTATTGCCTGGTAGCGCGACAGCTCGTCGTCCAGCGCGGACCAGCCGCCCTCGGCGCAGGCGCGGCGCACCGCCTTTGAAAATCTCATGCCGTTTGTAAACAGCACGCTTTCCTGCCCGAGCGTCTTGCAGAGCCCGTAGTATATCGCGGTCAGGAAATGCGTCTTGCCGCTGCCCGGAGCGCCGTAGATGTGGTACGGGTTGAAGAAGGAGCCCGGGTTGTCCATCAGCGAAGACGTTTTTGCGTGGACCGCGCGGTTGTGCGCGCCGGTGGTTATGCGGTCCATAGTGAAAAGCGGGTTTATCGGCACCGATATGTCCCAGCGGAAATTCCTGCGCGATTTGAAATCGAACATTATCGCGCGCTGCGGCGCGGCGGGTTCGGGTTTTGCCTCTTCCGGCTTGTGCGCGGCGGGTTCCGGCTTTGCTTCCTCTTTGGGCTGTTCCGGCTCGGGCTGCGCCGCCACGGCCGGTTCGGCGGCGGGAGTTTCCTCCGGCTGCGCGGGTTTGGGATCGGTGGATTTCGCCATGGCCTGCACCAGCTCGTCGGAGGACGACTGCTGCGTTTGCGGCGTGTCCAGCGGGATGTCTTCCAGCGGCGCGGCTGCCCCGGCTGTTTTTGCGCGTCCGGAATCCGTCTTTTTCGGATCGGTCTGGCGGCGCGCGTCCTCCCTCACCGGTTCCGGCGCGGGAGCGAGGTCCTCTTCCTGCTGCTCCTGCGGCGCGGGCGGGACTATCGTCTTGCGCGGGTCGGCCTCGTAAAGTTTCTGCGGGGGCGGTTCCTTGGGCGGCTTGGGCGGCTTTGACTCCTGCGAGGAGCGCTCCTTGTCGAGCTTTAAAAGCTGTCCTTCAAGATTTTTCAGGAATGCCTTGTCCGGGTCTTCCAGCGGCGCGGCATAGGCGGGGGTTATGTTGCCTATCTGGAACGTGTCGCCAAGCCCGGCGAAAGGAACGGGATCGGCCTCCTGCGCGCTCTGCGGCTCCTGGCTGACGGCGGCGTCTATGGACGCGTCGGTGACTTCGCGCGTTTTCTCGTTCTGGAGATGCATCAGTCCCTGCGTCAGCTTGTTGAAGAAATCCATGTCGTCGTGGCGTTTCGGCGCGGGCGCGGGATTGTTCTGCGACGTAAGCTGGCATATGCCCGGCATGGCCGAGCGTATCGTCTCGTTCATCCTGTGCGTGAGATTGTTGAGGAAAATAGCGTACGTGTAGGGCGCGCCGGCCTTGTGGGAGCTGACCGCGACGCGCGCCAGTTTTTGCATCACCACGCGCAGGTCTTTTATGTCGCCGTCGATAAAAAGGGCATGGCGGTTGAGATCTGTCTCCACCGGATATTTCACAAGCTGCCACTTGGTTATCATTGCAAAGCGTGCCGCTCCCAGTAATAATATCGTAAATTATATCATAGTTGAGCGAAGGGTAAAAAGAGTTTTTCCGCGCTTTCTTGCCTTTTCAAAACAGTCGCGCAGAATGCGTATGCATACGATGCAATCGATGCGTCGGTTAAAAGCGGGGATAAAGCGTAGACAGGCATTTTCGCGCTATTGAGCAGTTGCGCAAACCGGGTGTTTCTGCCAGTTGTCCCGCAAACATCACACGGGTCTAACAAATATCCACTTTTATATCGGGATGCAGGCTGCGGTGCACCGGGCAGGCCTTGACGCATTCCAGATATCTTTTTTTGTCGGCCTCCTGCAAATGTGCGGGCAGCGTTATCTTTAAAGCGATTTTCCCCACGCGGCGCGGGCTGGCGGACATTTCTTTTTCTATTTCGATGCCCGCGCCCTTAAGGTCGTGGCCGTGCTTTTTTGCGGCCTCGCCCATTATCGTCAGTATGCAGGCGCCGAGCGAAGCCGCGAACAGGTCCGTAGGCGAGAACATCCTCCCTTTCCCGCCGTTGTCGGGCGGCAGGTCGGTTTTTATTTGCGCGCCCGTGGGGCCGTGCACGAGCGCGGTCTGCCCGTCGCCTTCATAAGTGCAGCTTATTTTGCAGGACATTTTTCCCTCCGGTCGTTTTTATTGTTATATGGTTTTTTGAGCCGCGATGCAATCGCGCAATTGGCAAATTGCTATAATTCCAGTGGATGCCAAAGACGGAAAACAAGAACCTAAATATCAGGGTGCCCGATATCGCAAGCGGCAACAAGGCGCAGATTTTGCACCTGCTGCGCGAGCGCGTCAAGGAGCTTACCGCGCTGCATTCCGCCGCGCGCATCCTGCAGGACGACGCGGCCCCGCTGCCGGAAATTTTCAGCCAGATACTAAAGCTCCTCCCCCCCGCCTGGCAGTATCCCGAAATAACCGAGGCGCGCATCAGGTTCGACGGGGAGATTTGCGTAACCCCCGGCTTCAAACCGTCGCGCTGGCGGCAGACGGCGGCATTCCGCACCGCCGACGGCAAAAAGGGCGACATAGAAATACGCTATCTCGCCGCGACGCCGCGCGAGGCCGAGGGGCCGTTCCTCGCCGAGGAGCGCTATCTGATAAATTCCATCGCCGAGATGCTCCAGTCCTACGCCGAGCGCAAGGCCGCGCGGCAGGAGCTGCTCAAGGCGCGCGACGAGCTGGAGCTGCGCGTCCGCCTGCGCACCGCGCAGCTTGAGGAACTCAACGAAACCCTGCTGGCGGAAATCGGCAAGCGCAAAAAAAAGGAAAAGAAGATACGCGCCTACCAGCAGAAACTAAAGCGCATGACCGCCGAAATGGCGCTCACCGAGGAGCGCGAACGGCGCGACCTGGCCGCCGAGCTGCACGAGCGGCTGGGGCACAATCTGGCGCTGGTCAAGATGAAACTGGCGCAGCAGCCGGGCGGCGAGGGCCGGGCGCTTTTGCCGCACATAAACGAGGCTATTCAGGTCACCCGCGATTTGACCAGGGAGCTCGGCTCTCCGGTGCTTTACGAGCTCGGGTTTCGCGCCGCGCTGGAATCGCTGGCCGAACAGTTCGAGGCCAAGCACGGCATAAAAACCCGCGTCTCCTCCTACGGCGGCGCGGGCGTGCTGGAAGACAGCGTGAAACTGATTTTGTTCAAGGCCGTGCGCGAGCTTTTGCACAACACCGCCAAACACGCGCGCTGCACCGACGTGTTCATCCGGCTGCACCGCAGCGGCGAGCGCGTGCGGGTCTGCGTCAGCGACAACGGCTGCGGCCTGGAATCGGGGGCGAGGGGCGGCTCCGCCGCGCGCGGCGGTTTCGGATTGTTCAGCATAAAGGAAAGGCTTTCGCGCTTCGGCGGCAGTATAAGGATAAAAAGCGAAAAAAACCGCGGCACTTCCGTGACGCTCGAAGTGCCGCAGAAAAAAACGGACGATACCAATGGAAACCAAAATACTGCTCTGCGACGATCATAAAATTTTTCGCGAAGGCCTGAAAACGCTTATCGCCTCCGACAGGAGCCTGCGCGTGGTGGGCGAGGCGGCGGACGGCAACGACGCGGTTTCGCTGGCCGCCAGCCTGCATCCGAACCTTATAATCATGGACATCTCCATGCCGGGGCTCAACGGCATAGAGGCCACGCGCAAGATAATAGCCGCGCACAAAGGCTTGAAGATAATCGTGCTCTCCATGCATTCGGACCGGCGCTTCGTATCGGAGGCGCTGCGCGCCGGAGCCAAGGCGTATCTGCTCAAGGACTCCGCCTTCGAGGAGCTTTCCGCCGCGATACGCTCGGTCTGCGCGGGCAAGACTTATCTCGACCCTGCGGTGGCCACTGCCGTGGTGGACGATTATGTCGGCAGGCTGTCCGAGCGGGAGAAATCCGCGTTCACCCAGCTCAGCGACCGCGAAAGGGAAATATTGCAGCTTGTCGCCGAGGGGCGCTCCACAAAAGAGATAGCGACCGCGCTGAAGCTGAGCATAAAGACCGTGGATACTCACCGCAACCGCATAATGGAAAAGTTGCAGATAGACAGCGTGGCCGGCCTGACCAAATACGCCGTGCGCGAAGGCCTCACCACGCTGTGAGGCGCGTACTGCCGATAGCTCTTGTCACCGTCCTTGCGGCGCTGGCGCTGCGGAGTTTCGTGGTCGAACCCATCTACATTGCCAGCGGTTCCATGGAGCCCACGCTGCACACCGGGACGCATCTTTTTTCCGACAAGATTACCTGCAAGTTCCGCGCGCCGCGCCGCGGCGAGATAATAGTATTCCGTTCCCCAGTAGGCGAGCATGATTCCGTCAAGCGCGTCATCGCGGTTGCGGGCGACACTGTGGAGTTGCGGAACAAAAAAGTTTTTGTAAACGGCGCGCCGCTGGACGAGCCCTGCACCCAGCATGTGCGCGCCTCGGAGCGCCTTGCCGGGGACAATATCCCGGCGCTTAAGGTGCCGCCGGATTCTCTTTTTGTGCTGGGCGACAACCGCGACGAATCCAACGACAGTTCCACCTGGAAAGACCCTCGGACCGGCGAGCGGATTTATTTCATCCCCCTTTCGTCCGTAGCCGGCAAGCTGCGCGGCGTTTATCTTGATGCCTGCGACCTGTCCTGAGCCGTATTGATTTTAATCATAAGGAATTTGGAAGCGTCCGGTAGGGTTTTGCCTGATGGGGTGCCCCTCTATATTTAGATACATTATCATAGCGGCGCAAATGCGCCGAAAATTCCCAATTCAAGAGGAGAAATCCTGATGTTCAATACCGGCGATACAGGTTTCATGCTAGTGGCCACCAGTCTGGTCATGCTCATGACGCCCGGCCTGGCGTTTTTCTACGGCGGCCTTGTGGGCCGCAAGAACGTGCTGGCCATAATGATACAGAGCTTCGTTTCCATGGGCGTAACAACCGCCCTGTGGTATATCTGCGGCTATTCGCTGTGCTTTTCGGGCGGCGAGGGCGCGGTTATCGGCAATCTAAACAACGCCTTCATGTCCGGCGTGAAAATCACCGATGTCTGCAACTCTTCCACCAGCATCCCGCTGATAGTGTTCTTCTGCTACCAGATGATGTTCGCGCAGATAACCCCCGCGCTTATCACCGGTGCGTTCACCAACAGAATCAACTTCAAGGCCTACCTGATTTTCCTCGTAGCCTGGCTGCTGTTCGTGTACTTCCCGCTGTGCCATATGGTGTGGGGCAACGGGCTGCTCGCCAAATGGGGAGTGCTTGATTTCGCGGGCGGCATAGTAGTGCACGCGTCCGCCGGCATGGCCGCGCTGGCCTCGGTCTTCTTCGTGGGCAAGCGCCGCGTCGTCGAAAACGGAGCGCACAGCATCCCGCTTGTCGCGCTCGGCACCGGACTTCTGTGGTTCGGCTGGTACGGCTTCAACGCCGGCAGCGAGCTGAAAGTCGATTCCGTGACCGCGGCGGCGTTCATGAACACCGACGTGGCGGCCTCTTTCGCGGCAATCACCTGGCTGGCGCTCGCCTGGATATTCGAGAAGAAACCGAAATTCCTGGGCCTGCTGACCGGTTCCATCGCGGGTCTCGCCACCATCACCCCGGCCGCCGGTTATGTTACGGTGACCTCCGCGGTGATAATCGGCATCGCCTCCAGCGCCATCTGCTACATCGCCATCAACCTCAAGAACAAGTTCCAGTGGGACGACGCTCTTGACGTCTGGGGCGTGCACGGCGTGGGCGGCATGAGCGGCGTAATCATGCTCGGTCTCTTCGCCACAAAAGCCATCAATCCCAACGGCGCGGACGGCCTGTTCTACGGCGACGGCGGCTTCTTCATGAAGGAAACCGTTTCCGTTCTGGGCGCGGGCGCGTATGCCTTCCTGTTCACTTATGTCATGCTTATGATAATAGACAAGGTGACCCCGGTGCGCACCACCCAGCAGGAAGAGAACATGGGCCTCGACGAAGCGCAGTTCGGAGAATCGGCCTATCTGTAACTGAAAATGTTTTGGAAAATCCGGGGCGGCTTAACGGCTGCCCCGGATTTTTTTATAAACCGGGCACGCCGGAAGTTAAGTATTCCCCGGCGCTGGCGGGCGGCATGTACAATGCGGGCGTACATGCCCGGCTTTAACATTTACAACGACCGCGCCGTCGCCGGTGCGAACACGATAAACATACAGATCGGCATCAACTGGCCGCATTGATTGCATGCTCAAAAAATAAAACCCCGCCTTTTGAAAGGCGGGGTTTTATTTTTGCTTTTAGAGTTTTATAAGCAGCGCCAGGTTTATCCTGTTTTCCGTGCGGCTCAGGTCCGGCGTCCAGCCGGTGACGACCGAAGCCGGGTCTCCGGTGTTGCCGCCGGGCGGCGTCAGCCCGTCCGCTCCGGTAAAGTAAGGCACGCTGGCCTGCCGGTGGTTAAGCTCGAAGCGCCAGGTGACGAACTCCTCCGGCATGTAATCGAATGTGACCGAGCAGTCCCAGGCCTTGAACTGGTCGCCGGGATTGGCGGTGAAATACGGGCTGCCGGTAGAGGCGGTAGCGCCGTTTATCGGCGGCAGCAGCACCAGATAGCGGCCGGGGTTGGTTATCGCGCCGCCGCCGACGGTGAGGCCGAACAGGTTGTTGTCGAACCACAGCCTGTTATAAGCCATAAATCCCAGGAAATACTGCGCCGGGTCCGCGCCCGAGCCGGTGCAGCTTACTCCGTCGCCGTTTTCGCAGCCCGCGTCCACTGTGAGCGAGAATGCCGCCCGGTCCAGCGTTTTGTCCGGCCTGTCATAATATTTCACCTGCACGCTGTTGTCGGAATGGAAGCGCTGCCGGGCGGGGTCGCCGGGGGTGTCGTAGCCCCAGTAGTCGTTTGACACCAGCGAGACGTTGCCGGTCGGGCGGTAGAGTATCTCGGCGCCCAGTCCCGGATTGTTGTTGAACTGGCCGTAGGACTGCCAGCCGTTGATCAGCCAGTACTCCACTTTCAGTTTTTCCGTCGGGAAAGTCTGAAGCCGCAGTCCGTTGAAAAACCACGGCGTGTTGGCCGACACATAGGACGGCTGGTACATCCAGTTGTCGAAGTTGTAATAGCTTGCCAGCCCGATATAGGACATGAAGATGCCCGCGTCCAGATTTACTCCGTAGCCCTTGTCCCAGTGATAGCCGCCGTAGGCTTCCGAGACGTAGCGGTAGGCGTCGCTCAAATCCCACTGTCCCTTTGCGGGGCTGGAGTCGTTGCGCGGCGTCATCTGCGAGTACATGCCGAACTGCGTCATGAAGCGCGCGTGCACGTCGCCGTCATGGAAGTCGCCGCCAAGTCCCAACTGCTGCACCTGCAACTCGTTGGTCCTGCCGGTTTCGCAGGAGCCGTCGAGCGTATGATCGGAGGGCGTAGGGAAGTCCTGCACATAGTTGGCGTCCAGCCGGAACTCGCCGGTGAAATATTTGGAATCCAGAGGCGAAGTTTCGGTGCGCGGATTTCCGTTAAGCCACGTAAAGTCGGCAAAACCGAAAGGCGCCTTCTGCGGCTCGGTGGACGCGTTCGCGTCCGCCGCCGGGGCGGCCGGTTTTTCCAGCGCGTTGAGGCGGTTGTTTAGGTCCTGTATCTGTCTGCGCAGGTCGGCGGTGGGATCCGCCTCCTGGGCGAAGGCCGGCTCGGGGTTTAGCCCGCCGCAGGCGGCCGGCAATATCGCCAGCGTCATAATGATATGTTTTATTTTCATCAGTGCTCCTTTATTATGTGCCGCGAACGTCAGTTGCGCACCAGCGCAAGCGTCAGCGACTTGCGCGCGCAATTATCACCGCAGTTCGTTTCCACAATGGCGGGCTCGGGTGTGAAGCCGGACTCGAACCGCCAGCCGCCGCGCCAGAAACCCCGGTCGCGCGCCACCGGCGTATCGCCGAGCAGAAACGCTTTATCCGCTCCGTTATAGCGCAGTCCGTTCAGCGCGAACCTGATGTTCTGGCAGGACTGAATGCGTCTTGGCGCGGCGTCGCTTGCCGGGCGGCAGACGCTTACTTTTACCAGCAGTCTTCCGCTATCCGGCT
>Ga0326728_10004671_pt1 | contig 40012 bp, 35 predicted proteins | sample MB3enrmetagenome_FD_207602 | JGI IMG/M metagenome (GOLD analysis project Ga0326728, IMG submission 207602) | Lab enriched peat soil microbial communities from McLean, Ithaca, NY, United States - MB31MN | ecosystem: Environmental > Terrestrial > Soil > Wetlands > Peat | place: USA: New York... | reverse complement strand
GGTGCAGGTGGCGAAGAGGCGTTATGCCCCCCAACAATATCACGATTTCATCGGGTTTCAGGTGTCCCTGCCCCTGCTGGAGCGCGTCTTTCCGGTGGTTTACGGAGTGGAATTGAAAGACGTGCTGCCCCGCGAGAATCTCACCATCAGCTCGTACCGTTACGCTGTCAGCCGGCTGATCCCGGAGATGACGCAGGTCGCGCTGCGGACCCATAAGAAGGACATGATGCACGAGGAACCCACCTTCTCAAAACGCAAGTTCCTTTACCGTCTTTCGCGCGCCGATTATGAGAAGAACTGGGGAAAGGAATACACCAAGCCGGGATTCGGCACCCGCGTGTTGGCAGTGCTCTTGCATTACATGCCGAAAATAGGGCCATTCAAAGCGATGGCGTTCAAGAACCCCACCCCGAACACGGAGCAAATGTACTTTAAGAGCATTAATACCACTGTGGATCAATATCGAGCCTATCTTGAAGAATTGCGAACGGACTCCCTGCAACTCTCCAACATGGATTTAGATACCGGCAAGAAGACCAAGGCAGCGGAGTACCCGCTGACCGACGAATCCTATGCAACGTTGCTGGCCAAACTTTCCGAGCGGAAGTTCGATCGGACGCGACCGGAGCTGCGCGCGAACATCCTGGACTTCTATTCGGACCTCGCGGCTCCTATCGAAACGAAAAAAGACAACGTTCGCTGGCAGAGCGTCCTGACGTCGCTCGATCAGTTGAAGGCTCTGACTCTGGTTCCAGCCAGCACGGGCAGCCCTCCACGAGCCCAAGCGCCCGCCCTAGCCCCCGTTGTGAGTGGCTGCGGGGACTCCATAGGAGATAAATGACCACGCGTCGACTTAAGGACAGGTCCTGCCCTTCGAGGGGCGATGGACCTCACACGATCTCAGCCTGTCCCCGGCCGCCGCCCTGGAGAAAAATCCTGCTCGCAGCAGGACTACTGATGTTGCTTACTGTCGCGACGGTCGCGGGTGTTCTTGTTCATTTCTACCTGCAGTTCGCGCGAATCATTGATGCCCGCTTGGATGGGAACGTTTTCGGCAATCCGGCTGTAATCCTGGCTGCCCCAAGCGAGTTGCAAGTGGGACAGCCTTTGACTGCCGGCGCGGTCGCAGCTCACCTCCGGAAGGCCGGCTACACCGAGGGCCAGGAGGGCCGAGGTGTCGGGAGCTATAACGTGACGGGCAAGGAGCTGGAAATCCAGCCGGGCCCCGAGTCTTTCTTCCGAAATGGTCAAATGTCCGAAGGACCGGCGAGACTGGAATTCAAAAGCGATCGCCTCGTGTCGATTACGGCCCTCAACAGCATGACCGCCTTGAAAACGTACTGGCTTGAGCCCGAACCCGTCACGACCCTCTTTGGCGCAAGCCGCGCGAAGCGTCGCCTGGTTTGTTACCAAGACCTTCCCAAGGCGCTGGTGGATGCCATTCTCGCTACCGAAGACCATCGGTTTTACTCGCACCATGGTGTGGATTCTCTCCGCATGGTTGCCGCCGCCATCGCGGATTTCCGCTCGGACAAGCGGCTGCAGGGTGGCAGTACGTTGACCATGCAGCTCGCACGAAACCTCTTTTTGACACCTCGTCGCACGATCCGGCGGAAGATGGCGGAAGTCTTTTTCGCCATGATACTCGAACACCGGCTGACCAAGGACCAGATTCTCGTGCTTTACGCGAACCAGGTCTATCTCGGTCAACGGGATAGCTTTTCCATCTATGGCTTCGGCGAGGCTGCTTCGGTCTATTTCAACAAAGACCTGAGCGCCCTCACGCTCCCCGAGGCCGCTTTCCTGACCGGGCTGATTCGCGGTCCTAATCTCTACTTGCCCTACGAACATCCGCAGCGGGCAGCCGAACGGCGAAATTTTGTGCTGGGGCTCATGCAGAAGGCAGGCTTCATTAGCGCCCGCGAGGCTGAACGGGCCTCGGGAACTCCCCTCGGACTGGCTGAGCAGAGCGCTGAAGCCCGCCAGCAGGCCTATTTTGTGGATATGGTGAAGGCGCAACTGCTCGCTCAGTTTTCCGAGCACGACCTGCTTTCCCGAGGCTACCGGATCTACACCACTCTTGACCTTGATCTGCAGCGTGCGGCCACGGAGGGCGTGCGCGCCGGCCTGATCGAGGTGGATCGACAAGTGGAGAAACGGAGGGAACGCAAGAAGACGTCTCCACCGGACGCCAACCAGCCGCAGCTCGCTCTGGTGGCTTTGGACCCGCACACGGGCGACGTCAAGGCTCTCCTCGGCGGCCGCGGCTATGGAGCGAGCCAGTTGAATCACGTTTTGGCGCGGCGCCAGCCCGGTTCGTCGTTCAAGCCCTTCGTGTACGCCACTGCGCTGAACTCGGGTGTAGACGGTTCACAACCTCTCATCACCCTAGCCACGGTCCTGGCGGACGAACCGACCACGTTTGAATTCGGCGATAAACCGTACGCGCCAGAAAACTATAAGCAGGCATACCACGGCCCGGTAACCGTCCGTGAGGCGTTGACCTACTCCCTCAACGTGCCCGCCGTGCACTTGGCCGAGATGGTTGGCTACCGTAAGGTGCGCAACTTTGCCCTGGCGGCTGGCTTCAACAATCAACTGGAGGCGACACCCGCCATCGCGTTGGGCGCTTATGTCGCGACGCCACTCGAGGTCGCGGGGGCCTATACGATTTTCGCCAACCGCGGCGAGTACGTCGCACCCAGGTGCATTGTGGCCGTCGCCGATGCCGAGGGCCGCACCGTTTGGGACAATCACGTCAGCGCCCACGGAGTGCTTGATCCGCGCGTCAGTTATTTGATGGTGAGTCTCCTCGAAAGCGTCATCAATAGCGGCACCGGAGCGGGCGTGAGGGCCGGTGGCTTTGGGCTCCCGGCCGCAGGGAAAACCGGCACGTCACATGACGGCTGGTTTGCCGGATTTACCTCGAACCTTCTTGCCGTGGTTTGGGTTGGGTACGACGACGACCGCGATCTGGATATCACCGGCGCACATTCGGCTCTGCCCCTTTGGACCGAATTCATGAAGCGGACAACCGGCTTACCCATCTACAAAACCCCCCAGCCGTTTAGTCAGCCCGAGGGAATCGAGACGGCCGCGATAGACAACCTCACAAACCTTGTAGCGCTCCCCGATCCAGCTTTGACTCACAGCGAGGTGTTCATTGCGGGTACGGAGCCGTTCTCCCCAGTTCAGGAAGAACCGACGGACATAGCTTTGGGGCCGCAGAGCCAACCCAAGCCGGAATGAGTAATTCTGGAGTGAGCTATTTTGACCAAACGTGTGAGCAGTACGGGACTGAAACACGATTCACTCCAGGATATAACAAGTGTGCTACGAGGGCTCCGGCTGATTGAAATCGCCCTGAAAGGTAGCAGGGAAAGGGAAGATAGAGCAAGAGCACGCAATGGGTTTTGAGGCGGCGTCGGGGCATTTAGGTAGATGATTGTTGGTTCAAAATACAGCGAGCCGGTGGCTTTCCCCAAGCGATTCAGGCGGGGACCGAAGTCAATCCGGAGCTGAAAGGAGGTTGCCATGTTACTGATTCTGCTGATTGTGGTTTTGCTGCTCGTGTTCGGCGGCGGCGGAGGTTATTACGGATATCGGAGATGGGGTTCGGGTGGAGGCATCGGGATCGTGGGGGTGGTCCTGATCGCTGTGGTGCTCTTGTACTTGCTCGGCGGATTGCATCTGTCCGGGTGAGGTTCGATCTGAAACCGAGAGTTAGAGTGCGGCTACATGGCCGCCCAAGTTAACAATTATCGGGGAGATGCGCGGGAGGGGAAATGGCTCCTGACTATGACTTGTCCAGCCTCGGGACCTCTCAGGCCGACCTGTGGATTTACCTCCGGTTCGATGCCATCTTCGGCCAGATCACGCTTGGTCAGGCCGAGCGCCTGGGATTCCCCCCCGCTCAAGCGGACTGTATCGTTTCAGCCGTAGCAGAGAAGCCGCAGGTGATATTCAACAATGGGAAATGGGGAGCGGACCGCTGGGCCCGCCTCCGAAAGCAAAATTAGGAGGGTTAGATCATGCCTTTAGTGCAAATCGTAATTGCCTTGATCGTGGTTGGGGTTCTTCTCTGGCTCGTCAACAGGTTTATTCCGATGGCGGGCTCCATCAAGTCGATCTTGAACGCTGTCGTGGTTATTTGTGTAGTGGTGTGGCTACTAAACATGTTTGGACTCATGCATTACATCACCAATTTTCACATCAATCGCGCAGGGTGAGGGTGGGTGACATGAATCGGAGGTAATACCTATGAAACACAATCGAGCTATCAGCACAGCAGTTTTGTTTTTGCTCCTCGGAGCCATTCCTGCATTAGCACAAAAAGGCGAGGAGGAGAAGGCCGGAGGCGGAGAAAAAGCCCAGCCGGCGCAGCACCAGGCGCAGCCGCAACAACACGCCCAGAAAGCGCAGCCGCAGCAGCGCGCCCAGAAAGCGCAGCCACAGCAACAGGCCCAGAAAGCGCAGCCGCAGCAGCGCGCCCAGAAAGCGCAGCCACAGCAACAGGCCCAGAAAGCGCAACCGCAGCGCACCCAGCAGGCGCAACGCCAGCAGCCACAGCGCACACAGGAAGCGAAGCAGTCCGGAAGGCAGCAGGGAAAGATCGTTGCTTCCAACAGTGGCGGAGGCCATTATGGCCGCATTTCTGACACCAGTTACCGTGCCCATTTCGGTCAGGGCCACTCGTTCCACATGATCCATCCCCAGATGATCGGCGGGTATAACCGCTTCCAGTACGGCGGCTATTGGTTCGGGTTCAATCAAGGATGGCCAGCAGGCTGGCGCTACGACGACACCGTTTATGTCGAGTACATTGATGGCGCCTATTATTTGTGCGACCTGAGGTTTCCCGGCGTGCAGATTACCCTCAACATGTTCTGACGATTTATCCAGCACACCTTCGGGGCACGATTCAATCGGCGCGGGCCGGGTGGGTCGCCCCGAGGGGGGAAGCCGACTGAGTCTCTTGGCTTGAGAGCGCTACCCCACCGGCACGAATACACTTGTGGACTCGGAATCTACAATTCGAAGAATAGCGTTCCTCGGTGACTACCTGCCGCGCAAGTGTGGCATCGCCACCTTCACGTCCGACTTGCTGACATCGGTGGCGGCGGTGCACCCCCGAAGCGAGTGCTTCGCAGTGCCGGTTAATGATGTCGAGGCGGGGTACGAGTATCCCGGCGTGGTGCGTTTCGAAATAGAAGAGCAGGATCTCTCGTCCTACCAACGCGCGGCGGACTTCATCAACATACACAACGTGGACATCGTCTGCGTTCAGCACGAGTTTGGGATTTACGGCGGGCCCGCCGGCCGCCATCTGCTGGCGCTGGTTCGCGAACTGAAAATGCCCGTCGTCACCACGTTCCACACCCTATTGCGCGAGCCCAACGATACCCAACGGCGCGTGATGCAGGAACTGATCACGCGCTCGACCCGGCTGGTAACCATGACCGAACGCGGACGCCAGATGTTGCAGGATGTTTACAGGGCGCCCTGCGCCAAGATCGATCTGATTCCGCACGGCATTCCTGACATACCGTTTGTGGATCCCAACTATTACAAGGACCAGTTTGGCGTTGAAGGGAGAACGGTGTTGCTCACCTTCGGGCTGCTTTCGCCCAACAAGGGGATCGAGCATGTACTGAACGCTCTCCCGCAGATTCTGCCGGAATTCCCAGACGTTGTTTATATCGTCCTGGGTGTGACGCATCCCCACGAGTTGCAGGGGCGTGGGGAGGCCTATCGTCTCAGCCTGGAAATTCTGGCCAAAAAGAACAAGGTCGAGAAGAGCGTCATTTTCTACAACCGCTTTGTAGAACTCGAGGAGTTGAAAGAGTTCATTGGCGCGGCGGACCTTTATATTACGCCGTACCTGAACGAGGCGCAGATCACCTCGGGCACGCTGGCTTACGCGTTTGGCGCGGGTAAAGCCGTGGTTTCGACTCCTTACTGGCATGCCGCGGAATTACTGGCGGAAGACCGGGGTGTCTTGGTGCCCTTTGGGGACTCCAACGCCATCGGCCGCGAGGTCTGCGGCTTGCTCCGCGATGCGACACGCCGGCATGCCATCCGCAAACATGCTTACAAGCTGGGCCGCGAAATGGTCTGGAACAACGTGGCGCGGCTCTACATGCACAGCTTCGAACAGGCTCGCCTCCAGGGCGCTGTGTTGTCACGAAAGCTATTCGCAACGAAGACTCTCGATCAGCAACCCCGGGAGTTGCCGGAGGTAAGACTGGATCACCTATCCCGGATGACCGACTCGACCGGTATTTTCCAACACGCCATTCTCACCGTGCCGAATTTTTCCGAAGGATACTGTACGGACGACAACGCCCGGGCCTTCATTCTTACGACGCTGCTCGATGAGTTGAAAGAAGAACCGGCACGCGTACAAACGCTTTCCACCATTTACGCCGCCTTCTTGAATCACGCCTTCGATGACAAAACGACACGGTTCCATAACTTCCTGGGTTTTGACCGCCGCTGGCTTGATGAACAAGGGTCTGAGGATTGTCACGCCCGCGCGCTCTGGGCGCTGGGCGTGGGCGTAGGCCGCTCCCCGAATCGAAGTTTTCAAATTATGGGCGGACAACTCTTCGCGCGGGCCTTGCCGGTGGTCGCAACGTTCACTTCACCGCGCGCCTGGGCATTCTGCCTGATCGGCATCCACGAATATCTACGCCGTCTGAGCGGCGACCGCCCGGTCACGCAAATCCGCGAGGCGCTCATTGCGCGGTTGATGGATATTTTCGACCGGGCTTCCCATCCGGATTGGCCCTGGTTTGAAGAGGCCTTGAGTTACGACAATGCCAAGCTCGCGCACGCGCTGATGATCAGTGGACGGGCTAACGGACACAAAAAAGTGTTTGACCGAGGCCTGCTGGCGTTACGTTGGCTGGTGGAGGTGCAAACCTCCGAGAATGGACACTTCCGGCCCATCGGCAGTAATGGATTCTATCACCGCGGCGGCGCGCGCTCGACCTTTGACCAGCAGCCGATCGAGGCCCAAGCGATGGTGTCGGCGTGTCTTGAGGCCTACCGCGCGACCTCGGACTCCTGGTGGCACGAGCAGGCCCAGCGCGCCTTCGACTGGTTCTTGGGCTGGAACGACCTCGGGCTGGAACTTCACTCCGTCAATACCGGCGGCTGTAGCGACGCCTTGCACGTGGATCGAGTTAACGGGAACCAGGGAGCCGAATCCACGCTGGCCTTCCTTTTGTCGCTGGCGGAAATGAAACTTATGCAAGACACGGTCACGGTGTTCAATGAGCCAGCTTCTTAGCCTCGATCATCCCATGAAAACCATCAACCTCAAACGCACCAGCCTCACCTTGCAACCGGACCGCACGCGCGTGCTGGCTCGGCCGTTTCGCCTCATGAGCGACCAGCGCTCCGTCAAAATCTGCGCGCGGGTCATGGCTCTTCCGGAAAGCGAAGTCCATGCGCTGCTGGAGCAGGCTCTGGCTGAATTCGGCGAACGCCACCCCAAGGTCTGCGAGTTCCTCAAACGGCAGTTTGACGAGGTCCGGCCGTATTTGCTCAATGGCCAGAAACTCTCCGCGGAACGGGAGTTGTTGCTCGGTGGATATTTCACTCACGAATTTTCACTGGAAGCCGCAGCGTTGTTCAATCCCTCTATCGTGCCGCACCCGGATCAGTCGGACCTCCCGCCCGGTTCACTGCGCTTCATTCTGAGCCTGCGGGCCACGGCCGAAGGGCACGTTTCCTCCATCACCTTTCGCACCGGCCTCCTGGACGCCAATAACAACATCACGATCGACATGCCAACCCGCTTCAGCCTCGAGCCGATGCAAGTGTCCAACGCGATTTACGAAAAGCGCCTGTTCGAGCGCAAGCTTCAGGAACTCAACCTCGCGGGCAGTTTCAATCAGCAGGTCCTCAAATGCCTGGGGGACACATTCACATTGCAAGACCTGCGCACCTGCGTCAGCCTCGAAATGAAACGGCTCCACGTGCCTGATAAGGAAACCAAAACCGTTGCCGGAGAGACCCTGATGCTGGCCGAATCGAATTACGAAGTGCAATTTGCGCCAGACTCACGTTTGTCCGAACGCGTGTTATTCCCAGCCACACCCTCGCAGAGCAACGGGATCGAGGACGCCCGCTTTGTTCTTTTTAAGAATGAGGACGGCACCGAGACTTATTACGCCACTTACACGGCTTACGACGGCAAGATGATCCTGCCGCAGTTCCTCGAAACCTCGGACTTCCTTCATTTCAAATTCATCACGCTGAATGGCCCGGCCGTTGAGAACAAAGGCATGGCGCTCTTCCCACGTAAGATCAAGGGGCGCTACGCGATGTTGGGCCGGCAGGACGCCGAAAACATCTACGTGATGTTCTCCGATCATCTACACTTCTGGCACAGCATGCAGCTTGTCCTGGAGCCGTCGTTCCCGTGGGAATTCATCCAGTTGGGCAATTGCGGCTCACCCATCGAAACCGAAGCCGGCTGGCTCGTGATCAGTCATGGCGTGGGGCCGATGCGGAAGTATTGCATTGGCGCATTCCTGCTCGATCGCGACGACCCGACCAAAGTCATTGGCCGCCTGCGTGAGCCACTCATCAAGCCCAACAAAGACGAGCGCGAAGGCTACGTCCCCAACGTCGTTTACTCCTGCGGCAGTCTCCTGCGCGGCGGGCAACTGATTATTCCCTACGGGATGTCCGACTATGCCACTACGTTCGCCACCGTGCCGCTCGACGAAGTATTGGCCGCAATGCAATAGTGAGTATGGTGATACAAAGGAGGCAACATGATGAAGCGAAGTACTAAGGATAAGGCAAAGGGCAAGTTTCACGAAATAAAGGGCAAGGTCAAGGAGAAGGCTGGACAACTGACGGACAATCCCAGTCTGGAAGCCGAAGGCACGGTTGAAAAGGCGGCCGGGAAGGTCCAAAAGAAAATCGGCCAGGTGGAGAAAGTCCTCGAGAAATAGCTACGCGGGCTCTTAGTCCGACAGTCCTGAATGGGAAAAACGGACACGCCGGTCAGTGGAAGAAAGTACAAAAAAGGAGCTTCAAATGAAAAGGGTTCCTTTGGTTTTTCTGTTTCTAACATTCTGTGCGCCGGCATTTGCAGGCGCGAGCCAACTGGAAAAGGCAACCAACGTTCTCAACGAGATCATGGGTGCTCCCGACAAGGGCATTCCTGATGAGTTGCTGAAGAAAGCCGTATGTGTGGGCATCGTTCCTTCGCAACTGAAGTTTGCTATTGGAATTGGCGGGACTTATGGACGCGGTTTGCTGGTGTGCCGCAGGGGTGGGAACGGCCAGTGGGATGCGCCTTCCATGTTCACCCTTGGCGCCGGGAGCTTTGGATTTCAGATTGGCGGTAAGTCCACCGACGTCGTTTTCCTCGTGATGAACCCCGATGGCGCAAGAAAGCTGGTCCAGGCCGGCGTCAAGCTGGGGGCGGAAGCATCTGTAGCGAGCGGACCGGTGGGTCGTTCCGCGGAAGGCGGGACGGACACTCAGTTCCACGCGGAGATTCTCAGCTACTCGCGGTCACAGGGTTTGTTCGCCGGGCTGTCGCTTGAAGACGCCGTCTTGAAGCAAGATGAGGGCGATAACCGAAGGCTGTATGGACGCAAGGTCAGCGCCAAAGACATTCTGATCACCGGCACGGTGCGCACTCCAGAAGCGGCTCAAGGCTTGGACAACACGTTGGCGAAATACTCTCCCAAGGGTGGACAAGCGTTCGAGTACATGAAGAACTGATGCGCCACCTAGCAGTAACTTCCAGCGGCCCCACACGGTTGCTGGCCCTCATTAGCTGGGTTGAGCGGTTTTGACCAAACACGTGAGCCCTGCTGAACAGACAGGCAAATCACCCCAGGGTATAACAAGTGTATCTCAAGCTGCCAGCCAGGATCTGGTGGGAGGCGGAAGTGACGGGAGAAGCAACGTGTTTACACGAGCGGTTTTAATCAATGTGAAGCCTGGTTGCGAGGTTGAGCTTACCACGACCCTCGAGCAGGAAGTTATTCCGCGGTTCCGGAAGGAAAAGGGGGTTCGGGGGCTTCTCGCCTTCACCGTCCCAAATGGAACGGAAGCGCTGTCCTTAAGCCTTTGGGATCCAAAGGCGAGCGCGGGAGGAATCTGGGCGAGATGCTTTGGCGCGCTGATGGCTCTGGCAAGAGTGGTCCTGGGAATTCCCTCGGTCCAAATCTATGAGGTCTCGAATTCCGCATTCCACACCATGGAACAAACAATAGACCAAGAGGAAGTAGTTAAGGCGCCTCCGGATCTTGAAATCTACCAGTCTGCGCTTCGGCCTTTCAAAGTGTCGCCCGCACGGCAAACGCGAGGACGAGTTTTCCCGCTGATATGGTGTCTCATGAATTCATTTCATTTATAGATCCGACCCAAGAACGACGGGGCAGAATAGACCACCCCAAGAAAGATTGAGGTAATTTCAATGAAAAGAATGGATCGATTCAGCTTAGTAGTGACCATTTTCTGTTTGTCCCTGGTAGCTCTAACGTTTCTACCCAGTGCGAAGGCAGATGAGTGGAACAACAAAACGACGGTGACCTTCAGCCAGCCTGTGGAGGTCCCGGGTGTGGCCGCTCAGACTCTGCCGGCGGGTACGTATGTTTTTAAGCTCCTTGACTCCCCAGCGAACCGCCACATCGTCCAAATCTTCAACCAAGCCCAAGACCATGTGTACACCACCATCCTCGCCATTCCCAATTATCGTCTGAAGGCGACGGGCAAAACGGTGATGACATTTAGGGAAAGAGGCGAAGGGCAGCCGGAAGCCATCCATGCGTGGTTTTATCCGGGACATAACTGGGGCGAGGAATTTGTTTACCCCAAGACCAGGGCTTTGGAGCTAGCAAAGATCGTCAATGAGCCCGTTCTCGCGACACCGATCGAACTGCCTGCGCCCGTCGAAACTTTGATGACGTCGCCGGTCATAGCCGTTAAACCTACAGGAGAAGAGGTAGCAGTAACGGAAGTGGTTGAGACTCCGCCGACCGAGGTCGCCGCCGTGGAGACACCCGCTCCAGCAGCGACCCTGCCTCAAACAGCCAGCCCATTGCCACTTGTGGGATTGATTGGGCTACTGTCGCTGGGTGCAGGCCTTGTTCTTTGGGGCTTTTCGAAGCGAGCCGCCTGAGCCAAGGGAGTGCGTTTTGCGGGGCCTGCGTGGACAACCCACGTAGGGAGCCTAATGAAGACGCTTCGGGCCGCCAATTTGTTGGCCCGGGCGAAACTGACTGAGCGTCGGGTTGTGAAGGGGGGTGGTATGCGAGTATCACCTCCCCTTCACAGTCGAACTTCAAAAAGATCACTCTCCTGCCGACGCGCTGGAATCGACTGGCAGGTGATGGCTAAGCTGGACTGAGGTTGTTATGTTCATCATCTGCGAATGTGGCGCTTGCTTCCTCGCGGCTTTGATCGGTGGGACGCTGCTGTTTACGGCTGGCGTGATGTGCGTCATGCTCATGGAGGCAGGCGGTATCGCGTGGCGGAGGTGGCCGGAACTGGCACGGCGCACCGCGTGGTTGCTGGGAAGATGGACGGCTGAAGCTCGCGAGCCGTAGTCCGGTTGGCCTTTGCTTCAGGGGAGGTGGAGGTTGTTGCAGGCTGCGGAGTCACTCAACACGAGAGTACGCACCGGGGAGGCACGCGCCAATACGAGGCGATGTCTGGTCGCGCTTGTGTTCTTGTTTACTCTGCCCAGTATTGCCCACCCTCAAGAAGTCTCGACTTCCGAGCTTCGCCCGGTCGACCCCTACAAAATCAGTGTGAGTGTTGACAGCGTAGTCTTGCACGCGACCGTGGAGAACCACAAAGGCGCTCCTGTTTCGGGGCTCAACAAGGATGACTTTCAGGTCTACGAGGACGGCACGCTTCAACAGATTGATTATTACAGTCATGAAGATATTCCGGTCGCGGTGGGCTTAGTTTTGGACAACAGTGGAAGCATGGCACCCAAGCGCGCTGAGGTTATTGCCGCTGCCATGGCGTTTGCCCGCTCCAGCAATCCGCAGGACCAGATGTTCGTGGTCAATTTCAACGAGCATGTTTCGTTTGGCCTTCCCGCTAACACACCATTCACGGACCAAACGGCGCAATTGCGGGTTGCCCTGTCGAGAATTATCGCCAGCGGCGAGACGGCGCTCTACGACGCTCTGGCAGTTGCGCTCGAGCACCTGAAGAAGGGCAACCGGGACAAGAAAGTGCTGATCGTGGTGAGCGATGGGGGCGACAACGCCAGCAAATACAAATTGGGCCAAATCCTGACCATGGCGGGGCAGTCCGACGCCATCATCTATACCATTGGTATCTATACGGAAGAAGATCCCGACCGGAACCCCAACGCGCTCCGGCAGCTTTCCAAGGCCACGGGAGGCGAGGCTTTCTTTCCCCAGTCCGTAACGGAGGTTGTCCCTCTTTGTGAACGGATCGCTCATGATATCCGTGAACAGTACACCCTCGCATATGCGCCCATGAACAGAAACCAAGATGGGGCTTATCGGGTCATCCAAGTGAAGGCGATGGCGCCGGGGCAAGGGCGCTTGTCCGTCCGCACCCGTGCTGGTTACTACGCACCTTCCAAGCCTGCGCCTCTATCGCCCCTTGCCGGCAGTCAGAGCAACCGGCCATGAATTCAGAAACTAAACGCCAGAGCGCTCATCCGACGCGAATCGCCTTGGTTCTCCGTTGGAGCCAATACTTCTTTTTTGCCGTAGGCATCCTGGCGCTGAGTTACTGCGCAGTCGTGCTGCTCGATAGGTGGGTCTTTCAGGCCTATCAAACCTGGCGATTTGAGCGCGCCTTGAAGGATGCGCAGACGTCTGCCCGGACCATTCAACAGCCTGCTTCCTCTCCTCTTGCCGCCCAAGCGGAAGCGGACCGTGCGCGCGCTGAGAGTTTTGGCATTGATGGCCTCGCGGGCTCTCCCTTGGGGCGCATCGAGATCAGTTCCATTGGTCTTGCGGCGATGATCGTGGAAGGCATAGATGGAAGAACTTTACGACACGCGGTCGGGCATATTCCAGGCACCCCGCTGCCGGGTCAACCCGGCAACGTGGCGCTCGCGGGACACCGGGACACGTTCTTTCGAGGACTGCGTAATATTCACAAGGACGATGAAATCACCTTGACCACGCTGCACGGATCCTACCGCTATCGCGTGGACTCGACTCAAGTGGTCGAGCCGCAGGCCACGGAAGTGCTGCACAACTCCGTTGACGACAACCTCACCCTGGCGACCTGTTACCCGTTCTATTTCGTCGGGCCCGCTCCCAAAAGGTTTATCGTCCGCGCGCACCGGGTTTCTAAGTAAGGGGTGTCCAAAGCAGTTGGAGTTGGTGGGCGTCCGCAGGCCGTGGATGATGAACACGCGGTCTGTACATAAAAGCTGGCATGCTTCGGGATGGCCACGAAAGTGACGGAACCTGTGCCGCCAGCAGGAGAACGATCATTGGTGGGTTCACCGGCTAACCTTCAACACCCAAGCCGGCTGCGCCAGCAACTCTTCCGGAGGATCAGGAAGCTTAATCGATATCCCACCCTTTGCCGCCCTGAACTTCAGCGGCGCCGTGGACCCGAGCAGAGTGACTGACTTCGCGCCAGTCACATCCTTGAGGTGAAAGTTCCGTCCCGGCCAGCGCGGCAAAATCGCGAACAGGTCGCTGCCCTTTGTGGTGAAGAACGCTTCGATGCCCGCCTTGCCGGGCTCGGGCTTCGCCGCCAGCTTCGTCACATCGTAGGCGGTCTCAAACTCCTTGTTATAATCGATCTGGGGAACTTCCCCGGCGCTCCATTGCCGCGTGGCTTTCCATGGTTTCGTGCCATAGATCGCTTCGCCGTTGACCTTCAGCCAGTCGCCGATTTGAAGGAGGCGCTCCTCCATCACGACGGGGATGTTGCCGTCGGCGTCGGGTCCGATGTCAAGCAGCAGGTTGCCACCGCGGCTGACCAGATCCGCCAGCATGATCACGAGTTCGCGGCCCGTGTGGTAGTGCTCCAAGCGCTCCGCGCGGTTGTAACCGTAGCTGAAGCCCATCCCGCGGCTCTCCTCCCAGGGATGATCCATGCCGGTCATGCCGGGCGTGTATTCTGTAGTCCAATAGCCACCGTGTTTGTGGCGGCAGTCCTTCCCCCAACGGTCGTTGATGACCACCTCGTCCTTCACCGGAGACTCGTTGAATAGCCAGGCGAGCAGTTCGGGGGTGCGCCACTCGGCCGAGGCGAGATCCCACTCGCCGTCGGCGAAGATGATGGAAGGTTGGTAGCGTGTGACGAGGTCTTTGAACTGCGGGAACATGTGCTCCCTGATGTAGCGTGGCTTGTCAGACAGCCACAGCGGGTTGTACCACTCGTAAAGCGAATAATAGTAACCCATGCGCAGACCCTTCCGCCGCACCGCATTGGTCAGGTCGCCCAATACATCGCGCCGGGGCCCGGTTTCGGCCGCATTCCAAGGCCGCCCCCATGTGGCTGAAGCCTCCTTGCTGGGCCACAAGGCGAATCCCTCGTGATGTTTCGAGGTCAACACAACATACTTCGCGCCCGATCGTGCAAAGACGTCGGCCCAGTGATCCGGGTCGAACAATTCCGCCCGGAACTGCGGCGCGAAGTTCTGATAGGGGAAGTCTGGGCCATACATCTTCTGGTGATAGGCCCAGGTGCCTGTCTGGATGGGATTCGCTTGGGCATCATCCTTGCCGCTTGTCATCGCGTTCCAGTACCACTCAGCGTAAGCCAGCTTTCCCGGGATCACCGGAGCATAGGCCGGGACCGAGTAGACGCCCCAGTGAATAAAGATGCCGAACTTGGCGTCCGTGAACCAGGCCGGGGTGGGCCGTTTGTCAATGGAGTCCCAAGTAGGTTGGTAAAGGTAGTTGCGGATCTTCGTTCCCTGCGTCGGACGCGTGTACGTCAGGTCCAATTGCGCCGGGGTTGTGCTTGCAACCGTGCCGGAGGAACCTTCAGGATCGAGCAGCGATTGCGCCTGTGCCAACACTGGCAGGGCAGCGACGTTCACGATTACCAAAAGCCAAAGCCTAATTTGCTGTCTCTTCATAGAGACCACGACTTTCCATGCCTCGCCGATAGCGGCCAGTGATTTTCCAGGAACAAAGTCGTACTTTCGGGGGCCTGCACGGTTGGCTCCATAAATGGCATCTCCCAACGTGGAGCTACACACTTTAGCTATTCTGTCAGAATGGCGTTCCGCAAAGCTGTTCACTTTTGCTCAGGGTTGGCGAAAAATGCCGGCTGACTCGACGAAACTTGCCGCTTTATAAGCGCCGGAAGGAAATAGACTTAGACTGTAGAATCATGGATCTGACCCCATTCCGGACTTTTCCCACGCCAGGGCGATCTGTCGTCTGGTAAACTCGTTCGAGGTCAACTGCGGTGACGCCGGCCGAGCGTCCGAGCAGTTGTGCTGTCCCTGGCAATCTGGCGTTGCATGCCGCGTGAAACTCAACTCGAGGCACTTTTGCAAGCCCAGCAAGAGATTCGACAACTGCGGGCCACCATCGCCGAAATGCGCACCGCTCTTGATCTTCTCCGGTCAGAGAAAGAACAAGGTGTCCAAAACGCCCACCAGGAAGCCGCGCTCGAAGCAGCCCAATTGCGCGACACGATTTCCGCCATGCGGGACCAACTCGAAAGCATTCAGGCCGAAAAGCAGCGCGCCCTCCAGCAGGCCGCCGCCGATGCACGTAACGAAATTCAGCAGCACGTCGCAACCATCCGGACCCAGCGCGAGGAGATGGAGCACATGATCGAAGCGCACACCGCCGAAATACAGGAACTCCGGCGCTCCGCACGCGACGAGCAGCGCCTTCTGAAAGAGACCATCGCTGCCCTGCGCGAGCAACTGGAGGCTCATCATGGCCGCACCTAAGACCCCTGCAGCACGTAAGAAGTTCCGGGACCGGGAAATGGAACTGCTGCTCGACCTATCCCGCAAAGTGGCCGAGGCCCGCAACCTGGACAACGTGCTACAGACCATTGTCGCTACGGCTGCCTCCGAAACCCACTCCGACCGGGGAACCCTCTTTTTGAATGACGAGCGTACGGGCGAACTCTACTCGCGCGTCACACAAGGGGGTCGAATATGTGAAATCCGAATTCTGAACAATGAAGGCATCGCGGGTCACGTCTTCACCACAGGCCAGTCGCTCATCGTAGCCGACCCCTACCAGGACCAGCGCTTCAACTCCGCGGTCGATCTGAAAACAGGCTATGTCACGCGCAGCCTGATGGCTGCGCCAATTCGCGTGCGGGGCACCGTTATTGGCGTGCTGGAGATGGTTAATTGCGAGAAGGGCAGGTTCGACCCCAGTGACCTCCGGCTGCTGGAAGCGATCACCGTGCAGACAGCATCCACGCTCAACAGCATGCAACTGATGGAGCGCATGAAGGCCGCTCGCGACCAGGAGATGCGCTTCCTCAAGCTGGTGAGCGACATCACGCGCGAGCTTGACCTTGGGGCCATGCTGGCCAAGATTGTGGGCGAAGCGGCGCGTATCCTGTCGGCAGACCGAGCCACGGTGTTCCTCCATGATGAGAAGCGGAAAGAGCTATTCTCCCGCGTCGCCACGGGCGGGGCCATCGGGGAGATCCGCATGCCCGACCACGTTGGCATCGCGGGCGCTGTGTTCACCTCGAAGCAAAGCATCAACATTCCTTATGCTTACGCCGACCTGCGTTTCAACCCGGCGTTCGATAAGAGGACCGGTTACTTCACGCAATCGATCCTCTGTGCGCCCATCCTTACTGAAGCGGGGCGCATCATCGGCGTCACCCAAGTTCTCAATAAGCGCGGTGGCCCATTTACAGATGAAGACGAGGCTCGCCTGCGAGCCTTCACCGCACAGCTTGCCATCAGTTTGGAGAACGCTCGCCTCTTTGACGATGTCCAGAACGTCAAAAACTACAACGAGAGCATGCTGCAAAGCATGTCCAACGGCGTGGTGACTCTGGATGAAGAAGGCCGCATCCATACCTGCAACCAGGCTGGCTTGCGCATCCTTCGCGTTCGGCCGGAGGCGATCCTGATGCAGACCGCCGCGCAGTTTTTTGGCGATGCGAATTCCTGGGTGCTGGATCGGATCAAGGTTGTGGATGAGACGCTGCAGAGCGACGCCATAGTGGACGCCGACATGATCGTCGCAGGCGAAAAGGTGTCCGTGAACCTGAGCGTGCTGCCGCTGATGAGTCAGGAGGAGAACCGCGTTCGCAAACGGTTGGGAACGCTCCTTATGATCGAAGACATCAGCTCGGAAAAACGGATGAAGTCGACCATGTCACGCTATATGGACCCGGGTGTGGCCGCGCAGTTGCTGGCCGGCGGCGAGGAGATCCTGGGCGGCAAGACCGTCACCGCGACGGTGCTCTTCGCTGACATCCGCGGCTTCACGACGTTGACCGAAGAGCTCGGGCCGCACGCCACAGTGAGTCTTCTGAACGAGTACTTCTCCATCATGGTGGAGGTGATCACGAAACAAGGCGGCATGCTGGACAAGTTTATCGGGGATGCCATCATGGCGGCCTTCGGCCTGCCGGTGGCTCACGACGACGATGAGGATCGCGCTGTACGCGCGGCCATAGGGATGGTCAACGCCTTGGGGTTGTGGAACGCCGAACGCACGGCAGCGGGAAAGGCGGCGGTGAATATCGGCATCGGGCTCAATACGGATAGCGTGGTCTCCGGCAACATCGGTTCGCCGCGTCGCATGGATTACACCATCATCGGCGACGGGGTGAATCTGGCCTCGCGTCTGGAGGGCGCCTGCAAAGAGTACGCTGCTCGCATTCTGATTAGTGAGAACACCTACAAGCGCCTGCGCGGCACCTACCGTGCGCGAGAGATCGACTCGGTGTTGGTGAAGGGCAAGCGTCAACCTGTGGCTGTCTATGAGGTGCTCGATTACCACACGCCCGAGACTTTCCCGAATTTGATGGAAGCGGTTAACTACTGGAACAGCGGCTTGAAGTACTACCGCCTGGGCGATTGGGACCGCGCCATCCGGGCCTTCCGTGAAGCGGCGGCCATCAATGTAAATGACAAGCTCCCGCCCATGTACATTCAACGCTGCCAGCATCTGATGGAAAATCCGCCTGGTGAAGATTGGACAGGGGTTTGGGTGATGAAGACAAAATGATTGGGAGCCGACGCCGCAAATCAGGGTAGCTGTGAGGCAATCCCGACCTTTTTCGGCAAAGAAGGGAGTGTGATATGAAACAAGACTATACACACATCACTGTGATTCTCGATCGCACTGGTTCGATGGAATCCATTCGCGACGATACCATCGGCGGGTTCAACGCCTTTCTGGACCATCAGAAAGCAGAACCCGGAACGGCGACCTTGACGCTCGTTCAGTTCGACACCCAAGACCCGTACGAGGTGATTCACAAGTTCAAAGCCATCAGAGAAGTCCCAGCTCTGAATCGCGAGACGTTTGTGCCCCGGGCATCAACGCCACTACTCGATGCCCTTGGCCGGGGGATCAATGACCTTGAAGCCAGTCTTGGGGAGCTCAAGGAGGAAGATCGTCCGGCAAAAGTGGTTGTGGTTATCGTCACCGATGGGCAGGAAAACTCCAGCCGGGAGTTCCGCAAAGACCGGATTGAAAAGATGGTGAAAGAGAAGATGGAGAAGAGTTCCTGGCAGTTCGTCTTTCTGAGTGCTGACTTGGCGGCCATAGGCGACGCGATGGCGGTGGGCATGGATGCGGATGCAGTGCTGCTTTTCAAAAAGAATGCCAAAGGAACTGCCGGCGCCTGGGCTTCCCTTTCCGCGCAAACGGCCCATTATCGAGGAGCTCGAAAGAATAAGATCGGCTTTGACCCGGCTGACCGAAACCATCCCGACGATCCAAAGAAGCAGAAGGCATGATGTCGAGCTAAGGCTGAACGTACAAACGGGCTTGCCTTGTGGGCTGAATTTGAGTTCCGGGGCTTCGCCCAGAAACCCTATCAGGATTACTTTATTCACACATTGGGAGCACCTGGAAGTGCAAATCCGACCTCCCGTTGCGTTCGGCGGCGCTGGGGTGTAAATTATCGGTCGGGCCGGAGGTTCAAAGTGGAAATTCCGGTTAATGTCATTCGGCCTCCCAATCCAAGCCACGTGGAGTGAGATATGCGATTGTCCGTCATCGCCTTGGCAAGCTGCCTTCTCTTGCCATTTGGCTCGTTCGCGCAAGAAAAACCGGATTTCTCCGGCTACTACGTACTGGCCTGGCCAAAGCCGGAACTGCGTCACGGTAAGAGACTGCGGCCCTCTCAGCTCAAGGTAGTGCAACACGGTCGCGTTCTCAAGGCAACGTTCACTGAGAGGGGGAAGATGAGAACCAGTACTTACTATCTGGACGGAGCCGAATCAAAGAACCTGGCGGCCGGTGGCGCGCCCAGCACCGACAAGGCAAAAATCGAATACAAGACACTCTTGATTGAATCGATCATCCGGGTCCGCAACAATACACTTGAAATCGCACAGCAGTGGCAGTTGTCGGCTGATTCCCGGCACCTCATAATTCAAATCACGCCCAGCGTCGGTTCCCAAGGTTTTCCCCTTGGGTCTTGGGAGCATGTATACACTCGTCAACCCCAGCGCCGCGGCAAGATTGGGGCGCATGGATAAAAAGCAACATCTGGCGCACCAGGGTAAGCCTGGCTGATCTTGTAAGGTGAAAGTAGCGGAGACCGAAGTAATAGGCGACCACAACTAGCTGTTAATGCCCTGCTGGACGATTGCGCTGGCGTTTGCTACATTAACTTTGTTGAGGGCCCCAACCCAAGATGGAGGATGCATTTCTATGGCGAAAAAACACGAGGAAGCTGGTCTCATCCTGAAACTGTACGAGCTGCGCAGGGAAGACACGATGCGCAAAGCGCGCGACTGGTATTTTCGGGAGTTCAATCCGGAATCGATTGCTGACTTCACCGAAGCGATGTTTGGTGAGCATAGCGGTCATTTGCGGATGGTGGTGAGCTATTGGGACATGGCCGCAGCGCTCGTCAATGATGGAGCCATTAGCCTGGACCTTTTTACCAATACCAATGGCGAGCACATCGGCGTCTTCTCCAAAATCGAGCCGTTGCTTGCTGAAATCCGCAGTGCCTACGCACCCCAATTCGCGGTCAACCTCGAAAAGTTGATTGACGCGACACCCGATGGTCGGAACCGCGCCGCAAAGGCTCGCGAACGCATGAAAGCGATCCGCGATCAGATGGCAGCGAAACAAGCGAAGACCGCCCGGCAGGGTTAGAGCTGAAGGCGACGGCTCATACGCTTCCTTGGCTTGCGGCGTCGCCATATCCGCAAGACAGCTATGTCTCCTGCTACTTACGGCCGATCGTGAAATCCATCGGTCGAAAGCGCTTCGCACGATCTGGTGAGAGAAACGAGTCCTTTTATGAGGTGGATTGGTAGAGTGCTTATGGCCATTCCATTGGTGACGATTGTCATGACGAGGGCGCCGGGGGAAACGGCGATCGAGCTGCGCCGCGCGCAACTGAGTGCAGCGCTCCGGCAAGAGTGGGAATATCAGCTTCAAGTTCACCCTGAGATGGCGACCTATATCGGCGACAACCGGTTCAACGACAGGGTGAGCGATCATTCCGCCAGGTTCTACGCCGAGGATCTGGAGCATGCCAAACAGACGCTGCGGAACATCGAGACTATTGATACCGGAGGTTTCCCGGAGCAAGAACAGTTGAATAAGATTCTCATGGTCCGCAGCCTGCGCGAGCGGATCGAATCCTCCCGATTCAAAGACTGGGAGATGCCGGTCGACCAGATGAACGGCGTACATTTGAGCTATGCAACTCTGCCCTCCATAACGCCCTTCCGCTCGGTGAAGGATTATCAAGATTATCTTTCGCGCCTGCACCAGATCCCGCGTATCTTCGAGCAGATTGTGGCGGATCTAAAGCTCGGCCTGCACGACGGCCTGATTCCACCGCGCTATCTGCTCGAGAAGGTCGCCCTCCAGGCCCAGGATATCGCCGACAAGTCTCCGCGCGACAGCCCCTTCACACAGCCCGTTTTCAAGTTTCCCGCGGGCATTTCGGAGGCTGAGCAGAAGCGCCTGCACGATGCCATCCTGGCCGCAGTGAAGAATGAAGTGGCGCCTGCTTACGCGAGTTTTGCAAGCTTTGTGCGCACCCAATACGCTCCTCGAGGACGCACGGAATACGGCATTTGGGCCTTGCCGGAGGGTGACGCCCGCTATCAATTCGACATCCGGCGAATGACCACGACGGATTTGAGCCCGGAAGACATCCACCAGCTCGGGCTCAAACAAGTGGCTGAAATCGAGACCGAGATGCTCGCCCTTGCTCGCCGGCAGGGCTTCCGTGACCTGGCGAGCTTCAACCAGCACATCCGCAACGACCCCCATCTCTATGCCGGCTCCGGCCAGCAGCTTCTTGGCCTGTACCAACATTACACCGACCAGATGTACGCCAAACTTCCGCAACTTTTTTCTCATTTGCCCAAGAACAAACTGGAAGTAATCCCTATGGAGTCGTTTCGTGCGCCCAATGAAGTCCCTGCCGACTATTCACCCGGAGCCGGCGACGGCTCACGCCCGGGCCGCATCAACGTCAATCAATATGACCCCCAGCATCGCCTCCTGCTCAATGTCGAAGCCATTGCCTATCATGAGGGTATCCCCGGCCATCACCTCCAGTTCTCGATCGCGCAGGAGCTGCCTACCCTTCCGCCCTTCCGCAGATTTGCTTCCTACGATGCCTATTCCGAGGGTTGGGCGTTTTACGCCGAGCGCTTGGGCAAAGAAGCCGGCTTCTACCAAGATCCCTATAGCGAATATGGGCGGTTGGAAAATGAGATGTGGCGTTCCGTGCGCCTGGTGGTGGATACAGGTGTGCACTACAAGCACTGGTCGCGGCAGCAAATGGTGGACTTCTTCCGCCAGCACACCGCCATGGATGAACCCAACATCCAGACCGAAGTGGACCGCTACATCGCGTGGCCGGGGCAGGCGCTGGCTTACAAACTCGGCCAGATGAGAATTGTCGAGTTGCGCCAACGCGCTCGCGATGCCCTGGGCGATAAATTCGACCTTCGCGCCTTTCACGATGCCGTGCTGGCGGACGGCCCGCTCCCCCTCGAGGTGCTCGAAACAAGAATTAATGCATGGATTAGCTCACAAAAGTGCTATTGAGGGAACAAGGCGAGGGATTCCGCCCTTGTCGGTCGAAGCGTAAAGATAGAGTTCAAGCCGGAAATCGCCAGCACCTTTTGGTTTGAGTCATTCATTCCCGCCAGAACAAGCATCCCGCCGGAACTCGTCGATTGCTTCGCCACCAGAAGGAGCGCGCGCAAACCCGAGCTGTTGATGTAAGCGATCTCCGTGAAATCGAGCAGAATTTGTCGCTCGCCGCCAGCGAGAATTTGCGTCATTCTATCCACGAGCATTTTCCCGCCTTCAATATCGAGCTTGCCACTCAACCCTAAGACAAAAACTTTGCCGTTTTTTTCCTCGCTCAAGGTCATTTCAAGCCTCCGCCTTTAAAGCAAAAATACGTCCGGGCATTCCCAAGGAACTCAGGTAAGTTTCTTCCGCAGCGTGACAACATTTTTCCCCGCAACACGCTGGTACTCGACGCTGGTCATGATTTGGCGAACCAGGTAGACGCCCAAGCCACCCACTTTCCGTTCCTCCAAAGGGGCGCCAAGGTCAGGAATGGGGTGCTCGTTGGGATTGAATTCCACTCCATCATCCTCGATGCGGGCCACGAATTCCTCATTATTCACGGTGATTTGCAGGGTGAAGTGATGCTCTCCACCCATCGGGTAGGCGTGTTGAGCCACGTTGGTAATCATTTCATCCAGGGCCAGAGTCAGATCGCGTTCAGTTTCCGCAGGGATGGAATTCCGCGCGCAAAGATCCGAAACAAAACTTAGCACACTTTCCAGTTCCGATACATCATTCTTCAGAACCAGTGTGGTTGACTCAGCCATGACATACCATCGTCCGTTATCGCCAGCCGCGGTCGCGGATCGCCTCGGACAGCGGAAGTCCGCGTTAATGCTCAAAATGCAAGTGGACATGGGAGTGACCGTCGTAGCTGGTCACTTTCACCTCGTCCGCATGCTGGCGGATCAGGAATCCCGCGAGCGCAATCTCGCCCAGCGGGTCCGCAATCATTTCTGCGGAGGGTGCGGTCTCCGGCAAGGGGAGCGGTGGACCGTCATAATCTATTTCGAAGTCGAGCTTGAACTCGTCGAACTCCGCGGCCATGCGGGCGGTCGGCGACTGGAGGGGCATTTGCCGGATGGCGCTCATCACCTCATCAATGGCGGAGGAAGCCTTCGTCACCACCTCGTAGCGCATGCCCCAGTCTGCCCCTTGCTTCTCCATAAACTTGAAGATGGCCTCGGTGGTTTCGGGGCCGGGGGCCATCTCCAACTTCAGGCGGCGGAGAGGGTATATCCAATAGAGCAAAGGTGTAGTCATAAACGTGGTGACCAGGGTCATCACAACCATCATCGAAAACAGGACGGGCGAAATGACGCCGATATCCAGGCCGATGTTGAGGATTACGAGTTCCATCAGACCGCGCGTGTTCATCAGGGTACCAACCCCAGCGGCCTCTCTCCACGGCACCCCCGCCGCACGCGCCGCAATCATCGAGCCGCCCAGCTTTCCGGCGACGGCGACAAGTATTATGGCTGCACACCAGAGCCACATGCCACCGCCCGGCAGACGATGCAGATCCATCCGCAGTCCTGTAAAGGCAAAAAAGAGGGGAAGGAGCAGGACGACCGTAACGGACTCGAACTTTTCGAAAACGTAGAGCACGAAGTCGCGCTCCTTGGGCATGATGGTTCCGCATAGGAATGCACCAATCAGCAGATGAAGGCCCAGCCGATCGGTGATCAACGCCGAAAGGAGAACGAATAGTATGAGCGCGGCAATCATGTACTCACTGAGCTTACCCTGGCGCTCAAACGCGGTGTAGAAGCGCCGGACCAGCGGTCTGGCCGCATAGATCATGAGGAGCACGAAGACGATCGTCCCGGCAAGCGTCATCCACACCGGCTTTGACGCCGCTTGGGACCGCATCAGAACGACAATGTAGGCAAGAATGCACCAGCCGGTAATGTCATCCACGGCCCCGCAAGCAATGGCCATCGTCCCCAAGCGGCTGCCCAGCATGGCACGGTCAGTAAGGACGCGGGCCAAGATGGCAAATGCCGTAACGCTCATCGCCGATCCCATGAAAAGCGCGAAAGCGAGGAATGACACGCTATCGTCAGAAAGCCGCGGATAAAGCAGGAGCGCCAGGAGAGCGCCCAGAACAAACGGGGCAATGATGCTGGCGTGGCTTGTGAGTAACGCCGCGTGCCCGGAATGCTTCAATTCCTTGGGGTTGAGCGCCACGCCCACCAGGAACATGTAGATGACGATGCCCACTTGGCTGAATGTGTCCAGGTATCCCAAACTCGACGGGGGAAAGAGAACCGCCGAGATTTTGGGAGCGGTCCAGCCGAGCAGTGAAGGTCCCAGCAGGATGCCGGCCACGATTTCACCAATGACCTGCGGCTGATTGATGAGCCGGAACAGCAGGCCGACGGCTCGTGCCGCGATGACGATTACAGCAATCTGCAAAATCAGCGTGACAGTGGGAGACATTATTGTTGGGTCCTCCCTGTCGGCATCAGGGGTGTGGCGCTAAAGGCGATGGGTGGACAGCTCGCGCCTCCATCCGAATGAGCATAACATGGGACAGCCGAGGTCCGCGCTAATGTTCGAAATGCAAATGGACATGGGAGTGACCGTCGTGGCTGGTCGCTTTCGCCTCGTCCGCATGCTGGCGGATCAGGAATCCCGCCAGCGCAAGCTCGCCCAGCGGCCCCGCAATCATTTCTGCGGAGGGTGCGGTCTCCGGCAAGGGGAGCGGTGGACCCTCATAATCTACTTCGAACTCGAGCTTGAACTGGTCGAACTCCGCGGCCATGCGGGCGGTCGGCGATTGGAGGGGCAATTCCCGGATGGCGCTCATCACCTCATCAATGGCGGAGCAAGCTTTCGTGGCCACCTCGTCGCGCATGCCCCAGGCTGCCCCTTGCTTCTCCATAAACTCGAAGACGGCCTCGGTGGTTTCGGGGCCGGGCGCCATTTCCAACTTCAGGCGCCGGAGAGGGAATATCCATCTGAGCATAGGTGAAGTCATAAACGAAGTGACCAGGGCCATCAAAACCATCATCGAAAACAGAACTGGCGAGATGACGCCAACATCCAGGCCGATGTTGAGGAATACGAGTTCCGTCAGACCACGCGTGTTCATCAAGGTCCCAATGGCGGCGGCGTCTTTCCACGGCACCCCCGCGGCACGCGCCGCAATCATCGAGCCGCCCAGCTTTCCGGCGATGGCGACAAGCATTATGGCTCCACACCAGAGCCACATGGCACTGCCCGGCAGACTATGCAGATTCATCCGCAGTCCTGTGAACGCAAAATAGAGGGGAAGGAGCAGGACGACCGTAACGGACTCAAACTTTTCGATAACGTGGAGCACAAAGTTGCGCTCCTTGGGCATGATGACTCCGCACACGAATGCGCCAAACACCAGATGCAGGCCCAGCCAATCGGTGATCAACGCCGAAAGGAGAACGAATAGTATAAGTGCGGCAACCATATACTCACTGAGCTGCCCATGGCGCTCATATTCGGTGTAGAAGCGTCGGACCAGCGGTTTGGCCACATAGATCATGAGGAGCACGAAGACGACCATCCCGGCAAGGGTCACCCACACCGGCTTTGATCCTGCTTCGGTCCGGACCAGAACGACAATGTAGGCCAGAATGCACCAGCCGGTAATGTCATCCACGATCGCACAAGAATACGAGAGCGTCCCCAAGCGGCTGCGCAGCATGGCACGGTCAGTCAGGATGCGGGCCAGGACGGTCACTGACGTAACGCTCATCGCCGCTCCCATGAAGAGCACGAAAGCGAGGAAGGACACGCTATCATCAGAAAGCCGCGGATAAAGCATGAGCCCCAGGAGAGCACCTAGAACAAACGGGGAAATGATGCTGGCGTGGCTCGTAAGCAACGCCGCGTGCCCGGTGGTCTTCAATTCCTTGGGGTTGAAATCCACACCCACCATGAACATGTAGATGACGATGCCCAGTTGGCTGAATGTGCCCAGGTATCCCATGCTCGAGGGGGGAAAGATAACCGCCGAGATTTTGGGAAGGGTCCAGCCGAGCAGTGAAGGTCCCAGGAGGATGCCGGCCGTGATTTCACCAATGACCTGCGGCTGATTGAAGAGTCGGAACAGCAGGCCGAGTGCCCGTGCCGCGATGATGATTACAACAATCTGCCAGATCAGCAAGACAATGGAAGACATTATTGTTGGGTCCTCCCTGTTGGCATCTGGCGAGTGGCGCTAAAGGGGATGGGTGGACAGCTTGCGCATCCATCCAAATTAAATGTCCCCGCCAACAATCGTTGTTTCTCGTGCTGGTTCACGGTGGCTTGAATGCGCAAGGGCTGAGAGCCCAGGCATCCGTCACCGGGGCGGGGGGCGGGCGCGTTCCCCCCCCGCCCGGTAGAAAAGGTGGTGCTTAAGGAAAAACCTTCAATGGTCGCAGGAAGGGCAGTTTTCGGGGCATCATTGAGGGTCAAGGTCAAATAGCTGCCCGACTGATCGATTCTCAACCGTAGCGGCTGGGAGTTGATCAGTAGGGCGCCACACGGAACACCCTGCCAGGGAGCGAAATCTGCCTGCACACTCCAATCACCGTGCACGGCCACGGGCGCAGTTAAATGCCTGCCCGCGCGGAGAATGCCGACCAAGAATAATAGGGGAACGCCCACAAACAGAATGTAATCCCTAACGAGTTTGCCTTTGTTCATTCCGGTCTCCAATCAGGGCGAGGGAGCGGGTTGCTCCCGGTGTCGCCGCTGCTGAAAGTCCGCCGATCTTAATGGCGGGCGACCAGTCCTGAGTGCGCAGGATGCCCGCGCTCCACACCGCGGGATATTCCCATGCCCCATACGGTTACGACAACCGTACATTAGTACTCCGGTCGGTGCAACACAGCTTTGAGTTGTCGGTGGAATGGATTTTCGTTCTGGTGACTTCGGTCACAGGTTCGTCCCACGAGCTCGAGGAAATCATTGCCAACGTGATGTTCTGCGCTTATGATGGCAACCTGTAGACTTGGCTTGCATGCATGATCGCATGCCGCCAAGGGGAGGTCGTATGGAAATCAAAGAGGAAAAAAGAGGCGAGGTTAAGATCATCGGCCTGAGCGGCAGGTTAGACGCCGAAACATCCCCCAGTGCTGAGAAGTGGCTCTTGAACATCGTGGCTCAGGGTGAACGACTTCTCGTGCTCGATTTTTCGGAGCTGACTTACATCAGCAGCTCCGGCCTGCGTTTATTGATTGAAGTGGCCAGGAGTTTGCAGAAGACCAATGGAAAGCTCGCCCTGGCCGCGCTCAATGATCATGTCGGTGAGGTCATCAGGATCGCCGGTTTCACCGGCATATTCTCAATCTATCCCACCTGCGAGGAGGCGGTCGCCCACGCTCAGAGCGACAGACGCGGCGAGCAGAGCGCTACGAATCCGCCCATCGCCGCGTAGGGCAGTTGTCCACGCGCAGAGCAGAAGCAAGAATCTATGGCCGACACTAAGAATCGGTGGCTGATCGCAGCCGCGGCGGTTGGGATTCACCTCTCCATCGGTTCCGTCTATGCCTGGAGCGTTTTTGTCAAGCCCATCGTGCGTCAAAGCGGGTGGGGGTTAAGAAACGTCCAATTCACCTTCAGTATTGCCATCCTCTTTCTCGGTCTGTCCGCCGCGACGCTGGGCCATTTCGTCGAGAAGCACGGCCCCCGAAGATCGGGCACCCTCGCCTCGTTCTTCTTCGGCATAGGGATCGCGGGAGCCGGCATCGCTTTGAAAACGAACCATATCCTCTTGCTCTATCTCTGTTATGGCATTCTGGGCGGGATTGGCCTCGGTGTAGGCTATATTGCGCCGGTTTCCACTCTGGTCAAGTGGTTTCCGGACAAGCGGGGCCTGGCTACAGGACTGGCGATCATGGGTTTCGGCTTCGCCTCTCTGATCGCCAGCCCCATTATCCAGCGGCTGATCGTTACGGTGGGGCTGACTCATACCTTCTTCTTGCTGGGGGCCGCCTATTTTGCAGTCATGTTTCTTTCTTCGCAGTACCTGGCCCCTCCCAAGCCGGGATGGATGCCGGAAGGCTACAAGCAGGGACCCGTTTCCGCCGGCGAGCGGAGGACCGAAAACGAACTTACTGCCAATGAGGCCGTGAGGACCCGCCGCTTCTACTGGCTCTGGCTCATGCTGTTCATCAATGTGACATGTGGAATAGCTGTCATATCCGTTGCCTCTCCCATGGCGCAAGAGGTCATCGGCATGACGGCCTTTCAGGCGGCGGCCATGGTGGGGCTGATCGGGCTGTTCAATGGCGGAGGAAGAATTGTGTGGGCCGCCCTGTCGGATTACGTTGGGAGGCCCAACGTCTATACTTGCTTTTTTGCCATTCAAATCGGAGCATTCTTCCTGTTGCCGAAGACTTCCAACGCCTTGGTCTTCCAGGGCCTGCTCTTTCTCATCATGACCTGCTACGGCGGGGGATTTTCCTGCATTCCTGCCTTCATCGGCGACCTCTTTGGAACTAAACAACTGGCCGCCATCCACGGGTACACCCTCACGGCGTGGGCAGCGGCTGGCCTTGCCGGGCCGATCTTTGCGGCATGGGTCCGGCAAAGGACAGGGAGCTACTCCGGCACCTTATCCGCTTCGCTTGTCATGTTTGCGCCGGCCTTGCTCATCTCGTTACTCATTCGCATGGAAGGCAGAAAGCCCAGGAAAGAGGTCCCGCAGCCCGTCAAGGCAGTGCCTGAATCTCTGGACAGGATGGAGGAGCGCACCTTCCCGGCCGAACTGTCTACACTCAGGAATGTCATGGATTTCATTACCGCGCACGCGGAAAAGGCAGGGCTGCCTGCCAAGGTGATCCTTCGCGTCCAGTTGGCCGTCGAGGAGGCGGTTGCCAATATCTGCCATTACGCTTACCTCGAAGAAGCGGCTATCAATTTTGTCAACTACCCCTACCATGAGCCAGGTAGCTTCGTGATCCGGGTATGGTGTGAAGCAAGAACCTTCGAAGTGGATCTGATTGACCAAGGACTTGCTTTCAACCCACTCTCCGTTGCCCCCTTGGACCCCGAGTCCCTGCTGGAGCATCCGGAGCTTAAGGGCCTGGGAATCCACCTCATTCGGCAAATCGCAGACGAGGTCCGCTACAATCGTGTCAGCGGCAAGAACGTATTGACGCTTATTATGAAGAAATGATAGGTATCGAGGACCACGCGCATCAGGCTTTGTCAGCCTTCCCTTTGGCGCGGCGTTCCGCACGGGCCTCGCTGACGGCTTCGTCGACGATGCGCTGAATTTCATCGGGGTCGGCATCGGCGTTGCGCGCCCTGATGTCCTGAATGGTGCACTGAAGTACACGCCGGCGGACAGCCTCTTCGATGAATTTCGACAGGTCGCCCTTTTTCATGCCCTGGGCACCCAGAAAGGTGCGCAGGGTCAGGTCGGTTTCCTTCGAGACCTTGATGTTCCAGCGGACGGCTTCTTCTTCCATATGCCACCTATACACTTAGGCAGATAAACACCTATATACTCATTCTATGCCAGAATCCCGCCGCTGGGATGGGTTTCCTTAAGCCCCCTATTAATGATAACATCCTTAATCATTCATAAGTTGGAGCTTGGTAGGCGGCTCCCCCTCGACGTGCTGGAAACAACAATCAATGCCTGGCTCCCAACGCGGCCCGGCCGCCTCAACCAAAACGGGATTCTCCGCGTTCTCCGAGCCTTCAGATCCTCCACACGGAGAGATCGGAGGGTCTCAGTGACCTCTGTGTTGGAGTTCTTTTGACCACGAAGAACACGGGCCCTCAGGGCCGCCGACATAAAAGGCAATGTCGGCGCCACCCGCGCTTCCCCAGTTTGACCAAAAGGGCGTGATTTGCGGGCGCACACGCGCGTTGAATCTACACGAGCTTACGTGTATACTGGGCGCTTGTTGGCACTGGTCTTCATTCAGGGTGAGCGTGCGAACCGTTGCCGACAAATCCTGTTCCCGCACCTGTTTAACCCGACCGCTCGACGACGGCGTTGAGGGCAAAGCCGGCTTAATGCTGCATTTCGTAAATACGATGACGGAAGAACCCCCTCACCCCCGGCCCCTCTGTCGCCGCGGCGACCGAGGGGGGAGTCGAATTCAATTGGCTGCCAGCCGCATGAGGCTGGAGAAAGGTTATAAAGGAAATGAGGGCAGCCGTTTTTTACGGGCCGCGCGACGTACGGATTGAGGATGTTCCCAAGCCCGGGGTAGGAGCAGGTGAGATTGTCTTGCGCGTCCTGCGCTGTGCGGTATGCGGTACGGACAAGCGCATTTACACCCATGGGCAAAAGAACGTGGCGCCGCCGGCGATTACCGGCCATGAGATTGTCGGCACTGTTCACGAGATCGGTTCAAATGTGGACGGCGGACTCCACCTGGGCCAGAGAGCCATCGTGGCCACCGTCGTAGGCTGTGGAAAATGCATCTATTGCAAACGCAAGCAGTACAATCTCTGTGACTCGTTCACAGCGGTGGGCTACGAACACGCCGGGGGATTCGCAGAATACATCAGAATTCCTGCCGCGGCGGTGGCGCAAGGCAACGTGATTCCAATTCCGAATTCCATGTCCGTGGAACGGGCCGCGCTGATCGAACCACTTTCCTGCGTGCTGAACGGCCAGGAGTACTTGTCCGCGCAGCCGGGTGATCGCGCCGTGGTTTTCGGCTCCGGGCCTATTGGCCTGATGCATGCCAGCATATTGAAGGCACGAGGTTGCGGCCCCGTCCTGGTATCGGACGTGTCGCAGGAACGCTTGGATTATGTGCGGGAGTTTGGGGTCGGTCTTCCTGTGAATACGTCCGCCGGCGACGCGGTCCGCAGGATTATGGAAGCGGGCGGCGAGGAGAAATTCGATGTGGCCATCGTGGCCTGTTCGGTTAAGGCGGCCCAGGCTGATGCGCTGAAGCTGGTTCGGAAAAAGGCCCGAGTTTCATTCTTTGCCGGCGTGCCCAAGGACGACCCGGTTTTGGGCATTGACACCAATCTCATTCACTACAACGAGATTTCCGTCTTTGGCTGCTTTGCTTCCAACCTCCGGCACTACCACCAGGCCCTGGAGATGGTCTCCCGCGACGACTTGCCATGGGACCGCTTCCTCACGCACCGGTTCAAGCTGCAAGACATGGTCAAGGCCTATGCCGTGGTCGAGGCAGGACAAGGAATCAAGACCGTCATCGACTGCGAATAACAATTAGCCATCCGCAGTCGGCGAGGCGCTCTGGAGTGCGGCCCGCCGCGGCGGGCTGCCGCTTTCGCTCAGGCCAGCTTGCTGGCCGTGTACTGGGCGCCGGCTATGGCGACGCGAGCAAGCTCGCTAGAAGAAAGCGGCAGCAAGCTGCCGCACTCCAAAGCGCTAATGAATTAGCGACAACCACGATGGATAAAGAATCCCTGGCGCAATTAATTGCAATCTCTCGCACGGTGGGCGCGAATCCGGACTACGTGCAGGCCGGCGGCGGCAACACTTCGGTGAAGTCCGAAGATGGGCGGACGATGGCCATCAAGGCCAGCGGGACGCCCCTGACGGCCATGAGTGAGAACGCCGGCTGGGTGGAAGTGGACACGGCGCGAGTCCTGAGCATCTTCGCTCGGAAGGACCTTGCCTCGCTGGAGACGAATGCCCGCGAATCGGGTGTGCTGCAACACCTCTCCTCCGCAGTCATTGGCGGCAGCGGGCGGCCCTCGGTGGAGACGGCGCTTCACGCCATGCTCGGCAGGGTGGTCATCCATACTCACCCCGTGGCAGCTAATGCCCTGAATTGCGGGCCCGGACTGAAGGCCCTGGAGGAGATTACGCCGCCGGGCGAACTCTTACCGCTTTGGGTGCCTTACACCGATCCCGGCTGGCGCCTCGCCACCACCATCAAGTCTGCTGCCGAGGCTTACGAAAAACACCACCACCGCCCTCCGCAAGTCATTTTCATGGAGAACCACGGACTTCTGGTCTCGGCGCCAGAAGCTCAGGCATGTGTGGCGCTTCATAATGAATGGGTGGAACGTTGCGAGCGGTTCTTCGCGCCGCAAGCCCCGCCGCTGCGCGCACCCTCGGGCTTGGACTCTGCCGCCTTGCGCAAGGCCATGGTCTCGCTGCGCCGCGTGTGGCGCGAGGCGCAAGGAAGCGCCCCTTTCGCTCGCTTGACCCCTGATGCGGAACTGGCCGGCGCGGCGTGCGACTCGAGGGCGGAGACTTTGGCGGGTGGCTCACTGACACCCGACCATATTGTTTACACTGGCTCCCGCGCGCTCCTGGGCGATTCCCTGGATGAATTGGCCGCGAAGCTGGGACCGGCATTGGGCGAGAAAGCTCCACCCCGGGTGGCAATACTTAGAAATGTCGGGACGTTCCTGCTGGCTGAAAACGTTGCCAAGCTGGACGCGGCAGAGGCGCTGGGCGTCGCCGCCGCCAGGATTACGCGTCTGGCGGCGGGGCGCGGCGGCGCGCACAACCTGGGCCCGGCTTCCGCCGAATTCATCATTAATTGGGAGGCGGAACATTACCGCTCGGCTTTATTCAATGCTGCCGCCGCGCCCCTGGCCCGCAAGGTCGCCCTGGTGAGCGGTGCGGCGTCCGGTCTGGGCTGTGGAATTGCCCAGGGTTTGGTGGAAGCTGGAGCCGCGGTGGCCTTCTGCGACATCGATGACAAAGGGGCAGAAGCGGCCGCAGCCGCCTCTCCAGAGCCCCTGCACGCACTCCCGGTACACATGGACGTCACGGACGAAGTCTCGGTGGCAGCCGCCTTTGACACGCTTTTGCGCCATTGGGGAGGCGTGGACATCGTCATTTGCGCCGCAGGCGTAGCCCCGCCCTACGAGCTGGTAGACATGCCGGCGGATAAGTGGCGGCAGGCGCTGGAGATCAATCTCACCGGCTATTTTCTGGTGGCGCGGGAGGCGGCTCGCATTATGCGCGCACAGGGTGACGGCGGCGCCATGGTCATGCTCTCCTCGAAAACCGGCTTGGACGCTTCCCGAACCAACTCCGCCTACAACGCTACGAAAGCCGGCGAGCTCCACCTGATGCGCGGCTGGGCGCTCGAGCTGGGGGTGGATGGCATTCGCGTCAACGCCGTGGCCCCGGGCAATGTCTTCGAAGGGTCCAAGATCTGGAACCCCGAGTACATCCAAACCGCCGCTCGCAAAAGGGGAATCAAGCCCGAAGAGGTCATCCCCTACTACGTTTCGTTGACTGCGTTGAAGCGCGATATCAAGCGCTCGGACGTTGCCGCCGCGGTCGTCTTCCTCTGTTCCGACGCGGCGCGCTGCATCACCGGCCAGACGCTGGTGGTGGACAGCGGACAGGTCATGGTTCGATGAACAGGGTGGTGTCCCATAATGCATGTAGCGCCGACCTTTAGGTCGGCATTCATCGTGCTGACCTAAAGGTCAGCGCTACGAGTCAAACTAGGACTGTACCGATGAACAGCCCAGCGCTGGAAAGAACGGCCGAACTCGAGGCGGAGCTTTACCAGGGAGGGCTCGAGCAGCGCTTGAGCGCTCTCCGCCAACTGTGCGCCCAGCTCGGCCCCAGACCACGCCGTGGAACCAACTGCCACATTCACACCAGCGAGTCTTTCAGCGTTTTTCGCTCACCCACGGAAGCGGTGTGGCAGGCGGCGCGGGAGGGCTTGGCCGTTCTGGGCATCAACGACCATTACACGATTGCGGGACATGATGAGTTCCGCCGCGCCTGTGAGGTTGCGGGCATTGCGGCGACATTTTCTCTCGAGGCCGTGGCCATGGACCGTGCCGCCGAGGCGGATGGCCTGCTCCTCAATGACCCCGATAACCCTGGCCGGGTGTATCTGTGCGGCAAAGGCGTGACTAGGAATCCGCCTGATTCTTCGGCCGAAATGCGCGGCCTCGCGCGCCTGCGGGCGGCCCTCGAGCGTCGGAATCGTGAGATGACCGAAAAGGTCGCCGCGCTCTTCCAGGATCGACTCCACGCCGCGGGCCCAACGTGGGAGTCTGTGCGGGCGCTGACGCCGCGCAACAATGCCACTGAACGCCACGTAGCCTGGGCCACGCTGGCGCGCTTGCGTGAGTGGGCCTTGACCGTGGGAGTGTCCCTTACTGAGGCTATAGCGATTTGTTGCGGGGCTGCTCCGCCGGCAGGGGCGGACGACGCCGCGCTGCAAATCTTCCTTCGCGCCAAACTCCTCAAGGCCGGCGCCCCTTGCTTCGTGCGCGAGTCGGAGGAGGCTTTCGTCTCCGTTGCCGAGCTGCGTAAGATCTTCCTGGCTTTCGGATCCATCCCCACTTACCCCGTCCTCGGAAACCCGATTACCTCCGGCGAGTTGGACATCGGGGCTCTCCTTGACCGCTTGGAGGCAGCAGGCTTTTACGCCGTCGAGGTCATCCCGCATCGCAATGCACGCGAGCGTCTGTCTCAAATTGTCTCGACGGCGCGGCGCCGCTGGTGGCCCGTCTTCAATGGCACGGAACACAATACGCCGGAGGCTAAGCCCATGCTGGACCCCTTCGCTCTCGACCCGGAGTTTGAGCCCTGGTTCCGCGAAAGCACCATGCTGTTGCTCGGCCACCAGCGGCTCGTAGCGCAAGGTCAGGCGGGGTTCGTCGATCTTGAAGGCAGACCTGCGATTGCCGACCCGCGTGCCCGGTTCGAGCACTTTAGCAAAACTGTTTGCAATTCTCCGCGTGTTGGCGGAACATAGCAGGTTTGGTTTGATGAATTGATTTCCTACCTTAGAGTCGGAGGACGAGAAAAGTGGCAAAAAAAGAGATTGCAATAGCAAAACCGAAGGGGAAGTTGGGTGTTCTTACGGTCGGGATGGGGGCAGTCGCGACCACCATGATCGCCGGTGTGGAAGCGGTGCGCAGGAAGATCGCGCTCCCTATAGGTTCTCTGACCCAGATGGGGACGGTGCGCCTGGGAAAACGCACCGACAAGCGGATTCCCAAGATCAAAGATTTCGTACCCCTGGCTAATCCCGAGGATCTGGTGTTTGGGGGCTGGGACCTCTTCACGGACAGCGCCTACGAAGCGGCGCTAAAAGCCGGGGTTCTGGAAAAAGCCCAGGTTGAGCAGTTGAAAGATTTCCTCGAAGAGCTGCGGCCGATGCCCGCCGCCTTCGAGCAGAAGTGGGTGAAGAACCTTCATCCCAACAATGTGAAGACCAGCAAGTCAAAAATGGATCTTGCCGAGCAAGTGATGAAGGATATTCAGCAGTTCAAGAAGCAGTCGGGCGCTGACCGCCTGGTCATGATTTGGTGCGCATCGACGGAAGTTTATTCCAAGCCGCATCCTGTGCATGACACACTCAAGAGCTTTGAAGAAGGGCTCAAGTCAAACAGCCCGGACATCTCCCCCAGCATGATCTATGCCTACGCTGCCTTGAAGCTGGGCATCCCCCACGCCAACGGCGCGCCGCATATCACTACGGATATTCCGGCGCTCAGCAGCTTGGCGGTCGAGAAGAAAGTCCCCGTCTGCGGTAAAGACTTCAAATCCGGCCAGACGTTCATGAAAACCCTCCTGGCGCCCGGCCTCAAGGCCAAGCTGCTGGGATTGAAGGGTTGGTTTTCAACCAACATCCTGGGTAACCGCGATGGCGAGGTGCTGGACGATCCCGAAGCTTTCCGCAGCAAGGAAGAAAGCAAGCTCTCGGTGCTCGAATACATCATTCAGCCTGATCTTTATCCCGAGCTCTATAAGGGTTACTACCACAAGGTGAGAATCGAGTACTACCCACCACGCGGCGACAATAAGGAAAGCTGGGATAACATCGATATCTTCGGTTGGCTGGGATATCCGATGCAGATTAAGGTGAATTGCCTTTTCCGGGATTCGATCCTGGCCGCTCCCATGGCGCTGGACCTCGTCCTTTTCATGGACCTCGCGCAACGCTGCCCGGAGCTGGCGAAGATGGGAATCCAGGAATGGTTGTCCTTCTACTTCAAGAGCCCCATGTGCGCAGCCAGCCTTTACCCCGAGCACGACGTTTTCATTCAACTGATGAAGCTCAAGAACACTCTCCGCTACCTGCGTGGTGAAGAGCTGATCACTCACTTGGGGTTGGAGTACTACGACTAGGCAGTAGGCAGTGGGCAGTGGGCAGAAAGCAGTAGGCAGTAGGCAAGTAGGCAGTAGGCAGTAAAGAGAACTGGAGGCTGTTCCGACGATTGTGGACCGTCGAATAAAGTAGAGACTCTGGGTCGGGCGAGCAGGAGGACTGGGCCACAACGCTTCCGCAAAGCAGCCCCTGACCTTATTTTCGTCTCGCGCCCCGCACAGCGCGTGTCGCTCGGCCGAGCCCCGGAGGGGCGCGAGAATTTAGCCCAGGGCGCAAATCGTGGGAGAGCGGCCACACCGTCCATAAGCCCCGTAGGTAATGCCTCAGTTTCGGGCGCGGTTCTCAGGAGCGCGGGCTTCCAGCCCGCACCGGATGCGGCCAGGATGGCCGCGCTCCCAGACCTGCGAGCCCGAGACAGAGGCGTTTCCCCGTAGAGGCGGCAGAGGGGCAAAGATAATCAAGCATCTGCTGAGCTACCTAATTCTCTGTCGCCCCTCCGGGGCTTCCCTTCGTTCTCGTGCCGGGTAACCCACGGCTTGCGCCGTGGGCTAAATTCTGTCGGCCCTCCGGGCCTGTAGTGAGGCTTGCGCCGTGGACTATCCCGCAGGTGCAGGATCGGCGCCCCGGGCCTGTAATGAGGCTGGGTTCTGCTGACTGCCTACTGCCTACTGCCTTCTGCTTTCTGCTCGAAATGATATGACCCAACCGATTCCTGTTGAAATGCGCGCCCTGGTTTTGGACGGGGTTGGTTTCGCCCATCTGCAAGTGCGGCGAGTGCCGACTCCGCGCCCTGGCCCGCGCCAAATGCTGGCCCGAGTGGACGCTGCGGGGATTTGCACCTCCCTCATCAAGCTGGTCGAGCAGGGTCCGGAGCACGAACAGTTGTATGGCTGGGACCTCGAGCGCTTCCCGCTGATTCTCGGCGACGAGGGCTCCGTAACGGTTGTCGAGGTGGGGCAGGAATTGAAAGAACGCTACCATCCCGGCGAGCGCTATGTGATTCAACCCGCGGTCGACCACCCGCCCATCAATCATCCGGAGCGATATCGCGATGGGGGCCGCGGCGTCGCCAAGGTCGCTGTCGGCTACACGCTGCCAGGACACCTCGCGGAATATATTCTCATCACAGAAGAAACTGTGGCCGCGGGATGCCTTCTCCCGATTCTAGAGCCCTCGTTCCCCTTCGCGCACGCTGCCCTGAGCGAGCCTCTCTCCTGCTGCGTCTCGGCTCAAGACCACCACGTGCACTTGGTGCGGGAAACACCGCTGGGGCCGCGCCAGGCCGTAAAGGGGCTCAAGCCCGGAGGAGTAACCGTGGTGATTGGTGCGGGGGCTATGGGCCGGATGCACGTCGACTTGGCGCTTAGTTACAGACCGCGGGCTATTGCGGTGGCCGACCTCGTTGAGGCACGCTTGGAGCTGGTGAGGACGCTGGTAGGACCGCGGGCAAGCAAGGCCGGAATCGACCTCCAGGTCGTCAACCCGGGGTCAACTGATTTGAACGAGTTCGTGAACCAGCTCACGAATTATAGCGGGGCCGATGATGTGATTGTGGCCGTGGGCTCGAAGCAGGCCATCGAGAGCGCTCAGAGCTTGGCCGGGCGGGGCGCCGTCCTGGACCTTTTTGGCGGATTAAAAAAGGGCGCGGACCTTATCGGCCTCGACACGGGAATCGTGCATTACAAGGAGATCAACGTCACCGGGTCTAGTGGAGGTTCCCCATGGGACATCGCTCGAACGCTGGAGTTGATGACGGCGGGGCAGATTGACGCCGGGCGCCACATTACTCGAATTGGCGACCTGGAACACGCCGGCGAATTTTTGAGAATGGTCGGAGCTCAGGAAATCGACGGCAAAGCCGTGGTTTACCCTCACCGGCGCAGCGCTGAAATCCGGGCGGTGAAATCCTGGAGCGCCCGCGATGAGGCGGAATACTGAGACCAGTCGAGAAGTCGAGAGTCGAAAGTCGAGGAGTTATGAACCTCTTGACCCTCGACTCTCGACTCCTCGGCTGTCAGGAGCAAGTGTAGCGCGGACCTGTTTTGTAGGTCCGCGGTTCGTGGGCAGAGCCGGTGAGGAGAACCGCAGACCTTGAGGAACAGGTCTGCGCTACCCACCCTCGACTCCTCGACTGCCGGGAGAAGGAAGAAGGCGGCTCGAAATTGACCATCCAGAATAGCCCCAGCCCCCAGCCCCCAGCCCCTAGCCCTCTCCGCCGCCGCACTTTCGTTGGCTTCGGCTTCGGCCCCATCCAAGCTGGACTGTTTCTTTACGAAGCTTTCCGCTCCGATAGTTTCGGCAAGCTGGTGGTAGCAGAAGTGGCGCCGGATACGGTGAATGCGGTGCGGCGCGCGGGAGGACGTTTCTCCGTAAACATCGCGCAGTCGGACCGCACCGAGATCGCGGAGATTGGCCCCTTGGAAATCGAGGATCCGGGCTCCGCCTCTGACCGGCAACGTTTGGTGGAAGCGGTGGCAGAAGCCGAGGAAATCGCTACCGCGGTGCCCAGCGTGCAATTCTACACTTCTCCGAGCCCTGGGAGCATTCACCACCTCCTGGCCCAGGGACTGCGACGCAAAGCAGCCGCGCGGGGGCCGCAGGCCGTCGTTTACGCGGCGGAAAACCACAACCATGCGGCGGAGACCCTGGAAGCAAGAGTGTTCGAGGAGATTCCCGAAAACGAAAGAGCGCGGGTGGCGACTCGTGTCCGATTCTTGAACACCGTGATCGGAAAAATGAGCGGGGTGGTTTCCGACGCAGATGAAATCAGAATGCAGGGTTTGGCCACCATCACGCCTGGCGGCCATCGCGCCTTTCTTGTCGAAGCGTTCAACCGAATCCTGATTTCCAAAATCCACTTTGCGGGCACGGGTGATACGCCGTCTTTTCAGCGCGGCATGAGGAGTTTTGAAGAGAAGGATGACTTGTTGCCTTTCGAAGAAGCCAAGCTCCACGGCCACAACGCCACCCATGCCCTCGCGGCCTACGTCGGGGCCCTGCGCGGCGTGGAACGTATCGCGGATCTCGGCAAGCATCCCGATGTCATGGCTTTCCTCCGCGCCGCCTTCATTCGAGAATCCGGACAGGCGTTTGTGCGTAAGCACGCGGGTAAGGATCCTCTCTTCACTCAAGAAGGGTATCGGGAATACGCCGACGATCTGCTCGCACGGATGGTCAATCCCTTTCTTCACGACAGTGTCGAGAGGGTGGGGCGCGACCCGGAGCGGAAACTTGCTTGGGACGACCGCCTGGTGGGAACCCTGCGCGTGTCGCTACAGCAGGGTGTTAAGCCGGCGCGTTATGCCTTCGGGACAGCCGCCGCGCTGGCCGTGCTCGAGCGTAACACCCTGGAAACAGATATTCCGCTGGCCACCTGGCTTCTCCCCCTGTGGCGAATGGCCTCTCCCAATAAGCAGGAAGAGGAAAAAGTCCTCGGCCTGGTTGAAGAAGGCCGCAAGCGACTCCGGAGATGGCGCGCCGCGGGCTTCCAAGACCTGGAGGGCTTGTTTGAAGAACTCTATCCGTGATGTCAGAAACGGAGCGCAGGCTTCAGCCCCCTCACCCGCCCCGCCTCCCGATGAAGTGCACCGGGACGGCGGGTCACCCTCTCCCCCAAGGGGGAGAGGGCACCACTTCTCAAGATGCTAGTGTAGTGTCTCGTAGATAGCTTTACAACGAGCCACTTTTTCCAGTATGTGTTTCGCGCTTGCCTTCCAAACGAACGGCCTAGGTTCTTGGTTGTTGTGTTCGAGGTATTCC
>Ga0326728_10004670_pt1 | contig 40013 bp, 41 predicted proteins | sample MB3enrmetagenome_FD_207602 | JGI IMG/M metagenome (GOLD analysis project Ga0326728, IMG submission 207602) | Lab enriched peat soil microbial communities from McLean, Ithaca, NY, United States - MB31MN | ecosystem: Environmental > Terrestrial > Soil > Wetlands > Peat | place: USA: New York... | reverse complement strand
CCTCGTTGCCGGGTATGGTCCGGGAGGAGAAGACGATACTGTCGCCGCGGTCGAATTTCACGAGGGGATGCTCGCCCTTGGAGATCCGGGCAAGCGCCGCCTGGCTCTCGCCTTGGCTGCCTGTAACGAGGGCGGCAACCTTGTCGCGCGGTATGCTACCGAAGTTTTCCTGATCGAGGTAAGTCAGATGCTCCGGCCAAAGCCCGGTTTCGCGGGCCGCCTCGACGATGCGGTGCATGGCGCGTCCGACGAGAACGAGCTCGCGCCCTGCTGCGCGAGCCGCCTCGCCTATGGCAATGAGGCGGGCGACGTTCGAAGCGAATGTCGTGATGGCAATACGCCCTTTTGCCCGCCCGATCACGGCCTTCAAATTTTGAGCGACGGATTCCTCGGTAGCGCTCGTACCATCGAGCAGCGCGTTGGTGCTGTCGCAGACGAGAACGCGCACCCCTTCATCGCCCAACCGCGCGAGCTTGGCCTCGTCCGTCGGATCGCCCCAGCCAGGGGTGTCGTCGAACTTCCAATCGCCGGTATGGAGAACGTTGCCGGCCGGGGTGCGCAAATAAACCGCGTTACATTCCGGTATCGAATGCGCGACCGTTACAAGCTCGACGTCGAAGGCACCGATATTGAAGCGCGAGCCCTGTACCATTTCGACGATAGGCACTTCATTGCGGTAGGCAAGCTCTTGCAGCTTTCCTCTGAGCAGCCGTGCGGCAAACTTGGTCGCGTAGACGGGCGCACGAAGCCGCGGCCACATCTCCGCCACCGCCCCGATGTGATCCTCGTGAGCATGGGTGATGAGGATACCGGCAAGACTTTTCCGCTCCTCTTCGATGAAGCGCAAATCCGGAAGTACGACGTCCACACCAGGCTCGCTGGCGTCCGGAAATGTGATACCGCAGTCGATCATCAGCCACTGCCGGTCCTCGGCCGCGCCGATGCCATAGAGGTATACGTTGAGACCGATTTCCCCGATGCCGCCGAGCGGCAAGAACACAAGTTCGGGTATTGCAGGCGTTCCTGTCGTTGACATTCTTTTTTTTGTGTCCTGCTTTTGAGGATTGGAGGTGAGGATTACCGCCGGCTTAAGCCCTCGGGATATATGTCGCCGGCGTTCACTGTTATGACAACCCCCGGTCCAGTTTCGAGTTGCAGCGCGCCCCCTTTGTCGACGCCGCAGAACTTACCTCGAATTGAGGAGCCGTTCAAACTAACAGTAATCGGTTCGTTGAGCGCAAGCGCGCGGGAAACCCAAACTTCCCTGATGGCGGCGAAGCCTTTGCCCTCCTCCCAGCGGCCGAGCCAAGTCTCGAAAGCCGCCGCCAGGGCGTCAAACACTTGGGCGGTGCCGGCCGGCCCTAAGCCGAGCGCGGCGGCCGGCCGGCCGGTATCGGATGGCGCAACGCCGGTGTTGATGCCGGTGCCGATGACTGCAACGGCGCCGTTCCCCTTTACCGCGGAAAGGCTCTCGATCAAAATGCCCGCGATTTTCGCACCGCCGAACATCACATCGTTGGGCCATTTCAGCCGCAAATCGCCGGCTTGCGTCGGCGTGAGCTGACTTGCAAGCGCATCGCACACCGCGAGCGCGGCAACGAAAGAAAGCTGAGTTGCAACGCTAGCGCTTACGCTCAGCTGCAAAATCAGGCTCGCGTACAGATTGCCCTTTGGCGAATGCCAGCGCCGCCCTCCCCGGCCGCGGCCCTGGCTTTGCTCGCCCGCAACGATCCAGAGCGGACCCTCGCAGCCTTCGCCAATCCGGCGCAGCGCTTCCTCATTCGTCGAGTCGAGGCTGTCGAAATGCAAGACGGACGCGGCTATTTTCTCCCGGCTCACGGCTCAGAAAAGCGAGCGCGAGGCCACATCGGCGGCGGCCTTTAGCGTGCTCGGATTGAGGAAAAACAGGATCACGAAGGCCGCCGATACGCCAAGCGTCAATTGTACCGATGCTGGTATGCGCTCGAAAACGGCGCCCGGCTCATCGAAATACATGATTTTGACGATGCGCAAATAGTAGTAGGCCCGCCCACGATGGCGAGCCAGTAAAGATGGGCCTGGATCGCTGCGTTGAAAACGTAGAACTTGGCAAAGAACCCAGCAAGCGGCGGGACACCGGCTAGCGAGAACAGCAGCATGGCAAACAGGAACGCAAACAGCGGTTTCTCGCGCGATATGCCTGCCAAGTCCTCGATTGCCTCGCTCATGGCATGGCCTTTGCGCATGGCAAGAACGCAGGCAAAGCTGCCAAGCGTCATGGCAAGATAAATCGTGAGGTAGATAAGAACGCTCGATATGCCTTCAACGGGGGCCCCATCGGGTGTCGCAGCGGCCAGACCGATCAGAGCGTATCCGACGTGGCCGATAGAGGAATAGGCAAGCAGGCGCTTGATGTTCTGCTGTCCGATGGCAGCAAACGCGCCGAGCGCCATCGAGCCCACGGAAATCGCAATGACGACCTGCTGCCACTGCGCCGCCGAATCCGGGAAAGCGCCAAGGACGACGCGGATCACCATCGCCATGGCCGACATTTTGGCCGCCGCTGCGAAATAGGCGGTGACCGGGGTTGGAGCCCCCTCATAGACATCGGGCGTCCACATATGGAACGGGACAGCCGAGATCTTGAAAGCGAGCCCCGCCAAGATGAAGACCAAACCGAAGATGAAGCCGATCGGCGCCCCGTGTGCCCGCGCCGCTTCGGCGATCTGCGGGAACCCAGTCGCCCCGGTATATCCGTAGACGAGCGATGAGCCGTAGAGCAAAAGCCCCGAGGATAGAACGCCGAGCACGAAATATTTGAGCCCCGCCTCCGTCGAGCGCAAACGGTCGCGATGGAAAGCGGCGACCACGTAAAGTGCAAGACTTTGGAATTCCAAAGCCAGATAAAGCGAGATGAGGTCGTTTGCCGAGATGGTTAGCAGCATCCCGGCTGTCGAGAGCAGGATCAGCACTGGAAATTCGAAGTGTAAAAGCCGCTCGCGCCGCATATAGTCGAAGGACAGCATGATCGAGAAGGCTGAGCCCGCGAGCGTCAGAATCTTCATGAAACGTGCGAAGCTATCGTTTACGAACGCTCCGTTGAAAAGCTCCTCGGTTGGCTGCTGCTGACGGGCTATCAGCAGTGCGGCTCCCGCGAGGACCAAGATGGAAACGATGCTGATGCTGAAGCCCGCTTGGTAGCGATGATAGACGCCCCAAAGCAGGAGCACCAACGCAGCCAGCACAATGAACAGCTCTGGAAAGATGGGCGTGTAGTCGGTGAGCATCGGCGCGGCCCTATTTCTGGAGTTGTGCGATGAGCGGCGTCGCGCTCATGGCTTGGCGAGCGGCAATGGCTTCCCGGTACGGAGCGATCATCGCGTTTACGGCTCCGGAGGCAGTGTCGAGCACGGGTTTTGGATAGAAGCCGAGTAGGACCGTCAGCACCACGAGCGGCGCCATGATTGTAATCTCACGCGCCGTCATATCTTTGATGCCGGCCAGCGATGGCTTTTCGAGCTTGCCGAAAATCACGCTCCGGTAGAGCGTAAGCGCATAGACTGCCGACAGAATGACGCCGAAGGTCGCAAAGAAAGCGGCGACCGAGTTCGCGCGGAAGGTGCCGATAAGCGACAGAAACTCTCCGATAAAGCCGCTCGTACCGGGCAGGCCGACATTCGCCATGGTGAAAACCATGAACATGAAGGCATAGACCGGCATGCGGTCGGCGAGCCCGCCATACGCTGCGATCTCGCGCGTATGGATGCGGTCGTAAACGACGCCGACGCTTAGGAAGAGCGCTCCGGACACGATGCCGTGGCTCACCATCTGGAATACCGCACCCTGAGCGCCCGTCTCCGTACCGGAGAAAGCGCCGATAGTGACGAAACCCATGTGCGCGACGGACGAATAGGCGATCAGCTTCTTCATGTCCTTCTGCGCGAAGGCCACGAGCGAGGTGTATATGATCGCCGTCACGCCTAGCACATACATGAGCGGTGCGTAGCTCACGGACGCCGCCGGGAACATAGGCAGCAAAAAGCGCAGGAAGCCATATCCGCCCATCTTCAATAGGATCGCCGCAAGAACGACCGAGCCAGCCGTTGGCGCCTCCACATGTGCATCGGGCAGCCAGGTGTGAACCGGCCACATCGGAAGCTTGACCGCAAAAGAGGCGAGGAAAGCGAACCACAGCCAAGTTTGTAGGCCTTCAGCGAAATGGAACTTGAGGAGCGTAGGAATCTCGGTCGTGCCCGCCTGGCCGTACATGGCGAGAATGGCCAGCAGCATCAGCAGCGAGCCAAGCAGGGTGTATAGGAAGAATTTGAAGCTCGCATAAACCCGGCGCGCACCGCCCCACACGCCGATGATGATAAACATCGGGATCAGGCCGCCCTCGAAGAACAAATAAAACAGTACGAGGTCGAGGGCACAGAACACGCCGATCATCAGCGTTTCGAGCAACAGGAACGCGATCATGTACTCTTTCACGCGTTCGGTGATCGAGCGCCAGCTGGCGAGGATGCAAAGCGGCATCAGGAATGTTGTGAGGATCACAAAGGGCAAGGAAAGCCCGTCCACGCCGACATAGTAGGTGATCGTGCTGGAAAGCCAGGGCCGGTGCTCAACGAATTGAAACCCGCCAATCGACGGATCGAACTGTACGAGCAGGACGAGCGACACGCCGAACGTGATCAGCGTCGTCCATAGGGCGATCCAGCGCGCATTTCGCTTAGCCGCCTCGTCGCTGCCTCTCAAGATCGCGAGAAACAGGGCGCCTGCAACGGGCAAAAGGATGATGGTTGTGAGAATTGGCCAGTCCTTCATAGCTTTAACAGCGCCCCGCTGAAGAGATAAGCGAAATAGCTGACGAGTGCGACCACACCGATCAGCATGACAAAAGCGTACTGGTAGACATAGCCCGTCTGAAACTGGACCGCCCGTTTAGCAATGCCGGTGACACGGGCGGCGACGCCATCGGGACCGATACCGTCGATGATGGCTCCGTCGCCGTAAATCCAAAGCGTGCGTGCGATCCACCGCAAAGGCCGCACGAAGATGAGATTGTAGATCTCGTCGAAGTACCACTTGTTATAGAGGAAGGCGTGGATGGGCTTGAAATTGCGCACGGTCCACGCGGGCAGCGCAGGCACCGCGATATAAGCGATGTAGGCGAGCACAAATCCCCCGAGCATCATCAACGACGGCATCCACTTTATGAGAAGCGACTCGGTGTTGTGGCTGTCGCTTAGGATCGAATTGTCTGGAAGTGTGAAAAGCGCCGCGCGCCAGAATTTCGTGTAAAGATCCTCCACGAAATAAGGCGCAAACACGATGCCCGCGCCAAGCGCTCCGATGGCGAGCACGAGCAGCGGCACCGTCATGACGGGCGGCGACTCGTGGGCATGCTCGAATGCATGCTCATCATGCGGCTTGCCGAAGAACGCCATGAACACAAGGCGCCACGAGTAGAATGAGGTTAGGAACGCCACAGCGATCAGGAGCCAGTAAGCGTATTCGGCACCCGGCGCATGCGAGGCGTGAGCAACCTCGATGATCGTGTCCTTCGAGAAATAGCCCGCGGTGTATGGGAAGCCCGTCAACGACAGCGTGCCCACGAGCATCATCGCGAAGGAGAACGGAATGGCCTTGCGCAAGCCGCCCATATTCCGCAAATCCTGCTCGCCGTGAAGCGCGTGAATGACCGAGCCTGCGCCGAGGAACAGAAGCGCCTTGAAGAAAGCGTGGGTGAAAAGATGAAAAATGCCGGCGCTATAGGCGCGCAGGCCCAGAGCCGCGAACATATAGCCGAGCTGCGAGCAGGTCGAGTAGGCGATGACGCGCTTGATATCGTTCTGGGCCACACCAACGGTGCCCGCGAAAAACGCCGTGGTGGCGCCCACAAGCGTGACCACCCAAAGCGCGGTTGGCGAAAGCTCGAAGAGCGGGGACAGCCGTGCGACCATGAACACGCCTGCCGTCACCATGGTGGCGGCATGGATGAGCGCCGAGACGGGCGTCGGACCTTCCATGGCGTCGGGCAACCACGTGTGGAGCAAAAACTGCGCCGATTTGCCCATCGCGCCCATGAATAGGAGAAGACAAATTACGGTCAGCGCGTCCACCTGATAACCGAAGACCGGCAGCATAAGCGCCTGCTTCTCGCGCGCCGCGGCGAAGACGGTGTCGAAGCTCACGTCCCGGAAAACATAGAAAACCGCGAAGATGCCGAGCGCGAAGCCGAAATCGCCGACGCGGTTGACGACGAACGCCTTGATCGCCGCCGAATTTGCGGAAGGCCGGTGATACCAGAAGCCGATCAGGAGGTAGGATGCAAGTCCGACGCCTTCCCACCCGAAGAACATCTGCACGAAGTTGTCGGCGGTCACGAGCGAAAGCATCGCAAAAGTGAAGAGCGACAATTCGCCGAAAAAGAGCGGCTGGCGGTCGTCTTCCGACATGTAGCCGATCGAGTAAATGTGCACGAGGGCAGAGACCGTATTCACAACGACAAGCATAACCGCCGTGAGCGTGTCGATCCGCAAAGCCCACGAGGCCTGCAAATCGCCAACACCGATCCAAGGCAGAAGAGTGATGCGCGCTTCCTCGCCGAGAATGCCGACACGATAGAATGCGATCCACGAGAGCACAGCGCCCGCTACGACGAGCACGCTCGTCAGAATGCCCGAGGCCTTATCGCCCAGGATGCGGCCGAAGAAACCGGCTATGAGCGCCCCGGCCAGGGGCAATAATACGATGGCTGGATACATGGCGCGCCTCAGCCTTTCATCGAGTTGATGTCGTCAACGGCGATGGAGCCGCGGTTCCGGAAATAGATCACGACAATGGCGAGCCCTATGGCGGCCTCGGCCGCGGCGACCGTCAGAACGATCAGCGCATAAATCTGGCCGGTGATGTCGTTTAAATATGCCGAGAGGGCCACGAGATTGATGTTGACCGCTAGCAGCATCAGCTCGATCGACATCAGAATGATGATGACGTTTTTGCGGTTCAGGAAAATTCCAAAAACGCCAAGCGTGAACAGGATCGCCGCCACGCTTAAGTATTGTTGCAAGGCGATGCCCGTCGCGGCCTCGATGGGAGAGAGAGTGTTTGGCATGGCGGTCAGGAAATCCCTTTCCCAGTTTCCACTTGGACCACTTCGATGGCATCCTCGCGCCGGCGGCCCACTTGCTCGGCTACATTCTGCCGCTTGGCGCTGCGCTTGTGCCTGAGCGTCAGCACGATCGTACCGATCATCGCGACGAGAAGTACGGCCCCGGAGAGCTCGAAGAAATAGACATATTTCGTGTAGAGAACGCGCCCGATCGCCGCCGCATTGGTGACCTGCTCCGCCGGGACCGCCTGGATTGCGCCCGGTGCGACGGCGAAGCTGCCTGCGACGAAAATCAGCTCTGCGAGCAGAATGAGGCCGATCGCAAGCCCAATGGGCAGGTAGCGCGCGCTGCCCTTGCGCAGCTCCGCAAAATCCACGTCCAGCGTCATGACGACGAAGAGAAAGAGCACCGCGACCGCGCCCACATACACGATGACGAGGATCATGGCCAGGAACTCAGCGCCGAGCAGAACGAAGAGCCCCGCGGCATTGAAGAACGCGAGGATCAAAAAGAGCACCGAATGTACGGGGTTTCGCGCGGTGATGACCATGAGGCCGGAAGCCACCACCACGATGGAAAAGAGGTAGAAGAAAAACCCTGCGATGGTCATGCGCGGCCGATCCCGATTTATACGGCGTTAGCCGTTGAAGGACGAATTTGAACCTCTTTTAAGTCCGCTGCCCTATAGGACACGGGCAGTGAGCGCTCGCAGAACCTGCCGCAAAGCAGCAACTAAAAAACTTGCGGCGGGCGCACAGGCATTTAGCGCTAACGGTTAGCTGTAGGACGCGCGCAATTCAAGGGTTTTGTGGCGGCTCGCCGCATCGGCTTCAAAAGACCGTTTCATCGGCTCCGCATAAGCGGTCCGCCTTACGCGCTTTCCGGCCTCCCCGTTCCGCGCGCCGCGCGTTCTGGCGCGCGATGAAAGCCAAAAGCCGGGCATCCGGGCACTTACGCCAGCGCCTTTTGTGCGAGAGCAAATCCTGCGAACGAACCTTGCTTTCCACGATTTCCGGGCAGGCGCCCTTTTCGCGGATTTGACGCAGCTTCGCATCTGCCCGCCGCCGCTGCCGGTTCGCCAGCCTCTTCTTCCGGGGAACGGTCTTTCGCGCGCCCTTGTTGGACTCCCCGTAGCTCGGGCGCCGGTCCCGGGCAAGACTCAGCCCCTTTTTCTCCGGCGGCGCGCGGAACCGCTTCCTCATGGCGCCCGCTTAGCGGTAAGGCGCGTCGAGTTCGATGTTCCTGGCAAGCACGCGCTCCCAGCGGTCGCCGTTCGCCAAGAGCTTCTCCTTGTCGTAGAGCAATTCCTCGCGCGTTTCCGTCGCGAACTCGAAGTTCGGCCCCTCGACGATGGCATCGACCGGGCAGGCTTCCTGGCAATAGCCGCAATAGATGCACTTCACCATGTCGATATCGTAACGGGTGGTGCGTCGCGTGCCGTCGTTCCGGCGCGGGCCGGCCTCGATGGTGATCGCCTGCGCCGGGCAAATCGCCTCGCACAGCTTACAGGCGATACACCGCTCCATGCCGTTCGGATAGCGCCTAAGCGCATGCTCGCCGCGGAACCGCGGACTGAGGGGGTTCTTCTCGTAAGGGTAGTTGATCGTCGCTTTCGGCTTGAAGAAGTATTTCATGGCAAGCCACAGCGCCGCCACGAATTCCGCCAAGACCGCGTATCTGAGGGACCGTGCGAAGCCCATGCAAACGCTCCTGTGACAGAGAGGCAACGCGTTAGCGCGCCAAGCCTCCGAATTGCAAAACCGCGCCCACCACCACGACCATGGCGAGCGACACCGGCAGTAAAACCTTCCAGCCAAGCCGCATCAGCTGATCGTAGCGGTAGCGCGGGACGATCGCCTTCACCATTGCGAACATGAAGAAGACGAAGCAAACCTTAAGCACGAACCAGATGATACCGGGCACCCAAGTCAGCGGCGCTACGCTTAGCGGCGGAAGCCAGCCGCCCAAAAAGAGTATCGTGGTCATCGCGCACATCACGACGATCGACACATACTCGCCGAGCATAAACAGAAGATAGGGTGTCGAGGAATATTCCACCATGAAGCCTGCCACAAGTTCCGATTCGGCCTCGGGCAGATCGAAGGGCGGGCGGTTTGTTTCAGCAAGCGCCGAAATGAAAAACACGATGAACATCGGAAACAGCGGCAGCCAATACCAGTTCAGAAAGGACAGCCACGGAACCCCGGCGAGCGTGGCGAGCCCTTGCGTCCGCTGAGCTTCGACGATGGCCGAAAGATTGAGCGAGCCGGCGCACAGAAGCACCGTGATGATGACAAAGCCGATGGACACCTCGTAGGAGACCATCTGTGCGGCAGAACGGAGCGAGCCGAGGAAGGGATATTTCGAATTGGAGGCCCATCCGCCCATGATCACGCCGTAAACGCCCAGGGACGAAATGGCGAAGAGGTAAAGAATGCCGACGTTCAAGTCGGAGACGACCCATCCATCGGCCAGGGGAATGACGGCCCAAGCCGATAGCGCAAGCACCGTGGTCATGAGCGGCGCTAGCAGGAATACGAACTTGTCCGAACCGTCTGGAATGACGGGCTCTTTGATGACGAATTTTATGAAGTCGGCGAAGGATTGCAGAAGCCCGAAGGCCCCGACCACGTTCGGCCCGCGCCGGAGCTGAACCGCCGCCCAGATTTTCCGGTCGGCTAGGAGCAGAAAGGCGATGCTTAGAAGCAGCGCCACAAGCAGCAAAAGGCTTTTCCCAACGATGATCGCGGTGGGAAAGCCGTAATCCCACCAGAGTGCGCCCCAATCAACCATGCGTGCCCGCCGCCCCAATTTGAGTTTCTTGGCTCACGGCCGATAGCTCGGCCATCACAGAAGACGCCCGCGCAATCGGGTTCGTCTGATAATAGTCTTCGAAAAGCGGCGCAAGCGGCGCGTCGGGAAGCGGAGCCAGACGGTCCTTCGCAATGTGCAGCTTTGGCAATCCCTCCGCCTTCACAATGTCGATTGCGGCAAGGTGCGGATGATCGCGATACATCGCGGCGCGCAGATCTCTGAGATTGTCGAAGCCGAGTTTCGCACCAAGATGCTCCGAAAGCGCCCGGATAATCGTCCAGTCCTCCCGCGCGTCGCCGGGCGGGAACACAGCGCGCTCGCCAAGCTGGACCCGGCCCTCGGTATTCACATAAGTACCGTTCTTCTCGGTATAGGCCACGCCAGGCAGGACGACATCGGCAAGGCGCGCGCCACGGTCGCCGTGCGAGCCTTGGTAGATCACGAAGGCATCTCCGGTGTGGCTCACGTCGAATTCATCGGCGCCGAGGAGATAGAGCACCTCGATATCGCCGCTCTCTAGCATGCCTTTCACGTCGAACCCTTCTTCGCCCGGCACAAAACCGATGTCGAGACCGCCGGTTTGCGCGGCGCTCGCCTGCAGGACGTTAAACGGGTTCCAGGTGCTCGCATCCTTGCCTTCCATGGCAGCGGCTGCGAGGTGCGCCGCCTTGATGAGCACGTCTTCGCCGGCCTCGTGGTTGAGCGCGGCTTGGCCCACCACGATCAGCGGATGCGAGGCTGCGCGCAATGTAGCTAGAACGCCGTTCCGGCCTTCCAGTACATCGTCCAGCGCTTTGAGCGAGTTGCCGAGCCACTCGTAGGGATAGGTCAAATTCGCCGAAGGTCCTATGAGCGCGACTTTGGCGCGCCGCTGCAGCCAAGCCTTGCGCAGCCGGGCATTGAGAACCGCCGCCTCAGCGCGCGGATTGGTGCCGATCAGAAGCACTGCATCGGCCTTATCCACGCCGGCGATGGTCGAGTTGAAGAGGTAGCTCGCACGCCCGTGCCGCGGATGAAGCTTTGCGCCGAGCTGACGGCAATCGCGATGCGGCGAGCCGAGCTTATCGAGCATCGCTTTGAGCGCGTACATTTCCTCGGCCGCGCACAGATCGCCCGCGATCGCGCCCACCTTCTTGCCGCCCGCTTTCGTCACCCGCGCCGCGATTTCATTGAATGCGTCGTACCAAGAGACCTCTTCGAGCTTGCCGTTCTTGCGCATATAGGGCCGGTCGAGCCGCTTGCGCTTCAGCGCGTCCACGGCTGCACGCGTCTTGTCCGATATCCACTCCTCGTTCACGCCGTCGTGGTTGCGCGGCAGGATGCGAAGAACCTCGCGGCCCCTGCTATCCACGCGAATGTTAGAACCGAGGCCATCCATGACGTCCATGGTCTCGGTCTTACGAAGCTCCCAGGGGCGGGCGGTGAACGAGTAGGGCTTCGAGGTCAGTGCACCGACGGGGCAAAGGTCGACGACGTTGCCCGAAAGCTCGGAGTGCATACCTTGCTCGAGGTATGTGGTAATTTCCATATCCTCGCCGCGTCCGATGGCGCCGAGCTCGGGGACGCCGGCAATTTCGGTCATGAACCGGACGCAGCGCGTGCATTGAATGCAGCGCGTCATGAACGTCTTGATCAGCGGGCCGAGATATTTCTCATCGACGGCACGCTTGCTCTCGTGGTAGCGGCTTCCGTCGAAGCCGTAATACATGGCCTGGTCCTGCAAATCGCACTCGCCACCCTGATCGCAGATCGGGCAATCCAGCGGATGATTGACAAGCAGGAACTCCATCACGCCTTCGCGCGCCTTTTTGACAAGCGGCGTATCGGTCCGGATCACGGGCGGCGTGCCGTCGCGATTCGGCCGCAGGTCGTTCACGCTCGTGGCGCAAGATGCCATGGGTTTCGGCAAGCCAACGACCTCCACGAGGCACATGCGGCAATTGCCGGCGACGGACAAACGCTCGTGATAGCAAAAGCGCGGGATTTCAACCCCCGCCAGCTCGCACGCCTGCAAGAGCGTGATGCCGTCCTCGACCTCGACTTCGCGACCGTTAATGTTGAGCTTTGGCATATTAAACCTGCGATAAGCGCCCGCCTGCGAACGCTCTTATGTCACTAAGAAGTGCTACCGGGCAATGGCTAAGTGGGGAGCCTCACACAGGAAGTGAAAGCCCGTGCGGCTTTTACCGGCGAGGGTGAGCGGGCGCATGGCCGCATGTCAAGAAAACATCGCTGCGCCCGCAAAAGTTTCCCTATGGCTTGCTTGCCTGCCCGTCTTGTGTGTGCCCTGGCAGGCCGCCAACGGTGTCGTCGGGCCTGCCGCGGTCTCCCCGGGGAGACGAAGGCGGCATTGCGCGCAAGGAACGCTCAGCAGGGGCGCCCCCATCGAACCCCTCGTTAGGGCGGTAGCTGCGTGTCCGGTCCTCTTTCGGCTTTTCCGGCTGTGTTTGAGGGGCGGTTTTCTGAGTGTTCGGTTCCTCTGCTGCGGCAGGCGCCACAGGCAGGATAAGAAGCGCTGAAACAAGAACGAAGGCGGCGGCCCTAACCATGTTCGATCTCCTGGAAAGCAATGCGGAATTTAAGACCGCTGCGCCCACGCCCATACGCGTTGGCCCGCCCAAAGCGATCCCCCCCAGGCGAGAATGGCGAGCGCAGTCGGAAGAGGAATACGTGCCGTGAAAAACGGTACGCTCAATGCGATAATCAGTAAAGTCCCGCCAAGCCCGAGAACAATGTCCGCCAGCGCGCTTCGGTAGGCCCAGCCGGCTGCTGCGCCGAGCAGCCCGACGGCGAAAAGCAGAAGGAATTGCTGCCCCGAGGACCAGCTGAAGAAAAAGCGGCCGTCGAGTATCTGCGCCAGCGCTTGGGCGTGAACGAACACGCCTGGATATTCGACGGCTTGATCCCTGCCGAGGGTGAATGGCACCCTGTGCCGGTCCAGCCCCGCGAAATCGGGCCCGATAAGTACGATCTTGCCCTGCAAGTCCGGAGCCGACGCGCCCGCTTCGGGAGAGAGGATTTCATAGGCGGAAATCTCGGTAAATACTTCACCCCTCTTAGGCGCGAGCAGCCAATCGATCCTCTGCGTCCCCTCGGGAACCTCGTGCACTCCAAACGCGGCCTCGACTTGCGGGAGCTTAGCGATGGTACTTGTCAGCGAGGCATATCCTTGCGCCGAGGCGCCGTGATCGACGCCTCGCGTAGCCCTATCGCCGAGCGAGAGGATCTCTTTCGAACGCTTAAGGTAGATATGGCCAAACGGCCGCTTGACGCGCAGAGCGAACTCACGTTGGAACTTCTGCTGCGCTTCAGTTCGCAAAAAGACATCGTCCACCGCCGCCACAACGACAGGCCGTTTTGCATCCCTGATGGCCGCGGCAAGCAGCTCATCCCTTACAGGATCGATCGGAGTAAAAAAATAGAAGTCGAGCCCAATGGCGAGAGGTCCAGCATTTGCGACGGCGGTAACGAGCTTCGCCATCCATCCCCGGTCGGCTGGAAGGGTCGCGGGTAGCCCAGCCTTTTCGAGGCTCTCGGGGTCGACGAAGACCAGAACGATGTCCTTGTGAGGTGCTTGCAGATGCGGCGAGAAATAGTGGATCAGCCAGTCTTCGGTCCAATGTTCGGACCCTTCGGGCAGGTAGTTGTTCCGCCCGAGATAGTTGATGGCGAGCGCCTGCGCCGCGGCCAGGACTACGATCGCTGCAACTGCCCAAAACTTCGATACGCCGCCGCCCCTCATACCAGCGCTTTTACCTTATTGAGTGGAAAGCGCAAGGGCATGGGACCGCAGCCCGCCGCCCTTACTCCGCCGCGGCGCGGGCCGCTTCCCGGCTGTGGTAGGCGTCGATGCGCGCTTCGATTTCGTGGCGGAAATGCCGGATAAGCCCCTGCACCGGCCAAGCGGCGGCATCGCCAAGCGCGCAGATCGTGTGCCCCTCGATCTGTTTCGAAATCTCGTAGAGCTGGTCGATCTCGGCATGTTCGGCGCGGCCCTCCACCATGCGCTCCAGGATGCGCCACATCCAGCCCGTGCCTTCGCGGCAGGGCGTGCATTGCCCGCAGCTTTCGTGCTTGTAGAAGTACGAAATCCGCGAGATGGCCTTCACGATGTCGGTGGACTTGTCCATGACGATGACGGCAGCGGTGCCGAGCCCTGAGCCGACGTTCTTGAGGCTATCGAAATCCATGCCAAGATCGTTGCACATATGCGCCGGCACGCAAGGCACCGACGAGCCGCCGGGAATGACGGCAAGCAAATTGTCCCAGCCGCCGCGGACGCCGCCCGCGTGTTTCTCGATCAGCTCGCGAAGTGGAATGCCCATTTCCTCTTCGACGTTGCAGGGCTCGTTCACATGACCTGAGATGCAGAACAGTTTCGTACCGGTGTTGTTCGGCTTGCCGAGCTTGGCGAACCACGGCGCGCCGCGCCGCAAAATATCCGGCACTGCAGCGATGGACTCGACATTGTTCACCGTTGTGGGCGCACCCCACACCCCGGCATTGGCGGGGAATGGCGGCTTGAGCCGCGGCTGGCCCTTCTTGCCTTCGAGGCTTTCGAGCAGCGCTGTTTCCTCGCCGCAGATATAAGCGCCGGCGCCATGGTGCAGGTAAATGTCCAAATCCCAGCCATGGACGTTGTTCTTGCCGATGAGACGCGCCTCGTAGGCCTCGTCGACCGCCGCCTGCAGCCGCTCGCGCTCGCGGATATATTCCCCGCGCAGATAGATGTAGCAGGTGTTCGCCCGCATAGCGAAAGACGCGTAAAGGCAGCCTTCGATCAAGAGGTGCGGATCGTGCCGCATGATCTCACGGTCCTTGCAGGTGCCAGGCTCGGATTCGTCGGCATTCACGACGAGATAATGTGGCCGTCCGTCGGACTTCTTCGGCATGAAAGACCACTTCAAGCCGGTTGAGAAGCCCGCGCCGCCCCTGCCTCTAAGACCGCTCGCTTTGACCTCCTCGACGATCCAGTCCTGCCCCTTTTCGATGAGGGCTTTGGTCCCGTTCCATGCGCCGCGCTGCCGCGCGCCCTTGAGCCGCCAATCGTGGATGCCGTAAAGGTTCTTAAAAATGCGGTCTTTATCGGAAAGCATGCATTAGTCCTCGTTTACGGGTTTCCCTTGAGGTTGCCCTGCCCCATCGCTGTGGCCTTGATAGATTTCCGGATCGGTCAGCGTCTGCGCACCGCCGGCCGGTGCCGAGAACTGCCTGGCATTTTGCGGCCCGGTTTTCGGTGTCCGGCCGCGCTTGAACGCTTCGAGCAGGGCTTCGAAGTTTTCGGGTGTCAGGTCTTCGTAATAATCTTTATTGACCTGCACCATCGGCGCATTCACGCAGGCGCCGAGGCACTCCACCTCCACCCAGGAGAACACGCCCTCGGGGGTAACTTGCCCCTCTGGCCCGATGACGCGGCGGCAGACCTTCTTGATCTCCTCTGCGCCGCGAAGCATGCAAGGCGTCGTTCCGCAGAGCTGCACATGGTAGCGTCCAACGGGCGACAGGTTGAACATAGTGTAGAAGGTCGCGATCTCGTAGACGCGGATATAGGCCATACCGAGCATATCGGCGACGTAGCGGATCGCGGGTTCGGGCAGCCACTGATCGTGCTGTTCCTGCGCGCGCCACAGAATCGGGATCACCGCAGCCTGCTGGCGGCCCTCGGGATATTTCTTGATTTGCTCCTTTGCCCACGCGAGGTTTTCGGGCGTGAACTCGAAGTCTTTAGGCTGGTTCGGATCGAGACGGCGGACGGACATGCTGCGCTCTCATAAGTTCGTGTTGGTCATAACCCAGAAGCGAGCCGGCTGCTAGAGGCTAAGAGCGCACACAGCACAGAGGGCTTTCAGGCCGGTTAGTGAGGGATCAGGTCCAAGTAGCCTAAAGCTACAAGGCAGATCAGGAGGAACGTCGTCAAGAAGCATAGGGCGAAGCAGTAAGTCCCGCGCCGGAAGGACCTGACGATGCGGTACAGAGTATGCTCGATTTGCTCCTCGGACAGAGACGAAAGAAAATGATAGCCCATTTTCGGATTGCGGTATTGCGGGTTCCAGCCAACCGAAAGCGTCAAGCACCTCAGATAGAAGACGCAACTGGCGAAGATCAGGAGCGTATCGGCACCTAAGACGGAAGCGTAAAGCAGACGCTTGGCGCCTGTTGCCGGATAGACGAGATCGTTGAAGGCGTAAATGCAGATGGCAAAGATGATTGCCATGAACTGCATAAGTGCGCCGGCGTTGTTTTGAATCCGTCCGATTTCCGATAGGTGCATGCCGATCTTGTCGGCGGACGCGATCTCATCATTAAAGGCTGGCATGACCTCTTTCCCCGGTGGCGTTGTCCCGTCGCGGGCAAGCGGCGCACCCCATTGTCACTTAACCGGGAAAGCGATGGCCTGCAAGGCCGATGACATGGCCTGCAGTGGCGTTTCGGGCTGGATAATGTTATATGTTTGAAATGCAAACGCTTCCGAGCCACCAGATGACGGTCGATGAGTTTCTGCCTTGGGCGGAGGCACAGGAGCGCGGGCGTTACGAGCTTCACGACGGTCAGGTGATCGTGATGTCTCCCGAGCGCGCCGGGCATTGGAAGGCTAAAGGCGCAGTGTTTCTCGCGCTTAGGGATGCGGTAAGAACCGCTGGACTGAACTGCCACGCGGTCCCCGATGGCGCAACGGTCCGGATTTCTCAGCGCACCGCCTTCGAGCCCGATGCCCTCGTTTACTGCGGCGAGGAAGTTCCGGACAATTCTCTTGAGGTGCCGAACCCCGTCATCGTCGTGGAGGTGCTTTCACCGGGCACGCAAATGACGGACATGCGGGACAAGCTCCGCGGCTATTTCACGATCCCGAGCGTGCATCACTATCTCATCGTGGACACTGAAAAGCAGCTCGTGATCCACCATGCCCGCGGGGAGGGAGACGCGCTGCAAACGCGTCTTCTCTCTACAGGAGACGTACGCCTCGAACCGCCTGGCCTCAGCGTAACGGTCCCTTCCTTTTTCGAATAGCCAAGCGAAATCTTACCGGCGGCAACTTATGGCTTTCGTGCCGGAAGCTTAAGCCGATTGCGCCGTCAGCGGTCGATTTCGCCGAACACGATGTCGAGGCTGCCGAGGATTGCCGACACGTCGGCCAGCATGTAGCCTTTGCACAGGAAATCCATGGCCGCCAGATGCGGGAATCCGGGCGCACGGACTTTGCAGCGATAGGGCTTGTTCGTCCCGTCCGCGACGAGATAAACGCCGAACTCGCCCTTCGGCGCTTCGACGGCCGCATAGACCTCGCCCTCGGGCACGCGGAAGCCTTCGGTGTAGAGCTTGAAGTGGTGGATGACCGCTTCCATCGAACGCTTCATCTCTCCGCGGCGCGGAGGCGTGAATTTGTGATCCGTCGAAAGCACCGGCCCCTGCCCTGCCGGCGAGTTCAGCCGCTCTATGCACTGCTTCATGATCCGGACGGATTGGCGCATCTCTTCCATGCGGATCAGGTAACGGTCCCAATTGTCGCCGTTCTTGCCGATTGGAATGTCGAATTCGAGGTCTGCGTAGCACTCATAGGGCTGGGCTTTACGCAAATCCCAAGCCGCGCCCGAGCCGCGGATCATCACGCCCGTGAACCCGCGCGCCATCCCATCCTCGAGGCTGACAACGCCGATATTCACATTGCGCTGCTTGAAGATGCGGTTGTCGGTGAGGAGGACATCGATATCGTCGACCGTCTTGAGGAAAGGATCGCACCATGCGGCGATGTCGTCGATCAGCGCCTGCGGCAGATCCTGATGCACGCCGCCAGGGCGGAAATAGTTCGCGTGCAGCCGTGAGCCGCTCGCGCGCTCATAGAACACCATGAGCCTCTCGCGCTCCTCGAATCCCCAGAGCGGCGGCGTGAGCGCGCCGACGTCGAGCGCGAAGGTCGTGACGTTCAAGATATGGCTCAGGATGCGCCCGATCTCGCAGTAAAGCACGCGGATGAGCTGGCCGCGGATTGGCACAGGTAAACCGAGAAGCCGCTCGACGGCGAGGCAGAACGCGTGCTCCTGGTTCATAGGCGCGACATAGTCGAGCCGGTCGAAATATGGGATCGCCTGCAGATAGGTTTTGTATTCGATCAGCTTCTCGGTGCCGCGGTGCAAAAGGCCGATATGGGGATCGACCCGCTGCACGAGCTCGCCGTCGAGCTCGAGGATCAAGCGCAGCACGCCGTGGGCAGCAGGATGCTGCGGCCCGAAATTGATGGTAAAATTCCGGTTCTCCGGCGGCCGCTCAGCCGTCTCCACAGCTGCGCCGCCCGCTTCCATTCCGCCATCAGCCATGGTTCGCCGCTCCCGCGAAAACGATCTCTAACATGCTCTCAACCCTTCGGTGCGGGCGTTGCTTTCTCATCGCCGGGAAGCGCGTATTGGGCGCCTTCCCAGGGGCTCAAGAAATCGAAGTTCCTGAATTCCTGGGGCAGCTTCACAGGCTCGTAAACGACGCGCTTCTGCTCCTCGTTGTAGCGCACCTCGACAAACCCGGTAAGCGGGAAGTCCTTACGCAAAGGATGTCCCCTAAACCCGTAATCGGTGAGGATACGCCGCAAGTCGGGGTGCCCGTCGAACAGAATGCCGTAAAGGTCGAAGGCCTCGCGCTCGAACCAGTTGGCACCGGGAAACAATCCCACAATACTCGGCACGGGCGAGACGGCGTCTGTCATGGTCTTGAGGCGCACGCGCAGATTATTGTGCACGCTCAGGAAGTGATAGACCACGTCGAAACGCTCAGCCCTGTCCGGATAATCGGCGCCGCAAATATCTATGATGATCTTGCAACGCCAAGCCGGGTCGTCCCGGACAAACGTTACCGCATCGGCGAGCTTCTCCCGCTTGACGATAAGCGTCAGCTCGCCAAACGCTATTTTCGATTCGAGCACCGCATCCGGCAGGGCGGCCTTGGCCGCCTCGGCTAATGCTGTCAGCTTCGCCGTGTCAGTCATCGGTTTCCAAAGCCCTTACCGTGTGATTGTACCGGTGCGCCTGATTTTCTTTTGCAGAAGCATGATGCCGTAAACCAGCGCCTCCGCACTGGGCGGGCACCCCGGAACGTAAACATCCACAGGAACCACCCGGTCGCACCCGCGCACCACCGAGTAGGAATAATGGTAGTAGCCGCCGCCATTCGCGCAACTGCCCATCGAGATCACATAGCGCGGCTCTGGCATCTGGTCGTAAACTTTGCGCAGCGCAGGCGCCATCTTGTTGCAAAGCGTACCGGCCACGATCATCACATCGGACTGACGGGGGGACCCGCGCGGCGCGAAACCGAAGCGTTCCACGTCGTAACGCGGCATGGAGGCCTGCATCATCTCCACCGCGCAGCACGCAAGGCCGAAGGTCATCCACATCAGCGACCCCGTGCGCGCCCAGTTGATGAGCTCGTCGGTGCTGGTGACCAAAAAGCCCTTATCGGCGAGCTGGTCGTTGAGGCCGCTCATATCCACGGCGGCGCCGCCGCCCTGACGGGGAGACGTGTCGTAAAGCGGTTCGCCGAAAGGCTGTCTAATCAATCCCATTCGAGCGCTCCCTTTTTCCACTCATATATGAAGCCGATGGTGAGAACGCCAAGAAAGATCATCATGGCCCAAAAGCCGAAAGCTCCCGCTTCCTTGAATGCCACGGCCCAAGGAAAAAGAAAGGCCACCTCCAGGTCGAATATGATGAAGAGGATGGAGACGAGATAGAAGCGCACATCGAACTTCATGCGGGCGTCGTCGAACGCCGGAAAGCCGCACTCGTAAGCTGCGAGCTTTTCCGGGTCTGGCTTACTCGGGGCAACGAGGAACGGCGCTATGAGAAGCGCCAGCCCTATGACCAGCGCGACTGCGAAAAAGATCACAAGTGGCAGGTAGGTTAGAAGCAGGTCCTTCATGGGTGCTCGCGTGAGGTTCGTTTAGCGCTACCGATACGACGGAAGCGCGCCCGGCGCAATCGGGCTTTTCGCTCTGAAAGCATGGCATCGCACAAGTTTCGTCAGCTTGCCAGCAAGAGCGCGCCTATCGCGAGCACGAGCGCCGGCGGCATGGCAACAACGCCTGCCCGCAAGAATTCCTTGGCGCTGATGTGGAGCCCCTCGCGGCGCAAGGCCACGGGCCAGAGAATGGCCGCAAGCGAGCCGGTCACCGAAAGGTTCGGGCTCAGATCTACGCCGATAAGAAACGCCTCCGATACGGGCGGCGGTGAGTGAAGCGGCTCAAGCGCGATAAGTTCGGCCAGCCCGAGGCCGCTTTGTTTCCGGCGGCGGGGTTGTTCACGATACCGCGCGCCGCCGTTGCGTCCCAAGCTTAATGGAAAGAGTTGCGGGTACCGGGGGGTCCTAACCTCAGCACGCCTCGGCGGACCGGCGTCAACGAGCGGGCAAACTTCCGGCGGCGGGCCGGCTATTTTTTTCGCGCAGATCGCGTCCCCGCTGGGCGAGGCCCTTGACGGCCCCGATGAAGCAGTCGCTCCTCAACGGCTTCGACATGTAAACATCCGCGCCAGCGGAGGTGTGATATTCCTCGGCCCCCCTCATCGCATGCGCGGTCAGCGACAGAATCGGAGTGCAGCGCTTCCAGTCATGCCGCGACCGGATGATTGCAATCGCTTCGATGCCCGTCATGACCGGCATTTGACTATCCATCACGATGAGATCGAAGCTGGCTCTCTCAAGCTCCTCCAGAGCTTCCACGCCATTCGACGCACACCGCGCCTCACAGCCCGCGGCCTGAAGAAGCGCGACGACGAGTTTCAGATTAATCGGGTGATCTTCGGCTACGAGCACTTTATACGGATACGCGCTCAGCAAACACTCGGCCAAGCTTGTACCGCCGCCGGATACGCCATCGTATGCGCCCGCCGCCTGCTGCTTTTGCTGAAGCTTTGTGAGCTGGAATTGCTTCGCAGTGTCCGGCGCCCGCTCCGCTGCCTCCCCCTCCCCGGCGGCATGTCCGACATACACGAAGCCGGCCAGCTCAGCCGCCTCATCGAAGAAGGGCAAAATTTCGAGATCCAGCCAAATGACTGCACCGTTCTTTTTGTAGTTCAGGATCCGGGTTTCGATGGGCATTGCTGCGCGCAGTGCCCGCCCGATAGCCGCAGCCGCCTGCGGGTCCGTCGCCGGGCCTTCCAAGAACTCCCCAGGCATCCGGCCTGCAATATCTTCAGTTCCGTACCCCATCACGCTGGCGAATGTGCCGTTCGCCCAACGCGTTAGCCCGTCCGCATCCGTCACCAAAACGATGGTCTGCGCGCTCCCCGAAGCTTTCGCAAGCAACGCTTCCTGGGCGTGCCTTAGAACTCGATCGTACTTTGGAACCATATCTGCCTCGACCGCATTGTGCATCGCGGGGCTGGAAGGCCGTCTTCCGGTTTTCCGTAATGCTTGTGCTGTCACACTGACGTCACAAACCGCCGGGTCAAGTCGATTCAAGTCGCTAAATTAAAGAAAAACAGTATTTCCGCCGCACAAATCGCGAATAATTGCGTCCGCAAAATTTACAGTCTCTTAATAATTGGAGCAAGCGGCGGAGGGCCGCGCTTTCCTAATAGATCTCCGGGACATACATTTCGTCTGGAATAGGTCCCCGGATGTAATCGGGATTGTGCTCCCGCGCGGGCAGAGTGACGGGCTCGCGCTGCACTTCCTCGTAAGGAATTTGGCTGAGGAGGTGGGCAATGCAATTCAGCCGCGCGCGCTTCTTGTCGTCCGCCTCCACAATCCACCAAGGCGCTTCGGGGATATGTGTGCGCTCGATCATCGCCTCCTTCGCTTTGGTGTATTGTTCCCAACGGCGCCGCGACTCGAGGTCCATCGGCGAGAGCTTCCATTGCTTGATGGGATCGTTGATGCGCATCCCGAAGCGGAAATACTGCTCCTCGTCGGAGATGGAGAACCAGTATTTGATCAGCTTGATGCCTGAGCGCACGAGCATACGCTCGAAATCGGGCACGCTGCGGAAGAACTCCTCCACCTCCTCCTCGGTGCAAAAACCCATGACGCGCTCGACGCCCGCACGATTGTACCAGCTGCGGTCGAAGAGCACGATTTCGCCGCCCGCGGGCAGGTGCGAAACATAGCGCTGGAAATACCATTGCGAGCGTTCGCGGGCGCTCGGCGCCGGCAGGGCCGCTACCCGGCAAACGCGGGGGTTCAGCCGCTGCGTGATGCGTTTGATGACGCCGCCTTTGCCCGCGGCATCGCGCCCTTCGAAAAGGACCACGACCTTCAGCTTACTGTGCATGACCCAGTCTTGCAGCTTCACCAGCTCGCGCTGCAGGCGGAACAACTCCCTAAAGTAGAAATGCCGGTCCGCCGTTTGAGCGCCGGGGGCCTCGCCCGCCCCTTCGAGCATCCGCGCCAAGCGGCCTTCGTCGAGATCCAGCTCAAGCTCTTCGTCCAAGCTGTCGAGCATTTCCTCATGTATGCGGGCCTGGACGGTTTTGGGGGGCTTTGAATTGCCGTTGCTCATGGACGCTCTGGAATTGGCTGCAAATGGCCGGAGGTAACCACAACCGCATGTCCGCGATATGACAACATTTCCGGCCGCTTCCGCGAAGCGAGGGCCGCGCCTTATGCTAAGCTGCTCGCATAGTTCGATGCGTAAGGCGATAAGTGAAGATGGCTGAGCAGCGGCTTGGCTGGAGTGCGCCGGCCGAGCCGCTAAGGGTCGCCCGGAAGGTGGCTTGCGGGCTCTTGCTTGCCAGCATCGCTGCTAATCGTGGTAACCCAGCCACCCGATTTGGAGTTACTGGAATTTTGCGGCGCGGCGTCCTGTTTGAGGGGATTGTCGTTTGTAGTGCCTTCGGTGAACATGAAGCCCAAAAGCAGCACAGCCGCCACGAAGGCAGCGATTCCCAGCATGTACAGCCGCCACCACCGTACCGGCTCTGTCTCCTCTGAGGGAACGAGTCTCTCCGTTGGCGCGCAGTTCGACTCCGCATGGATAACGACAACCGTTGCGTTATCCTGATTTGGGCGGTGCTCGCCATCGATTGCGGCGATGAGCGCCTTAGCGACGGCGGTAGGCCCCATTCTTGAACTGCGATCGACCGTTTCGACGATCTGCCCATCGCTTAGGGTGAGCAGGCCGTCGCTTCCCACGATAATCCAATCTTCGGCGTCGATTTCAGAAGCCTCTTCCGGGAGATCGACCAGCTGTACCGGTTCGCCGGTCAGAGCGGACCTCAAGGCATTGCGGTGGGGATGCTGCTCAGCATCGGCAGCGCTCATCTCCCCGCGTTGCACCATCTGGTTGAACACAGGCAGCATGGAATGGTCCTCGTTCAGGCGGCGTATGCTACGATCCCGCCTGATGAGGTAGAGGAGCGAGTCTCCGACGCTCACCCACCGCAACATCCCATCTTCGAGGGAGACGCCGACCAAAGTGCATCCCATACCCGCCAGCTCCGGCTGCCGGGCGACGATGTCTTTGATCGACGAATTGCATCTATCGAGCGCACGCTGCAGCCGGCTTCGAATAGGCCCGCTTGAGCTTACATACTCCTCCAGGAAGACCGCGGTGGCGGTCTTACTCGCCTGGGCGCCGCCCGCATGGCCGCCCATTCCGTCCGCGAGCACCGCTATAAACCGGTCCGAGGAGGCTTCGGCGCCGGTCTCACCCTGCGACTGAAAGTTATCGCCCAGAGAACGGAAGCCGCAGGCGTCTTCCTGCATCTTTCGCTTTCCCTGGGTCTTGCACGTTGCAATGCGAAAGATGCAATCCGTCATTGATTAACAACGTCGCTCCAGTCGAAGCCGGGCCCGCAAATTGGAAAGAAGCGCAGCTGCGTTTGCCCGATACGGATGAGATCGCCGGAATTAAGTTCGACAGGCGCGGTGGGCTTTTGATCGTTAACGTACACGATATTGGATTTCATCAAATTGGGAATGAAGAGAAAACGCCGGTCTTCATAATCGTACCGGATGAAGGCTTGCTCCGTGTACGAGATCGCGTCGTCCCCGAAGTCGAGGGATACACGCTCTTTTGGCGAGCGCCCGAGCGAATTATTGCCGTAAAAAAGTCCGCGGAAGGCGCCTTTTCCTGGGCCGCCCATAACCACAAGCAAACCTACGATGGGATCGATATTGGAAGCCGGCCGGTTGCTGGATGGCGATGCGTTTCCCGGCGTTGGAAGCTGGTCGGGTCTGATGACCCTGGTCTCCGGACTTCCCGAATAGGGCGCCGCGCCGCCCGGAATGAGGACGGTTGCCTGTGGATCGACGAAACTGCCGTCAGAGCGGCGGGCCTCGCCGCCTGGCCGGATGATGACGGTTTCAGCGGAACTCGGGTCGTCTTTCTGTCCTGCTGTCATTGGCTCGCTCCTGCGAATATGACCAGTTGGTTAAGCTGTCCGGCGGCACACACGGATTCTGCATCCGTGTGTGCCGAAGAGCCCCCTCTTCCGTTAAACGCTAGCAACATGAAATTTCAGGCGCACCGTGCCAATCTCGACGACGTCGCCGTCATGCAACTCTGCTTTCTCCACTCTTTTCGAGTTGACTTTAACACCGTTCCCGCCTTCTCCGCTTAGGTCCGTTATTACAAATTCCCTCTGCGGAGTGATATGCAGAACGGCGTGTCTACGATGTACCGAAGGTTCTTCGAACCTAAGGTCATTATCTTCGTGGCGGCCAATTCTTACGCTCGTCGCCTTGACGGCTATTCTTTGTCCGGACGCATCGAGCCTTTCGAGCCATGCGTACACCGTACCGGACCCAGCCGCCGCTGCGCCGCCGCCCACCTTCTCCGTCTTGCCGGCAGAACTGGAGCCATCGAACCGTTGCGTCGCGCCCCCGTTTACCGGGAGCTCGATCCTGAACTCAGCGGCCCCGAACCGCACCGTGTCGCCGGACGCAAACACGTCGCGTGTGATCTTCGCTCCCTTTTTCCATGTTCCGTTGGCCGAGCCGAGGTCCTCGATGAAGAGCCGGCCGCTATCGTCCAGAATGAGGCGTGCATGACGCTTCGAAACCGTCTTCTCGTCGATCCTGGCATCGTTGCCCGACTCCCGTCCGATGACGCAGCCACCGGAAGACGACAGGCGCTCGACCGGCAGCGCGATGGGCTGGCCCGCGCCGCTGGGGACGAGACGGACGGCACTGCCGTCTCCAGCGTACCGGCCCAACCCCGAACCTGCCGGCATGGTTGCGCCGCTTTCGGCCAGCCGTCCGGACGAGGGCATCGGTTGCTCAGCACCAGACCGGCCAAACACCGTTTGCCCCGCAGGCGTCCGCCGGAATGCGAAGAGAAGCGTTGCGATTGAAAGGAGGGCGGCTATACCGCCGATAATGTAAGTCATCGTCCGGGTCTGTGACGCGGCAAGGCAGCGCGGCTTGAGCCTTACGTCCGATCCCGCGGCCTTGATCTGCCCCGCAAGCCATTGGCTGCCCAGCGACATGGAGATGCCCTGCACACCTTCCCCGACAGCAACCGCAGTATTGATACCGATGGCAGAACCGCATGCATCGAGCAGCGGGCCGCCGCTATTGCCGGGACTGATGGGCGCCTGATGTTGAATGACGACGGGAACGTTTTCGACAGGATAGGTTCTCGAAACCACACCTTGCGTATAGGATGGGCTGAACTCGGCGGGATTTTTATTAAATTTGTCTTTAAACTGGTTTAAGTATTCATTGAATATGAAGCGGTTTTTCTCATCCTGGTCGCTGGGGTTGTCGAACTTATGGTTTCGTATTGCCTCAGATAAGTCAGATGTAATCTTGTTTTTCAGGGAATCGTCCGCAGCGCCAGGATAGCCGACTGCCCTGACCTCGCTGCCAGTGTAAGGTTCATAATCCGCAAAAGGCAGAGGCACGCCCGGCAGCAGCTTTTTGGGCCTGAGTAGCGCCAAGTCTTCTTTTACGGCGGAGGCGGAATTCCCTGAAAGGTTTGTTACGATATCGGCATCGACGAGCTCTAACTTATCTTTGCCATCCTTATCTTTGCTAATTGAGACAACTTTAATAATCCGTGCTGGGCCGCCACACAGGTCGATGACGTGATTGTTGGTGACGATGAGGTTCTTGTCATCGACAAGGAAGCCTGTGCCCATCTTGTCATAAAGCTCCGGCTTCGGTGGTTTGTACCGGCGTCCCCTGCGCGACTTGCCCTTCTCTTGCTTCTGTATACAAACTTCGAATGCCAGAATCCGGTAGATACCATATTTCTGAAAGTCGGTATCGTTGCCCTTCGATCCCATGCCGATCTTGTCGCACCCGGGCGACCCGGCTAAAATCAGAAGCGAAATGCAAACAAGCTGTGCAACTCTTCTGAGCTGCCAAGACCCCCGCAACATCCTATACTCTCCCCCAAAATGCTGTGCCGAAGACCATGACTAAATGCCGGTGCGGTAATCAATGCCGATTTCCAGATTTTTAACACTCCTGCCGCCCTTCTGTCACGAAAGTTGTTAAACGCCGGCCGGGCGCGTTGGCGGGCCTCCCTCAAATGCCGCGGGCGCGCTAACCTTAGGTCCTCAAGCACAGCTTGGGGGTTCTTGGGACTGCTGTCCGCGGCTTTTGCGGATGCCGTCTTGGCCGTCCAATTCGTCGCGCCGGTATCGGGTAGGCTTCGCAGAACCTGCGCAGGCCTCATTAGCGATAGGCGCGAATGCGCCAAATCGCGATATTTAAATAAATTGTTAATATGCCCACAAAATATAAGAGTTTATCTTCACCTCTGGGCGTCCACCAAATACTATCTTCGATCACGATTTCGGTAACAAATGCGGCCAAGAACGGCAAAGTCAAAGACAGTATAATCGCTGCAACAAAATTTCTTTGCTCCAAGAAATTGCCGGTACGCAGCCATAGAAATACTGAGATAACCCCAACGACAGCTATACCCAACAGAGGCAGGGAGCTTGAAGAGGCTGCGCTTTCGTCGAGTAATGTAGGCCATAGCGATGCCGTCGATGCGAGACCTATTGCTATAATACTATAGGTAATGGCCGCTCCTATGGACGTCCAAGTCCCCTGCTCCGAAAGCTGAAACTTCGGCACCTGCAAGGTAAATCCTTCGAAAAACGCTTGCCAGTTGCTTTTTCTGAGCGACCCGATCGTGGAGCTGACATTCCTTTCAAAGGCGCTTGCGCCAAACTGCTTCAGTCTCGCGAAGGCCTCCTGGCTCTGCGCGTTCGACGGGTTGCTTGCAAGAAACCGGCTGACTTCGCTAATCGTACCGGACGTCCTGATGCGGTCCCAGTTGCTGGCAGCTGCACCGGCCGTCGGCCGGGCCCCGAGCTTATGGATCGCCCGGAAGATTTGGTCGCGATTGTTCACATCGTCTGTATGCTGACCCTGAAACCCGAAGGGGATTTCATAGACGTCGAGGCTTGCCGCCTTCACTGTAATGAGCTTGTTTAGATGCAGCGCGAAACGCGCCTCGTCGCGAACGAACCGCGATTTCGCCGATGCCTTGGTCCAAATGACGATGGCGGCTCTCGCCTGCCGCAGCGCTTCGAAAATTACATCGGTGAAGTCGTCCGCGCCGACGAGTTCTGCGTCCCACCAGACGCTGTAGCCTCTCGATGTCAAATCGCGCGCCAGCGCCTCGGCCAACGAGCGGTCCAGCCTCGCATATGAGATAAAAACATCCGCCATTAGAATACTCACGCCGCAGCTCAACGGGACATTAAACTAACGGAATGTTCCCGGCAAGCAGAGCGAGGGCGGGTTGACGTTGCATCGCGGCCGCTCCCGCGGACGGCAAGGGGCGCTGTGGGCGCCAGCATTACAGCTGCATTTTTTAGCCTTAAATGCGCTCGCGTGGCGCCAAGCCGGTGAACCCGGCGCCATAGGGAGCAGGCGCGCGCCTGGCGCACCCAAAAATAGGAGCCGCTTAATTTGGCAGCTCCCTTCTGAGCAACAGCGGGCCGGTTTAGCCTTTTTTCGCTTCGCCGCCTTCCAACGCGACGTCCACCTGTTCGTCCGGTACAGCTTCGGAGCCCGTGCCGCCTTTTGCTTCCGCCGCCTTTTTATCGTCTTCCGCGGCGGCCTCTTCCAGAATAGCGACGGCTTTGTTCCATCCATGCTCGGTAGCGAGCCTCTGCCGCTGCAGCTCCTCCGGAGAGGCACCCTTTCCCGCGTCCGCGGCCTGGGCCTCGTCGACAGCGGCAACGAAGTCGCCATAGACGTTAAGGGGCACATCGAAATCGCAATAGAGATCGCAAGCGATCGCGCCGCCGGGGCCGACAATCACGACGTGCTTGAAACGCGTATGCCAGCGGTGGCCCCGCAATTTGGCAAGACGGTCGTAGAGGTGTTGTCCAGGCCTTCGAAAGCGATGCCCCTCAAGGGACCTGTGACGCTTTCCCAGCACCTTGTGGCTCAGCATATAACCGTTGTAACTGGTCTCGCTGACCGTTCCGATTTTCATCGGCTCCACCCGAACGGAATGGCTGAAATGCCCTGGGATGATGGGGGAGCCTTGCGTCATGGCGCTCGCCCCAGGCCCTATCACGGTGGGCTTTTCTTCAATCCCAACGAGCTTCTTCAAATCTTCAAAATTATAAGCGCCGAATCCAACAAGCACTGCCAGCCCCAGCACGGCGCCGATGGTTGGCAAGCGGCGCCGCGGCGCCTCGATTGGCGCCCGTATAACAACCGTGTGCTCGCCGGTAGCAGGAAACGGTTCGATATTCAGCAGAGCCCGCAAATCGCTCATATTCTGGGGCCGGTCCGAGGCCCTTATTTTGAGACAGGCGTCGATGGCGTCCAGAAAGTCTTTGCGGAATGAACCGCGGGCCGCTTCGGCAGCGCCGATATAGGTCTCGTTCAAGATCCGGTCTGGCGATGGCGGCGGCGCCTTGCCGGTCACCGCGAAATAAAGCGTTCCTCCCAACGAGTAAATATCCGACCAAGGCCCCTGATCGCTGGCAACGGTTGAGTATTGCTCCAACGGAGAGAAGCCGGCTTTGACCACAGCGCTCATATTTTCGTCGCCGGTCACCGCCCTTCGCGCCGAGCCGAAGTCGATCAAAACCGGCGTCCCATCTTGGCGGATGATGATGTTGTCTGGCGAAATATCGCGGTGCAAAAGCCCATTTGAGTGAACGAGCTGAAGCGCTTCGAGCAAAGACAGAACGATCCTGTCAAGTTCCTGCTGGCCCGGCGGGCGTCCAAGCTCGCGAAGCCACCGGCTAAAGCTCTTGCCATCCTCGTAGTTCAGCACGGCATACACCGTGTTGTTCGCGTCGAAAACCCGCTTCACACCTACGATGTTCGGATGCTGGAATCCGGCAAGCGTCTGCGCTTCCTCCCTGAAGCGCTGCAATCCCCATTGAAAATTACCTTCTTCTCCGTTGCTGGCAGAGATCGTGATGGTGTCTTGCTCACGGTAAGCATGGGGCCGGGGAAAGTACTCCTTGATCGCCACGCGCGCTTTAAGGGCCAGATCGATTGCGAGATAGGTGACCCCGAAACCGCCCTCGCCCAACAAGCCGTCGATCCGGTAGTCGTTGAGGAGGCACATCCCGTTCGGTAGTGCTTGCCGGTGGTCGTTCATTGCTCACTTCCCCGCGCGTGGAGCCCAAATCGTCAGCGAACACCCGCACTCTTTCCATAAAATTTATGGCGGATTGAGTGCGATCCCTTCGATGTAGTTTTAAACGAAAAAGCGCGAGCCCGGAAGAGGCATGCGGCGCCGCGGACGCGAGCGGCGCACAGTACGGCTCACGCATCGGCGCCCCAGCACATGGATCTTCGTAGGGTGTGGGCCCGGACACCGCGGTCCCATAAGAGCTTTCGAGCGCCGCGAGCAACTCTGCGTCCGTATCAGCGGGGCACGTTCACCTTGGCTAAAGGTGACCCGTCCGTTGTGGAACAGTGCTGCAAAAACTCATGGTTATGAAGACTGCAAATAGTGCTGCCCCGAAGGAAGAGCCGTTTTCAGGCCCCGGCACTTTGGATCGGTCTTCTCATCGGAGCAACACCGCTGGATATGACATTCGCAGCGGTTACTCGGGCGGCAGCACGCCTTTGCTGGTCACGTCTGCCTTGGGGCGCTCCTGCGATAAGGGTTTCCCCTCCACGAAGTAATAAACAGTCTCAGCGATATTCGTGGCGTGGTCGCCCATACGCTCGACGTTCTTGGAGCAAAAAAGCACATGCGTGCAGAACGTAATATTCCGGGGATTTTCCATCATGTAGGTGAGCAGCTCCCGGTAGATAGAAGTATGGAGCGCATCGACCTCTTGGTCCTTGCGCCACACTTCCAGGGCTGCGGCAACGTCACGATGCTCGTAGCTTTGGAGCACCTGGCTTAATTGGCTGAGCACGAGTTCCGCCATGCGATGGAGCTGCAGCATGACCGAGTTTAGAGGGAGCGCATCGCTCAGCAGCAGCACCCGCTTCGCGACGTTCTCTGCCAAATCTCCTATACGCTCGAGGTCATTGGAGATACGCAATGCTCCGACGATCTGCCGGAGATCGATCGCCACCGGCTGCCTCCGCGCAATAGTGGTGACAGCCTTGTCCTCGATGTCGCGCTGCAGGCCATCCACCTGATCGTCTGCCGCGATGACAAGCTTGGCGAGCGCGATGTCGCGCTTCTCCAGAGCCTCGATCGCATCCCCGATCTGCTTTTCAGCGAGGCGGCCCATTTCCCTGATTTTGCTGGAAAGCTCGCTGAGATCCGCGTCAAATGCCTTGGCTGTATGCTCGATCATGATTACCCCCGTGTGCCCAGGTACTTTTTGGGCTTGAACGATTAGGACCTGCTCAAGCCCAAGCTGTTCGCAGACACAAACGCCATGGCTTAGTCCAGATTTGTACGGGCAATAGCGATATCCGGCCTTGACGGCGATCAAACCTTATGCAGGCCAAAAAATGCGAAGACTTCACGCCTCGATGCAAATCATCGGAGCCAGTTTAACGACTTTCTTGGCAAGGCCGGCCGCTTCCGTGGCATCGATAACGGTGCCAGCGTCCTTGTAAGCGCCGGGCGCTTCCCCGGCGACACCGCGCTGCGAGGGGCTTTTCACGATAATGCCGCGCCCCATCAGCTCATCTACGATTTGCCGTCCGCTCCAATTCTTCAGCGCCTGATGGCGGCTCGTCTGCCGCCCGGCCCCATGGCAAGCCGGGGAGAATGCGCGCAGTTGCGGTTGATCTTTAGCACGCCAGGCAAATAAGCTTAGGAGCGTGGAGGCAAAGCTGGGCCATTTCAACGCTCAAGATAGATGACAGAAAAATATGCAACGATAGAGGTAGCCGCACACGAGCTTACCCAGCTTTTCAACTCGCTGGACCCCTCACCTTTTCCTGACCGCGATCTCGACGATGAAGCGGAAGCCTACATCTAAGCTGGGCGAAGGAGCTTTCACCAAGCGCCCGTTTTCGCATCGTCATTCATCTGCCGGGAACTGAGATAATCAAGGCTGAGCAGCAAGGGCTCCGGAAGGCAATTTCGAATTATTTCGCCTATCGCTCTGAGATGTTTCAGCGCTCCCAGCGCGAGTGTCTTCGCATGGGGCGCCGTTTTCTCGTTGTTGGTATCTTGGTCCTAGCGGTATGCAGTGTGATCGCGCACATCCTGATCGAGGCAATGCATTCGTCGCCAATCGCACAGCTAGCGGCGGATGGGCTTGTGATTTTTGGCTGGGTCGCAAATTGGCGGCCCGCCGAAATATTCCTATACGATTTCTGGGAAATAAGACGAACGCGCCGCCTTTATCGCCGGCTTGCGGAGGCGGAAATCGCTTTAGTAGTACGGAAAGAGGAACCGCCAACCGCGCTGAATGCCATGCCCCATGGTAGTACCGGCTAATACAATTCGCGGTCAGGCTGGAAGTCGAGTCATTGCTAGTTGCTCCGGCATGCGAGTGGCGAGGAGTAGTGGCTAGCATTGCTGTGGACATGCCAGAGCAACGCCCTTCTCCTTTTGCAACGCCTGCGATCGTGAGGTATCCCGTTTCTTGAGAATAGTCAAAGCGCAAATGCCGTCTTGGCGCAGAATTAAACAAATTATCGCAATAGGGCCCTTCCGATGCCTCATCGAGGCCGGCATCATCGATCCAACCAAGGTTGTGCGAGTTGCGCTCGAAAACGCCGTTCCGGTAGCGAGCGTGCTCCTTCTCTCCGAGGCGGCCATGACCGGGATTGCTGAAGCAAAGAAAGAGTCCGGCGAGCCAGCCGCCTCGGCATGTAGTTACGGTTTCTCCTTCGAATGACAATCGATGGTCCGTTAAGTGCCGCTACTTTAATCGGTATACCCATAACCGAGGCGCCCGCCGCTCGCCTCTTCGCAGGGCTCAAGATTGAAACCGAAGTTGCCCGCAAGCTCGCTGAACTCGCTCTGCCGCTCGAGTGCTACGGCGCCCGCCTCGTGCCAAAGAGCGACATTCACCTTACGCTTGTCCCGCCATGGGACGAGGGCCACATTGGCAGCGCGATTAAGACGCTGCGCATCGTGGCGAGCGGGTTCAACAGCTTCTTGTTGACGTTCGAACATTTGGAATATGGCCCCACACTCCGGCATCCGCGCCTCCTGTGGGCCCGCTGCGTAGCCGGCAGCGCGTTGAAGGAGCTGCAGGCCGCGCTGATGACTGCTTACGGGAGGACGGATACGCGGCCGTTCCGGCCTCATGTCACACTCGCTCGCATCCCTCAAAACGGACGAAGCGCCGCCCGCAAGCACCCCATCGATCAACCTCTCTCACTGGAGCAATGCGTCCGTTCCGTCGAACTATTTGAATCTCCCGCTAAAGGCCAAAGCGGTTACCGGGTTCTCGTTTCGTTTCCGCTTGGAGCCGGGGAGGCTTCTGAACCAGGGGAGCTGTAGCGCGGGCCGCACCCGCAGGCGATTTTTGGACCGGGAGCGCAAGAATTCCACTTGCCGTTTCAATTGATAAGCATCAAAGACCCGAACTTCCCGGTCTGTCAGTTTGAGCCTAGATGAAGCAGAATGGGCACCGTTAGCGGTTCGTCATGATCGCGGCGTCCTTGCTGCGCAGTACGGCATCTGGAGCCTCCCATGCTTAAAGCGTTGAAGCCGGAGCAGGTACGTTTCGTCGCTCTCCTAGCGAAGACAGCACGCACTCAACGCGACTCTTTCCTCGGAAATGTCGAGGACGGCTTGGTTGACTCCAAGCCGGCACGCGGCGAACACGACCCGACGGCCGAGCTCGGTTTCGACCCCGTTACGGAGGGATCGCCTCAGATCGCTGCGCTGCGTGAGGCAATAGCGGGGCTGACGGTGGCAGGCCGCTCGGAGCTGTTTGCCTTGATGCGCATTGGCCAAGGCGATCTCGCCGTGCAAAAGTTTTATCGTGGGACCGGCGAGGCGGCGACGCTCGGTGATGAGACCGTTACAGCTTCACTCATCGAAAATACCGATCTTCACGATCACCTCATGAAGGCCCTTTATGAAGCGAAGCTATAGACTTCGCCTAGAAAGGTATCTTTATTTGCGCTCTGCCCGCTTTTGATGGCATGCGTTCTTTCTTAAATATCTGCGGCGCGCGCGCCAGCGGCACGAGGGCGGCACAATCCACTGGCAGCTGCTCATCACCGCCAATTGCGAGATAGCCGTCCGGCAAGAGCAGCTCCAGGAAGCGCAAGAGAACCTGTTTCTGGAGCAGGGGCGCAAAATAGGTGAATGCGGCATAGCGGCAGAGTATGAGATCGAATGGGCCTGCCGGCGTATCGGATCGTAAGTCCTGATGCAGGAACCCGATGCCGTCACGATATTGCGGTTTCACGCAATAGCGCGGCCCGGTCCGGTCGAAGGCTTGTTCAATGAGCGGGGGCGGCAGTTCACGTAGACTTGAAGCCGCGAAACACGCCTTTCGTGCACGCGCGAGCATTGCCGCATCGGCATCCGTGGCAATGATTGAAAGCGGCACGCCGCCCGGCCGGGAATTCATAACTTCCAGGTCCCAGAGGATTTTCAGTGTGAAGGGCTCCTCGCCAGAGGCGCACCCAGCGGACCACATACACGCAGGCCGCCCTTCCCGTCCGGCGCGTGCGGCGATCTCGGGTAACACGCAGGTGCGCAATACCTCGAACACGCGCTTCTCCCGGAAGAATCGTGAAATCGTAACGTGGCAGCATTCGTCCAGCGCACGCCATTCCGCAGGATCTGCCTCAAGCCGTGCCCGGTAAGCGGTGAGATCTGCGATGTGCAGATCGCTCATGCGCCGTTTGAGACGCTTGCAGACTTGGCGATGCACCTTGCGAAAGCCGGCCCAGCGCAAGTTGAGTTTCGGCAGCGCCCACTGCAAGAAGGCTATGCACTCCGTATCGCTCAACGGCTTTCAACTCGCTCCCAGCCTCACAAACGATGGTCTGAGCACATCGGCATTGCGATAACGCTCATAAATGAACTCGGAACGCGCAACTTATGAGGCTTTAGACGTTGCACGCATACGCCGGCGCCGGATAAGCCCAGCCTCCACCCGCGCAAAAACGAGACTTTTTTGATCGTAGCGCGCGAGATTGACGCCAAGTTCCTTTGCGATTCTCCCGGCGGCCGGTAGAGGATCGGGAGCCGCCTTGGCCCAGAAGGGGCGGAGCTCACGCAGGAAAATGTTCGCCGTGACAGGTCCCACGCCGTAAAACGTAAGCAGCTTTTCCTCAAGATCACGCGCGTCGCGTGCACAATCGTGCAACCGCCGCAGGTTGCCGCCATAGCTGGCGATAAGCGTTTCGCAGTCGCGCAGAACCTGAGTCGACTTGCGTCCGTCATAGCGCACATAGCCGCCCTCGCGCATGATCGTAGACACCAGAAAATCCCAACCGGCGGCCACGATCTTGGCTGGCGTGGTCAGTCCATGGCGAGCGAAGGCCCTGTAGGTGTTCTTGGCTGCCGTCTCTGAAATCCTGGCGCCAAACAGGAGACTGGCAAGAAGCCAGCGAAAGTAGACGTCATCGGTTCCTTTGGCCAGATCGATTCCGAGCTCTTCGGAATAAAGAAGGCTCTGTTCCAATGTGCGCCGCGTGGTGCCGGTATGCTGGGAATGCACCGGGAAGGCTGACGGCGATCCCGCTGGCTGGCGGTTAGCCATATAGCCCTACGCGTTCAACAGTGAATTCATCCTCTAACCGCATGCACCCGCACCGTGATCTATTGTGACTGCCCTGCGCTTCGAACCCCAAGTGCCGGGCGAGCGGCCAAATATGCCAGCGCAAGGGGTCCCGCATTTGCCGCATTTACCCTCGGCCAACCGCCATTCCCTGATCTCGTACTGGTCGCGCCCGATGAGCGGAGCGTGGCAGTTATGGCAGTAAGTAGCTTGGCCGGCCGGATCGTAGACATTCCCTGTAAAGGCGTAACGGACGCCGTTCTTCATCGCGATGCTTCGCGCGCGGGACAAAGTTTCCATCGGCGTTGGCGGAATGTCTCTCATTCGCCAATCTGGATGGAAAGCCGTAAAGTGCCACGGCACGTCCGGACCGAGGTTCTCCACCACCCATTCCGTCATCTGCTCAAGCTCTTTTTCCGTGTCGTTGAGGCCGGGAATGAGCAGAGTGGTGATTTCGAGCCATACCTTCGTTTCGCGCTTCGCATAGACGAGCGTGTCCAGCACTGGCTGCAAATGAGCGTAGCAAATCTTGTGATAGAAATCCTCGGTAAAGCCTTTCAGATCGATGTTGGCGGCGTCCATGTGACGATAGAATTCTGCGCGCGGCTCGGGGCAGACATAGCCCGAGGTTACCGCAATGCTCTTGATGCCTCGCTCATGGCAGGCGATTGCTGTGTCGATGGCATATTCATGGAAGATCGTGGGATCGTTGTAAGTATAGGCAACGCTTGGGCATCCGAGCCGTTCAGCCTTCCGCGCAATCTCTTCCGGGCTCGCGCGTCCGGCGAGCACATCAAATTCCCGCGCCTTGCTGATGTCCCAGTTCTGGCAAAACTTGCAGCCGAGATTGCAGCCGCTCGTGCCGAAGGACAGCACGGGCGTTCCCGGCAAGAAGTGGTTGAGAGCCTTCTTCTCGACCGGGTCGATGCAGAAGCCGCTTGAGCGGCCATAGGTAGTCAAAACCATCTGACTGCCTTCTCTAGCGCGCACAAAGCAAAAAGCGCGCTGGCCTTCATGCAGCCTGCAAAAGCGCGGGCACAGGTCGCACTGGATGCGGCCATCGTCAAGCTTGTGCCAGTACCGGGCAGGGTGAGAATTGGAGCGTTGTGTCATATTGGATCATCCATCGGGCCGCCGCCGCTTCGCCGCATAGACCTCGGTTGCAAAAGTCTCCGCTTGCGGGCTCTGGAACATCGTCAGTTCCCACTCGGGCCGCCCTTCATCGAAGCGCGATAGGCCAATGCCGGCCCTGCCGGCTGGGATAACCCATGGCAACGGAATTTGCAGATTGTTGCCAGCAACGTTGCCATGAAGGCAGATGGCTAATATGGCAACATTGGAATTTTTTGGCCTAAGCGTTTGTTTTAATTGGAGCGGGCGACGAGGTTCGAACTCGCGACCCTCAGCTTGGGAATATGAGGGAATGATATTTTCTAACATTTCCTGACGCTACCTGGACGTTGCTTTTCCTCGGTGATTCAATAGCATCACCTATTCCTTAGATTTCCCCTCATTTCCCAAAGCGCTTGTATGGTGCCTATACCATGCCTATTTTTTGCCGGCACGGGAACGGGGAGCACGGACGATGGCGACGGCCAACATCACCAAGCGCGTTGTGGACGGGCTGAGGACTCAGGCGAAGGACGAGGGCCGGACGCTCTATCTCTGGGACGCGGACACGCGCGGCTTTGGCGTGCTGGCGACGAAAACAGGCTCAGTGTCGTACTTCGTGGAATATCGCCTTGGCGGCCGCGGGGCAAAGAACAAGCGCATGACCATCGGCAAGCACGGCGTCGTGACTCCGGATGAGGCGCGGAAGTTGGCCAAGGAAGAACTTGGCAAGGTGGCGCGCGGTGATGATGTGGCGCAAGCCAAGAAGGAAGCGCGCGCGAAGCTGACGGGTCAAACCCTGAAAGAAGCTCTGACGCGCTTTCTCGCGTCGAACAAGCGGACGGGACGCTATTGGGTCCACAAGGAAGCCCGCCTGTTGGGCAAAGACATGGAGCCGCTTCACGGCCGGCCGGTTGCTTCGATCAAACGCGGCGATGTGCTGGCCGTCCTCGACAAGGTGAAGGCGCGTTCCGAGGCGGCGGCACGGCTTCTCTTCGTCGATCTGCGCCCGTTCTTCAAATGGGCCGTAGAACGTGAACTGATGGAAACGAACCCAGCGGCAGAAATGAAACCGCCCGCCGCCGCCGTCAAACGCGACCGCGTGCTCGATGATCGCGAGATCAAAGCGTTCTGGGAAGCCGCCAGCGATGTGGCGTGGCCGTTTTCGTCGATCTACCGGCTTTTGCTGCTCACCGGCTGCCGCCGCCAGGAAGCGGCCAGCGCACGCTGGAGCGAACTTGACCTTGATGCCGGGCTTTGGACGATTCCGGGCGAACGCACAAAGAATGGCCGCGAGCATCGCCTGCCCTTGGCCCACCAAGCCGTTGCAATTCTCGACAGGGAGGCCATCGAGGCAACCAAGGCGCGGCGCGGCTACGAAGACGGCGATCTGATTTTCTCGACCACAGGCACAACCTCGCCCTCCGGCTTCTCCAAAGCGAAGCGGGCGCTCGATTTGCGCATGGCAGCGCTCTTGGGCAGCAAATGGGATGACAAGGCGGAAGCATTCGTGGGCGGCAAGTTCAAGCCGTGGCGCATTCACGATCTTCGCCGCACCGCCGCAACCGGGATGGAGGACTTGGGCATCCCCACGCACATTGTCGAGACGGCCCTGAACCATGTCTCAGGGGCCAAGGCAGGCATTGTTGGCGTTTACCAGCGCGCCGAGCATCGTGACGCGGTAGCCGCGGCTTTTCGGGCCTGGGACGCGCGCGTGATGCAGATTGTGAACCCCGAAGCGCCAGCCACAAATGTGGTACACCTTACTGCAAGGGAAAAGCATCACTAGTGTTGAAGTGTTGATTTAGAGTTACACAACACTATTCCTTAGCGAGTGCTAGTTAATGTGATTTTCACACGAGTATTGGGGCTATTTTACCCAAATTGCAGCACTCCGGCCACCTACATATTCCGGAAAATCGTGGTTACATTCACAGAATGCACTGAAATTATTGGGGTTTCCCTCTTGCAATTTTTCTCACATCGAATCATTGTGAGCCGCAGGCAATGCGGGGTAAAGCAATGAAACTAGAGAACTCAGAACAAAATCTTCTAAAGGCTTGCGACGCGGCCGCGTATCTCGGTTTCACCGAGAATTGGTTAGCGAGATTACGTATGGCGGGTGCAGGTCCGGTGTTTTTGCGCATTGGCGGTGGACGAAAGATCCGGTATCGCCGCGCCGACCTCGAAGCATGGGCGACCGCGAACCGGTATCGCTCCACCTCCGAATATCAGCAGGCAACAGCTTAATCCCATGCGTGCGCGTGGCCGCGGGCCGCGTGCGTTCGTGTTTCGCGTCACGGCCACTCGCTTGCGGGCTGGCCAGAATTTACAGGGATTTCAGATGCATACAGTCAAAACGACGAAACCCGCCGCGATCTCTCGGGCGGGCCTCTTGAATGAAATCTGCGCTTGGCGGCGCAAATCGTTGTAACCGGCAAGACAACGAATAGGCTAAACGGCCTGATTTTGCACGCCGCCTTGCGCTCCAGCTACAGGGGCGGAGTCGTGCAACAAGTGCAAAGGCTTAAGGAAGCGGCGGGCAAGGATCGCGCTCGACCCGACGAACCGCAGAACATTGGTGTATGCGCCTGCGGCCGGCCTAAACCGGGAGCCGCCGTCTGGTGGAATATCAAATTTGCAGATGGCGCAGTTCTATCATTATCCGCCGAGCAATTTTACCTCGCGGGTAACTGCCCCATCGCAGCGCTTGGACAGCTGGTCAACGAGTTCGGCATCGTCGCAGACGCCGACGGCATCCACGCACCGTTTGCATTCACGGGTCCCGACGACGGGCACGTCTGCAGATTTCTGCATGCAGTGATGCGCCTAAGCATCGAGAACTATGACCGGCGCCCCAGTCCGTGGGTGGGGTCATGCTAATGCCGCACCAAACCTTCAGAGAACCGGCATCGGGAAGACCAGCAGCCCGCCATAACGGCGCGGAGCCCGCTGGCAGTAACAGCCAACGCTTCGACGTTGAGCGATCAGCAGAAGAGCTTTCGTTCTCTCACGTAAAGCAAGCTGAGTTTTTAATTCGGCACGCCGGACCAAAAGCGTCAAAACGACAGCTTATTGACGCGTACTCACTAATCGACCCCGACCTTTCAGATGCCGCCTACAGGCTTCTCCGCTTGCGGCTTTACCATTGCAGCGAGGCCTGTGACAATTGCTGGACGTCGTCTGAATTTGAAGCGGCGCTTCTCTCGAAATCGGTGGCGGCTATCGAACGCGCAAGCGCTCAAATAGAAACCGCCGGTTATCAAACGTCTGCGCGGCGTCGGAATCAAAGTTCTGTGCGTAAGTTTATCGTTTCGGAGGAAATGTTTGCGGCCGCCAAAGCACAGCTTGCGGCTTATTTAGAAACCGCAAATGTGATGGTTCTAGAAACCGCAAAAATGCGGGTTGAGAATCCAGAACCCGCAAATTTGCAGTCGAGAACCCGCAAAAATGAGGGACTAACTCTAGTTAAGAACTCTATCAAGAAAAAGGATAATGTGCAGATTGAAATCTGCGCTTGTGACCATAATGGTTTACAACCGGAAGAAGTAACCAACGGACACCATGCAAACCCATCTGACCTGCTCGCCGGGCAGAAACCTTCCCACCTGCCAGCCAAAGCTGGGCATAGCGGCCGGTCCAACGCCCAGCGAGCCATGGACCTCTATAACGAGGTCGCAGCCCGGCGCAGTCTACCGCAGGCGAAAGGGCTGTCGGCCGCACGTGAGAGGGCCATCACGGCCCGCTTGAATGAAATCGGCGGCCTCGACGAATACGCACGCACCGTCATTCCAAACCTGGAATCCTCCGCGTTTTGCTGCGGCGCGAACGATCGCGGCTGGAAAGCGGATTTTGATTTCCTCTGCCAGCACAAATCGTTTCACCGGCTCTATGAGGGCACCTACAATTCTGCGACGCCGGCGGCAAACGCAGCCAAGGCCGGCGCGCCCGATGAGAG
>Ga0326728_10004669_pt1 | contig 40014 bp, 38 predicted proteins | sample MB3enrmetagenome_FD_207602 | JGI IMG/M metagenome (GOLD analysis project Ga0326728, IMG submission 207602) | Lab enriched peat soil microbial communities from McLean, Ithaca, NY, United States - MB31MN | ecosystem: Environmental > Terrestrial > Soil > Wetlands > Peat | place: USA: New York... | reverse complement strand
TCAAGGGCGGACGCTCGTTCCGGGGAACGCTCGACGCGTTCGACCAGCACCTGAACCTCGTCCTCTCCTCCGCCGAGGAGGTCGTGAAGGACCAGGTGACGCCGCGCTCGGGTCTCACGCTCGTGCGCGGCGATTCGATCATCTACATCTCGCCCTAGGAGGAGGAACCATGACCAAAGGAACACCGTCCCGCCGCGGAGGAAAGATCGTCCACATCATCTGCCGTCGCTGCGGCCGCCATTCCTACCACCGCCAGAAGAACGTCTGCTCCTCCTGCGGGTTCGGGAACACGGCGCGACGCCGCGGCTACGACTGGAAGAAACTGAAGTAGGCCCGCGGGGGCGCGGCCGCGAGACGGCCGGTTCGTTCGCCAGCGTGAAGCGCAGGCGGCGGTCGATGGCCTTTCGGACCCCGACCCGGGGTCCCGCCCGAACCGGGCCCACCCTATCGGGCGCCCACCGGACCTCGACCCGGTCGCCCTCGACCGCATCCGCTCCGTCGTCCGCTATCGTGATCCCGAGGAACCGGCAGAGACGACCCGGGCCCGAGGCGCTCGCCGGGTCGGCCCCGTCAGCGGCTCCCGCCCGCAGGAGGACCGCCTCGCCCCGCCGGGCGACCAGGTTCGCGCAGACGACCTGGTGGATCCGGTATACGTAGAGGGTGCCGGGCTCGGAGAACATCGAGCGGTTGCGTCGGGTCGGCCCCCGGAAAGCATGGCTCGCCGGGTCGTGGCGGACGTACGCCTCGGTCTCCACGATCCGGACGGAGCGGGGCCTCCCCGCCGAGTGTACGGTGAGGGTCGCGCCGAGCAGCGCCCGGGCGAGCCGGACCGCGGGACGGTCGAAGGACCCCCGACGCGCCCGCGGGCCCGAGCCCGTCCTAGAGGACCTTGCCGCGGTCGCAGAGCGGCGCCCCGTCAACGGCGACCGTCGCCTCCCCGACGGTGATCCACGAAAGGAACCGGCAGCGGTTCCGACCCCCGTAGAGCGTGTTGCCGCCGACGGCGATGGTCACCGTCCCGGCCTCCTCGTCCTCGGCCTGGGGGACGCCCGGAGCGAGCTCCGGGTTGAGGCCGAGGGCGAACAGCGCGATCGTTTCCCGGCCTCTCGGGGCCCGGGCGAACTCGGCCTCGAACGCATCCCCGCCTTCGGTGTACCAGTAGTTGCGCAGCTTGCCGCCCTCGACCTCCCACTGGCCCCCCTCGACCCGGCCCGGAGCGAGGAAGCTCGGGCGGTTGGCGACCACCATCCCCTCGGCCGACGTCTCGTCGACCGCCACCACCACCGACCCGGCCGGCGCGGCCGACATCACCCGACCCCGCCGTCGATCGTCCGCGTCGACGAACCCATCATCGACCCAGGGCAACCGTCCCCGGAGGCGGAGGGAAAGGTCGGTCCCGTTCGCCGCGGTGAGCCGTAGCTCCCGACCCTTGCCGAGGAGCGCCGCGGCGCGACGACCGTCCGCCCGCAGGGTGCCGTAGTCGACCTCGGTGATCCCGCGGATGAGCTGGCTCCGCCACATCGCCCCGGGCACCCCCCAGTGGTCGGCCTGGGCGTCCGAGGCGTATCCGAGCAGGCAGCGGACCGCGCGCAGGTGCGCTCCCCTCGCCGCAGAGACCCACTCGTCGTCCGCGCCCAGGAACGGGGCGAGGAGAGGAGGGGGGAGCGCGTGGAGGCGCGGCCGGTCGGCCGGGCCGGGGAAGTAGACGAGAGCGTCCGCGCGCTCGAGCGCGGCGCGAACGGGTGGGGCGAGCCCGGCCCAGCGGCGGGACGACGGCGAGCCCTCGACGCTCCGCCAGAACGCCGCCTCGTCCTCGAGAAGAAGGAACGCTCGGGCTCCGACCCGACGCGCCTCGGTGAGGCAGGCGGCCGCCCACGGGAGCGTGTGGTTCCAGCTCACGACCACGACGTGTTCCCCACGCCGCACGCCGAGCGCGCTCCCGACGAGCGCGCGCGCGACCGCCGGCGGTGTCGCCTCGTCCGAGGCCATGCATCCCCAAAAGGGGGGTGGCTCCCGATTAAGGATTCGAACGACGCCAGCGAGCCACGATATCCACGGACCGTGCGCCGGGCCGTGAGAGTTCGCGGGCGACGGCGACAAGGACCCGCCCCGCGTCCGCACGCGCGGGGGAAAACCCGGACGGCCCGAGGGACCGGGGGAAGCGGGCCCATCCTCCCTGGCGTCCCGCCGCCCGTCGGACCACCTCGGCGACACGACGGCCCCGCGCGAAGTCCGCGAGGTCCGTCTGTAGGTCGGCTCCCACGCCAGCGCGGCGGGCCAGGTCGAGCCAGGCTCGGATCTTCTCGGGTCGATGCCGCCGACGGCCCGCTCCCCGACCGAGGACGCCGTTGAAGTACAGGAACGGCCCGCCGACCTCCATCGCCTCGAGGAGCGTGCGGCTGCCCGTCACGATCCTCAGGTCGGCCCTTCGGAAGCGGGAGCGCCACGCCCGCGGAGCGACCGGGGCCGTGACGACCCGGATCCCGGGCTTCCCCTCGACGCTCGGCCAGGGTCGGGGGGACCGAACGTAGAGGGTGACCGCGGGTCGCACCTCGGCGAGACCGGCGAGGACCGCTGGAGCGATCCGCTCGGCGCTCGACGGGCTCGCGTACCAGACCCACTCGCGCCGTCCCCGGGTCCGGGAAGGGGCGAATGCTGAGTGCCGATGCCCCGACCCGAGCGGGCCGGTTTGGACCGCCTCGGGAAACTCGCGCGCGAACGTCCGGTCCGGACGGAACGTCGCGAAGAGGTGGAGAACGTTCGGTCGGTCGAACCCTCGGAACGCGCGGAACGCCGACCGGAACACGTCAACCTCGTCCGCCGCCTCGGCCGCCCGGTACCGCGGGACGATGGCGCGCGCGGGGACGCCCCCTTCCCGGAACCGTTCCCGGGTCTCGGCCGCGCTCGGAAGCGTGCGGGCGAACTCCTCCAGGCTCACGTGCAACGTCCGGTCCGACCCGTAGGACCGCTCGACGCTCCGGGCCTCGACCTCCCAGGGGCCTCCACGGCCGAAGCGGGCGGGCCGGCTCGGTCCGGCGCTCACGCCCCAGGAGGGGGCCACCGTCAGCGCCGCGCCGGAGCGACGGGCGACCCGGTCCCGCCGTTCGACGGGCGGCCAATCCCACGGACCGTCGACGTTCGGCGGGAGCGGTCGGCCCGCGTCCCGGTAGAGGATGAGGCGGAAGCCGGCGGCCGCAAGGTGACGGCCCGCGGCGAGGACCTCCTCGATGTCGCCGAGACCACCCCCGACGACCGCCGGGAGAAGGTAGACGTCGACGCCCCCCGACCGGGAGGACGGGTCAGTCGACGGGTCGGTAGAGCGTCCAGAGCGCGAAAGCATGCCGGAAACCCCCGGCTTCGAGGGCCTTGCGCCCCCGCACGTTGTCGTCGGCGGCCATACAGAGGATCCGCGGGGAGTTCTGGGCGGCGCACCAGGCGCTGGCGGTCCGCAGGAGGGCGCCAGCGAGCCCGTCGTCCACCGATTCCCCGAGGACCGGCGCGGTCATGTACGCCGCCTCGGTCGCTTTCGAGACCGATACGGCGACGTACGCCTCCGGTCCGCGGCCGCGGTCGACGACCCACCCGGCGTCCTGGGAGCCCAGGATGCGATTCGCGATCCGGGAGGAGAGGAACATTCCGGGGTGCGTGGGCAGGACCTCCTCGACCGAGGGAGGTGTCTGTCGGCGGAGGAGCTCCACGAGGGCGGAGACGTCCCCCCGGCGGAACGGACGGACCACGCCGTCCGCCGCAAGGCCTTTCCCGAGCTCCGCGGGAGACTCGTGGACGAACTGAGCCCTCGCCCGGAGCGCTCGGTACCCGACCGACTCGTAGAGGGTCCGCGCGCCCGAGTTGGTCTCGAGGACGTCGAGCGCGACATACCTCCGCTCGGCCCGCTTCGCCGTCCGGCGCGCTTCTTCCAGCATCGCCTTCGCGTAGCCACGCCGGCGGTGGGCCGGGTCCACCACGACGCTGCTCACGTAGGCGGAGCGGCGAGGGAACGAGACCAGCGCCATCGCCACCGGACGGCGGTCGACCTCGACGACCAGGAAGCGGAAGATCGGTCGCCCCACGAGCCGCAAGAACCCCACGACGAGCCGACTGTCCCAGCGGAAGACGCGGCGAACCACCTTCTCGAACTCTTCGGGACGCTTCCCCAGGAGCGCGGATTCCTCGGGGAACTCCCGGTCGATGAGCGGGAAGATGTGTGGGATGTCCGAGCGTCGGACGTCCCGGATCATCCGACGTCCTCGTCGTCGGCCGAGGACGGGAGCGCGGTTTCGAAGAGCGCGCGGAGGGTCGGGGCCGGCCGGTCGGGCTGGACCTCGGGCAGCGGGAGGCGGGCGGACCGGTCGAGCTCCTCCTCGCTCAACCGTTCGAGAGCGTCCACGAGCGAGCGATGGACGAGAGGGTCCGGGAGGTCGTGCGAGAGACGACCGAGCGCTTGGACCGCGGCGTCGAAGAGGCGGCTCTCCGCATCCGAGACGAACGGTTCGTCCGCGCGCTCCTCGGGGTACGCTGAGATGGCCCCGGTGGGCCGGGTCTGGTTGAGGAGGCGCACGAGCTCATCCCGGGCCCCGTCGTCCCTCAGGTTCCCGAGCGCCCACACGGTCGCGAGCCGGACCTCGGGCGCGGGGTCGTGGAGACCGTCCCGCAAACGGGGCGCCGCTTCGGTGAGGCCGAGACGCCCCAAGGCGTAGGTCGCACCACGTCGGGCCCACGGGTGTTCGTCGCGAAGGCATTCGAGCAGGGGCACGAGGTCGTCCGGGGTTCCGACCGTGCCGAGCGCCACCGCCGCCGCGCCCCGGACCGACCAGTACGGGTCGTGCAGGTGTTCGAGCGCGATCGGCCGGGCCTCGGGGATGCCCATCTCGCCGAGCGCGTGGACCGCGCAGACGCGGATCCAGGGCGAGGGGTGCTGGGCCCACGTGATGAGCGGGGGGATGGCCGAACGGTCACCGATCCGACCGAGCGCCACGAGGACGGCCGGCTTCTCCCACGTCTCCGGGGTCGTCAGGAGGTGCAACAGGAGCGGCGCGCTCTCGCGGTCCCGGTGACGTCCGGCCACGACGGCCGCCGCGACCCGGACCCGACGCGCCGGGTCCTCGAGGAACCGACGGACGAGCGCGATGTGATCGGGGTCCGACGACCTCCCGATCCCGAGAACGGCCTCCCGACGTACCCGGTCGACGGGGTCCTTTAGCATCCGCTCGAGCGAAGGGACGGCCTCCTTCGATGCGACCCGACCGAGCGCGAGGGCCACCGCCTGGCGCACCGCGGGAGCCGGGTCGTCGGTCGCGCGGTCGAGGGCGGGGACCGACCGGGCGTCCGCGAGCGCGGCGAGCGCTAGGGCGGCCTTCGTCCGCACCCCGGCCTCAGGGTCGTCGAGCCCTCGTTCCAGCGTCGTGCGGCTATCGGACCGACCGATCGCCCCGAGCGCCTCGACCGCGGCCGCCCGGACCTGGTGGTCCGGGTCGTTGACCGCGGTCCCGAGCGTCGTGCAGGCGCGAGAGTCCTTCAGGATCCCGAGGGCGACCGCCGCCGTCTCGCGTACCCCCGGAACCGGGTCGCTCAGCGCGACCAGGAGCGGACCCAGGTCCTTCACGCGACCGTGTCGGACGCTCTCTCGGATGGCGGCGGCACGCTCGGACGGGGTCGGTAGGTCGTCGTGGGGGGGCTCGGCCCGGCGGGCGGGACCCTTGCGGGGAGCGCGACGGGCGTGGGCGGCCACGGTCCGTCCACCGAATCAGGGACTAATATCTCCTCTCGGGTCCGCGGCCTCGAGCCGCGACTGGAGGAGACCTTCGGGCGACCGGTACTCGTCCCGCTCGGGGGCGGGTTCTACCCCCCAGCGGGCCCGGAGCTCCTCTCGGTCGACCCCGAGGGGGGCGAGCAGGGTCTCCGCGGAACGGGCGAGGATCTCGAGGTAGGCGCCGACGTCGTACCGCTCGTTTCCCTCGAGGAGCTCCGCCGGTCGGACCCGGTGACGGAACGAGCGGCTTCGTCGGTCGAGGACGACAAACTGCACGACCTCGCCCGGCCCCCGGACCGCCCCCGCCTCCTTCAGCTGGCGCAACGCGGCGACCGAGTCGGTGAACGTGACGAACGCCTCGCTCGCCTGGCCGAGCCGGTGGCGGATGAGGAGCTCGTCGACCGGCCACGACCCGGCCCGGACCTTTGTGGCGAAGAGGTCGGCGCGCGCGAGGGCGCGCGGAAGGAGGGCACGTACCCCCTCCGCGTCCCGGGCGGTGCGGAAGAGCGCGAGGACCTCCGCCTCGAACCGTCGGACGAGCTCGGTCGTGTCGTGCCGACGGGCACCGATGCCGCGGAGCTTGAACTCGCCGTGCTCGTAGTAGCCGTAGTAGCGGTTCGGGACTCCGAGGCCGTGCGTCACCGCCGGCAGGAAGACGAGCCAGCGGTACCGTCCCTCGTAGCCGAGCGGGAGGCCGAACCGCTCGCTCATCCGCGCGGCGAACGCTTCCGGGTCCGGAGGGTGCTCCGGGTCGTTCGGCCGCAGCCACAGAGAGTCGACGATCCCGTGGAGGACCGAGTAGTCGGCCCGCTCCGCCTCGACGACGAGCCGGGCGAGGAGGTCGCGCGCGTAGGCGTTGATCGCCTCGTGGCACTCGATCCGACCGAACCGTGCGTTGCGGTAGCCCTGGTAGCCGAACGCGGTCACGAGGATCCACTTGAGCATCTTCACCCGACGCTTCAGGCGGAGGGCCTCTTCGGGTGCGACGCCGGGACGCTTCAACGCCGCCTTGTAGGCGAGGCGGCGCGCGATGAGCGGCGCGAGCGTCCGGGGGATCAGACCGGTCCGACGCGTGCACGAGCGGTAGCCGAGGCCGGGAGCACGGAGCGGGCTCGTGGGGCAGCAGCGGCACTCGAGCGTCTCGGCGGAGAGGTTCTTCGTGACCATGATGTGCGGAAATAGGCTCGCGAAGTCGAACTCGTCCACGTGGTCATGCACGCCGACCGGCGGCAGGAAGATCACACCACCTCGGTCGGCGGCGACCAGTTGGTCGGCCCGGCGAAACTCCTCGGGCCGGTTCTTCTTCCAGGGGACGTGGACCCCGATCTCGAGCGCATGCGCCATCTCCATCGCGGTGAAGCAGGTCCCCGGGGACTGGCGGACGACCGTCGTGAGCGAGAGGCGGGAGAGGCGGGCCGCGTCGACGAGACCGTCGATCTCGGCGTCGCGGTAGAGGAACGAGTTCTCCCGGTCGACGTGGAACCGGCCGGGCAACGGATACGACGCGGACCGGTAGAGGATCCGGCCGTACGACTCGAACGAGCGGGCCGGACGGCTCGGCCGGAACGGTACGCGTTCACGCCCGAGCGGAAACTCCGCGGGCGAGAGCCCACACGCCGCCGCTCGTCGATAGAGCCAGGGGAGGTCGAAGCCGTCCCCGTCTTCCGTGAGGAGGACGTCCGGGTCGCTGTGTGCGAGCTCGCCGACGAGCGCGCGCAGCAGGTCCTCCTCGGGGCCTTCCAGCGTCACGTCCCCGAGACGGACCGCCCCGATACGGCCGTCGGGAGGGGGGATGCGGCCCCGCCGCTCTCCGGCGAGGTGGACCTCGAGCGCGGCGATGCGCAGCGGTGGGGGGGTGTACTCGATCGTCTCGGGGGGTTCGGTCGCCCGGAGGGCAGGGGCCCGGCCGACCACCGGGGCGAACGGGTAGAGGGCGTGGGCGAGATGGTAGAGCTGCGGGGGGCTCAAGTCGACGTCGTAGAGCGTGAACCGCTCGTACCCCCCGAGCGCGTCCACGCTCCGCGCCAGAGCGCGACGGGCCGGGTTCCGGCCCGGAACGACCGAGAGCACGGGACGGTTCCGCCGGTCGAAGAGCGACGGGCGGCCGGAACCGAGGGTGACCGCCTCGACGTCGGGGTGGTCGGCGAGGTGACGCGCAAGGAGGGCCAGGTCGTTCCGCGTCCCCGCCACGAGGAACGGCGGGCGGTACTCGACCGCGGTCCGCCGGACGCGACCGGTGCGTCGCTCCTTCGTCCAGAGGACGACCGACCGACCGTCGTCGCTCTCCGTGATGTCGAGGAGCCAGCCGTCCGGAGGCGTCGGGGGTGCGGGTGCCGCCGCCGCCATCGTCAGCGACGGGCGGTCGGTGCCGGTGTCTCCGCCCGGACCCGGACCGCGAGGTCGGTGAGGACGGAGAGGAGGATCGATTCGAGGAGGTCCGGGCTCCCGACGTACGTTGCCTGCGCGACGTAGCGACGGGCCCCGCTACGGACCATCTCGAACGCGGCGCGTTCCTCGGGGCTCGTGAGGAGTCGCGCGAACTCGTCCCAGCGCTTCATCCGTTCCTCGAGCGCCTGGCGGTAGGTCGGGGCGGTACGCCCCATGCGATCACCTCCTCGGCGAACTCTCCGCCGAACCGTTCCATGCCGGTCTGGCCGGCCGGGCGCGGCACGAGGGCGACCCGGGCACCGTCCCGGAGCGCGCGCAATCGAAGGGTCCCGGGGCCCCGGGCGAACGATATCAGGTCGGACCACGGCGGTCCCTCGTCGGCGACCGCATGGAACCGCTCGAAGCCGTCCGGAGGAAGTGTCAGGAGGAGGGGGACGCGGACCTCGCGGGCGAGCGTGGCGAGGGTCCGTGCGATATGGCCGAGGAGCGCGGAGCGTTCGTCGTCGGGGATCTCCACGTCCGCGAAGAGGCCCGGGAGGTCGTGGCCGACGAGGAGGGTCGTAGGGTGACGGCGGACCTCCCGGGCCCAACCGTCCACGAGCGCGACCATCTGGTAGGCGGTGAACGCGCGGGCGAGGCGGATCCGGCCCAAGGTCTCGGTCGCGTCGACCCCGAACGCGCGGCCGAGCTCGCCGATGCGGTACGGATGGAAACGGTTCGCCCCTTCGAGGAGAGAGATCCGGCCCCGGGCGAGGGCGTTCCCGGCGTAGAGAAGCTCGAGCACCGGCTCGACCGCGATGGACGGGCCGGTCCAGAGGGTCGCCTCACCGGGCGCGAACCGCCGGGCGAGCCAGGGAAACAGCGCCGGCTCCGACGGAAGGAGAGGGGTCGCACGGGTCCGTCGAGGATGCGGGGCGAGCTTCGGACGGGCCGGCGGGGAGGGGGGGAACGGGTGCCTCGGCCGGGGACGGGGGACCTCCTCGACGAGGACCTCCTCCGTCGGGAGCTCGGGCTCGATGAGAAGTGCTTCGACCGTCATCGATGGACCGACCCCGGAGGCTCTCCATCGACCGGGCCGCTCTAAAGCGGCGGCTCGGGAGGCGTTGAAACGGGCCCGAGAACGAGGGGTTTCAGGGCGGACGATTTCGGCCGTTCTCCTTCGAAGGGGAGAAGGATTATCGGGTTCGCTCGACTGGTATCACGAGGAAACGGCCCATGTCGACCCCCACGACCACCCCTCGTCCTCCGCCCCCAAGGGCCCCGCCCGCACCCCGCCACCGGGAGGCCATCTACGTCGGTATCGGGGTCGCGGCCGCCGTCGTGGTGCTGGTGATCGCGTTCGTCCTGGCCCCCGCGCTCACGTCATCAAGCACGGCGAACATCCTCACGTACTCGGGGGCCCGCCCGGTCGCGGACCGGGCGGTCGGGGGGTTCGTAGGGGGCGGCTGGAACCTCCTGTTCGCGGCGGGCCTCGTCTCCGCGACGTCGCTCACGGTACCGGTGAACACCACGACCCTCGCGAACCTCAGCTGTACGTTCACGCCGTCCACGTCGGTCGAGAACCTTTCGCTCCCGGGGTACAGTGGGAACCGATCGTCGGGCCTCGCGCCGGCCTGGGAGTTCGGCTACGGGAGCTCCACCGGGGGCATCGCGCTCGTCTCGGTCATCGACGGCAAGGGGGTCGTGGTGGGCACGCTCACGGGAGGTCGTTGCCAGGATGCCTGGCTCCTCCCCCAGATCCCGGGAAACATCATCGACAGCTCTCAGGCCGCCGCGGCGGTGCAACCGTATGCTCACGCGTGGCTCTCGGCCGACCCGAACGCCTCGGCCGTGTTTGCGCTCGGTCCCGGCGTCGTCCTCGGGGGCTCCGGGCTCAACCCCGACTGGTTCGTCGCGTACAGCACCTGCTCCGCGAGCGCGTTGGCGAACACGACCGGCTCCGAGTTCAACGCCACCGTCAACGCTCTCACGGGGACGGTGCTCGTTACGCACACGGCCTCGATCGTCGCGTGTGGTTCCGGCGGGCTCACCGCCCTGCGGACCGTCGGTTCGCCCCCGGTCGCGCCGGCCGCTCGCGTGCCGTACGAGCTTTAGGCGTCGAGACGCCCGCGACGCACCGGTGGGGAGAGACCCAGCTCCTCGCTCAGCGTCCGGCAGTTCGCCACGGCGTCGCCGCGGAAGTGGTTGTTGAAGAACCCGTAGATGGTCGGCACGCTCTCGGTGAGGGTACGGACCCGGGGCACCCACGCGGCGAGCTCGGCCGCGGAGTACGTGTAGTCGTACCAGAGCGGGCTCCCGTGCCCGTGCCATCGGATGTAGGCGAACGGTGCGGTCACCTCGAGAGCGACCGGCAGGTGCGGGGCGTCCACGATGACGTAGGCGAGCCCGAACTCCCGCAGAAGCCCGATCGATTCGGGAGCGAGCCAGGAGTGCTCGCGGAACTCGACCGCGACCGGTAGGTCGCGTGGGAGCGACTCGTAGAAGTGGCGGACGGTCGTCGGCTCGAACGGGAGAGAGGGCGGGAGCTGGAGGAGGGCGGCGGCGAACTTGCCCCCATCGCGGATCGGTTTGAGGACCGCGAGGAAGCGCGCGAGCTCCTCCTCGGCGCTCACGAGGCGCAGCTCGTGCGTGATCCGCTGCGGGAACTTCGCCGCGAAGCGGAACCCTGCGGGGGTCCGCTTGACCCACGACGCCGCCACCGAGGGCGGGGGCAGGCGGTAGAACGTCGAGTTGACCTCCACGATCGAGAAGAGGCCGGCGTAGTAGCGGAGCTTGTCGCTCGCCCCCCGGGGTGGGTAGACCCGCCCGGCCCACTCCGGATAGTCCCAGCCGCTCGTACCCAGGAGGATGTCGCTCATCCGCGCTCTTCCGAAACCGAACGCTGTAGGGCCCGGTAAAGATTGCGCTCGCGGGGAACCGTCGGTCCGAGGGCAGGGTTCCCCCCACGCGAAGGGTTATGGCGTGGGTCCGGGTTCGCCTCGCGGCCGTGTATCCCATCAGCTACGTACGGGAATCCGCGGACGCGCTCAAGGCGGGCCTCGTGGCACGGGGGCGCGACCCGGCCGAGGTCGACCGACTCCTGACGCTCGACCGTGAACGACGGTCGGTCGGGGACGAGGCGAACCGCCTTCGGGCCGAGCGGAACCGGGGCGCCCAACGGGTCGCCGATAGCGCGAAGACCTCCGCTCCCGCGGACGACCACGACCGGGCCCAGCTCGGCGAGCTTCGGGACCGGATCCGCGACCTCGAGACGCGGGCGAACACCCTCGACGCCGAGATCCACGAACGTCTGCTCCTGCTCCCCCAGAACCCGCATGCGAGCGTTCCTCGAGGAAAGGACGCGAACGACAACCTCGAGGTGGCACGCTTCGAGCCTCATCGCCCGCCGCCGTCCGCCCCGAAGCCGCACTTCGAGATCGGCCACGACTTGAACCTGCTCGACGAGGAGCGGGGTGCGAAGGTCGCCGGCGAGGGGTTCTTCGTCCTCTGGGGCGACCTCGCTCGTCTCGAGTACGCGCTCATCCGGTTCATGCGGGAGCTTCACCGCTCCCGAGGGTACACCGAGGTCGCGGTCCCGATCCTCGTTCGGAGCGAGTCGATGGTCGGCACCGGACAGCTGCCGAAGTTCGCGGAGGATTCCTACCAGGTAAAACCCGACGACCTGTGGCTCGTCCCGACCGCGGAGGTCCCGGTCACGAACCTCTTCCGCGACGAGGTGCTCTTGGCCGAGGACCTGCCGGTACGGCTGTTCGCGTACACCCCGTGCTTCCGTCGCGAGGCGGGCGGGCACGGCGTCGAGACCCGCGGGATCGCGAGGGTCCATCAGTTCGACAAGGTCGAGCTCGTGCAGTTCACGACGCCCGAATCCTCCTACGACGCGCTCGAGGAGCTTCGTGCCGAGGCCGAGGAGGTCCTGCGACGCCTCGACCTACCGTTCCGCACGGTGAGCCTGTGCACGGGCGACCTCGGCGAGAAGGCCGCGAAATGCTACGACCTCGAGCTCTGGGCCCCCGGCGGGAAGCGCTGGCTCGAGGTGAGCTCCGTCTCGAACTTCGAGGCGTACCAGGCAGTCCGCGCGAACCTGCGCTGGCGCCGTCACCAATCGTCCCGGCCCGAGCCGGTGCACACCCTCAACGGCTCGGGGGTCGCGCTCCCTCGGCTCGTGATCGCCATCCTCGAGAACTACCAGACCGACGACGGCCGCATCGAGATCCCGGAAGCGATCCGGGAGGAGATGGGCGGCGCGCGCTATCTCGAGCCGAACCCGTTCGTGGGCGAGCGGGAGCTCGCGCGGGGACGACACCCGCGCCGTTCCTCGAAGGGCACCGATTCCCCGCCGGCGAAATCCTAATAGCCCGCCTCGCTCGAACGGACGAAGAGGCCGGCGATGGTGCAGGTCGACATCGACATCGCCAAGTGCACGGGCTGCTCCCACTGTAAGGACGTCTGCCCGGTCACCGTGTTCGACCTTCGCCCTCGCGACCGGGTCCCGGACGTCGTGGACGACCCGGCGGTCGGGGCGAAGTTCCAGTTCCGGGGAGAGAAGTCCCTCGCCGTCAACGGCCCGGAGTGCATCGTCTGCGAGGCGTGCCTGTTCGAGTGCGAAGGCGAGTGCATCCTGATCACGGACGACGAGAACCACGTCCACTTCTCCGTCTACAAGTAGCCGACCGATCGACGATGTCGGTCCCCGCCCGCTTCTTCCGCTCGAGGGACGAGCTCCGCGCGTGGTTCGAGGCGCACCACGCGGACACACCGGAGCTCTGGGTCGGCTTCCACAAGGCCCACACCGGGAGAGGGGGAGTGGTCTACCTCGAGGCGGTCGAGGAGGCCCTCTGCTTCGGGTGGATCGACACGACGGTGCGTCGGATCGACACCGACCGCTACGCGAACCGGTTCACTCCTCGACGGCCCGGCAGCCAGTGGAGCGCCGTCAACCGCCGACGGTTCGCGGAGCTCGAACGGACCGAACGGGTCCACGAATCCGGTCGGCGTGCGTTCGACCGACGACCGACGAGGGAGACGGTCCAGTACTCGAGCGAGCGACGCTTCCGCTTCGGCCCGACGTTCGTCGCACGCCTGCGAGAGCGACCCGTCGCGGAACGGTTCTTTCGGTCCCGCCCTCGTGGCTACCGACGAAGGGCGACCTTCTGGGTGATGAGCGCGGTCCAGCCCGAGACGCGGGAACGCCGGTTCGAGACGCTGCTCGCCGCGTCGGCCGCGGGCACGGTCCCGAAGGCGCTCCTGCTTCCGGGCGAAGTGGCTCCGCGGCCCGCCGATCGTCCGGTCGCGCGGGTTCGGGCCGTTCGGGTGAGGGCCGAGCGCACCCGTCACGCGCGCCCCGGCGCTCTTAAATAGCCCGGAACCCCCGCCGACGCTACCGTGCCCGAAGCGCCGAAGGAGACGGGACGAACCGTCGTGATCGGGGAGCGGGAGCTGGCGATCGGCTTTCGCCTCATCGGGCTCAAGGACGTCATCGAGGTCACCCCGGAGAACTCGGTCGCGGAGTTCCAACGTGCGATGACCGGTGGGTTCGCCCTCATCATCGCGACCCAGTCGATCCGCGCCCGGCTCTCGGAAGCCCAGCGGGCGACCGCCGACGGGTCGCTCGACCCGCTGGTCGTCTTCGTTCCGACCCCGGCCGGAGAGTACGAGGTCGAGAGCGTCGAGGCACTCGCCAAACGCGTCCTGGGCGTCACCCTCTCGGTGGCGACGTAACGGAGGAAAGGGGAATGGTAGGTTCCGTCGCGCGCGTGTCCGGTCCGGTGGTCATCGCCGAAGGGCTGGTCGACGCGAAGATGTACGACGTCGTCCACGTCGGGGCTCTCGGCCTCGTCGGGGAGATCATCCGTCTGGTGGGAGGGACGGCGACCGTCCAGGTCTACGAGGACACGACCGGCATCCGTCCGGGAGACCCGGTCGAGACCACCGGGCAGGCCCTCAGCGTAGAGCTCGGTCCCGGGCTACTGAAGTCCATCTACGACGGAGTCCAGCGGCCGCTGGACGTCATCCAGAAGGGCGTCGGCGATTTCATCACCCGCGGGACGACGGCCCCCCCGCTCGACGAGAAGGCGATCTGGGCGTTCACGGCGACCGCGAAGGTCGGCAGTGAAGTGACCCCGGGGACCATCCTCGGCACGGTACCGGAGACCGCGCTCATCCTGCACAAGGTCCTCGTTCCGCCGGGGCTTCGCGGGACCCTCACCGGTCTCGAGAGCGGGAACTACACCATCCGCGACCGCATCGGCGCCGTAGAGACCCCCACGGGCACCGTTCCTCTCACCCTGACCCACAAGTGGGTCGTGCGCATCCCCCGTCCTGTCGCGCAGAAGCTCCCGCCGGACATTCCCCTCGTGACGGGCCAGCGCGTCATCGACAGCTTCTTCCCTGTCGCGAAGGGCGGGACCGCGTGCATTCCGGGACCGTTCGGGTCCGGAAAGTGTGTGGCTGGAGACACTCCGGTCCTTCTGGGGAGCGGGGAGGTTGTACCCATCGCGGACCTCTACGCGGACGCTCGGCGGAGCGGGGACATCACGGTCGATGGGACGGACGAGTGGGTCAGGCTCCGCTCGCCCGTCGCACTCTGCTCGCTCGTCGGCGGTGCTCTGGTGCGGAGCCGCACCCAGGTCGCCTACAAAGGAAAGAGCGATTCCCTCGTCCGAGTGCGCACGCGTTCGGGACGAAGTGTCCGGGTCACGCCGGTCCACCGGCTCTTCACCTTCGGTCCGGACGGATCCCTTACCGAGACCGCGGCCCGGGATGTGAAGCCGGGAGACTATGTTGCCTCGGTTCGCAAGGTCCCGGGGTCGACGCGTCCTCAGAGGCTGCACATCGAGCTGCCGAAGCTGCAGCGACGGGGGAAGTCCATCCGTATTCCCGAAGTCGTTTCCGACCGGCTCGCGGAGTTCCTAGGCCTCTTCGTTTCGGAGGGGTACATTCGGGGAGGGCAAACGGTCGTCTTCACCAACTCTGACGAAGCCCTGCTCACTCGGTTCCTTTCCCTCACGAAGGATCTCTTCGACCTCGACGGCAAGGTCGAGAGATCGGTCAGCAAGACCCCGAACGTCCTCGTTTCGAGCAGGTCTCTGGTCCGCCTTCTTGACCGGTTCGAAACGGGACGAACCGCGGGCGAGAAACGGATCCCGACGTGTGTGCTAGCCTCGGACGACGATGCGTTGGCCGGATTCCTGCGCGGCTACTACTCGGGCGATGGGGGGATCTCCGACGACGAGGTCGAGTTCTGCACGAAGAGCCAAAGGTTGCAAACCGAACTGTCGTACGCTCTCAGTCGCTTTGGGATCACGAGCTCGCTCGGCCATCGCTGGGTGGACAACAAGGAGTACTTCCGGGTCTTTGTGCGCGGCCTCGCCAACCTGTCGAAATTGACCGGTGCCCTCGGTTCCGGCACTCCCAAGCTGGCCGCCGTCGACCGATACATCTGCTCGAAGCGCACGGCCTACACCGCGACCGACGTGGTCCCGCTGAGTCCGAAAGAGGTCGAGAGAATCTACCGCGCACACTTCACCTATTCCCAGCTCCTCCACGACGGCATCGAGATTCACAATTACATCGGGAATGAGGAGCGAATGGGCGCCTCCGCCTTCGCTCGGTTCATGAACCCGTACCGAGCGTTGGGTTCCTTGGATGCACTCGAACCGACGGCCTCGCATCTTCGCGACCTTCTCGAATGGCTGTTCTGTGACGAGGTCGTCGAAGTTCGGGAAGAGCAGGGACCGTTCGATGTGTATGATTTCTCCGTCCCCGAGTTCGGCAGCAACTTCGTGGGAGGACGCGGTGGTCTCCTTCTACACAACACCGTCACCCAACAGCAGCTCGCGAAGTGGGCGGACTCGGACATCGTCGTCTACGTCGGCTGCGGCGAGCGCGGCAACGAGATGGCCGAGGTGCTCGCCACGTTCCCGAAGCTCCTCGACCCGAAGTCGGGACGGCCGCTCATGGAGCGGACCGTGCTGATCGCGAACACCTCCAACATGCCGGTCGCCGCCCGAGAGGCGAGCGTCTACACCGGGATCACGATCGCGGAGTACTACCGGGACATGGGCTACGACGTCGCCCTCATGGCCGACTCGACCAGCCGGTGGGCCGAGGCGATGCGGGAGATCTCGGGCCGTCTCGAGGAGATGCCCGGTGAGGAGGGCTACCCGGCGTACCTCGGTCGGCGCATCGCGGAGTTCTACGAGCGCGCCGGTCGTGTCGTTACCCTCTCGCCCGACAACCGGACCGGCTCGATCACCGTCGTGGGGGCCGTCTCGCCCCCCGGCGGTGACACCTCCGAACCCGTCAGCCAGAACACGCTGCGCATCGCGCGCGTCTTCTGGGCGCTCGACGCCTCTCTCGCCTCCCGCCGGCACTTCCCGTCCATCAACTGGCTCCAGAGCTATTCGCTCTACACGGGCGACCTCGAGCCGTGGTACGTCGCGACCCTATCGAAGGACTTCTCCGCCCTTCGCCAGAAGGCGCTTGAGACCCTCCAGAAGGAATCGGAGCTCCAAGAGATCGTCCAGCTCGTCGGCGTCGATGCGCTCCCCGAGCGCGAGAAGGCGGTCCTGGACGTCGCGCGGATGCTGCGGGAGGACTACCTGCAGCAGAGCGCCTACGACGAGGTCGACACCTACACCTCGATCCAGAAGCAAACCCGCATGCTGCGGACGATCCTTCGGTTCGGGGACCTCGAACAGGAGGCGATCGCCAAGGGTGCGACCGTCGCCGAGCTGCAGAAGCTGCCGGTCCGGACGAAGCTCTCGCGGATGAAGTGGGTCCCGGAGGGCCAGGTCCAACAGCAGTTCGACGAGATCGAACGCGAGACCGACCTTGCGGTCGGCGCGCTCGCCGCCCGGGGAGGGACCTGATGGCCGCGAAAGGTGCGAGCTCGAGCCCTGCCGTGCCGGTCGACTACCGGACGATCGACCGGGTCGCCGGGCCACTACTGTTCGTGCGGGACGTCGCGAACGCGGCGTACGGAGAGATCGTCGAGATCCAGCTTCCGACCGGGGAGCGGCGCCAGGGCCAGGTGCTCGACTCGCGCAAGGGCCTCGCGATCGTCCAGGTCTTCGGCCCGACGATGGGCATCAACCTCGAGAAGACGAGCGTGAAGTTCCTCGGCGAGGTCGCGACCCTGCCCGTCTCGGACGAGATGCTCGGCCGCGTCTTCACGGGCCTCGGCGAACCGCGCGACGGCGGCCCTCGGATCGTGAGCGAGACCCGGCTCGAGATCGTCGGGAGCGCGATGAACCCGTACTCGCGCGAGGAGCCGAGCGAGTTCATCCAGACCGGGATCTCCACGATCGACGTCAACAACACACTGGTCCGCGGCCAGAAGCTCCCCATCTTCTCGGGCGCCGGCCTTCCGCACAACCAGATCGCCGCCCAGATCGTCCGTCAGGCGAAGCTGCGCGACTCCTCGGAAGGGTTCGCGGTCGTCTTCGCCGCGATGGGGATCACGAGCGAGGAGGCGAACTACTTCCTCCGGGAGTTCGAGTCGACCGGGGCGCTCGAGCGCGCCGTCGTCTTCCTGAACCTCTCCTCGGACCCCTCCATGGAGCGGGTCGTGACGCCGCGGATGGCGCTCACCGCCGCCGAGTTCCTCGCCTACGAGCGCGACCTCCACATCCTGGTCGTCCTCACCGACATGACGAACTACTGCGAGGCGCTGCGCGAGGTCTCCGCGGCGCGCGAGGAGGTCCCCGGTCGCCGCGGCTACCCGGGCTACCTCTACACCGACCTCGCTACCCTCTACGAGCGGGCGGGGAAGATCCACGGCCGCAAGGGGTCGATCACCCAGATCCCGATCCTCACCATGCCCGCGGACGACGTGACGCACCCGATCCCGGACCTCACGGGCTACATCACCGAGGGCCAGGTGTACATCAGCCGGGACCTCCAGCGGCGCGGCATCTACCCGCCGATCGACATCCTGCCGTCGCTTTCGCGCCTGATGGGCCAGGGGATCGGCAAGGGACGGACGCGGGAGGACCACCGCGGTGTCTCCGACCAACTGTTCGCGGCCTACGCGACGGGAAGGGACCAGCGGTCGCTCTCCGCCATCGTCGGGGAGGAGGCTCTCAGCGAGACCGACCGGCTCTACCTCAAGGCGGCCGACCGCTTCGAGGCGGAGTTCGTCAACCAGCGACCCGACGAGGACCGGTCGATCGACGAGAGCCTGGCCCTCGCCTGGGACATCCTCGCGGACCTTCCCGACTCGGAGCTGAAGCGGATCCGTCCGGAGTTCATCGAGAAGTACCGACCGAAGCGGGCGGCCCCTCCCTCGTAGGCGGCGACGAACCGACGATGCCGGCCGAAACCGTCCGACCGACCCGCCTCGAGCTCCTGCGGACCCGCCGGCGGATCGTGGTCGCGACGAAGGGCCTCAACCTCCTCAAGCTGAAGCGCTCCGCGCTGATCGTCGAGTTCTTCGCGCTCTCGCGGGAGGCGATGAAGCTGCGCGGCGACCTGCGCCTGCGCATCGAGCGCGGCTACGAATCGATCCGGATGGCCGAGATGCTGGAGGGTCCGACCCGGCTCGAGAACATCTCGAGCCTCCTGCCCGACATCGCGCCGGTCGCCGTCACGACCAAGAACGTGATGGGGGTTCGCACGCCCCGGGTCGACCGCGGCGGCTACGAGCCGACCCCGACCGCCGACCTCCTCGACCTTCCGGTCTCCGTCCAGGAGTCGGTCCGCCGCTTCCAGCGGATCTACGAGGTCGTCCTCGACATCGCCGAGAAGGAGAACGCCCTGCGGCGCCTCTTGAAGGAGATCGAGAAGACGAAGCGTCGGGCGAGCGCGATCGAGAACGTCCTCATCCCGCGGCTCCAGGGCGTGGTCCGCTACATCAAGTTCCGATTCGACGAGATCGAGCGCGACGCGTTCAGCATGCTCAAGACCGTGAAACGGAAGATGGAACAGGAGGGCACCGGTGCGAGCGCCGCCTAACGCCGCGGTCCGGCGGTTCACCACCCTGTGGGGGGTCAGCCTCGCGGTCCGCCTCGCCGCGGTCGCCGTCCTCCTCCTGCTCGTGCTGAACCTCCTGGGAGGGTTCTGACGATGGTGACCACGACGGTCGGAGCCGCCGCGTCCGGTTCGGTCGAGGCGCTCAAACGTGTGAAGGCGACCGAGGCCGAATGGGACGCACGCCTGCAGGCGGCCCGCCAGGAGGGCGAGGCGACGCTCCGCCGCCTCCGGGACGACCGGGACGTCGCGGTGAAGGCCGCGGAGGCCGAGGCGGACCGGGAACGGACCGCTCGGCTCGAGCGCGCGCGGGCCGAGACCGCCGAGGAAGCCGAGGCGATCGTCGCCGACGGCCGTCGGGCCGCGGAACGCGCCGCGGTCGTCGAAGGGCGCCGCCCGGCGGACAAGAAGGACTCGATCCTCGACGTCATCCTGGGCTCGTTCGGGAAGGACTAGGAGTCGAGCGTGGCGCTGCGCCCGGTCCGCATGGCAAAGGTCGGCCTCCTCGGTCTCAAGGAGGACGAGGAGCGGACCCTCACCGTGCTCCACGACCTGAGGGTGGCTCAGGTCGAGCCCCTGTCAAGCGAGGCGATGGCCGAGCTCGGGCCCGAGCGCGGCCCCGAGACGTTGCGACAGGTGGGCGACGAGACGCTGCGGTTCCGGGGCCTCCTGAGCGCCCTCCCGTCCGTACGGGCCGGGGCGCCCCGTCGCTTCAATTCGGTCGCGGAGATCCTCGCGGTCGCGAAGACGGTCCCGGTCGACGCCGAGGTCGGGGAACTGAAGCGCGAGGACGACCGGCTCGCCACCGAGGAGAAGGCGACGGCGGCCACGGCCCAGCTGCTCGAACGCCTCTCGTTCTATCCCGACCGGCTCGAGTTCCTGGACTCCCGCAGCTTCCTCGCCTTCTATGGGGAGGCGTCCCCCGAGGACTACACGACGTTCGCGGCCGCCCTCCCGGCCGAGGACGTGGTCCAACTGTTGCTCGGACCGTCGGAGGAGACCGTCCGGTTTCTGGTCCTGCTCCCGACCGGGGGCACGGAGACCTTGTCACGCCTGCCGCAATCCCGCGGGGTCCGCCTCGCGGCGGTGCCGCGGTTGACGGGGACGGTCGCCGAGGAGCTCGCACGACTCCGCGCCCGGGACGTGGAGACCGTCCGGCGACGCCGCGAGATCGCCGCCCGGCTGAGCGCGATCTCGCAGGAATGGTACCCGCTCGTGAGCGCGGTCGGGGAGGCGCTCGAGATCGAGAACCGAAAGGCGGAGGTCGTCTCGAAGCTCGGCGCGAGCCGCTCCGCCTTCGCCCTCGAGGCCTGGGTCCCCGAGCGGGACATCGCTCGGCTCGAGACCGTCGTGGAACGGGAGAGCGGGGGCCGGACGTTCTTCTACCGCGTCCCGACCACGGAGGAGCCCCCGACCATGATGTCGAACCCGCGCGGCGTGCGTCGGTTCGAGTTCTTCGTGCGCTTCTACTCGATCCCGCAAGCGACCGAGTGGGACCCGACCCTGGTCTTCGCGATCGCCTTTCCCATCTTCTTCGGCTTCATGCTGAGCGATTGGGGCTACGGCCTGGTCATCCTCCTGATCTCGCTGTGGATGATCGCCGGGTTCCCCGCAGCCCGGTACCTGCCGAAGTTCGGCCGCAACTTCGTCAAGATGATCATGGGCCCGAGAGGGATGCAGCAGCTCGCCTACGCGCTCCTCCCCGGGTGCGCGATCGCGATCGGGCTCGGGCTCTACGCGAACGAGTTCTTCGGCTACCCGCTCCTCACCGTGCTGTTCGGCTACTCGGGACCGGTTCTCAGCAAGACCGTCCCGACCTACCTGCTCTTCGCCGGGTTCGTCGGCCTCGGCATGGTGGTCCTCGGCTTCTTCATGGGGGCCCTCAAGGAGTACTTCCATCACCACCCGAGGGGCGTGGTCGCGAAGAGCGGCGGGATCCTCTTCGCCGTCGGGGTCGCGTTCTTCGGCCTCGCGGTCATCCACCGGGCGACCTCGGTCTCCGCCGACCCGATCATCGTCGTCTGGTACGTCTGCCTCGGGGTCGGCCTCGCGATGCTCCTGTTCGGCGAGGGCCTCCAGATGGGGATGATGGGGCTCATCGAGGTTGTGAGCCACATCCTCTCGTACACGCGGCTCGTCGGGATCCTGCTCGCGAGCGCCATCCTCGCGCTCGTCATCAACACGATCGGCGGCGGGCTCGTGCTCGGCGGGACGGTGGTCGGGGTCGTGGCCGGCCTCGTCATCATCATCATCGGCCAATCGTTCAACGTCATCATCGGCGTCTTCGAGCCGGGGATCCAGGGGGCGCGGCTGATCTTCGTCGAGTACTTCTCGAAGTTCTACACCGGTAACGGCAAGGTCTTCCGGCCGTTCGGGGCGCCCCGGACGCATACCATCTCCTCCCTGGAGGGCGAAGGTGCGCTCCCGGCGGGACCGATCGTAAGGATCCCGGGCGAGTGAGGTAGCCCGGCCCGGCCGCTCCTTGCTCAGAGGCGCGGCGATACGAGCAGCGGGGTCAGCCGCTCGGCGCTGACCCCATAGAGCCGCCCGAACACGGCGCGGCGGAGGTCGCTGCGCTCGAGCTCGTTGCGGAGCAGGAAGGCGAAGATCACGCTGAGCGAGAGCGGGTAGGTCCTCAGGCGCTTCAGCTCGGAGCTCGCGCGTTCGCGCTCGAGCGCGACCTCGTAGCCCGTCAGGCTGTCGGCCGACGTGTACTCGCTCGCGCCCTCCCCGATGGAGGGGAACCGGGGCGCCAGGCGCTCGGCGAGCTCGGGGACGCTCCGGGCGGCATAGAGGTCCGACGCGGCCGCCGCCGTCGACGTGCCCCCGTCGATCCACCGGGCCAGGACGTCCTCGACCGGGAGGCGGTGGTCCTTGCCCTTGAGGAGGAGGAGGGCGTTCCGCGCGTCGATCTCGCTCTGGATGAGTCCGCGAACGACCCACTCGTCGCCCTGGAAGAAGCGCGCTTGGGCGAGCACGTTCCGGTAGTACTCCTTGTCGAGCGCGAGCAGGATGGGGAAGATGTTGTGGGTCCGCTCGAACGCCTCGAGGAACGGCAGGATCGTCGTCCCGTAGCCGTACCTCACGAGGGAGGTGACCATCGCCTCGACGGTCGTCTGGCTGAGCAGGATGCGGAAATCGTCCAGGTTCATCGCGCCGGCGTAGAGCCCGGCGGGGATCTCGCGGCTCGAGATCAGGTGGTCCTCGGTCTCGGTGACGCCACGGCCCTTCGCCTTCGCCGTGAGGATCATCTCGATGTTCTGGATGTCCCAGCGGCCCAGGTACGCCCCGACGATCGGGCGACCGGCGAACGGGGTCGCCTCGAAGGCGTGCCGGTTGCGTCGCACGAACGTCCGGTTGATCGCGAGCTCGACCAGGGAGACGCCGGAGTGGGTCGCCCGGATGCGGGCGACGTCCTCGGCGTACGGGGTCGTTTCGAGGACCTTCGCGAACTCGTTCGGGTCCTTGGTGGCGAGCAGCTGCGGGTATGTCTCCTTGGGAAGGAACGAGGGGAACTCCGGGTTCAGCCGGCCGAGCGCGCTTGCGTACGGAGAGGCCGCCATGGTGCCGGCCTAGGCGAGGAGCTCGCGGACCCGGTCCTCGCGCAGCCTCAGGAGCTCGTCGAACGAGAGGTTCAGACGGCGGCTCCCGTCGGGGGTCTCGGCGACCAGGCCTCCGAGGATCGGCTGGGGCGTCGGGTCGAAGCTCTTCCCTGCGACCTTGGCGAGGAGCGATGCGTCCTCGCGTCGCCCCGAGACGCGCAGCGGCTTTCCGAGCGTCTCGGTCGCGGCGACGACCATCCGCTTCAGGACGGCCGGGTACGGCGCCGACCTCGTGTATTCCTCGAGGAGGGCGCGGGTCTCCGAAAGCGCGTTCTCGAGTCGCTTCTCCCGGGCCTCGTAGAGGAGCTTGCGCGCCCGGAGCTTCGCCGCGGCCACCTGCTGCGAACGCTCGCGGGCGACCTCGGCGTCGGTCGCGCGGGCGCTCTCCGCGTGGACCTGTTCGAGTCGGCGGTCGGTCTCCGAGAGGATCTTCGCGGCGTCGGCGTCCCGACCCGACGTGATGGCGGCCAGGTCGGCCTCGCCTCGACGGCGGATCTCGTCGACGAGGCTTTCGAGGCTCATGGAGGTGGGCGGGGCGCCTACGTGATGACGCCGAGCAGGAGGATGATCCCCAGCACGAATCCGATGATCCAGAGCGTCTCGGGGATGACGAAGAAGAACAGCACCTGGCCGAACTTCTCCGGCTTCTCGGCGATGATGCCCATACCGGCCGCGCCGATGCCGGACTGTGCCATGCCCGTTCCAATCAGCCCCCCGGCGATAGCGATGCCGGCGGCCAGCGTCGCGTATTGATCCATGGGTGACCCCGGCGGCCGAGCGAGGTCGGGTATATAACCCGGAACCCACGGGAGCGGTCCCCTCCACCGCCGAGGAACCTAGTCCTTGGAAGAACGTGCCGGTGCCGCGTTCGAAGAGGGGGGAGCGGACGGCTTTTCCCGGGCCTGGGATCGGGCCTTGGCGCGGACCTTGCGGACGAGCGCGATCGACCCGACCCACGCGAGGAACCCGAGCGTCCAGGCGGCGAAGCAGACGGGGCAGAGCGCGTGGATCTCGAAGAACTCCTCGTACGCGAAGTAGAGAGCCACCGCCACGCCCCCGGTCGTGATGAGGAGCAGCAGGTACGGCCAGAGGAGCTCCTTGCGACGGGATTCCGCGATTCCGGCCACGAGCAGGATGAGGACGAAGCCGCCGATGCCCACGAACGAGTCCGGGACCCCGAACAGGGCGGTCCTCCCGCTGTTCGCGACGGCGGCGCACGAGACGTACGCATTGACGGTGCAGAGCGATTGCAGCGACGCCTCGACCGTCTCGAGGTAGGTGAAGATCGCGACGATGAGACCGAGCCCGCCGGCGAGGTAGATGACCGACCGGATCGTGCGCGTGCGCATTCCGAACCCTACCGGATCTGACCGAGGTCGCCCTTCACCGAGCTCAACGTGTTGGTCGTCCATCCCGAGGTGTACGGCTGCTGGGCCAGGTTCCCGGGCGTGGCACCGCACGATTTCGCCATGAACGCCATCATCCACCAGGTCTGTCCCTGGACCACCGACCAGCCGGTCCCGCTCTCGCTCTGAACGTCCGCCTTGACCTGGTTGGGCGTTTCCGAGCCGAACTGGTTGGGCGGACTAATGAGGGACGAGCCGCCGTGGATGTACTGACCGTTCACGGCCACGAACGGGATCGCGCTGGCGGAGTAGGCGCTGACGTACGCCTGTTCGACACAGTTGGAAGTCGAGGGGAAGGTCCCCGTGACGTTCGAGGTGTCCTCGTTCACGATGAACGTGATGTAGGAAGAGGAGTACTGGGCGTTGGCCAGGGCGATCTCCGGGATCGAATCCTCGGTAGAGTACTGCTGCCAGGTATTGCTCACGGTTCCGAACCCGGAAAGCGCCTTCCAGATGACCCAGCTGCTGGCGGAGCAGTACGGGCACCAGGTCGCGCCGAAGTAGTAGACGACGGGCAGGCCGTTCTCGTGCCAGGCGGAGACGCTCACCGACGTCCAGCCTTGGCCGGGCTGCGTCGTGGCCGACGACGCGGAGGGTAGGACCGGACAGCCGAAGAAGAGGATGCCGCCGAGGGCGATGACCGCCGAGACCACGAGGCCGAGCACGATGCCCGTCACCAGGGTCGTGCGGTAGACCTTCGACCAGCGCGCCCCGGTCGAGCGGAACAGGCCGAAGAGGAGGAGGAACGCCACGAGGACGAGGACGAGGGCGAGGTAGGGAATCGCCGGTAGGACCAGGCCGACCGGCGAGGGGACGATGTAGGCGATGACGAACCAGATCCCGAAGATGGGTACCAGGAGGTAACCGATGCGCGGGAGCGTCCACTTCCGCTCCGCCTTCTCCCGCTCCTCCTTGGTCGGGGCTGCCACCTCGGGCGCGGGGCCTTGCCGACGCTCTCGCGAACGCTGCCGGTGGTACAGTCCGCGAAGGGCACGGCCCGTCTCCTGGACGGAGCTGTCGGGGTGGAAGCCGACCTTGGGGTCCTCCGCGATCTTGTCCCAGTCCCAGCCCTTCGACCGGAGCTCCTCCACCCGGTCCCAGTCGACCATCGACCGACCCACTGACCCACTCCTTTTCCCCTTTTGCCCCGAAAGGGGGTGGTGCGCCCTGGGGGGCTACCGCCCATCGGCCTTTTACCCGGGACACGGTGCGGCCGTCCGATGCGCCTCACCTTCCTCGGGACCGCCGGCTCGTGGCCGACCAAGGAGCGGTCGGCGAGCGCGATCGCGCTCGACATGGAGAAGGAGCTCGTCCTCCTGGACTGCGGGGAGGGCACCCAGCGTCAGTTCTTCCAGTCGTCCGCCTCGTTCATGCGGGTCCGACGCATCTTCGTGACGCACTTCCACGGCGACCATTTCCTCGGTCTTCCCGGCCTCATTCAGAGCATGTGCCTCAACCACCGGACCGAACCGCTCGACCTTTACGGCCCCCCCGACGCCGAGGAGATGATCGGGCGGGCCCTCAAGATGGGATACTTCACCCTCCGCTTCCCGGTCACCGTGCACGCGCTCTCTCCCGGGTCGACCGTCGAGCTCGAGGGGTACACGGTGCGGACGGCCGCCGCCATGCACCCGGTGCCCTCGCTCGCCTACCGCGTCGAGGAGGGGGCCAAACGAGGCCGGTTCGACGGCGAGAAGGCCCGCTCCCTCGGGATCCGCGGCCGGGACTTCGCGAAGCTCGAGGCGGGGGAGCCGGTCCATGTCGGCTCGACGGTCGTCCACCCTTCGGACGTGATGGGACCGGCGCGTCCCGGGCGGACCGTGGTCTATTCGGGCGACACCGCCCCCTCGGAGGAGGTGCGACGCCTCGCCCACCGTGCGACCGTCCTCATCCACGAGGCGACGGTCTCGCAGGAGCTCGAGGCGGAGGCGAACGAATGGGGTCACTCGTCGGCCCGTCAGGCGGCCGAGCTCGCGAACGCCGCCGAGGTCGCCACGCTCTTCCTGACCCACTTCTCGGCCCGGTACAAAGAGCTGGAACCGCTCGAGTCCGAGGCCCGCATCCTCTTTCCGGGTTCCCTCGCGGCCCGGGACCTCCTCGACCATCTCATCCATCAACCATGATCCGGGCCGACCTCCTTGTCACCGACATCGGCGAGCTCGCGACCCTCGCCCGGGGACCGGTACCCCGTGTCGGGAAGGCCGCCGAGGAGCTCGGGGTCCTCAACGATGCGGCGCTCGCTGTCGTCGAGGGGCGTTTCGCCTGGGTAGGACGCGAACGCGCTCTGTCCCGGGCCGTCCGGCTGCGCCCGGGTGGTCGCCGAATATCGGCGGACGGCGGGGTTGTGGTCCCCGGGTTCGTGGATGCCCACACCCACGTCCTCTTCGCCGGGGACCGGGCGTTCGAGCTCCCGCTGAAGGTGCGAGGGGTCGGGTACGCCGAGATCGCCCGGGCCGGCGGAGGCCTCTACGCGACCGTGCGGGCCACCCGGGCCGCCTCCGACGCGACGCTGCTCGCGGCGGCCGCCGGTCGGCTCCGCCGCATGGGCGGCTGGGGAACCACCTCGGTCGAGGTGAAGTCGGGCTACGCCCTCACGACCGAAGGAGAGCTGCGCCTCCTCCGCCTCGTCCCCCGGCTCGCCCGCCGCACGGGTCTTCGGCTGGTGCCGACCTTCCTGGGCGCGCACGCGGTCGCACCCGAGTACCGTGCTCGGCCCGACGCGTACGTCGACCTCCTCGTTCGGGAGGCCCTTCCGAAGGTCGCGGAACAGGGGCTCGCCCGTTTCTGCGACGTCTTCTGCGAGCCCGGGTTCTTCTCCGTCCGCCAGTCGGAGCGGCTTCTCCGCGCGGCGCTCGCTCTCGGGCTCGGCGTCAAGATCCACGCCGAGGAGTTCATCCTCTCGGGGGGCGCCCGACTCGCGTCACGCCTCCACGCGGTGTCGGCCGACCACTTGCTCGCGGCGCGCTCGGAGGACCGAGAGCTCCTCGCGAAGAGCGGCGTTACGGCGGTACTCCTCCCCATCACGGCGCTCACCGCCTCGCCCGGCGTCCGGAGCCCGGGCCGTGAGATGGTGGACGCCGGGGTGCCGGTCGCCCTCGGCACGGACTGCTCCCCGAACTCCTGGGTCGAGGCGATGCCCTTGGTGCTCGCCCACGCCGTCCACGCCGCGCGGCTCACGCCCGCGGAAGCGCTCACGGCGGCGACCGTGAACGCGGCGCACGCGGTCGGCCTCGAGGACGCGGGCACGGTCGCAGCGGGCCGGCCCGCCGACTTCGCGATTTTCCCCGTCGGCTCCGTCGACCAGCTCGGATACCGTTTCGACGTGATTCCGGGCTCGGTTTTCCGTCAGGGAAACCCGATTTCCCCCCCGACACTCCGTCAGTAATTCTAAATAGGGGGGCTCCACTCCTCGCCCTCGAGGTCGCCAAAATGGCGGAGCGTGTAGGTAAGGAGCAGATCAAGCGAGAGAAGGGTTACCTGTACTATCTCGGCAAGGATGGGTATCTCTGGAAGACCCCGACGAAGCTGAACAAGTCCGGCCGCAAGGGCCGCGTCGGCACGGAGAAGATCACCCGTCAAGACGGTTACATGTACTTCCTTGACAAGAAGGGGTTCGTCTCTCGCGCCAAGATGAAGAACGCCTGAACGGCGTCACCCTTTCTTGGGGGCCTTCCTTCGGGAAGGTTCCCCAATCCCTTTTTTTTGTTAGCTCCCGAGAATCGGAGGCCCGGGTCGGCGGCCTAGGCCGCCGCGAGCGGTGCCGAGGTCGGTCTAGGTCGATACCTCGCCCAGAGCGCGTAGAAGAAGAGCGCGAAGAGGACGTCCGGGACGATCACGACCGGTAGGAAGAGCTGGGAGAGGAGCCCGAACAGAAGGATCGGGACCAGGGCACCGAGGGCGAGCATCGTGAGCGCGGCCTCGTTGCCGTCACGACCGATCTCTCGGCGCACGAACAGGAACAGGGTGCCGCTGAGGAGCAGGTCGATCGCGATCGTGGCCGGCGGCCAAAGGGAGCCCGCTTCACCGAGCGCGGGCACGAGGAGCAGGATCGGGTAGTACGCGAGCCCGAGCCCGAAGAACCATGACGGAGCCAGGCGAGGAGCGGGACGTCGGGGGTCCAGCGTTCCGTGCGGGAGCCGACGCGTGACCGCGTAGAGGATCACGGCGAGAACGGCCGCCGACGCGATCAGCCACGGCGCGGTCCGCCAGTACCCGGTGGCCAAGACCAAAACGCCAATGTCGAGGGCGTATACGGCGAGAGCGAGGGGGACCTGCCGGTCCGACAGGAGCGGGCGGCCCCTCGTCTCGGGAAGCGCGAGGCTGAGGAGGAGGATCGGAAGACCGACACTGAGGACGATGTGCACGCCGAGCACGCCGACCGACCAGACCCAGTTGACGCCGGCGAACCGCCCGTACGACCCCAGCCCACCGACGACGGACGCGTGGGGGTCGAACATCGTGCTGAGCGCGGTCCCTTCCTCGAGGAGGGCGTAGGCGGCGCCGAGGAGGAGCACGCCCGCCCAGCCGGGTCTCCACCGAACGAACGCCTCTCGGGCCAAGAGGGCGCCGGGTCCGTAGAGACCGAGGTTGATGGCGAGGAAGAGGAGGAAGCTACCGGGTGCGTAGACGAGGGACGCGACCGGGGTCGACCCCGACAGGTACTCGGGGATCCCGGGCGTGAAGCAGAGGAAGAGAAGGACGGGGTGCCGCCGGAAGAACGCCACCGCTCGGGGGAACGGCGCGACGCGGGCTCCCGTGACCATCGGAGGGACCGGGTCGCTTCCCGTACTTAGAGCCGGGGAGCGGTCGGAAATTCGGAACTCCTCTTACCAAGGAACGGAGTGTGCGCTTCGAGCGACGCGTTTTTCGACGCTGTCGCCGCGCCGACGACCAAGCAGACTTATACCGGATAACTCTTGGCTCGCACCCGGAGGGTTTTCACGGTGTCCCGAGCGACACCATTCGCGCGCCCGACCGTCGGCGACCGGTGCGAAACAGCCCCTCGACAGGAGCGTTTCAGGGACCGGCCGATGGGTTAGGCCCTCGCGTGGTGTTATTACCTATCGGTCGGGACGCCCCATCGATCCTTCAGGAGTTAAGCCGCCATGGCAGTCGCCAAGAAGCGCACCGCGCCCGCGTCGGACGAGCCGGTCGGACGACCTGCCGGCCGCATCGGGCGGGAACCGATTCCTGTGCCTCGCCTCGTTCCTCGGGGAAAGACCGCGTTCGACACGGTCCAGTGGCGGACCCACGACGCGGTGATCAAGAACGCCGAGGGAAAGGTCATCTTCGAGCAGAAGGGGATCCGTGCCCCGACCTCCTGGTCGGAGACGAGCGTCAACATCGCCGCGTCGAAGTACTTCCGTGTCCTCCAAGGTCGCCGGGAGAACTCGATCGACGGGATGATCCGTCGCGTCTGCCACTTCATGGCGGAGCGGGGCCTCGACCTGGGCTACCTCGACACGCCGGACGAGGCGACGACCTTCGAGGAGAGCCTCGCGTACCTCATGGTCCAGCAGATGGCGGCGTTCAACAGCCCCGTCTGGTTCAATGTCGGCGTCCGCGAGCCGCCGCAGTGCTCGGCCTGCTTCATCCAATCGATCAGCGACGACATGGACTCGATCCTGGCGCTCGCGACGAGCGAGGGCCGCCTGTTCAAGGGCGGGAGCGGGACCGGCACCAACCTCTCGCCGCTCCGCGGCAGCCATGAGCGGCTCGCGGGGGGCGGGATCGCCTCGGGTCCTGTCTCGTTCATGCGGGCGTTCGACGCCCTCGCGGGCGTCATCAAGTCCGGAGGGACGACCCGGCGCGCGGCGAAGATGGTCATCCTCAACATGGACCACCCGGACATCGTCGACTTCATCGACTGCAAGGTCCGCGAGGAGGACAAGGCGGCGGCCCTCATCCGGGAGGGCTATTCGGTCAACTTCGACGGGACCGACCCCGATTCCGCGTACGCCTCCATCGCCTACCAGAACGCGAACCACTCCGTTCGCGTCCCGGACGCGTTCATGGAGGCGGTCGTCCGCGACAAGGACTGGAAGACGATCTACCGGACCGACCACACGGTCGCCGACACGTACCCGGCGCGTGAACTGTGGCGCAAGCTCGCCTACGCGGCCTGGCGCTGCGGGGACCCCGGTGTCCAGTACGACGACGTGACCAACGACTGGCACACGTGCCCGAACTCCGGCCGGATCAACGCCTCCAATCCATGCAGCGAGTACCTGTTCCTGGACGACTCGGCGTGCAACCTCGCATCGATCAACCTGATGCGGTTCCTCGACGCGAAGGGTCTGTTCGACATCGAGCTGTTCCGCCAGGCCATCCGGACGATGATCCTCGCGATGGAGATCATCGTCGATGCTTCGAGCTACCCGACCGCCGCGATCGCCCAGAACTCGCACGACTACCGGCCGCTCGGCCTCGGCTACGCGAACCTCGGTGCCCTGCTCATGCACTACGGCCTCGCCTACGACTCGGAGGCCGGTCGCACGCTCGCGGGCTCCGTCTCGGCGTTCCTCTCGGCCGAGGGGTACCACATGTCGAGCGAGATCGCGAAGCGGGTCGGCCCCTTCCCCGGCTTCGAGCGCAACCGCGCCCCCATGCTGCGGGTGATGGGAAAGCACGCCCGCGCGGCCGAGGAGATCCCCCACAACGACCCCCGCCTGACGTCGTTCGCCCAGGCCGCGGTCGACCGCTGGCACGACACCGTGAAGGCCGGCGAGCTCTGGGGCTATCGGAACGCCCAGATCTCGGTCATCGCGCCGACCGGAACGATCGGGCTCCTGATGGGCTGCGACACCCTCGGCCTCGAGCCCGAGCTCTCGCTCGTCAAGGTGAAGAACCTGGTCGGCGGCGGGGTCCTGCGCATGGTCAATCGGATCGTGCCGAACGGGCTCCTCGCCCTCGGGTACTCCCCGGACGAGATCCGGGCCATCGCGGAGCACATCGAGAAGACCGGTACGATCGAGGGCGCCCCCGGCCTCGACGCCGAGGACCTGCCGGTCTTCGACTGCGCGCTCGCCCCCGCCGGCGGCGTCCGGACCATAGCGCCGATGGGGCATCTCAACATGCTCGGCGCGGTCCAGCCGTTCCTGTCGGGCGGGGCGTCCAAGACGATCAACCTCCCGAACGAGGCGACCGTCGAGGACATCGAGAAGATCTACCTCGAGGCGTGGAAGCTCGGGATCAAGTCGGTCGCTCTCTACCGCGACGGCTGCAAGGCGTCCCAACCGTTCGAGACGGGGAAGGGCCGGACCGCAGGAGCGAGGGTGGGACCGCGCGGTCCGTCCCGGGAACGCCTGCCGGACGAGCGCAAGGCGATCACGCATCACTTCTCGGTCGGCGGGCACGACGGCTACGTCACCGTAGGGCTCTATCCGGACGGCCGGCCCGGCGAGCTCTTCTTCCGGGTCACGAAAGAGGGCTCGACCGTCAACGGCCTCATGGATTCGCTCGGGATCTCGATGTCGATGGCCCTCCAGCACGGGGTGCCGCTCAAGGACCTCGTCCGCAAGCTCGCCCACCTGAGGTTCGAGCCGGCGGGGGCCACCAACAACGCCCGGATCCGGTTCGCGAAGTCGATCCCCGACTACGTGGCCCGCTGGCTCGCGCTCGAGTTCCTGACCGAGGACGACCGACGTGCGATTGGGCTCGAAGGCGCGGCGGAAGGGAACGGCAACGGCCACGCCCCCGCGCCCGGAGCCGGCGCCAAGACGACGGTGTCGCACCCGACGACCGTGAAGTTCGAGACCCGCGCCCTGGACACGTTCTCCGGTGGATCGGGCGGCGCGAGCGAGGACGCCCCCTCCTGCGGGATCTGCGGCGGCATCATGGTCCGGTCGGGCACGTGCTACGCGTGCACGGTCTGCGGCTCCACGAGCGGCTGCTCGTAGACGGCCCTACCGCCCCGCTGGCCCGGCGGCGGCGGTCGGGGCCTCCTCGGATGCGGGAGTGACGCTCGCGAGGCTCGGCGCCCGTTGTTCGTCCCGGACCCCGTCCTCCGAGTAGCGGAAGTTCCGAAGGCCGAACGAGAGGCCCAGCCCGAGCAGGGCGATGACAGCCGTGAAGGCGAAGACCACCACGAACCCCGTGTTCGCGAAGATCGAGATCGCGGGCGCGCCCGGGGCCGGTTGGTAGCTCGCGAGATAGCTCCCGACGATCGTGGTCGCGACCACGGGCCCCACCGTGCTGCCGAGGTTCCGGAACGTCTGGTTCATGCCGGTCTGGACCCCGAGCTCCCGCGGCGAGACCGAGAGGACGATGATGTTCGATATCGCGATCAGCACGGCGACGTTGCCGACCATCGTCGGGATCGTGAGGAGGATCACCTCGAGGACCGTCGCGTGGAAGAACGCGAGCCCGAGGGCGCCCAGCGCCATCAGTCCGAAACCGAGCGTCATCAGCGGTTTCGGGCCGAACCGCGACACCGACCGGCCCAGGAACGGACCGAACGCGAGCATGCTGAGCGCGGAGGGGAGCATGACGAGGCCGAACTGGAACTCCGAGAGGTTGAACCCCGGCGCGAACCGGAACTCCGTGAGGACCGTGAGCGTCACGAAGACCAGGAACATCCCGGCGCCCACGAACCATCCGTTGACGTTCGAGATCCAGATGTTCCGCTGCTTGAGCGCGGCGAAGGAGACGACCGGGTGGTCGGTGCGCCCCTCCCAGAAGATGAAGAGCACGACCCCGACGAGGGAGAGGAGGAAGAACTCGGGGACGCCCCAGGGGACCCCGGCGAACGTCACGGCCGAGGCGTTCAGCCATCCCCAGCTGGTCCCCTCGGTGATGCCGAGCATCACGGTCGCGAGGGCGAAGCCGAGGCTCGCGATGCCGGGAACGTCGATCGGGTGCTCCTCGCGGTGCGGGGACTCGCGCAGGCGAAGCCAGGCGAGGACCAGAACAACGATCGCGACCGGGATGATGGTGTGGTAGGTGAACTGCCATCCGTACTGCTGGGCGACCCACCCTCCGCCGGCCAGACCGAGGGCCGCTCCCCCGGCGAACATCGCGGACACGACCCCCTGCGCCTGGCCCACGCGGGCGGCGGGGAAGACCTCGGGAATCATCGCGAAGGCGAGCGGGAACATCGCCATTCCAATCCCCTGGACCGCTCGGACCCCGATCAGCAGGTAGATCTGGTTCGGGGTGCTGACGCCGAGCGCCGACCCGATGCTGGGCGTGAACCCGGCGACGCTCACCGCGGCCGCGTACACGCCCATCACGATCAGGAGCATCCGCTTCTTCCCGTACTTGTCCCCGAGCTTGCCGAAGATGGGCACCGCGACCGTCCCGACCAAGAGGTACGCGGACAGGATCCACGCGATCGTGGTGTCGGACGGCCCGTCGAAGAACGTGTAGAACTGCTTGAACGCCGGGAGGACCATCGTCTCGACGTAGGTGACCATGAGCGCCATCGTCGCGAGAACGGCGAGAACCGCGCTCGCGGCCCGTGGGTCGTAGGCGGTCCCGGCCGCGGTCCGTGCGGACGACGGTTCGCTCACGGGCGCCTCCCGGCCTTCGGTCCGGTCGGTCGACGTGTCTGCAACTGCTCCGCCACGACCCGGAGGACCCGGGCGGTCGTAGCGACGTCCGCGTCGGAGACCCCCGCGGTCGCTTCCTCGATCCATCCGTCTACCTCGCGCCAGACTGCGGAGAGCGCGCGACGGCCCTTCGGCGTCACCGCCAGGACGACCTGGCGACGGTCGGCGGCCGAGGGCCGTCGGACGATGAGGCCGGCGGCGACCAGCTGGTCGACCGACGCCGTGCACGCCGGCTTCGTCACCCCGAGCCTACGCGCGAGTTCGGCGGGATGGCTCTCCGACCCCCGCGCGAGGTAGTAGAGAGGCCAGAATTGGTGAGGCGTGAGTCCCCGGGCCACCACCTCGGGCATCACGTGCGCCACGAGAGCGCGCTGGGCGTCCCGGACGGCGTCCATGAGGCCGTCCCGGTCGCGGGTAGGGGTGCGGGTGCGGGCCGCGCGGGGCGCGGCGAAGGGGGTCGGCATGGTGGGTTGGGCCCGCGACTTGGTTAGCCTATTTAACCATGCGCTGGCAAAATAGTTAGTTAGTTGAACTAATTACCCTACGACCCGACCGTGCCTATCGGAGCGCGTACCGGGCGAGTTCGACGAGGTCCCGGAGCACCGGCACGGAGTCGGTCGGCACGCGGCCCGCTCCCCAGACCGCGAAAAGCGCTCCCGCGGGGAACGAGGGGTCATGGCCCGCCTCCGCCGCGCCGAGGGTGTTCGGCGCCCCGCGGCGGTCGGCCTCGAGCAGGAGAACGAGGGCACCGACCGGACCCGAATCGACGACCACCCCGCCATCCCGGTCGGTCCCCCACCGCTCCACGCGTGCCTCCTCGTCATGGAGGTGGGCGATGCGGGCGGTCCGGCCGCGCTCCGTCGCAGAACGGACGGGAGCCGTACGCCACCGTATCTCCGGACCCGCCTGCCGGAACCGCTCGAGGAGGCCGGGGTCGATCGGAAGGCCGGCCGTCGGAGCGGTCATGGAACCCCCCGGCGTCGCCAGAGGAGGCAGTCCGGTCGGACCGCACAGGGGCCACAGACGGTCATGTCGCGCTCCTTCGGGCAGTCCCCCGACACACCCGTGTGACAGAGAACGAAGTCAAATCTCGTCGGGTCGGTCGGGTCGACCCGCCGAAGGGCTTCGGTGACCTCCTCGACCGCGGCCCAGGACCGGCTCCGGCGGGACGTCAGGCCAAGGTGGAAGGCGATCCAGTGGACGTGCTGGTCGAGCGGTATCCGTAGCTCGCCCGTAGGAACGTGTCGCCAGAAACCCAGGTCCGGGTATCGGTCCCGCACCATCCACCGGACGAACAGCGTGAGCCTCTTGCACGGACTTCCCGCCGCGTCCCGGGGGCTCGGGAAGAGCGCCCGGTACCCGCGGGGTGGCGGGCCGAGGCGCGCCCTCCACGCATCCCCCCGAAGCACGCGGGAGAGCCCGTCCAGGCCTCCGGCGAAGCTCCCGGTCGCGAGGCCGTCCACGAACGCCGACTCGAGGGATGGGTGGCGGTGGTAGTAGGCCTCCAGGACGCGGGCGAGGTAGTCGAGCTGGTCCCCTCGGATCCACCGATGCCGGAACGGGGCCAAGCGGCGAGCCCGCTCCCGGGCGTGGCCCGGGGCGATGAGCCACGCTACGTCGCCCCCGGAGAGGTCGGCCAGGCGGACGATGGCGCCCCGGATGGCCGTGGTGTTCCCGATGGCCAGGGTGGATGCGAAGACCCCCGCGACCTCGGCGCGCCGAAGGTCCTTGGCGAGCGGGCGGACCACGGAAATCGGGTCGTCCGCGAGCGACCGGTCGAACGGGAACCGGGCGTAGAGCTCCTCGAGGTGCCGGGGAAACTCGGCCGTCGGACGGTGGGCCCGCACGGTTCCCAGGGACCCGGGTCCGGCTCTTACCGTTCGCGTCGCAGGCGATGCGACCGCACGCCTAACTAGTGGGAACGGTTACGGCTAGTGAAGCTGCGGGATGGAGCTCCGTCCGACCATCGACCGGGAGTGGCTCGAGCGCGCCTCGGCCCGGGACCCCCTCGGCCACGCCTACGGACGCTGGGACCTCGACCACGCTCCGAACCGGGTCCGCTTCGTCTCGGCCCTCGACGGGGACCAAACGGTCGGCTACCTGCTCGTCTGGCTCGGCCATCCCACCCGGACCGTCGTCCACTGGGTCGGGGCGGACCCTCGCGCCCGCATCCTCGTGGAGGCGCTCCCCGCGCGGCCCCTCGTGGTGATCGTTCCCGAGATGTTCCAAGATGCGGTGGTCTCGGCGCGGGGCCCAGCGCGACCGTTCACGCTCCTGATGCTCGCGAACGAGCCGTTCGCGAAGCCGAGGCTGGACGCGAGAGCGCCCCCCACGGTCCGGGTCCGACGCCTGGAACGGTCGGACCTTCCCGCGCTCGTCGCCTTCGCCGAGCGTCAGTCGGACCCCATGGTGGCCGAGTACTCGGTACTCGACCCTGGAGAGGAGTGGATCTGGGGAGCGTTCGACCAGGGAACGCTTCTCGGCGCGGTCCGAGCGGCCGTGCGCTTGGCGGAGATCTGGGTCGTCAACGGGGTCTATGTCGACCCGAGTGCCCGAGGCCGGGGGGTCGGGGGAGTGCTCGTCGAGGCCGCTCTCGCGAGCGCGCGGGAGGCTCGGGCGAGGGTCGGCCTCTACGTTCGGGAGGACCGGGTCGAGGCTCGTCGCCTGTACGAACGGCTGGGATTTCGCCCGGTCGGCCGGCGCACCTGGCTCGACCTCGGGGTAGGGTTCGCCCCGTGACGGTCTCGAAGACCCTCCCGAAGGGCTAAGCAGGAGCGCGCGAGAAGGAGCGGTGATGGCCTCCAACGCGGACGCGGCGGAGATCTTCCGGACGATCGCCGACCTCCTCGACCTTCTCGGAGAGACGTTCAAGCCCGAGGCGTACCGGCGAGCCGCACGGTCGATCGAGAGCCTGACGGAGGACCTGGGAGCGGTCGCCGCGCGCCACGAGCTCCGCGCGATCCCGGGGGTCGGAGAGGCGATCGCGGAGAAGATCGAGGAGTACCTTCGCACCGGATCCGTCTCCTACTACGAGCGGTTGAAGCGCGAGATACCCCCCGGGCTGGTCGAGCTGATGCGCCTCCCAGGGCTGGGCCCGAAGACCGCGCGCCGGTTCTGGGTCGAGCTTGGGGTCGAAGGTCCGAGCGAGCTCGGGGACGCGATCGCCGCGGGCCGTCTCGTCGGGATGAAAGGCTTCGGGGAGAAGAAGATCGAACAGCTCCGGTCGGCCCTCACGGCCGCGGCCGCGGGCCCGGGACCCGCTCGACGCCCCATCGAGGAGGTCTATCCGGTCGCCCGCGAGCTCGTGCGAGCTCTCCGAAAGGTCGCCAACGCCGACCGCGTCGAGGTCGCCGGTAGCTTCCGTCGGGCGCGCGAGACCGTCGGTGACCTCGACATCCTGGTCACGTCGAGGGACCCGGGGAAGGTCTTCGAGACGTTCACGGCCCACCCGTTCGTGGCCGAGGTGAGGATGCGCGGCGAGACGAAGGAGACCGTGCTGCTCGCGGGCGGCCTTCAGGTGGACCTGCGCGTCGTCCAACCCGCGGAGTTCGGGGCCGCCCTCCAGTACTTCACGGGCTCCAAGGACCACAACGTCCGACTCCGTTCGCTCGCGCGCGACCGGGGGCTCAAGGTCAACGAGTACGGGGTATTCCGAGGCGAGGAGCGCATCGCAGGAGCCACCGAGGAGGAGGTCTACGCCTCCCTCGGGCTCGCCTGGATCCCGCCCGAGCTCCGGGAGGACCGGGGCGAGATCGAGCTCGCGGCTCGGGGGAAGGTCCCTCCGCTCGTCTCGGGGAACGACCTTCGGGGGGACCTGCACATCCACCTCGCCCCGGACGCGCGCCCCGACGCCGTGGACCGGATCGTCGCCGAGGCCCGGGCGCTCGCCTTCGCCTACGTCGGGGTCCTGGTCGGAGGCGTCCGCCCCGACGGAACGGTCTGGATCCTACCGGACACGACTCGGTCCCACCTGGCCGAGCTTCATCCTCCGGGACTGCGGGTCGCGTGCGCGGTCGAGACGGGAGTCGGCCCGATGCCGAAGGAGCTAGCAGCGGCCTCGGCCGACTACCGGATCGTGCGGCCGCTGTCGACGTCGGCCGAGCTCACGGGACCGGGTGGAGCGACACGCCCCCCGACCCTCGTCGCCCACGTCGGGGCCTCCGTCGCCTCGGACCCGACGACGTTGGTGCGGTGGGTCGAGGAGGCCCGACGGGCCGGCGCGGCGATCGAGGTCGGTCCCGGTCCCGAACGGCTCGACTCGGCCGCCGGCCGTCAGGCCTGCGAAGGAGGGGTCGCCATCCACCTGCCGACCGGCCTGGGCGCGGCCCCGGACGATCCGACGCGGGTCGTGGCCGTCGGATTCGCCCGGCGCGCGGGCGCTCCGAGGGAGAAGGTGACGAACGCCCGCCCGCTCGAGGAGGTCAGCGCCGCATGGCCCGGGTCGACCCGGGGTCGGATAGGGGCGTCAAACGGCCTCCCGAGATTGCGGCCCGGGAAGAGGCGCCCTGCATCATGAGGCAGCTCGTGCAGCGATGGGCCGTGGGCGTCAGCCCGTGCCGCCAGTAGCAATCGGCGCATAGCGGACGGCCGCATCCCCAGCAGCGGGGCGGTACGGTGGTCCCCTCGATCGGGGTGGCGCAGCTCGAGCAGGCCCGGGCTCCCGCGAGGGGGGTCACCCGAAACGCCGGAGGCTCGGGCAGTCGGCCACGGACCGGGGTCGGGGCCCGAGGTCGGGCGGGGTGCGCCGAGGTGGGGTGTCCGGGGGGAGTCTCGTTCACCGAAAGGGGGAGGGGGTGCCCCCCTTTTTATCTCTAGGTCCAACCGGAAGAGGCTTCCGTTGGAGGGTGGGGTTCATCTAGGACCGACCGACCCCTACGGGATGTGTCCAACGCTCGGGCGTACCGACCCGCCTACCACCGCCCGACCAACCCTCCGCCGAACCGGGCGGCCGAGACCGAGACGAAACGCTCCCACGCCGCAATCCCCGTCGCGCTCGTGCTCGTGGTGGTGGGTCTGTACCTGAGCCAGTACACCGTCCTGCTCACGGCCCTGCTGGGCGCCGCCCTGTTCTTCTCGGGGACGTCGTTCCTTTCGACGCGGCTGAACCCGCTCAGCCCGCACTTCTACCTGACACGCAAGCCGTCCTGGCTTGCGATCGGGGTCGTCTTTCTTTCGGCGCTCGGACTCCTCGCGGCGGCGTTCGAGCTCTACGTGCACGGGCTCGCGCCCATCCTCCCGAGGCTCTGAGCGGGTCGTTCTTCAGGCCGCGACCATCCGCTCGAGAGCGACCCGGGCCTTCGCGGCCGTCTCCGCCGGGACCTCGATGCGGTACTGCCCGAGGGCGAGGGAGTCGCGGACGTCCTCGAGCGAGATCTCCTTCATGTAGGGGCAGACCGCGCCCGCGTCGATCGGCGTGAACCGGGTCGTCGCGTTCAGCTTCGACATCCGGTGGAGGATCCCGACCTCCGTCGCCACGAGCACCTCGCTCGCGCGTGTCTCCTCCGCGAACCGCACCATCCCGTCCGTCGAGAGGATCCGGTCAACGCCCGACATCGCCTGGGTCGCGCATCCGCACTCCGGATGGGCGACCACCGGCGCGCCGGGGTGGGCGGCGCGGGCGCGCGCGAGGTCCTCGGGACGCAGCTTCGCGTGGACGGGGCAGTCCCCGACCCACAGGTGCATCGCCCGGCCCGTCCGCTGGCGCACGTATTCCCCAAGGAACATGTCGGGCAGGAAAAGGATCTCCCGGTCCCGAGGGACCTGCTCCACGACCTTCACCGCGTTCGAGCTCGTGCAGCAGACGTCGGCCTCCGCCTTGACGTCGGCCGAGGTGTTGATGTAGGCCACGACGACCGCGCCCGGATGGGCCTTCTTCCACGTCCGCAGCTGCTCCGCGGTGATCGAGTCGGCGAGGCCGCAGCCGGCCTTCAGGTCGGGAAGCAGCACGGTCCGGCTCGGGTTCAGGATCTTCGCCGTCTCGGCCATGAACCGGACCCCGGCGAACACGATGACCGAGCGGTCGGACTCCATCGCCTTGCGGGACAGGTAGAGCGAGTCGCCGACGAAGTCGGCGATGTCCTGGACCTCCGGACGCTGGTAGTTGTGCGCGAGCAGCACCGCGTCCCGTTCCTCCTTGAGGCGGAGAATCTCTTCGGCCAGGGTCATCGACGTCCGCGAATTCTACGCCGCGCGCCGTCTTAAGCGAGGGGTGGGGCGCAGGAGGAGGTGGAACGGAAGGGCTGGTGCCGAATGCGTGAGGCCACCCAGGCTCACCGCGTCCGCCCCCACGGACCGGTAGCGAGGCACCCCACCGGGCGTGATCCCGCCGGAGAGCTCGACCCAGCATCCGCGTC